>Ga0207669_10000927_pt1 | contig 12408 bp, 12 predicted proteins | sample KBSM33metaG_FD_184329 | JGI IMG/M metagenome (GOLD analysis project Ga0207669, IMG submission 184329) | Miscanthus rhizosphere microbial communities from Kellogg Biological Station, Michigan, USA - KBS M3-3 metaG (SPAdes) (version 2) | ecosystem: Host-associated > Plants > Roots > Rhizosphere >...
ATGCTCGAACACGCCGAGGAGAATACGCACCAGGCCTTCGCCGCGATGCGCGCGGCGGCGAGTGCGAAGAACCCGGCGGAAGTGGCCAAGATTCAGGGCGACTATCTCAAGCAACAGGGCGCTCGGGCGCTGGCGCATGCGCGAGAGATTGGTGAACTGATCCTGCGGTTCGGACGCGATGCCGTTGGGGAAGGGAAGAAATAGCGCTGCGATGTAACAAGCCCCTCCCCTTCAGGGGAGGGGTTGGGGTGGGGGAGTCGATGGCCACCGAAGCCGAACTTCTAAGGCGCGCTCACGAAATGCGCCGCAACCCGACCGAGCCCGAAAAGCGGCTTTGGCGCTCTCTCTCCAACGGGCAGCTCAACGGTTTCAAATTTCGCCGACAGCACGTCGTGTTTGAAGCTCAAGCGATTGTCGACTTTTTCTGCCCTTCGATTGGTCTGTGCGTCGAAGTCGACGGCGATACCCACGACGATCGAAGCGACGCTTCGCGCGATGCGCGGCTGAAGGCTCTGGGATTTACAGTCATTCGTTTCGGCAATTCCGATGTCAGTTCGAACATCGATGGCGTCGCATGGCAGCTTCTCGATATTGCGAGTTCATTGCCTAGACGCTGGTCGGGAAGAGTTACTCCCCCACCCCAACCCCTCCCCTGAAGGGGAGGGGCTTTTCTCCTCGCCTTGCGGTTAGGCGTGCCCCGCAGACGGGTACACCAGCGCCCGTAACCCCGTTCGCTCGAACGGGTGCCAATCATCCTCCGCCTGCGCCAGCCGGTCCGCCACCGCGTAGAGTACGCTGGCATTGATCCCCAAGCCGCAATGGCTGCCATAGACTTCGATATTGTCGCTGGTCGGGCCGACTTCCTCGCAGCAATTCTGCCACGCCACCACGCCATCGGCGCGCGAGTAGATCGCGGTCGAAGGCACCGGTGGCGGTGCGGAAACCTCGTTCAATTGCGACCGGGTATGCGCATCGTCGATCTTCTGCCCCGTCATCATCTCATAGGCACGCCAGACGTTCGACGCCTTGGGACTGCCCGAAAAGGGCGAGCCGAGGGTGATCACCTGGCGCACCGCGTGCGGAATGCGCTTGGCGACCAGCCGCGCCATCACCCCGCCCAGGCTCCAGCCGACCAGACTGACTTTCTTGCCCGTCGCCTCGTGCACTTCGAGAATGCGCGCGATCAGTTTCTCGCCCTGATGCCCGATCGCCTTGGGACCGAGGTTGCGGCCGAGTTCCCAGGCATGCGCGTCATAACCGAGCCCTTTGAGGAAGGCGCGCAGCACCGTGGTCGAACGATCGCTGGTGACGAATCCCGGCAGGACCATCACCGGGTGCCCGTCGCCGCGCGGCGCCGTGGCGAGCAACGGCGCGGCCCAAGGCAGCGCGCCGAGTTCGGCCAGCGCGCGGGGCAATTCAGTCAGCGCGAGCAGCGCGGAGGGCGGTTTAGTCTGTACGTCGGTCTGCGGCATTGTTGCTCCTTACCCGGCACTTACGCGCCGCCCCCTCATTCGATCCCCGTCGCGGCATGCAGCGCGGCGACCCGCGCGGCGTCGTAGCTCAGGATCGCGACATCGTGGCTGCGGCCGTCCGCGCCGCGGACCTGGTCCTTGAGCATCGCTTCGGCGCGGAATCCCACGCCTTCGAACAACGCAATCGATCCGACCTGATCGACCGTCATGCGTGCGAGCAACTTGCTGAGCCCACGATCCTTGGCGATCATGAAAATGCCCTGGAGGAGGTCACTGCCCAGCCCCGCGCCGCGTCGTCCGGGCGCGACGAGCAACCGCACTTCGCCGACATGCGCGCTCCAGCTCAGCGGATCGCGGACCAAAGCGGCGGTGGCGACGATCTGCCCGCCATCCTCGGCGATCAGGCTGTCGATCTCGCCGTCCTCGATCGCCTTGAGCCAGGCGGCGACGACGCGCGGTTCGCGCACATCGCGGCTGAGGAACAGCAGATCGTGCTCAGGCAGCGACCGGGCAAAACCGACCATCGCCTCGGCATCGGACGCGCGGAAGCGGCGGATGACATGGCTCATATCGATCGCACTCCCAGCCACTCCACCAGATTGGGCCATAGCCGCTTGATCGCATTGCCACCGGCGACCAGGCTGACATGGCCGCCTTTCAGGACGATCTCGTTCTTGTCCTTCGATCCGACCATCCCGATCAGCGGCGCCGAGGCGGCGGTCGGGACGATATGGTCGTGCTCGGCGGCGACATGGAGGAACGGCACATTGATATTACCAAGGTCGACCCGGCGGCCGCCGACCTCGAGCGCGCCCTCGATCAACTCGTTGCCCCACATCAGTTTCTTGGTCGTCTGGCGGAAATATTCCCCCGCCAGCGGCAATGTGTCGGCCGACCAGCGATCGAACATGCGATACGACTTCACGAAATCGTCGTTCCACAGATTGTCGTATAGTCGGATATTGCCCGCCGCGCGCTGGCCGGGGCGCAGCATGTCGAAGGCGGTGTACAGATAATCGCCCGGGCAATTGCCGAACGTGTCGACCAGACGATCGACGTCGAAGAAGCGGCGATCGGCCCAGCTCTGGAACATCTCCATCTTGGAGAAATCGACCGGGGTGGTGAAAGTGACGAGATTGGCGAGGCCATCGTCGGGGTGGAGCGCCGCCCACAACAATGACAGCACGCCGCCGAAGCAATAAGCGACGACAGTGACGTCGTCCTCACTCGTCTCCTCCCTCACCCGCGCGACAGCGGCCGGGAGGAAGTCGAGCACATAGCTTTCGAGGCTGAGATTGCGCTCGTCGGCGCGCGGCGCTTCCCAATCGAGCATGAACACGTCGAACCCCGCATCGAGCAGATATTCGACCAGGCTCTGCCCCGGCACCATGTCGAAGATGTAGCCGCGATTGGTCGTCGCCATCACCAGCAGCAGCGGCACGCGGTACACGTCGTCGGTGCGCGGATGATAATGATAGAGCCGCATCGTGCCGCGCTCGATCAACACGTCCTTGGGCGTCGCGCCGAGAATCGGACCGCTCGTCTGGAAATATTCGAGCCCTTTGAGATTGCGCTGCATCGCGCGTTCGAACTCGCGGGCGGCGCCGTCGAGGACGTCGATGGCGGCCGTGGCCACCTAGCCGCGCTCCTGCGAAAGCAGAAGATCAGAGCCCCACGCGATCCGCTCGTGACCCTGGTTTCCTGCTTTGGCAGGAATATTGGGGAACAACAGGCTCAGCCCTTCCTCTCCGGCGGCTTGCGCGTCCGGCTCGGCTTGGGCCGCGCGGGCCGGTCGGGCTTGCCACCCAGCGCCGCCTCGATCCGAGCAAGCTGGTCCTCGATCCGCCCCAGGCGCGCCGACAGATCCTCGATCTCGGTCCGGCTCGGCATGTTGGCGGCGGCGAGCGCGCGAGTCATCATCGCGCTGATCGCTTCCTGCGTGCTCATCGTCGCGGCGGTGGCACCGTGCATCGCACGGGTGAATTCGTCGGATCGGGCGAAGTCGCCCCCGACCTTGTTGGCCATCTTCTCCCATTCGCCCAGCATCTCGCGAAAGAACGCGGCTGGATCGGTATTTGTCATGGCACCATCCTGAGTCTCGCTGCCGATTACGTCAAGCGAGCATTTTACTGCGGGTTAAGGTGCAGCGCTGCGAACTCCCCTCCCTTCCGGGGAGGGGCCGGGGGTGGGTGGCGAGCGGAGCGAGCTCCCTTCGGTCGCACCCACCCCTAACCCCTCCCTGGAATACTGACTCACTTGGGACAGCTAGCTCCGCTCTCCACCCAGGCTTTCGTCAATTCTCCAAACTCGGCCTGCGTCCCCGGCGCGGGGATACGGCCCGGCCCCGGTTTCCAACCCCAGCCAACCAGCTCATCCTTGCCATTATGGTCGATCAATTGCTCGAGGCTGAGCCCGCCATTCTTCTTCGTATCCTTGATCACCGCGCAGATCTGGCCGAGCGTCAGCCCCTGCCAGGCCATGCTCCGCGGCGCCAAATGCCATTTGGGATTGCCCGGCACCGATCCACCGCCATTGCCGAAGGCGGCGTTGCGCGGACCGTGGCAGGTCGCGCATTCCATCCCCGCCGCGCCGAACCCATCGGGCCCGCGCGTCACTGGCGGCGAATGGAGCAGCATCGCGTCGCCCTGGGTCGGGCTGTCGGTGCGTGGATGGCAATTGAGGCAGCGCGGCGACATCAGCACCTTGCCCATTTCGGTGAAGATCGCCGCCGAGCGCGCGTTGCGGTCGGCAATGCCGGCGAAGGCACTGGCGGGCTTCAGCCCCGATGCTTCTCCGCCACGCGCGATCGACAGCGGCAGGATGATCACCGAGGCGATGAGCGCGACGACGCCGAAGCGCGGGAGCGAGATCATGGGCCGGGTCATGCCTTGCCTCCCAGGGTCGCGAGGTTGGAGGGATGGGCGAAGGGCAGCCGTTCGACCACCTTGCCGGTCAGCCGGCGCCAGGCATTGGCCACCGCTGGGGCGGCAGGCGGCAAGCCCGGCTCACCGATTCCAGTGGGATCCGCGGTCGACTTGATGATCGCCACCTCGACATCGGGCATTTCGCCGATCCGCAAGGATCGATAAGTGTCGAAGTTCGACTGTTGGACCACTCCGCCCTCGCCCAAGGTGATCTCGGCATAAAGTGCGTGACCCAGGCCATAGCCGATCCCGCCTTCGACCTGTGCGCGCATGACATTGGGGTTGATCGGCACACCGCAATCGATCGCCGCCCAGATCTTGTGGACCTTGGGCAGCCCGTCGGCGCCGACCGAGACCTCGGCGATCTGCGCGACAAACGACCCGAAGCTCTTGTGGAAGGCGACGCCGCGCGCGCGGCCCGATTTGGCGGTCAGCCCGCCGGCCAGTTCGGCGACACGCTTGAGAACGGTCTTGGCGCGCTCTTCCTTCATCAGCGCGAGCCGCGCCTCGACAGGGTCCTGTTTGCCCAGCTCGATCAGCCGGTCGAGGAAGGTTTCCATCACATAAGCCGTGTGGGTGTTGCCAACAGAGCGCCACCACAAGGTCGGCACGCCGTTCTTCATCACGTTCACGCCGACGCGGTAATTGGCGAAGCCATAGGCCGACTTGGTCAACCCCTCGACCATCGCGTCGTCGAACGGTTCCTTGGCGTCGAAGAACGGCGTTCCGATCATGAACGACTGGCCGGTGGTGATCGTGTCGAGCGCGACGATCGCTCCCTTGGCATCGATCCCGCCGCGCACCTTATGGACCATCAACGGGCGATAGCGACCGCCGGTAATGTCGTTCTCGCGCGTCCACATATGTTTGACCGCCTGGGTGCCGCCAAGCGCCTTGACCGCCTGGGCGGATTCGACCGCATGGCCCATGTCGGGCGTGGCGCGACGGCCGAAGCTGCCGCCGGCATATTGCTCGTGGAGCGTCATGCCGGCGAAGGGCACGCCGAGCACGCCCGCGACCGCAGCGGTGTCGCCGACCTGGAACTGGCTACCGCACCAGAAGTCCGCGCCGCCCGCCTTGGGCTCGATCACGGCGTCCATCGGCTCCATCGGGGCGTGCGCCAGGAATGGGAAGACATAGGTCGCCTCGATCGTCTTGGCGGCACCCGCCAGCGCCTTGGCGGCGTCGCCATTGGCTTCGCATTGCGTGCCGGGGTTCGCCGCCTGCGCCAGATAGTCGCGCAGCATCGCCTTGGTCGACCGCGTCTCGGCCTGGCTCAGGTCCCAGTCGACCGTGAGCGCGTTGCGCCCCTTCATCGCCGCATAGGTGTCCTTGGCGTAGACGACCACGCCTTGCGGGATCGGCTTGACCGCGACCACGCCGGGCACGGCCAGCGCCGCCTTGTCGTCAACCGCTTTCATCTTGCCGCCGAAGGCGGGCGGGTGCTGGATCACAGAGACGACCATGTTCGGACGCTTGATATCCATCGTGAACTGCGCCGCGCCGGTCGACTTGATCAGGCTGTCGATCTTGGGAACGTCGGTGCCGATCAGGGTCCATTGATCGGGCGTCTTGAGCATTGGCTTGTCGGGGACCGGCATGGTCGCGGCGGTCGCAGCGAGATCACCGAAGCTCGCTTTCCTAGCGCCGTGGCTGACGACGCCCTTGGAGACCTTGATCTCATTCGCCGGCACGCCCCAGGTCTTGGCGGCGGCGGCAACCAGCATCGCGCGCGCCGCGGCGCCGGCATTGCGCATCTGCATCCAGCTATTGGCCATCGCGGTCGAGCCGCCGGTGCCCATCGTGCCGAAGGCAAGGTTCTTGTAGAGCGGGTCGTTGGCTGGCGCGAACTCGACTCGCATCTGCGCCCAATCGGCATCCATCTCGTCGGCGACAATCGTCGTCAGGCCGGTCGCCGGCCCCTGGCCGAACTCGACATGCTTGATCACCACGCTGACCGTGTTGTCGGGCAGAACCCGAACGAAGGCGTTGGGCGCGAAGGTCGGCCCAGCCGGCGCCATCGCCTTGGCGCCGCGCATCGGCAGCGCCAGGCCTAGTACCAGGCCAGAACCGGCAAGGAACTGGCGACGGTCGGTCGCGACGGCGGTCATGCCGACACCTTGGCGCCGGCGGCCGCGTCCTTAATCGCTTGGCGGATGCGAACATAGGTCGCGCAGCGGCAGATATTGCCCGCCATCCCGGCGTCGATATCGGCATCGGTCGGCCTGGGCTTCTGCGCGAGCAGCCCGATCGCGCTCATCACCTGGCCCGATTGGCAGAAGCCGCATTGCGGCACGTCGATCGCGACCCAGGCCTTTTGCACCGCTTCGGCGATCGGGCCCGAAACGCCCTCGATCGTCGTCACGGTTTTGCCGGCGACCGTGTCGATCGGCGTGATACAAGATCGCCGGTTCTTGCCGTCGAGATGAACGGTGCAGGCGCCGCATTGCGCGACGCCGCAGCCATATTTGGTGCCGGTCAGCCCGGCATGATCACGGATCACCCAGAGCAACGGCGTGTCGGGATCGCCGTCGAACGACATGTGCTTGCCGTTGAGGAGGAATTCGACCGCCATGCCAGCGTCTCCTTGGTGTTCTCTTGAGAAGGTTAGCCACGCAACTGTCCGCCGCCAAGCGTAACCTGTTTTTAGGTCCCGGCCGCTAAGCCGGGCGACGATGGTTCAACTCCGCTATCCGCTGGTCGACCCCAATCCGCCGCGCCTCAGCGAGCATCTCGACGTGCTGACGCGCGTCGAGCAATCGGGCATTTATTCGAACAACGGGCCGGAACTTCGCGCCTTCGAGGCGGAAGCGACCGATCGCCTGTTCGGCGGCCAGGGCGCGTGCCTCGGCGTGGCCAACGCGACCTTGGGGCTGATGCTCGCAATCCGTCAGGCGATGGGGCGCGAGCGGGGTACGGGCAAGCTCGCGCTGATGCCCGCTTTCACCTTCGCCGCGACCGCCCAGGCCGCCGAATGGTGCGGGCTGACCCCGCTGCTCGCCGATATCGATCCCGACGACTGGTCGATGTGCGCCGCCGCCGAGGAGCGCCTGCTCCAGAAACATGCCGGACAGATCGCGGTCGTGGTGCCCTATGCGACATTCGGCAATGCGATCGACCTCGACCGCTATGCCTGGATGATGCGGCGGCACCAGGTTGGCGTGGTCATGGATGCCGCCGCCTCGCTCGGCACAATCGATGCCGACGGCCAGGGGTTCGGCGCGGGCGCACCGTTCCCAGTCGTCTATTCGCTGCACGCGACCAAGACCTTCGCGGTCGCCGAGGGTGGGTTGATCCATTGCGGCGACCCGACCCTGATCGACGACCTGCGCGCGATGGCCAATTTCGGTTTCGCCGGCAGCCGCTCGGCGGCGATGCCGGGGATGAACGCCAAGATGTCCGAATTGGTCGCGGCGATGGCGCGGCTGAAGCTCGCCCAATTGGACCATGTGGCCGCACGCCGCGCGGAGATTGAAGCGAGCTATCGCGAAACGCTCGATGGCATGACGGTGCAGGCGGTCGAAGGCAGGCGCCGCGCGTTCCAATTCATGCCGGCCTTGCTCCCCGACCGGATCGATCGCGACCGCTTCGTCGCCGCGCTGGCCGCGGACGGCATCGGCTGCGGCACCTATTTCAGCCCACATCTCGGGCAACAGCCGTGGATCCGCGATCACGCCCTTGTCGGTCCGACCCCGACCGCCGACCGTGTCGCCGATCGCATCGTCTCGCTCCCCATTTCCGATCGCATGACCGCGGCCGATGCGCACCACATCGCGGCGCGGGTCAATGCTGCGATCCGCGCCCAGGGCACGCCCGCGATCGCGCGCGACGCGGACGCGATGCTGATCGTCGGTGGCGGTCCGGCCGGGACCGCGCTCCTCACCGCCGCGTCGAAACAGGATCGTCTGGTTGCGCTCGCCCGGTCGGGCCTGACCGTGGTCGAACGCGACGATGCGCTCGGCGGCGGGCGGCTGGGGCAATATGCGATTTCATCGGATTCGACCGCGGAAACCTTTTTGTCGGCGGTCAGGAACAATCCGCACCCGGAGATCGCCGCGCTGATCGACCACCCAGCGGCGCGGCAGGTCGCCCGGTTCGCCGACGCGCTTGGCGTGCCGTTGAGCGATGCCGGTCCGTTGCTGCGCCTGACCGGCGACCGGCTCGGTGCGATCGTCGCGGCCAATGGCGGCAACGTCGCGACCGGGCACGAAGTGATCGAGGCGCGGCGCTCGCCGCAGGGCGGCTGGACGACGCGACTGCGGCGACTGGCCGACGGCAGCGAAAGCGAGCGGCGATCGCATAACATCGTGATCGCGACCGGCGGGCACCAACCACTCGACGAGCTGGTGGCGCGCGAGGTCGCGGGCGCGCCGTTGCACCGCCTCGCCGACGGCCGTCTGATCCAGTCAGACGAACTGCTCGCCTTGGGCGGGCTCGATCGCGCGGCCGATTTGCTGCGCAGCAAACGCAATCCGAAAGTGGCGGTGATCGGCGGCTCGACCAGCGCGCTCGCCAGCGTCGCGTTGCTGTTGCGCAGCCGTCCCGGGATTGCCTTTGGCTCGGGCGGCATCACCCTGCTCCATCGCCGGCTGCTGCGGCCGTTCTATCATAGCGAAGCCGCGGCGCGGGCGGACAATTTCACGGATTTCGGTCCAGACGACATCTGCCCGGTCTCGGGGTTCGTCTATCGTCTCGGTGGCTTTAGGCTGGAAGCGCGAGAGCTCGTGCTGCGCATGTTGCAGGTCGACGGCCGCGCTCCGGATCCCCGCGTGGCGGTGCACCGGATCGCGGACGACGATGTCGAAGCGCGGACGATCGTCGAGACTGCCGATCTGGTGATCGCTGCCTTGGGCTATCGCCCGCGCGCTTTGTCCCTGCTCGACACCGACGGAACGCCGGTTGCGCTCGCGGCGCATGCCGGGCGGCCGATGGTCGACCGCTATTGCCGCATCCTCGACGCCCACGACCAGCCGATCCCCGGCGCGTTCGGCATCGGGCTCGCGGCCGGGTTCGTGCCGTGGGGCCGGATGGGCGGCGAGGCGAGCTTCCGCGGTCAGGCCAATGGCCTGTGGCAATGGCAGAACGATGTCGGCCAGATGATCGTCGATCAGGTGCTGGGCGAGCGCCAAAGGGCCGTGGCATGAGCGGCCCGCACGCCGCCCCGACCGTCAGCGTGGTGATGGCCGCCTATAACGGCGCGACGCTAATCGGGGAGACGCTCGACAGCCTATGGGCACAGAGCTTCGCCGATTTCGAAGTGATCGTGGTCGACGATTGCTCGACCGACGACACCCTCGCGGTGCTGCGTGCCTGTCCCGACCCTCGCCTCCGCGTCATCGCGGCAGAGCGGAATGCCGGCCCGGTGCGCAGCCGCAACCGCGCTTTCGCCGAGGCGCGCGGGTGCTATATCGCCGGGCTCGACCAGGACGATATCTGCCTGCCCGGCCGGTTCGCACGACAGGTCGCCTTTCTCGACGCACATCCCGCCATCGCGTTGGTCGCGGCGAGCGCTGCGATTCTCGAGAACGGCGCGGTTACGTCGAGCATCAAGTCGCCGGTGACGACGCCGCGGCTGGTCGAATGGCTGTTATGGATCGAGAATCCGCTGGTCTGGTCGACCGTCATGCTGCGCCGCGACCGGGTTGCGCCCGATAGCGAGTTCACCCGGCCCGATTATCTCTATGCCGAGGATTTCGACCTCTATCACCGGATGGCACGCCAGGGAGGAATCGCCCGGATCGACGATCCGCTGCTGCTCTATCGCAAGCATGGCGGCGGCGCGTCGCAGCTTTATGCCGAGACGATGAGCACCAACGCGATGCGGGTGCTCGCGGAAAGCTATGCCGCCGAAGGGTTCGACGATGCGGAGGTTGGCGCCAAGCTGATCATCGAGCATCTGATGCGCGCCGTGCCCGTCTACGACCGCGCCACATTCGAGCGGCTGGGCCACACGATCGGCGCGCTGCAGGCCCATTTCATCGCCACACGCGAGGTCGATGCGGACAGCCTGAGGATGATCCGCTGGGAATCGGCGCTGCGCTGGGGCCGCGTGGTCCGCACTGGGCTCAAGGCCGGCACGATCGGGCTGATGGCGGCCATGGCGGTGCGGCCCGACCATCTCGGCCTGGGCTATTCGAGCATGGAGGAGCTGGTCGGCTCGCGGTTGATCGGCGGTGCGCGAACCGCCGTCCGGAACGGCCGCGCCGCGTAAGGCGCCAGCTCGGCGAAACGCCGGCGCCATATCGCTTGCCATCGGCCGCGCCGCGCGCGATGCCTCGTCGAACTTAGAAGGGGGCAATGTGTCGAACCGCACCGGTGGCGCCGATCTGATCGGGCCGCTTACCAGCATCCGCTTCTTCGCCGCGTTCGCGGTCGTCCTCTATCATTCGGGCGCAGCCTTCGCCGCCGCCAGCCCGCACATCGCCACGCCGCTCAAGACATTGCTGTTGAACGGCTATCTTGGCGTGACCTTCTTCTTCGTGCTGTCGGGATTCATCCTGCACCTGACCTATCGCGGCAGGATCGCGACATCGAGCCAGATCAAACGGTTCGGGATCGCACGTTTTGCCCGGCTCTATCCGGTATATGTGCTCGCGGTGCTGGCGATGCTGCCGTTCGCGACGCTCAAGGGCTGGGCGGATGTGCCGCAATTCCTCCTGATCCACTGGTGGATTCCCAATGGCGCGCTCGGCTGGAACGACTGGAACATGCCGACCTGGACGCTATCGGTCGAATTCTTCTTCTATCTCTGCTTCCCGCTCCTCTCGCGCCTGGCCGAAAAGCTGGGGAGCGGTTCGCTATTGGGGCTGATCGCCGCCTTGCTCGCGTTCGCCGCGATCACCGGCAGTTCGGCGCTGATCGACAATCAATTCGCGTTGTTCGCCTGGATGAAGTGGACGCCGGTGCCCTTACTCCGCCTGCCCGAATTCCTGATCGGCATATTCGTCGCGGAACTGCACCTCAGGGGTCACAGGATGCGGATACCCGGCTGGCCGATCGCCTTGCTGCTGGTCGTGGGCCTGGCTCTCGCGACGTCGCCGCGCATCGCGGCGTTCGCGACCGCGATGTCGGCGCTATTGATCATGGCGATCGCCGGCGACCAGCAGTCCCGCTTCGCCCGCGCCTTGAGCGCCCGCTGGTTGGTCCTGCTCGGTGCCGCGAGCTACGCTTTGTACCTGATGCACCAGCCGATCCATTTCGCGGTACTGGCGCTGCTCGGATCGTCCAAGGCGATGGTCGCGCTGCAATATCCGATCCTGATCGCCGGATCGATCGCGTTGTTTCTGCTTTACGAGGAGCCGGCGCGGGAATGGACCAGGAAGCGGGCAGCGTTGAAGCCGTCGACCGGCGAAGAGATCGCGGCGCATCCGGTGTGAAGTCGGCATCCGAGCAAGTTTCGCGCAAAACGCTAAAATCAACCGGCGCGCCCGCCGGTTGCTCACATCGCGCTGCGATGCCAACCCTGGATCAAAGGAGTCGATGTTTGAGAGCGATGAAGTTGGCCATCGTCCTGCCGCTGACGCTCGCCGGCTGCGGCGTGCTGCCCGCAGATGTGCCAGATGGATGCTACCGGTTCGACGATGGCACTCCCTTGTTCAAGATCGCGGGCAAACAAGGCTACGTTCTATCGAAGGGACAGGTGAAGACGTTCCGCATCGGCGGATGGCATGAGCTGTCGCGCAAGTCGGTGGAAATTACGCCAGCCTTTTATTTGCCGGGGCCGCCCTCAAGTGACCCGCGACGCGACAATACCATCGCGATCCCTTCGATCGCCTATTCGACATTCGCCTTCGATCCCGAGAAGAATGCATTCGAGGTACCCGTCGCTGCCTGGGGCGAGGAAGAAGTGAAGCTGGGTCGCCCCTGCTAGGGAGCGCAGATCTTTGGACAACAGCAAAAAGCCCGCTGGTCTTGCGACAAGCGGGCTTTTTGATTTGGTTGCGGGAGCTGGATTTGCACCCGACTTGCGAACTGGAATTGGTCGGCCTCGCGGGACAACAAAGAATAGCGAA
>Ga0207669_10000933_pt1 | contig 12357 bp, 10 predicted proteins | sample KBSM33metaG_FD_184329 | JGI IMG/M metagenome (GOLD analysis project Ga0207669, IMG submission 184329) | Miscanthus rhizosphere microbial communities from Kellogg Biological Station, Michigan, USA - KBS M3-3 metaG (SPAdes) (version 2) | ecosystem: Host-associated > Plants > Roots > Rhizosphere >...
ACCGCCAAGGACGCGCGCGCGTGGCGTCTAATGAAGCCCTCGAAATCGCAAGTCACTTCTCCAGTACCGAGCCATCGACCGCCAGCATTTTAGCGACCGCTCGCGTATTAGAATGGGCCGCCGCGCGAGCGCGACCACGGGCCTTCGGCGCGACGCGACAGATTTGAAGCATGACACCCGAGTGGTGGCGGCAGGTCGAGGCGCTTTATCACGCGGCAGCGGCGCGGCCGTTGGGTAACCGGACGGCGTGGCTAGCCCCGGCCTCCCTCTATGCAGCCCTTCGACGCGAGGTGGAGTCGCTCCTGGACCAGCATGCATCGAAGGCCAGCGCCTTGGAATCGGGCGGCATCGGAAGCGGGAGCGACTGACATGGCCCATGATCCCGCGGTGCCGGGACTCGCGCCGGGCACCGTGCTTGGCCCCTACAAGATCGAAGGACGGCTGGGTTCCGGGGGCATGGGCGAAGTGTTTCGCGCGGTGGATACACGGCTCGGCCGCGCCGTAGCGATCAAGGTCTCGAACGAGCAATTCAGCGAGCGGTCCGAGCGGGAGGCGCGCGCGATTTCCGCGCTGAATCATCCACACATCTGCATCCTGTACGACGTCGGGCCCAACTACCTGGTGATGGAATTGGTGGAGGGCGAGTCGCTCGCGGCACGACTGGAGCGCGGCAAGCTCTCTCTGTCCGATACTCTGGAATACGGAGGGCAGATCGCCGGCGCCCTCGCTGCGGCGCACAGCAAAGGCATCGCCCATCGCGACCTCAAGCCCCAGAACATCATGATCGCGAAATCGGGAATCAAGGTCCTTGATTTCGGTCTGGCGAAGTCGGTCGGCGACCAAACCCTTACAGCATCGCACGCGGTGATGGGGACGCCAGCCTACATGGCGCCCGAGCAGTGGACCGGGCGGGGCGCCGATCACCGCACGGATATCTACGCGCTCGGATTGATTCTCGGGGAGATGGCGACCGGAACGCGTGGATCGACTGATGCGCTCACCGGACAGTTCGGGTACATCGTGCACCGGTGTCTTGCCGAGGATGCAGAGGAGCGATGGCAGTCGGCCGCAGACATCGGGGCTCAGCTCGAGTGGCTGCAGCGGAGTACCTCGGTGCCGTCAACGCAACAGCGGCGCGTGCCGTATGCTTGGGGAGCTGCAGCCATCCTGGCTGTTGCGATTGGCGCCGTAGTCGCGAATCGCTTTCCGGGAGCGTCTCGTCCCTCGCTCCCACCCAGCGCTCCCGCAAGGTTCGACCTCTCACTCGACTACGAGTCCGGCGGGTTCGTGATCCTGCCTGAACCGTCGCCCGATGGGCGTTTTCTCGTCTACATGAGTCAGTCACCAGAACAGAAGCCGGTGTTGCGGGTCCGTGCTCTTGGTGATGCTGAGTCGCGCTCCCTGCCCGGTACAGAAGACGCGCGAACTCCGTTCTGGTCAGCCGACAGCCAATGGATCGGGTTCGTCGTCGATGGCAAGATCAAGAAGATTGCCCCTACAGGCGGAGCGGTTCAGACAATCGCGACGGTGACCGGCGGCTTCCAGCAGCCGACATGGGGTAGCCGCGGAGATATTCTGTTCCGGAGCTCGAACCGCGAGCCGTTGTCTCTTATCTCCGAATCGGGCGGCACACCGCAGCTGGTGACGCAGCTGGACACAAGCCGGACCGAGAATTCACATCGGGGTCAGCAGTTTCTGCCCGATGGACGCCGGTTCCTGTTCACCGCTCGATGCGCGGATCGCGCGATGAACGCGCTGTACCTGGGTTCGCTCGACACGAAGACGACCAAACGCCTGATGCCGATCGACTCGGAGGCCCACTATGTCTCGCAAGGAGCCAATCAGGGCTTGCTCCTCTACCAGCGTGACGGCGCGCTGGTTGCCCGGCGTCTGGATTTGGGTCGAGAGGAGGTTCAGGGCGAGCCCTTTGCGGTCTTGAACCGGATCGGCTACGGGCCAAGTGGACTTGGGGTCAGCCTTGCTGCGTCAGCGGACGGACGTGTCGCGGTGATCAAGAACGTGAACCGGGAGCTCGCGAACCTCGTGTGGTATTCGCGTTCAGGTGAGCGGCAGGGGAACCTTGGTGAGCCCGGGGAGTGGGCGCAAGTGCGCATTTCGCCCGACGGGACCAAGGTGGCTGCCAGCGGGCCGGATCGCCAAACCGGCAATCGCGATGTCTTCGTTTTCGACCTGCGCGGCATCCCGTTCCAGTTGACGACCAACGGCGCCAACGACTGGTATCCAGTCTGGTCGCCAGACAGCAAGCGGATCCTCTTCACCTCGGACCGAAACGCGGCCGGCGGGTTCATCAAGCTCGCCGCGAGCGCGAGCGCCTCGGAGGAGCCGGGCTTCCCGGGAGCCGGACCCGAGGACTGGTCCCAGGACAACCGATGGATTGTTGGAAGCAATAGCAGGGGTGCCTGGATTTCCGAAGCGAAGCCGGGTGCAAAAACGACGGCGCTGCCTCTCGCGGCGCGAGGCGCTACAGACGGCGTGACCCTCTCGCCAAATGGCCGCTGGATCGCCTACGTATCGAACGAAAGCGGACCCTCGGAGGTTTACGTGCGCGGCTTCCAGGGGCCGGGCGTGTCCCCGGACGCGATTCAGGTATCGCGAGGCGGAGGCGACTTCCCGGTGTGGAATGCCACCGGAGGCGAGCTTCTGTTCGCGTCCGCGGATTCCACGCTCTGGTCCTTCAACACGGCGGGGCTTGACCGGGGCGAGGTCCCCGAACCAGTCCGGCTGTTCCGTCCGTGTGAATCGTCGTCCCTTCCGTTTTCACCGACCAGGGGCTCCACGTTCATGCGCGCCTACGATACGCGTGACGGCAAGCGGTTCCTGATCACCTGCACGGTTGAACCGCCCGGTCGATTCTCGGTCCTGCTCAACTGGCCGTTCAGCCCAAAAGAACAGCCGTAGCGTACTGGACGGCACCCTACGCCGCCGAAGCAGCGAAGGTGTAGCACCACGCTTCGCCCTCGAGCACGGTCGTGCCGTCGCTGCGCGTGATCTGCACGCGTAGCTGCGTCACCGGCTTCGACGGATGGACGGAGACGACCTCCGCTTCGGCAGTGATGGTGTCGTCGATGTAGACAGGCGCAGTGAACCTCCAGTTCTGACTCAGAAACACGGTGCCCGGTCCCGGCATGTCCATCGCCACCAGCGCATGGAGCAGCCCGGTGGTGAGTCCACCCTGCACGACGAGCCGCCCGAACTTCGTGCGCGCCGCGAATGCGGCATCGAAGTGCAGCGGGTTGCGATCGCCCGAGAGCTCGGCGAACGTGCGCACGTGATTCGCTGTGAGCGTCAGGCGACGTGAGGCGCGCTGGCCGACGGTAAGTGACATGTGAGTGGCTCCAACGCAGCAAGCGCCTTTACCTCGCGCGACATTTCGCGACTGAACTCGCGATGCAGCGACTGCAGTTCATCGTCGGTCCAGGCAAAGGACGCTATTTCATCGGTGAGCTCGAACAGCCGGTGAGAGAGCGCGTGCCGCGTCGTCTCGTAGGCAGCGAGGGCGGCCGTTGTCCCTTGCACGATGGCGCGCGCGAGCAATTCCGCGTCGCGCAGCGCGTCCGTGATGCCGTGGGCCGTCAGCGGATCTTTGAAGTAGCCGGCGTCGCCGACCAGCGCCCAGCCCGACCCGACACCCTGCTTGATGAAACCGGCGTGCCCGCCGAATCCTCGTACCGGCTCCACCCTTCGCGCACCGTCAAGCCGCGCCTCGAACAGTGGTGATATGTCGCGAATCAGCCGGCGGTAGGCCGACGGAGGGGCACGCTGAATCTCGGATCGAAAATGCTGCGAGGGTATCGACGCGAACACACACGTAGCACCATCGTTGGTCGGAATCGCGCCGATACTCCCGTTTTGGCGGAATCGCCAGTAGTAGCCGTCAACCGGCAGGTTCTCCCAATAGCTGTAGAGGACACCTGTCGCGTGCCGGCCCTCGACGATACGCGCCGCTCCGACGCGCTGCGCGATCGTCGAATGCAGTCCGTCGGCGCCAATGACGATGTCCGCTTCAACGCGTTGGCGGACGCCGTCCGCGACCGCGGTGATCCCGCGTACGCGGCCGCGGTCATCGACGATGACATCGTCGACACGAACGCCGTAGCGTACGCTTGCCCCGCTGGCCTCAGCCTCGTCGACCAGCGTACGATCGAGCAGCGCTCGCCGCGGCGCGTACAACGCGTCGACACCGACTCTTGGCTCGATCGGCACGACGACGTCATGTTCGCGGTAGCTGAACGTCGTGGAGTGCACAGCCGGTGTGCCCGCCGCCACGATACTCGGCAAAATCCCCCAGCGATGCAGTTGCAGAACGCCGCCGCGCATGAGCGCATGCGTCGACAGCGTATCGGTACCGCGCACGCCTCTGTCGACCAGCAGCACGCGCGCGCCCGCGCGCGCGAGCAGCATGGCGGTCGCCGCTCCTGCGCAGCGCGCGCCGACGATCACTGCATCGACTCTCATCGGAATGCTCCCTATGCGACGCGCGCTTGTGCCATCGACCGAGCGATCTCGTGCGCGATCACCCACGCATCGTGACCAACGCCGTCGATGAAGCTGGAGTTTCGCCGACGCTGAAAGTTCAGTCCGAGCACGTAGAGACCGGCCTCGGTCGTAATCCCGCCGGTGTGCCTGATCTCGCCACGTGCATCGAGGACCGGCACGCGCAACCACGGATATGCGCGTCGGCACCCGGTTGCCCAGATCACCGTTTCGATGCCCGCGGCTTTCAGATCCAGTTCGGCAGGAACGTCAGCGGCCAGCGGCCAGGTCGGCGTGAACGGCTCACGCGGACCGGCATCGATGCCCGTTGTGGCGATGAACTGATCGATCCGGGTGAGGATCTCGGCCATCTTGACGTCCGCCGCGGCCGTCGTCGACACGAAATCGTCGGCACAGCTCACGCGATGCCCGTTGATGCCGCGGATCCTGCCGACGAAGCGGACCCCCCGTTCATACAGCACGGCCAGGTCGAGCGACGCATGATCGGATCTGCCGACCAACTGCATCGACGGCTGGTGGCGCGAACGCTCGATATCCTCCACGGCATCGGCGCTCTGGTTCAGCACGCCGAGTCGATCCAGCCACCACAGGATGTCGCGGCCGCGATGCGATCGAGGCAACCGTGTGTGACGTCCGACTGCCAGCGTCACCTGCCGTCCGGAGTGCTGAATCTCGTCGGAGAGTTGCACGCCAGTGGCGGAAGCGCCGACCACGAGGACCCCACCGGGCGGCAGTTGTTCAGGGCGCCGATAGTCGGGGGCTGCGATCTGCAGCACCGATGGCGCAAGGCTTCGGCTCGCCGCAGGAATCGCGGGCAGTTCGCAATATCCGGTGGCTACGACTACCGATGAAGCCGACCAGTCACCGCGGCTGGTAGCGACACGGAAACCGTTCACGGAGCGCTCGACGCTTTGCACTGCGGTGTCGGTCACAATCGGTGCGGCTGACGAAGCGGCGTAGCGTTCGAAGAACCCAATCAATTCCGGAACGGACATGAAGCCATCCGGGTCGTGGCCGTCGTAGTGGAATCCCGGAAGGCGCGTCATCCAGTTGGGCGTCAGCAGGTGCAACGAATCCCAGCTCTGGCTGCGCCACCGTTGCGCGAGCTTTCCGCGCTCGAGCACGACGTGCTCGACCCCGAGATCGGACAGACAGTGGCTCATGGCGAGCCCTGCCTGTCCGGCGCCGATGATGAGAGTGGTCGTGCGCGGCACGGTACGCCTCAACGAGTGTTGACGGTCATCTCGACTGGCACGCCGTTGGTGAGCACGTCGTACACCGCCGAGCGTGCGCGGGACTGCTCGACGATCTGCCGCAGCTTTTCCGGCGGCGCGTCGCCCGCTATCGTGAAGGTGATGCGGATGCGCTCGTAGCCGTTGCGAACCTCGTCGGACAAGCCCAGGACGCCCATCACATCGACGTCGCCCTCGACTTGCGACTCCACCGACGTCAACGTCACGCCCCGGGCAGCGGCGATGTTGCCGATGCCCGCGGTGATGCACGAGGCCAGCCCGATCAGGAGGAATTCGACCGGCAGCGGGCCGCGATCCTGGCCAACGAGCACGGCGGGATGGTCGGCGGTGTAGCGGAACTCGGTCTTGTGCGCGTGCTCGCCTCCCGCGCCGAAGAACGATTCGACGATCGACTCACTGCACGTCCCATCCACCCAGCGACTGCTGGCGCGGAAACGGAATTTCGCCAGCGCGGGCGTTTCCTTGACGGCGTTGATCGTGGCGAACAGGGTTGGCGTATCGACACCGTTACGCGGTTCGCGTGGCGCACGGGTTGCGACGGAAGTTGTTGCTGACATGGTCTGTCTCCTTTCGACGCCGCGATTGCGGCAGCTCATCACTCGAAGTCGGCGCGCCCGGATTCCCCTCGATTCAGGTCGCGTGAGTGGGGAGCACGTCGACAGCAGGTCCGATGGGCAACGGACATACCGCGTCGCCTGTCGACGTCAGGCCAATGTTTTCAACAAGATGCCGCGTGATGGCGTGGCGGAGGCTGATGACAGGTGCCGAAAATTGGGCGGTGTCGACAGCCTAGCTGGCAGGGCCGTTTCAGATTGGTCGGCACCTCCGCCGGTAAGGCGAAGGCGGATCTGCGCACGAGTTCGAGCTGTTATGGGGCGGCAGTGCCGAAGGCGGCCTCCTCGACCGTGAACGACCAGTCGAGGTTCGCTGATTCGACCACGATGTGGAAGACTCGCGGGTCATCAGCGGCGTAGGCTGTTCCCTCTCCGGGCCCCAATTCATCGACGAGATCCTGCAAAGCGCGGCCGCTGATGGCGCTCTGCAGAATCACTTTGAACCTGCCTTGGCCCTGCGGCTCCTCGTGAGTCGTGCGCCAGTGCAGCCGAAGCGACCCTGTCAGTCCCACGAACGATTCGGTCTGAGCGTTTCCGCTGCCCGACCACGAGCCAAGTTGCTTCCACAGAACAACTTCCTTCCGGGGAGGCTCCGGGCGCGGCGAGCCGCACGCCCCGATCAGGGAGAAGGGCAGAGCGAGCGCGACAATACGCCCTCGAAATCTCGCCCTACGCAGCCAGGTCTGCACGACGGCGCATTGTACGGGCTACCCCATTCTTTCGTTGCGTTCTGCGTGACTCGGCGCTACCTTTTGCCTGCCTCACCATAGTCCGTGTGCCTCTTTCAATTGAGGTAGCCATTCCATGGAAGACAAGACGATGACCGCCGACACACCCAGGAACGTCTCGCGCCGCAACTTCATCAAGGGTGTCATTGCGTCGGGAGCCGTGGTGTCATCGGCCGCATACCTCTGGCGCTCCTCGTCGGTGCTTGGCCAGCAGCCGTCTGCACCAGGCAGTGTCGAGCGGCTGATCACGCTCACGGTCAATGGCCAGGAGCGTCGCGTCGACGTGCTGAAGCAAGAAACGCTGGCCACGACGCTCCGCTACAAGCTGGGGCTGACCGGCACCAAGCTCGGATGCGATCGCGCCGAGTGCGGGGCGTGCACCGTGCTCGTCGACGATGTGCCGCACTATTCGTGCTCTGTCCTGACGCACGCCGTGCGCGGGAAGAAGATCGTCACCATCGAGGGCCTGGCGGCCGCCGACGGCACGCTGCACCCCGTTCAGCAGGGCGTGGTCGACGAGCAGGGCTTCCAGTGCGCGTTCTGCATGTCGGGCTTCATCATGGCCGCGGTGGGGTTCCTCAAGACGAATCCCAGCCCGACGCGCGCGCAGCTCGCGCACGGGATCTCCGGAAACCTCTGTCGGTGTCAGGACTACGACAAGATTCTCACCTCGCTGATGCGCGGTGCTGAGAACATGCGGAAGGCGTGACATGGCTGACAAGCTCGTTGGACAGAACTACACCACTCCGGATCTCATCGCGAAGGTCACAGGCAAGAGCAAGTACGCCGAAGACTTTCGTGTAGAGGGCATGCTCTTCGCGAAGCTCCTGTTGAGTCCGCATCCGCACGCGCGGGTGACGCGCATCGATACGAGCGCGGCGATGGCCGTGCCTGGCGTCAAGGCGATCCTCACGGCCGACGACCTTCCGGCTCCGGCCGACGCCGTGAATGACAACGGTCAGTTGATTCTGGCCAACATCGACGGTGAGGTCGCGCTCACGAAGGAGCCGGTCTATCAGGGTCAACCGATCCTGGCAGTCGCGGCGGTCGATGAGAGCGCGGCGGCGGAGGCCATCGAGCGGATCCAGATCGACTACGAGCCGCTGCCCTTCGTCGTCGATCCGTTGGTGAGCCTGCGTCCGGACGGTGCCAATGCACGAACGAAGGGAAACTACTGGTTCATTCCTCCACCAGCAGCACCCGGGGCTCCGCCGCCACAGAGTCCACCGCGACCCGAGATCAAAGAGATGAAATGGACCGCGGCGGAACTGGCCGAGGCCGACGCGGGCCGCCTGCCGATGATGGAGGGCGCACCGGAAGCCTGGGCGTACGGCGATCTCGATGCTGGCTTCAAGGAAGCGGCGCTCGTGCTGGACGAAACCTTCGTCACGCCGGACACCAGCCACCAGACGCTCGAGACTCGCACGGCCATGGCGTACTGGCAGAACGGGAAGATTCACATATACACCGGCACGCAGAGCACGGCGCAAACGGTGCTCGGCGTGTCGCGCTGGGTCGGCGTCCCACCCGAGGACGTCGTCGTTGTCAGCGAGTACACAGGCGGTGGGTTCGGCAGCAAGATCACGGGCGCGATCTCGCTGATGATTCCCGCGCTCCTCGCAAAGAAGGCCAACGCGCCGGTGATGATGCGCATCACCCGCGAGGAGGAGCACTACATCGGCCGCGCGCGTCCGGGCGTTCGCGGGCGGATGAAAGTCGGCTTCGCACAGGACGGCAGCATCACTGCGCTCGACATGTGCTCGGTCAGCGACAATGGCCCGTTCGAGCGACAGGGCGACTGCAACAACACCGGTGTGATCGCGTCGCTGATGTATCAGCCGAAGGCGATGCGCTTCCGCGGCATCTCAGTGTTGACGAACACGCCACCGAGAGGTCCGCAAAGTCAGCCGGGAGGCACGCAGTCTCACATGCTGATGGAGCCGGTCATCTCGAAAGCTGCGCGGAAACTCGGGATCGATCAGGTGGCGATTCGGCGCATCAACGCGCCCGCCGGCAAGGCGCTGTTCGGCCCACCCGGAGGACCGAAGCAGGTCCGGCAGTACGCGACGAGCGCGTTCGTCAAAGAGGCGCTCGACAAGGGCGCGGCCCTCTTCAAGTGGGACGAGCGCAAAGCGCAGAGCGGCAAGCGCGACGGCACGAAAGTGCGTGGCATCGGCGTCGCGGTGAGCACCTACAGCGCGGGCTCCACGGGCTACGATGGCCTCTTCGTCATCAAGCCGGATGGGCGTCTCTACATCCAGTCCGGTATCGGCAATCACGGCACCGAGTCGGTCACCGACTGTCACCGTGTGTCGGCCGAGATCCTCGGCGTCCCCTGGGACAAGGTGGAGGTGACCTGGGGCGATACGGCGAAGAACCTGCCGTGGACGTGTAACAGCGGCGGCAGCCAGACCATCCACGCGATGACGCGCGCAGCCCACGCCGCCGGGATGGACGCGAAGAAGAAACTGCAGGAGATCGCGGCCAAGGATCTTGGCGGCCGCCCCGACGATTACGAGGTCGCCAACGAGCGAGTCTTCCGCAAGGGCGGCGGTGCAGGCATGACGCTCGCGAAGGCCGCGCAGCGCGCGATCGAGCTCGGCGGGGCGTACGACGGTCACGCGCTGCCGAAGGACATCAACAAGTTCACGACCGCATCGGCCACCGCGCTCGCCGGGCAGGGGCTGATGGGCGTGGCGAAAGACAACTACCCGCGCGACGGCCAGTCACGCTCCTTCGTTGCCGGGTTCGCCGAAGTGGAGATCGACGTCGAGACGGGCAAGTACTACGTCCTCGACTACCTCGCCGTGGCCGACGTCGGCACCGTGGTCCACCCACGCGCCCTCGGTGGACAAATTCTCGGGCGATCGATGCTCGGCATCGGACACACGATTGGGCAGAAGTGGGTCTACGACCAACAGTACGGTGTGGCGCTGGCGCGGCGGTTCCATCACAACCGGCCGCCGACGATCCTCGATGCGCCGGAGCAGATGGCGTGGGCGGCGCTGGACATCCCGGATCCCGAGACACCGGTCGGCGCGCGCGGCATCGGCGAGCCGCCGGTCGGCGCCGGCGCCTGCGCGGTTCTGAACGCGATCAGCGACGCGCTGGGCGACAACATCTACCAGCGGGCCCCGGTGACGCTCGACATGATCCTGACTTCGCTCGAAGCGGGCCGGCCGATGATCGAGCCCTTGACTGCGCATATCTGAAGGAGAAACGTCATGGCCGTGATTCACGACGTAATGCCCGCGTTCGAGCTGTTCCAGCCGGAGAGCACGGCTGACGCGGTCGCGCTCCTCGATCGGTACAGTCCGAATGCGTGGGTGATGGCCGGTGGGATGGATTCCTTCGACTGGCTGAAGGATCGCATCAAGCGCCCGAGCGTGGTCATCGAGTTGAGCCACGCCGCGGAGTTGCGCGGCATCAAGGAACGCGATGGCGGCCTCGAGATCGGGGCTGCCACGACGCTGACCGAGATCGTGGGGAGTCCCCTCGTGCGCGGAAAGTTCGCGCTCCTTGCCGAGGCCGCTGAACTCGTCGCCTCGCCGCAGATTCGCAACCAGGGATCGCTCGGGGGCAACGTGGCGCAGGACACGCGTTGCTGGTACTACCGCGCGGGATGGAGCTGCTACCGCGCCGGCGGCAACATCTGCTATGCGGACACGCCGACAGCCATCAATCGGGAACACGCGATACTCGACGCCGATCGCTGTGTCGCGGTGAACCCCTCCGACACCGCGCCGGCGCTGATCGCACTCGACGCGCAGATGGTCATCCAGAGCGCGCGCGGCCAGCGTGTGGTCGAGGCCGAGGAGTTCTTCATCGGCCCCGGTACCGACATCACCCGCATGACCGTTCTCGCCCCCGACGAGCTGTTGACGGCAATTCGCATTCCGGCAACGTGGGCCGGCGCGCAGTTCTACTTCGAGAAGGTGCGCGATCGAAACGTGTGGGACTTCCCGCTGCTGAACGTGGCAGCGGCAACAGCCTACGCGAGTGGCCGGATCGAACGAATCCGCATGGTGGTGAATGCCGCCGCTGCCCGGCCGCTGCGCCTGCATGCGGTTGAAGCGGCCGTCGTGGGTCAGCCCCGCAGCGAGGAGACGGCGGAGCGCGCCGGGCAGATCGCGATCGACGGAGCGCAGGCGCTTCGCTATAACGCCTACAAGATCCCGTTGATGCGGAACCTCGTGAAACGCGCCATCAGGGGAAAGAGCGACACGTAATCCCGCGGGTCACTTTAGTTGACGCCGACTACGACACACAGAGGCACAGAGAAATCATTGGGCTTCTCCTCAGTGCCTCAGTGCCTCACCGCCTCGGTGTGTCGTGATCATCAACGCAAGTGAAACGCCGGTCGGGTTCAGTCGAGCGGGCCGTCGCGCCCGCTGGGAGTGAGACATGGATTTCGTGAAATGGGGGTTGAACCCCTGGGGTGAGAGCATCCTGACGCACGTCTCGTGGACGCTCTTCTGGGCCTCGCTCGTTGCCGGCCTGATGTTTCTCGTGGCGCACGGCAGCTACATGCTGCTCTCGGCGCATCGCAAACGCCCGGCAACCGAGACCGACCAGCTCGAGGCCAAGTTTGCCAGCCTGCCCGCGCGCATCGAGCGGCACTCGCTGATGGCACGGATGTTCCATTGGGTGATGGCGGCGACCATGTTCGTGCTGCTCTTCACCGCCTTCCTCCCCGTGGCCGGAGTGAAGTTCGCGTGGGTCACCTACCACTGGATCGCCGGCGTGGTGCTCACCGGCTCGATCGTCTTCCACATCATCCACGCGTCGGTGTGGCTCGACTTCTGGTCGATCTGGGTCGGGCCGAAGGACATACCCGAGCTCAAGGCGGAGTTGATGCGTGAGCTGGGCCGCGACGTGCCCGGGCCGAAGTCTGGCAAGTACCCGCTCGGCAATCGTCTCTATCACACCGCGATCGTAGTGACCGCGCTCGGCGCGGCGGTGACGGGCGTGCTGATGATGTCGCGCGTCCGCACGCCGATCTTCACCCGCAACCCGTATCTGCTGGGCGACGCGACCTGGGGTGTAACCTATGTGACCCACGGGCTGGCTGGCGTCGCACTCGTGGGCCTGGTCATCGCTCATGTGTATTTCGCGGTCCGTCCAGAGAAATGGTGGATCACGAAGGGGATGATCCTGGGCTGGATCACGCGGCGGCAGTACCTCGAGCACCATGAACCGGAACGCTGGCGCGTGGCGAATCCGCCGACGAGCCGCTCGTGAGCGAAC
>Ga0207669_10000934_pt1 | contig 12352 bp, 10 predicted proteins | sample KBSM33metaG_FD_184329 | JGI IMG/M metagenome (GOLD analysis project Ga0207669, IMG submission 184329) | Miscanthus rhizosphere microbial communities from Kellogg Biological Station, Michigan, USA - KBS M3-3 metaG (SPAdes) (version 2) | ecosystem: Host-associated > Plants > Roots > Rhizosphere >...
TCGCTTAGCGAGATCGATGTTCCATTTGCAGATCTGGCTGTCGAGGAACAGCGTCGTATAGGCGTTGCCCTTGCCGTCATATGCGGTGTGCAATGGTCCAAGACCGAGTTCAGGCTCCGCCACCACGACGTCGCGCGGCTTTATCTTGTCGTCGAACAGTTGGTCGAACAGACGGACATCCAGCACCGTGACCGTCGGTGAAAGCTTTCCCGCCGCCACGACGTGGATCCCGTCGGGCGCGGTGTTTATGCCGTGCGGGCTGTTGGAGACCGGCACGTAGCGCGTATAGCGCGAGCCCTTGCGGCCGTCGATCACCGGCACGCCATTGAGTTCCTTGAAGTCGCCCTTCTTCACCGCCTCTTCGATGCGCTTGATGTTGAAGATGGTCACCCAGTCCTGTTCGTTGGCGGTCATCTCGGCGAGCGTGACGCCTTCCTCCGAATTGTAACAGGTGGCGAAGGTGTATTTGCCCTGATAGTCGGCGTCGACATTGTCGAGATTGCCGTCGACCATCACCTGCCAGGCGACCTTCATGGTGTCGCCATCGATCGCGGAGAAGATCGAGCGATACTGCTTGCTGTCGTCCAGGATCTTGCCATCGTTCGGCAGCGGCACGGCATCCTCACCGTTACAGAACACATAACCGGTGCGCGGGTATTTCTGCACGCGCAAGCCGTGCACCGTATGCTGGTTCGGAAGCTGAATGATCTTGTCGCATTTCATGACATCGAGACGGACGCGCGCGACGCGGGTATTGGACTTGTCGTTCATGAAAACGTAGCGGCCATCATAGGTACCGTCGGTGAAGGAGACATGCGGGTGATGCAAGTCGCCATTCATGTAGGTGCCGCCGTGATTCTTGAGGAATTCGCGGGTCTCGGGCAGCAGCCCCTCTGTCAGCACCTTTAGGCTTTCGTTGGTCTGTCCCCAGCCGGTGGCGCTGCAGCGGTTGAACACAGGAACGCGCATCAGCTCGCGCATCGACGGGAGTCCGACGATGCGCATTTCGCCGCACTGGCCGCTGGAGAAGAAGGTGTAGTATTCATCGAGCTCGCCCGGGGCGACGTCGGCTTTCAGCGCCGCTGGCCGCGCGGCAGGAGCTTTCTGCGCCGTGGTCTTGGTCTGTGCATCGGCAGAGGTAACAAGACCCTTGCCGTCGGTACCGAGAGCAACTCCTCCGGCAAGACCGACACCCGCGGCCGCCGCGGTCGTTCCAAGCAAAGTGCGCCGACTGACGCCTTTTCCTTTTCCGGTTTCGTTGTCACTCATAATAGCCTCCTGGGCTTTCAAGTTGCAGATGGAGTGATGGCGTCGACGGGCTTCAGCCCGATAGGCTTGCCGCCGGCGGTGATGATGGTGTTCGGACCTTTGCCGCCGCTTCGCATCGAAGGCGACGACAGTGCATCGCGCTTTTCGCGCTTCAGCCGCACCTGGATCATGTGCGGGCAGCGGTGATCGTCGAAATACAGCTCCTGGCAATGCATGCAGTAGATGCACTCATTGACGTTGATGTGACCTTCCGGATGGATCGCCTGCACGGGACATTCCTTGGCACAGCGCTGGCAGGGCGTGCCGCATTCGGGCCAGCGACGCAGCCACTCGAACATCCGGATGCGGCCGGGAATCGCGAGCGCGGCGCCAAGCGGGCACATGTAGCGGCAGAAGAACCGCTCGACGAACAGTCCCGCGGAAAGCACCGTCAGGGCGTAAATGACGAATGGCCATTCGCGCGCGAACTTCAGAACGATCGCGGTCTTGAACGGCTCGACCTCGGCCAGTTGCTCTGCAAAGGCCGTGGAATAAAGCGACATGCCGAACAAGCCGAGAAAGATAATGTACTTGATCGGCCACAGCCGTTCATGAAGACCCCACGGCAATCTGTATTGTGGGATCTTCACCGCCTGGGCGATGTTGTTGAGCAATTCCTGCAGCGCGCCGAATGGGCATAGCCAACCGCAGAATGGGCCACGCCCCCAGAACAGAAGTCCTGCAGCGATCGAGGCCCAGAGCAGGAAGATCAGCGGGGATGACAGGAAGTATTCCCAACTGAAGTCGGTCAGCAGCGAATTGGCGAAGGTCAGAACATTGACCACCGAAAGCTGGGCGTTCGCATACCAGCCGAGCCACACCAGAATGAAGAGCAAGTAGCCGCGGCGGACCCACACATAGACTTTGGGACGCCGGACCAGGGCATTCTGGAAAAAGAAAATCAGCGTCAGCGCGCCCAATGCGACGATCGTCGTGCTGATCTTGACGACGTTGCCGCGCCAGATTTTCATCCACAGCGGTTCATCTTCGGTGGCGAAGGATGCCGCCGCGTCACGCTTTGCCGGCGCCGGTGCTTCCGGCGATGCCGCGGGAGACGTGGTTGCCTGCTGCCGGACCGGTGGTGCAGGCTCGCGTTTCACGTAGGCATCCGGAAGCGTGTAGCCGAGATCGAAGGTGAGCCACGCTTTGTCCCTGGTGGCGACCACACGCTGCACCAGCAGCTGCAGCACCCATGGCTCGGTCGGATCGAGCGCGAACTCAGGCGGTACCGTGAACAGGGCAATTTCGGGAAAATCGGGTGCACCCTCGGCCGAAAGGTTGCCCAGCCGGGTGTGATCGCGGTCGCGGAAACGGATGCTGTTGGTGTCCTGGATCAATTCGATACGGTCAAAGATCCCGCCGCGGACGTAAGCAGCGCCCTTGAACGAGTAGCGCCCCGATCCCGCGACGATCAACGCCTGTTGACCCGGCTTCAGCCTGCCGGCCAGCCGATTGTAACCGTCGTCGCCGAGCAGGCTGCGGCCGATCGTCGGCACAGCGACATCCGCGACATAGAGGTCGATGAACGTGTCGTCTGGGCCGCCCTCTTCCGGGCGGGCGGCGGCAGCGGCATTGCCGGATTTTTCGAAAGCTTTATTGACGTCAGCAACGGAGAGGATCAACCGGCGGACGGAACCGTCACCGACGAGGCTCTGCCAGTCGCAAACTTCACTTTTCCCGGGATCAATCGCCTTCGACGCTTGCGGCACCGCGATGGCGACGGCATCGCCCTGAGCGCCAAGCCGACCGCTCTTGATGAGCTTGGTCGCGGAGCGGACGATGCTGTCGCCCATCACCAGGACGGTCACGGTCGCGCCGCTGACGATATCTACCTGAGGCGAGGGCGCGGCTCCGCGCACGACGCTGTCCATGTCGGCGCCGATCAACTTGTTGATCGCCTCCAGAACGCGTTTTTCCGGAATGCCCAGGAGTACGATGGGTTCTTTGTGTTCGACGAGCTTGAGGCCGGTCAGTACTCCCTTCGGATCGATGCCGACCAACAGCTGGATCGGCTTTCCGGAGTAACCGGTGGAGTTGGCAAACTCCGAATTCAGGAACACGAAGCCGAGCAGACGATCGTCCTTGAACGTAGGCGCAATTGCGGGATCACCTTGTAGCGGCCCAAAGCGATTCGCGCCCCGAACGAGATCGGCCGGCTCGGCCTTCCCAAGGTAATCGTTCAGCCGGCCTGCAGCGCTCGCGTCGCCAAGGAGAGCAATCCAGCCGAAAAGGGCCAGAACTCCAAAGAGGACATAGATGTTGACGGGTTTCCGCAAAACGCTTCTTCCAGATTTTAGCAGAGCGCCGTTGTTCTGGATCGCCAGCTTCGAAAACCTATCTAGAGCACCGGACGAGATTGCTACTTGCGCTGGATCAAACATCCCACACTCTGATAGGTTCAAACTTAATGTGAGAAAGAGCCCGACATGCGCAAAGAGCCGCTTCTCACCGCAGTGCCGCCAGCTCCCGTGCGAAGCCTTAGCGAGCTTTATGCAATTGCGCTTGACCAGGCGCAAAGGGCCACGCACCGATATGGCGCGATTGCCATCCAGATGGACGAGCGCCTCACGCCGGTGCGCTTCGTCTTCGAGGCACTTGCGACACGCGAGCAAAATCGTTCCGGTAGCCTGTCCGCAGCCTGCCTTGCCGCATGCGGTAAGCGTCCCGATGCATCCGACCTGCGCTGGGCACCGATCGATCTCGTTCCTGCGGCGGAAATCGCCGACATCAAGAATTCCAGTCTGTCGACGCCTTACACCGCATGGGTGCTCGCAGCCCGCCATCGCCAACGCGCCTTCGTGTTCTGGACTTATGTCATCGCCCTTGCCGAAGATCCGTTAGTCCGGCTGACGGCGGAAACCCTGGCGCATGAAGCACTGTCCGACGGTAGTTTGTTGCGTCGCGAGCGGCGGGTGGCCTGGAGGGCTGAGCGGAAAATCGCCGCCGATGAGACCGATGAGACTGCGGCTGCTCACGGAGCGGACGAGCCCGCATCGGCGGCGCTTCTGGAAAGCCTTCTCCTCAAGGACATCATCGCGTGGTCGCAAGGATTGACCCCCGCTCAACGCGACCACGTCACGACCATGGACCCCTCCCGCCTGCCGCCGCATTTCCTGATGCTGCCTGGCGAAGGCGGCGCTGATACAGCGTCCGAAGAGATCGAACAGATCAAGCGCCGCGCGCTGCGCCGCGCCGAACAACTGTCGAACATCTATTTGGACGAGGCGGAAAGCGCTACCGACCAAAGCAGCATGGAGCTCGCGCAAAAACTTGCCGCTCAATCCATTATGCGGCTCGCTGCTCTGCGTAACATTGCCTCTGCATCCGCCTCGCGATGAGCGGTTAGTAACGCTGCTACATCCTTTGTTGGTCTGTGACCGCCGTTCCGGTGGCTGCTTAGGACTTTTCGACGTAATCGCTCCTTGCGCAGTCAGATCGTGCGCGATTCGAAGTTCGTTCTTTCCGGCTGCGCGAAAGCATCATCGGGCCTCAGCACCCGGACATTCGGGACTTTCGATTGCGACTGGCGGAACGCTCGAACGCTGCGATTGGGATCCCGGCATGCTGCCTTTTCTCAAAACAGGTGGGAGCGCGAACCTTTCAGTCACCGGTGAAAGCGGATCCGGAACGGTGACAGAGCTAGCATGCTCTTCCGGTTCCCGAAGCACTGGTCAATATTGCTCACATTCAGAAAATTAATGATTGGCAAACTTTGCCGGCCACGTCTGTTCCGGGTGTGCGCCGTGCAAAGGCGGCGCTTTCCAGTGGTGCAAGGCCCACCCGGCAATCGCTCCAGCCGGAAGCGTTAGAAAGCCGTGCATCTGGTCACTCATGTGCACCACGGAAAAGGCATATGAGCACCTTCACGACAATAGACGGTACCGAAATTTACTAAGCCTAGGCGGAGACAGGAATGTGCTGCTGGACGTTCCTCAAGCGGCTGATCTGGACGCCGCGCTCCTGCATGTCTCGCAGCTGCACGAACATCATTGCCGTCATCAACGCGTCGTTGAAGGCGTCGTGCTGGTGCAAAGCTGGGAGCCCCAAGTCCGACAGCATCGACGCGAAGCGCAGGTCGTGCACGGTCCCCGGTGGGGCGTTCCGGTACTTCAGCGCATAGTAAATCGCCGAAACATCAATACGCGGGTTGGGTAGCTTTGCTTGAATGTAGGGTAGCACGTACTTATCGAGCATAGTGACGTCGAAGTCGACGTAGTAGCCCACGATCGGACGTCCTCCGATGAAGTGTAGCAGTTCAGGCAGAACTTTATGCATCTGCCTTCCCAGCGCAACTTCCTGGGCTCTGAGATGATGCACCTTGATCGACTCCGCCGTGGGTGGCTTGTCAGCACGAATGACGACCCTGAATGCGTCGCTGGTAAGGATCCGCCGACCCCGGACCTTGATAGCAGCCGCTGCGATCATCTCGTCGCGCCGCGGATTGAGGCCCGTAGTTTCGCAGTCGATTACGACGACCTCATCGGGTGGTCCCGGTTGGAACAGAAATTGGTAAGCGGGGTTGCCGAGAGACACGCGGTAAAAAAGATTGCGCAGGAAGCGGGCCATCTCAAAATGCCACAAGATTGTAATGAACCCGAATGAACTCGCGGAACTGCCGCACGATCCGCAGCGCATCACGCAGGATGTCTCGGTCTGCGGCAGTAATCTCGTCCAAGCGCACGAACGCCTCTTGCTCGGGCCTACCGCGGTGGATCGCGCGGAGCTGGGAACGTAATCGGAACTCCATGAATACTCGAAGCGCGCTCACCAGCTCTAGGCCAAACTTCGAGTCAAGCGTGTGTGTCTCCACGAGGCTGGCAATCCTCCCGGCGGTCGAGGAGGCTAACACGGCCTTCTCTATCGCCAGCGTTCGCACCCCATGCACGATCGGGAACGTGCCGGCCTTCTTAAGGTCGACCTCGTCAACTCCGACACCAACGGACGCCATGATCACACTGAGTACTCCTAGGTTTGGCGTGCTGAAGGTTTCAATGAGACGCGCAAATTGAGCTAGAAGAGCATTCTCGCCGCGTAGAAGCTCAACGAGGGATCGCTTGGCGCGGGCGAGATGCTCTGGATCACCTGCGACCGCGACCGCGTCGGAGAAGATCGCGATGTTCATCGCTGCGCCCGGGTCCCGACTGAGCAGCCAGGATTTGAGCTGGCGGATGAAGCTTGCCACCGACTGCGACCAGACCGGGTTGCTCACGACTACATTGCCTGGACAGGGAGGGAACCCGAAGCTTTCGAGCGCACCCGAGAAGTCGGCGCGGAAGGCCGCGAGATCCTCGGGAGGAACATCCGCGCCCAAGAGAAGTCCATTATCCTGATCGGTGCGAGCGGTCTGTTCACCACGCCCCTCGGAGCCCATGAGCAGGAGGCAGCCGTGCTGCCGGATCGAGGGTGGCGCGGTCAGGTCAAATAGCTTACGCAACAGTCGGCGGTTCAAGTCGGAAGTAATGTCAGCGACGAGGTCGACCTTGAGACCTTGCTTGTGCAATCGCTCGACTTGTACCTGGATTTCCCGCGCCGGCGCCGCAAGATCGTCGAGGCTGCGAGCGCGCTCGATCCGGCCCGGAATCAGTTGCGAGTTGCCAGCAAAGAGCCCAAGTAGGTCGATGTCCTCGAGAAAGCCCACGTAGACGCCATCGCGGCGAACCGCTAGTCTGCGCTTGTCTTGCTTCGTCATTAGGAGCAGCGCATCAAAAATGAAGTCGTCGGCGTCGATGGCGACTACGTCGAAGTGGCACACCTCCCTTAATGGCGTGTCAAGCGCCAGCCGACGCAGCACGACGGCTTTCGACAGGTTCATGCCGGTGACGACGCCGATGCGCTCGCCGTCGCGAACAAAGAGTGCATTGATATTATTGTCGCGCATGGTTCGACCGGCCTGCTCGATCGTCGCCTTTGCCTCGATGAACACTGCCGCACCGAAACGTGCGTCGCGAATACGCGAGCGCAGAACGCTCTCTACGCCCTCAGCCTGACGTGCTTCGGCGAAGGCGGCGAGCTTTCGTGACACGTCAGCGTAGAAGAAGGCGGCGAAGGCTGGATTGCGGCGTATCAGGCCGAGCAGGAGATCGCGGGGAATAAGGTGGCATAGCGTTTCTTCAGTGGCCACAAAGTCTTCTCCCGCCGCGCCGTGAACGACGGCGCGAGAGTCGAAGCTGTCCTTCGGACCAAGCACAAGCTGCAGGCTGCCACTCTCTCGGACCTCAACGGAGCCCTTGATAACCACATGCAGCTGTTCAGACGCGTGCGCCTGCTGGACGACGACCTCCCCCGGACGATAGTAGCCAACGTCGAGCGATGCAATCAGCTCATCGAGTTCGTGCTGCAAAAGCCGATCGAACGGCGGATTAGTTGCATCAAAGCCTTGCATCAGATCGCCATAGCACGACGGAGCCGGAGCCGCACGCCCAGCCGTTCGGGCACCTTTAGTGGACGTGCGCCGTCGCGGCCCCGATACCCGTTTCCGATCGGACATACTGTGCCTCGAATGCGGCCTGCTCCGCGCGAGCGCGCGGGCTTGTGTCGAGCTTTGAGAACACCCAGATGCCGAGGAACGCGAGGCTCATCGAGAAGAGCGCCGGATTGTCGTACGGGAACAGCGCATCCTTGAAGCCGAACGTGGTCACCCACACGGCCTTGCTGAGCACAACCATGACGACGGCGCTTACAAGGCCGAGGAGGCCGCCATTTACAGCGCCACGGGTCGTGGTACCCTTCCAGAGTATCGACATCAGAAGGACCGGGAAGTTGCAGCTTGCGGCAACCGCAAACGCGAGTCCCACCATGAAAGCGACGTTCTGGTTCTCGAAAATGTATCCGAGCACGATTGCAATAATGCCTATCCCGATCGCCGCCATCTTCGAGATGTTGACCTCTTTCTGCTCTGCGACGCGACCCCTTGCAATGACTGAGGCGTAGAGGTCGTGGCTCACCGCCGACGCACCCGACAAGGTCAACCCCGCGACAACAGCGAGAATTGTCGCGAAAGCCACCGCTGAGATAAAGCCGTAGAACAAGGACCCTCCGGTCGCGGCGGCGAGATGGACGGCCGCCATATTCGTACCCCCGAGCAGGTCGTTGAGCTTGTTATGGGCGCCGTCAGCGCCGAGCTTGTAATAGCTCGGATCATTCATGAGGTAGGTGATTGCCCCAAAACCGATGATGAAGGTGAGAATATAAAAGTACGCGATGAAGCCGGTCGCGTAGAAAACGGACTTCCGAGCCGCCTGCGCGTCCGACACGGTAAAGAAGCGCATTAAGATATGCGGTAGGCCCGCGGTACCGAACATCAGCGCCATGCCAAGCGAGATCGCAGAGATCGGGTCTGAGACGAGTCCGCCCGGCGCCATGATGGCGTCGCCCTTAGGGTGCGTTTTGACCGCCTCGGCGAACATAGCTTCAGGACTGAAGCCGAACCGGTAGAGCACGATGAGCGACATGAAGGTGGCGCCGGCGAGCAGAAGGCACGCCTTGATGATCTGCACCCAGGTGGTCGCTTTCATCCCGCCAAAGGCGACATAGACAATCATGAGCACACCTACGATCACTACGGCGTAGAGATAATTCAGTCCGAACAGCAACTCGATCAGCTTCCCTGCACCGACCATCTGCGCGATCAGATAGAACGCAACGACGACCAATGTACCGGTTGCCGACAGGATGCGTATCTGGGTCTGGTCGAGGCGGAATGAGGCAACATCCGCAAAGGTGAAGCTGCCGAGGTTGCGCAAGCGCTCGGCAATCAGGAACAGTACTACCGGCCAGCCAACCAGGAACCCGATCGAGTAGATCAGGCCGTCAAAGCCGGACGCGAACACGAGGGCGGAGATTCCGAGGAACGAAGCAGCCGACATGTAGTCGCCGGCGATCGCGAGACCATTCTGAAACCCGGTAATGCCGCCACCAGCGGCGTAAAAGTCGGCTGCGGTTTTCGTCTGCATCGCCGCACGATAGGTGATCCCGAGAGTGCCAAGCACGAACAAGGCGAAAATGCCTATCGCAGCCCAGTTCAGCGACTGCATCTGAACAGGCCCTAAATCGGGGCCGGCGGCCACCGCTACCATGGAAAGAGCGGCCGCACCGATTAGGCCAAACAACGCCGACGTGAAATTGCGGCTCATCGCGTAAGGTCCCTAATAAGTGTGCGGGTCAGTTCATCAAAACGACTGTTTGCGCGCTGGACGTAAAGTCCAGTCAGCACGCACGCAGACACAATCACGGCAAGGCCGAGCACGATTCCAACGGAGGTGACTCCGCCCCCCACCTTTGCCGCCAGAAGCGGCTTGGCGAACGCGACAAGCATGATGAAGCCGTAGTAGATGATGAGCATCGCTGCCAACAGAGACCAGGCAAAACCAGACCTTTCCCGGACAAGGTTTTGGAAGGCGGGGTCGTCGAGTGCGCGACGGTAATCGTTCGTGGGCATACTGTTAGCTCCGTTGAGACCTACCGGACTTCCGGTTGGCAAATGAGGTCCTCAACGACAGTGGGATCAGCTGTCGCCGATCGGGCCAAACTCATCTTCGGCAATCTTCCGCAGGATGCGGCGCACGATTTTGCCGGAGCACGTTTTCGGCAGGCCTAGAAGGAATTCGGAGGTCCGCATTGCTGTCGGCCCAATCTCCTTGCGCACCCCAGACCACGATTACTTTGTGCAGCTCCACCGATGGTGGTTCGCCCGACACCAGCGTCACGTAGGCGTAGATGCCTTCCCCTTGATGTCGTGCCGGTAGCCGACGATCGCCGCCTCTGATACCTTCGGATGTCCTCGCTTATGGGCGCGACCGAAGGGAAGCCATAGGCAGTGTCGCGACAGAACGAGTTTGCACCTCCGGCTCCGAACGTCGTGGTCAATATTGCTCATAACCCTCGGAATATTTGTCGCAGTCGCGATCGGAACCTTCGTACAGTAGGGCGGCTACGCCGAATGTTCTGACTGACGGCTCGTATGAGTCGGAAATGTACAAGATCTGGCAACAATCAATGACGGAATGGCTAAAGACGGAAACGCGAGGCATGTTGCCAGCGTCCTGGCTCGAACGTCCGGTTCTGGCGGCGCAAAGCGGATATTGAGCTAACGGCTGGTCAAAGGATATCTGCGGCGAGTACAAAGGAAACTGAGGATCCGTGACGCGACCTGACGTACAGCGACGTATTGCGGCAGTAAGCGGGTTGCTTCGCCGCGACCCATGAGCAGGTCAAGCCGACCATCTGTCCTGCTCTTTACGGTAATCGTCTTCGTTGAGACGGTCCGCGATCTCCTCTGCGATGGCTGGCGTTTTCGCCCTGGCGATTGGCTTGCCGTCCGCAGGCGGCCGTTGTCTTGTGGCCACCGAGTGCACGCAGCTGGGCGTCGCTCAATCCGGAGTCGCCGCCGTCTGTGTGGCCTCCGTGCCGGAAGCTTGTGAATGTGATGTCAGCTGGCAGACCTGCGATCCCGCAAATCCGGCGCACTTCGGCCTGGACGTAACGCATGGAGTTTCGCCCCCCGGTGGCTCAGGGCATGTGGATCTTCTTCCGAGGGTCCAGCCCATCCCTCATCACGATCAGCGTTCCGGTACGAGGAGCCTGCTCAAGCCTTGCAACCATCTCCGGCCAAAGCGGCGTTCCATCGGTATCGAACAAAGGCACCGGCACTTTCTCGGATTTCCGGTTTTTATGGTGCCAAATCAGAACGTGATCCGGTTTGTCTGTCGGCCTGTAGTCCGACCAGGATTGCCGCAAAAAAATATCTTCCTCGCGCGGCATCCAGTAGAAGGCCAACATTGCTGCGGTGCCGAGCGAAGCCGAGCCATCCGCATCGGCGGCGGCAACGAAAGTTTCAAGCTGCTGCAATGTCGCCGGGCGGTTTTTCTTGGGCTCGTATTCAATCTCCAATCCAGAGAACGGATTCACGGACGGCATGACCGTTGGGTGTGCCTTCAGTGCGATTTTCCACGCCGTCTTACAGACGGTCATGGAGAGCAGGGCGCTCCGATGTCGGGTCTTGCCGTCCTTGTCTGTTTTCAATTTCTCATAAATAAGATCGACTGCGCTCGGAGTGACGCTCTTCACCGACAATGAGCCAAATCGTCGGCCGTCAGTCAGTCGGTAGTCCGCGACAGATCTAATCGCGCGATCATAACTGGCCCGAGTCCGCTGCGGCCTTTTCGTATACTTCGGCATTGTTTTGTAAACGGAAATAGCCCAATCAAAAGAACCAACTACAGATCGTTGCTCGACATTGAGATCAGTTGCGCCTTCGGTCCTCCAGCTGTCGAAGAGGGGATTCAAGAACGTGTCGCATCTCGCCTTGGCTACGGCATAGTCCGAACCCAGAGCCTCGCTTTTAATCGGACACCCGCGCTTACGCGCCCAGCTCGGAGCATTCCAGTAATATCGGACGACACCCTTCGATGGTTTGGGCTCCATGTAGTCAGGCCAACCGAGGGGTTTGCGCTTTTTCATCAGATCAACGCCGTTACGTCTTCGGCCGTCGGTGCGCCGAGTTGCAGGCCGTGACGCTGAGCTATTGCGGCATCAAGCTTCGACCGATGCCATTTTAGCAGCGCGCCCTTGATCCGTGTAGGGGGCGGGTAGATCCCCCTTGCTACCTTCGAAAGGAATGCTTCGACGCTTGGCTCGTCACAATATGCAGCAGCGGTCTCCGCCCTCATTTCAAGGGGCCAAGATCCATACGGAATTGCGACGGCTCGGGACATCAGCCCACCGCGTTCCGCTGTTCTGCGTCCATCCTGGCCCGAATACACCGGATGATTTCACTGTTCTGGGATGCCGCGTTGCGCGCCGCCTCGCGTTCGAGCCAGATTTTTACATCCTTGGGCATGCGAAACAGAACGCGAGAGGCGACGTCATCTTTTCTAAGCCCGCAGTTCGCCATTGTCGTTTTTTCCTATGTGCGCGAGAACAAACTCTCCGCTATTTGTGAGAATACCATGTGGACGCCACGCATCCAGCTACACTCACCACGCTTTTTCCTATTTGGCAGGCAAAAGAACAAATCTTGAACACATGGATGAGAAGTAAGAAAAAA
>Ga0207669_10000935_pt1 | contig 12346 bp, 6 predicted proteins | sample KBSM33metaG_FD_184329 | JGI IMG/M metagenome (GOLD analysis project Ga0207669, IMG submission 184329) | Miscanthus rhizosphere microbial communities from Kellogg Biological Station, Michigan, USA - KBS M3-3 metaG (SPAdes) (version 2) | ecosystem: Host-associated > Plants > Roots > Rhizosphere >...
CGTGGTTGCTCAAAATGAGGGCGGAATGGTTTCGTGTATTGCGCCCTCTGGGTGGGTGGGTACCCTGGGAATTGCGAGAACTGGTCGAACAGTCAGCCGAGCCGGGCGAGGCACACTTTTGGGGCGAGGGGATCGTCAAAGAAGCTCCACAGCTCGGAGAAGAGCACCTGCGGAATTGCATGGTCCTGCCCACCCGGACACACATCTTGAGACGATTTCCCAAGGGGGGCATCGTCGCCGAGGTCGGAGTCTTGCACGGTGAGTTCTCACGAGAGATCGTGGAGATCGTGTCGCCAACCGAGTTGCATCTGATCGATCAATATCTTGAGCCTCGTGCACGCGCCATTGCTTCAGATCCGGGTGGGTGCATTCGCCTGCACGAAGGCGATTCGGCTGACACGCTGGAGGCCTTCCCGGATGAGCATTTTGATTGGATCTACATCGATGCCCAGCATTCTTACGAGGGTGTGCGGCGCGACATAGCGGTAGGCCGGCGGAAGGTCAAGAAAACCGGCTTGATGTTGTTCAACGACTATATTCCTTGGTCGTACGTGGAAATGCAGCCGTATGGCGTCATGGCCGCCGTCAATGAATTGTGCCTCGACGATGGATGGGAAATCGTTTACCTCGCCTTGCCGCCGCACATGTATTGTGACGTTGCCTTACGCAGAGTGCCTCTGAATCGCACATAGTTCAAGCTGAGAAACAAACGGCGAGGCTGCCTCACGGATCCTCGGGTCGTCTGTAGGAGGGCCGTTCCACGAGCTGGCCGGGCGCACGCGCTCGACGGAGCCCCCCTACAATCCGGTGCGCGATGCGAGCGCGCCATCCTGAAGATCATGTGGGCGGGCACCAGGTCCACGTTCGCCGGCGGCGAGCCGCGTGTACAGCTCTTCGTAGGCGTCGATCATCCTCGCCAGACCGAAGCGCGCAACGGCGCGGGCGCGGACCGCCGCGCGGTCGTAGGCAATGACCGCCGGAAGGCCAGCCACCAACTCGTCGAGTGAGGAGAAGATGCCGCCGGTGATCCCGTGCTCGACGATCTCGCGCACGGCGCCGCGATCGAGCGCCGCCACTGGCGTTCCGCAGGCCATGGCCTCGGCGAGGACGAGCCCGAACGGCTCGCCCCGCTGTACGGGATACAGCAAGGCCTGCGCGCCGCCGAGCAGCGCGACCTTCTCGGCATGCCCGACCTCGCCAGCCCAGATAATGTGAGTCCCGTCCACGTGCGGCGCCACGGTCGTCTGGTAATAGTCGTTCCCGGGCGCGGCGAGGATCAGCCGCCTGGAAGTCCTGCGCGCGACCTCGATCGCTTGCAGGACGCCTTTGCCCTCAGTGAAGCGGCCGAGGTACAGGAGGTAGTCGCGCGGCGTGCCTGAGAACGCAAACGCATCCGTGTCCACACCGTGGTGGATCGTCGCGACCACATTGAGCCCGTCGAACAGCGACGCCTGCGCGTGCGAGATCGCCACGAACAGTGCTTCCGGATATCGCGTCCAGAGTGAGAGTTCCAGAGGGCCCGGAGCGTGATGCACGGTCTGCACGAGCGGCACCGACACGAGGCGCGTCAGCGGCAGCGACACGGGCCACGACATCGCCTGGTAGTGAATGACATCGAATTCCGGCGCTCGTTCGAGCGCGGCGGCCAGGTTGAGCAACTCACAGAGTTCCCACGGCCATGCTTCGAGGCCCTCGTGGTACCCCCTGGCAAAAGTCGCGTGCAGTTCTGCCGAGGTGCGCGACGTGCCCGTGGCGAACAGCGTCACGCGGTGTCCTCGCGCAACCAGCCCTTCCGTTAACAGCGACGTGAACAACTCGACGGAGCTCGACCCGAACGGCGGGATCGACGTCTTTACTGGACCAACCTGCGCGATTCGCAGCGGGCGGGTCATGAGCAGGCCGTCTCCAGGAATCGCGGGAGCACAGCGCGTGCGTCGAAATGCTCGCGCGCGATCTCCGTTGCTCGTTTCGAGTGCAGATCCCAGTCCGCGGCGATCCGATCGAGGCCCTCAATCGCCTCTTCGCAGTTCGAGAATCGCAGCAGGCCGGCGCCCGATGGCAGATGGGCGCTCCAGCCGGTGTCCTGCACGAGCGCCGGACGGCCGGCGGCGAGGTAGCACTCGGTTCGATCGCTGAACCAGCCCGAACAGCTGTCCACGTAGGCGTGCTTGGCCACGCCGAACTCGGCGCGCGAGCCCTGGATAAACGTGCGGTAATCCCAGAGCGATCTCGACACGCTCATTGCGTTCACTGTGTCCCATCCATGTTCGCGCAGCAATTGTTGTGGGCCGTTGACCGCCAGCTCGAAGCGATGCGGCGTCCGCCCTGGCAGGTCGATGAACTTGATGAATTCTTTGTCCTTGTTGCCATCGACATCGGTGAAGCTTTCGATCTTCCACGTCATCACCGTCGTGAAGCGATCGCTCACGGGCGGCGCATCGCTGTGCCACAGCTCGGTGACCACGGGCTGCCAGGTCTTGTGCCACGTGAAGCCGCCGGTGGGAGCGGCGCTCGCCGGGGTACCGATGTTGGCGCCGAAGGTGAAGAGATGATCGAAGCCCTTGAAGAAGTCGACGTACCAGCCTTCGGCCTTGGCAATCGCCAGCTGCGTGAACACCGGATCGGAATCGATGAAAACACGGCGCGGGATCTTCACGTACTCGTCGCGCCAGAACCACGATCCGCCCGAGAGGTTCACGAACAGATCGGCGTCAGCGCAGAACGCGCGGACGTCCTCGTGCGAGAGGCCGTGATACTCGCCGTTGAAGTTGACGAAGGACCAGTGATTTCCTAACCCGAAGGGCGCGAGGGCGTCGTTGATGTAGCGAGTACCGTAAGACGGATCCTCACTCAGGGCATTCTGCTCAGGATCGTAAATGCACTCCCCGGTGTCCTCGATGTACAGCACCTCGTGTCCGAGCGCACGCAGACCGAGCAGGTACATGAGCGAGCACCAGGTCACGCCGCCGTAGGGATAACGGGCGATGATGCCGGCCACGAGGATTTTCATGCGTCGGCGCGATCAGATCAGATCGCCGGCTCCAGGGCGTCGGCCGCGTCGCGATCGTCCAGCGACTTGCCGATGCTGAGACGCGCGCACATCCGCCGGTACAGCTGATTCGATGACAGCAGCTCACTGTGCGTGCCCTGTGCTGAGATGCGTCCTTCGTGCAGCACGAGAATGCGATCGGCGTCTTGAACGGTGGACAGACGATGAGCGATCACGAGAGTCGTCCGACCCTGGCGCAAACGACGGAACGCGTCGAAGACCGCTGCCTCAGAGATCGCGTCGAGCGACGACGTCGGCTCGTCGAGGATCAGGATCGGCGCGTCCTTCAAGAGCGCACGCGCGATGCTGAGCCGCTGCCGTTCGCCGCCCGACAGACTGCCGCCCGCTTGCGCGAGTGCCGTGTCGTAGCCCTGCGGAAGCCGCATGATGAAGTCGTGCGCGTGCGCGGCGCGAGCGGCTTCGTGCACGTCCTCGAGGGTGGCATCCAGCCGGCCGTACCGCAGGTTTTCAGCGACCGTGGTGCCGAAGAGCATCGCGTCCTGCAAGACGATCGCGACCCGCTCGCGCAGCCCGCGAAGCCGATACTGCGCCACGTCGATGCCGTCGATGAGCACGCGGCCCTGTTGGGGCTCGTAGAACCGCGGAACCAGGCTGGCCAGCGTCGACTTCCCGGCGCCGGTCAGGCCGACGAGCGCCACCATTTCACCCGGCCGCGCGACGAAGCTGACGTCGTGAAGAACCGGCCGCCCCTCTTCGTAGGCAAAGCTCACATGCTCGAACCGAATCTCGCCGGCGATGGATGACGCGTCGATCGCGTCCGGCCGATCGAGTATCTCGGGCACGAGGGCGAGGACCTCCCGCACGCGCCGTGCGCTCGCCACTGCGTTCTGCAGCTTTCCAGTCGTATACGCGATCGACGAGAGCGGACCGTACACCGAGGCGAGATATGCGATGACAACCAGCAGGCCTCCGACGGTGAGGCTGCCTTGCAGCACGTGCAATCCGCCGACGGCGAGCACGACGGCCGTGCCACTCAGCGTGATCGCAGCCACGATCCACGTGAACAGCGACTCTTGCCAGGTGTAGCGCAGTCGCGCCGACATCGTCTCGCGTCCAATGTCAGCGAATCGCTCGAGCTCGTGCGGCTCGCGTGCGAAGCTCTTGACCACCTTGATGCCGGACAGGATTTCGTACACCCGATCGACGAGTCTCGACTCGAGCTCCTTCACCTGCTGTGCGCGGTTGACCATCTGGGTCGAGTAATAGCGAAGACAGGTATACAGCAACGGAACGACGGCGAGCGACAGGAGTGCAAGCGGCGCATCCAGACGAAGCAGGATGAGGAACATCGCCACCAGCGTCAGCACCGACACGAGCAGGTTCAGCAGTCCGCTCATGACCAGGTCGTGCACGCAATAAGCGTCGGCTTCCAGGCGGTACACGGAATCAGCGGTACGGGTGACGACGTGGTGTCGCAACGCCAGCGCCTGCAGGTGGCCCAACAACCGCGCGCGCAGTGCGTAGACGAGGCGCTGCCCGGTGTCGACCTGCACCTGCACGTTGATCATCGAGAGCGTCTGCGTCAGGACCTGCAGCAGCAGTCCTCCGCACACGACCAGCACGAGGAGCGCCGCGCGGCTGTCACCGGCCAGAGCGACGCCAATGCGATCGAGGGCACCGGGTAATGGCCGCCCCTCGAGGACGTTGTCCACCACCAGCTTCAGCGGCCACGGCGCCAGAACGCCGAGCGCAACGTTGATGATGGCAATCGTGCCGAGGATCGCCACGCGGCCGCGATACGGCCGCAGACACGACCAGGTCCATGCGGCAAGAGACATTAACGGATTGGCTGGCCAACCACAGGCGAGACCGCCTCGTGGCGTTGACCACGCGTCATCACAGCCGCAACCGTGACGGCCTGGCCGCGAGAGGTGTTGACGAGGGTCACGGCCCCTCTCTCATCCATGACGTAGAGCCATCCTCCGCGCAGATACGCGATGCGCGATGCTGACCTGAACCGTCCGGTTGCACGCACGGTGGAGATACTTCCGCCACGTGTGATCACTCGAACGTTGCCGCCAAGATACTCAGCGACAAAAACAGTGACCTGCCGCTTCGACGACGAGAGCGCCAGGCCGACTGGACCTGCGAGGCTCGCGCCCCGGGCCGGGCCGCCATCTCCCGCCGAACGAGGAATGCCATCGCCAGCGATTGTCGTGATAATCCCGGTGACCCCGTCGATCACGCGAACGCGATGATGCCCCATGTCGGCGATGTAGATGTCATTTCCGGGCCCGATCGCGACATCCATCGGGGAACTGAGACGCGCATCCTTCGCCGGGCCGCCGTCGCCGAGCGCGAGGTCGTCGGCGTCGGGCGAACCGGCCTCGCCCGTTCCCGCGACTGTGTGAATCAGGCCGGTGGCCGCGGATACCATACGGATGCGATTGTTGCCGGAGTCGGCGATGTAGATGTTCCCGTTCGCGGCCACGGCAATGCCATTCGGCGTGTTGAGAGCCGCGGTCGCAGCCGGCTTCAGGTCACCGTCGAACGTCGCATCGCCCGACCCTGCGAGGGTGACGATCCCGCCAGAGTCGCCGTGAATCCGGCTGACCCTGTTGCTCCGGGCGTCGGCGACGTAAAGATCGCCGTCAGGTCCGATGGTCACCGCTGTTGGCGAATTGACGCGCCAGTCGGAGGACAGGACCTGCTGATCGTCCTGATCGTCAGAATCGCTGACGATGGACGCCAGACCAGTCGGGTCCCTCAACGATGCCATGGCGAGGTGGTGAATCACTCCGCGGCGCGCATCGGCAAATAGCAGATCGCCGTTGCCGGCCACCGCGATGTCGCCCGCGATCTGCGGCATCCTCGAGAAAAAGGGAGTCACATCCGCAGTTGGGAGGGCGATCGGCGGTGCGACCGGGAGCGGCCCGGCATCGCGCACGAACGACGCGCCATTGTCGACCACGTCAACGATGAGCAGCAGGAGTAGCAGCGCTAGTGCAGGTTGAGTGAACGATGCGAGGCGCGGGCTGAAGGACCGACGAGGCCGCGCACGCATGCGTAGGCGAATCGGCGTCATCCCAACCGTCAATGCTGCCTGCTCGATCGCCGCCCTCGTGGCCGAGATCGCCGAGCTCGTCTGCCACGCCGCGCGGCCGGCGACAAGGGCAACAGCGACAGCGATGCCGATGCCGCCCCATGGCCATTCCACGAGAACGATCGTGCGCGCGATAGACAAGGCGAGCAGCAGGCTCAGCGCCAGCGCGACTCCAAGTATGGTCAGACGCAGGCGAAGTCCGACGCGCAGGAGGCATCGGGCGCCTCCGTGCTCTTCGATCAACGAACGCACATCCAGCCATCCCCATTTGCCCACGCTGACGCTCAAGTCGCGATCTGCGCGGAACCCGTCGTCTACCTGGACGGCGCGCGCGGGGCGAGACGCGCGGAGCAGGCCGGTCAGTTCAGTGAGTAGCGCAACAGACGAAGTCCACGTCTCGCTCCAGAAGCGCACTTGAGGAGCGCCACCGATCAGGAGACGCGCCGATGCCAGCATGTCTGGCAACCCCGCGATCGGGGCCTTCCATGTCAGACGCATCGCCCGGGTGGGGTCGATCACCTGCGGGGGCGACCACTTTCCGCGCATGCGTCCCGTAAAACGCGACAGCGGCTGAAGGAAATGCAACCACGCGATCAACAGCCGATGAGAAATGCGACTGAAGCCGCCGTCCACGCTCGCAACGCCCTCGAGATCCGAGCGCCAGCCAAACATCAAGCAGCGCGCGATGGTCGTGAGCCAGCCGAGAGCGCCCGCCAGAAGCAGCAGAACGGTCAACCCGATGTAGCCGCTGGCGAACGTGCCTGCGCCGGCAACGAGTGCGAGCGTGGAGAGCACCTGCCATGCCGGCGAATGCGGCAGCAGTTGCGCTGGATGCACGCTCGTAGAGTAGACGGACGGAAATGGTACCGATCCCCAGATGCCGCTGTTGATGTGACGCTTCGATAGCGAGCGGATGAACGGCAGCGAGCTGTAGATACGGCCGTGCCAGAGCATCATCCCGTGTACGAACTTCTCGGGATGGTGCGCCTCGAGCCACGCCTCTCCCTCACCGTACCCGACCTGCTGGCGCCAGTACGCCTTGATCGACGGCCGATGGTGATGCCAGACGAGCGCCGACGGCGAGAAGCCAATCCGCTGCTTTTTCGCCTGCAGCCGCCAGCAGATGTCTACGTCGTCACCGGCGCGCAGATAGACCGGGTTGAACCCGTCGATGGCGAGGAGCGCTTCTCGCCGGAACGCCATATTGCAGCCCGGCACGTGCTCGGCGATTCGATCGTCGAGCAGCACGTGCGTCGGCCCGCCTGGAGCGCGAGCGACGCACTGTGCCACGAAGGGATCGTCAGGCGGCACGACGTTGGGACCACCAGAACCGACGACATCAGAGGTCAGAAACGGTTGTACGAGGTACGTGAGCCAGTCCTGATCGACGCGCACGTCAGCGTCGGTGTAGGCAACGATCTCCCCGGTTGCGGCCGAGAGGCCGATGTTCCTCGCCGCGCTCAACCCACCGTTGGGCACCGAGATGAGGCGCACGGGGTATCGCCGGGCGATGTCACCCGTCGCGTCTCGCGAGCCGTCATTGACGACGATAACTTCGAAGTCGGGATAGTTGAGGCGCCCCAACGAGTCCAGACAATCATCGAGGGTGTCGGCGGCGTTGTAGGCGCAGACGACGACCGATACTCTCGGCCACGTTTGCTTGCGTTCCTCCGGGAACGGCGCCGAGGCAAACTCCGCGCTGACTGCCGCCAACGCCGGCTTCGGGCGCCGAGCCGCGTCGACGAGACCAAAGGCCCAGTCGTCGATCTGGCTGCCGCCACGCCACCATTCGTCGGTCCACGAGAACGCCACCGCGCCGCAGAGTCCTTCCTCGAAAGCTGTGCGGATGTGCATTGCGGTGATCGCGGCCTGCCCGTCGGTCCCCTCGCGGATGCTGTCCGCGCCCGCCTCCGCAAGCAGCAGCGGGCGCGCGCCGGCGATGTGCTGCAGTCGGGCGAGGTATGCGCGCAGGTCGGCTTCGCGGTGCAGGTAAACGTTGAACGCGCAGACGTCGAAGCAGTCGAGCTCGAGATACTCGGTCGGCGGGTAGTTCACATACGACAGCAGACTATGTGGCGAGACGGACCTGGCGTCGTCACAGAGGTCCTCCAGAAAGCGCGTCACGCGCTTGCGACCGTGCCAGCGCACGACGGACGGCGGAATCTCGTTGCCGACGGCGAACAGCAGTGCTGCAGGATGCGAACCGAGCTCTCTGACGTGCGCGGTCACCTCGCGCCGGATATCGCGCATCAACCGCGCGTCGTCCAGGAAGGCCACGTGCTGCGACCAGGGAAGACCGATCATGACGCGAAGCCCGAACCGTGCGGCCTCGTCGAGTATGGCGATTGAGGGGACCGTGTAGGTGCGGACGGTGTTGAACCCCGACCGTGACATGAGGGCAAAGTCCGTCCGGACCTGCTCCAGAGCCGGGAAATGGCCGTTGCCATCGCTCGGCGCGAAGGTCCCGTAGGAGGCACCCCTGATGAGGAAGCGCTCGCCTCTTATCTCGATGAATTTGCCCGCCGTCCGAGGGTGCGTCACGCGTTTCTGCTGCTCCGGTTCGTAGCGCACCCCTGTAACGGCGTCACCAACAGTTGAGGCGCCACAGGCAAGATAGCAATGATAGCGCCAGACAGGCGCCTCGCTCCTGACGGATCAATGCGGCGGTGTGGGGTGTCGGGTGGCACCTGTCGTAGGAAAAATCTACACGGTATTGCGCAATCTTACGCGCTACTGACGCCGCTCTATCCAAGCTCAAAGACGATGGCGCGCGCGTTCTCCAGCACGCAGCGATGTCCGCGCCGCAGGTGCTCTTCGAAGAGGGGATAGGTGTCGAAGAACCAGAACGCCGGCTGCAGGAGCGTGAAATGCGTGGCGCCGGCGGCGCGCAGCCTCGACAGCTCAGCGATGGCGTGCGCATCGTCGGCGGGCGGACCGAAATACTGTCCCTCCTTTTCGACGAAGGGGAGTCGAGTGCGTCCGGCGATTTTGTGGCCGAACCCTCCCTCCTCGAGGTCGGCGACGATGACCACTGCGTCACGTGAGGTGACCGCTGCCAGTTGCTCCTCGACCATGTGGACTGAGTGCGAGTGATGGCTGCCACCGTGCCATTTGTTCTCGCGGAGCTCGTGCCGGCCCGGCACGATGAAGTGATACGACGGAGGGCTGCCGAGATGGTTCACCGATGTGTACCCGAACTCGCGCAACAGAGACGTGGCGCTTTCGAGCGCATCCTCCGTGATCAACTCGATGAAGATCTGCGGACGGTGATCGCGCAGGAGCGTCGTGGCGCTACGTAACACGCCCATCTCCATACCTTCGACATCAATCTTGAGAAACGTGATCGGGAGGGAGGGCAACGAGGGTGCGAGTTCAGCGATCAGGTCGTCGAGACGCCGAAGCTCGACGCGCTCGCCGGCGCCTGCTGCGGCCGAGGGCCCGGATATGATGTGGCTCGCGCCGATGTTGCCATGGTGTTCGTCACGTAAGGCCATTGCGCCGACTACGTCGGTGTCACTGATGCCGACAGGCACGATCGTGGTCCGCTCGCCCAGAGCGTTCGTGTCGATGTTGCGCCGCAGAATCAGATGAAGGCGGGGATTGGGCTCAATCGCCACCACGTGGTCCGCGCAGAAAAGACCAAAGAACACGGCGTGGTTGCCGATGTTGCTGCCCACATCGAGGTAGATCCCTCCACGCGGTCCCACCATGGCGATGTACTCGAGCTGATCGATCTCCCAGAACGTTTTCTGAGTGCGGATAACGTAGGCGATTTTGTCGGTCGCGTCGTGGCCCTCGAGGCGCACGAGCACCGGCTTGTCGTCCCCAGACCACCATGCATTGCAGGTGAAGCTGGCCGCGGTAGGTGCGTCGGGCGCAGGCGACATCGCTGATGTACATTATCTGACTCCCGATGTCTGGCTTGAAGACCGCCCTGCAGTGGGCCATGCTGGCGGGCGCGGTCGCGCTCCTGAATGCGTCGCTGACGTTCGAAAACGCCTGGCCAACGCTCTCGATCCAGCTCACCTGGGCACTATCTATCGAGGTGGCGCTCTGCGTGTTGGCCATCGTCGCGGCCGTCCGCTGGGTCAAAGTGCCCTCGCCGTTGGCGCTGCGAGTTCTCGCCGCTATCTGGGTCGTCCTGGTGATCGGGCGCTACGAGGATGTGACCGCACGCTCGTTGTACGGTCGGGACATCAACCTGTATTGGGATGCGCGCAATCTACCGAGTGTGGGTGCGATGCTGTCGGCTGTCGCGAAGCCGTGGCTGGTTGCGGCAGCGATTGCAGGCGTGACCCTCGTACCGCTGATCGTCTACTTGCCGCTACGATGGGCGCTCGGCTGCGTGACGAATGCGTCGAAAGACCCGCGCATCCGCTACGCGTTGACCGCCGTCGCGGGCGCCGTCGTCGTCCTCGGCGTTGCCCAGGGTCTTGGCGCGACGGTGCCTCGCAGTCTGCACGTCGTGAAACCGGTTACCACTGTCTACGCGCGACAGGCGGGCATGTTCGCGTATGAGATCAGTGGCGCGGGGTTGCGCGCTCTCCCGCCCGCGCCGCCCATGCGTTCCGACCTCGGGCGCGTAAAAGGCGCCGACGTTCTCCTCGTCTTCCTCGAGTCTTACGGCGCTGTGAGCTGGGATCGCCCGGCGCTCGTGGACGCACTTGCCGCGAGCCGCACACACCTCGATGCCGATATTCGCGACACCGGGCGTCGCGTGGTCTCGACGCTCGTCGAGTCGACGACGTTCGGCGGCAAGTCGTGGCTCGCGCACATCAGCCTGCTATCCGGCACCGAGGTGCGTGACGAGCAGACCAGTGTGCGGCTGATGTCTCAACCACGACGCGAGACCATGGTGAGTGCGTTCTCCCGTCGAGGCTACCGGACGGTGGCCATCATGCCAGGCGCGCGAGCGGCGTGGCCGGAGGGTGCGTTCTACGGATTCGACGAGATCTATGATCTTGCCCGTCTCGACTATCAGGGACCGTCCTTTGGCTGGTGGGACATCACCGATCAATTCGCAATCGCTCGAATGGATGCCTTCGAGATTGCGCCTCGCGCTCGCCAGCCAGTGTTCGTCTTCTTCCCGACGATCAGCACGCACACACCGTTCACACCGTCTCCCCCGTACCAGGCGGACTGGAGTCGAATCCTCACGCCCGCCCCTTATGACGAGAAGGAGCTGGCGTACGCGTGGGCACAGGAGCCCGACTGGTTCAATCTGGGGCCGAGTTACGCACAGGCTCTCAACTATTTCAACGAGACGCTTGGTGGCTATTTGCGCCTTCGCTCGGATCGCGACTTCGTGATGGTGATCGTCGGCGATCACCAGCCGCCGGCGATGGTCAGCGGGGAAGGGGCGACCTGGGATGTGCCGGTTCATGTGATCACAAACCGAGCCCAGGTTCTCGATCGCCTGGTGCAGCGAGGGTTCCACGAAGGCCTGCGGCCGAGCGGGCCGTCGGCTATCAAAATACACGCCCTGCTTCCGGTTCTGCTCGACGCGTTTGGCGATCAGGAAACCGCATCGCATTAGCAAGGGCGCAGCCTTTTCGAGAAGAGCCATGCGGGTCGCTCGTACTTCTACGTCGCTGAAACTCGTTTCCGGCTTGCGGTACGCGAGGCGAACTGGAAGTACATCTACAGCGTCAGCGATGGGCGTGAAGAGCTGCCACGTGAATAGCGGTTGGTGACCTATCTCTGCTCAGTACACCGAGCCCGGCGAGCAGCAGCAAGCCGGCGGCTGCGATGCTCAGCGAAAGATCCCAGTGGCGAGGGCGGTACTCGAACTTCACCGTCCAGTCGCCGGCTGATGGGATGGTCACCGCCTTGAACGCGTGGTTCACCCGAAAGTAGGGCACACGCCTTCCGTTCAATGTGGCACGGAAATCGTGCGGGAGAAACGTCTCGGTCAGGACGGCGACGCCTGGCCCCGAGGCACGCACGACGAAGCTCGTCGTGTTGCCGGTGAGCACGTATCCTCGTGCGGGGATGCTGTCACCAGCGGAGGCTCGTAATCCGCTCGTGGCCTCCATTGCTTGATGGTCGTTGAACTGGACCGAAGCAAGGGGCTTCCCGTGTGCGGCCACTTGTCTGAGCAGTTCCTGCGGCTCGACATAGGTCGTAACGCCGTTTGTGAAGAACGCGCGCGGCCACGCTGACGGACGACGAAGGGGCTTCAACCGATCCGTCCCTTGCATCGGCACCTCAATGAGCCCCGGCAACACACGATC
>Ga0207669_10000946_pt1 | contig 12295 bp, 13 predicted proteins | sample KBSM33metaG_FD_184329 | JGI IMG/M metagenome (GOLD analysis project Ga0207669, IMG submission 184329) | Miscanthus rhizosphere microbial communities from Kellogg Biological Station, Michigan, USA - KBS M3-3 metaG (SPAdes) (version 2) | ecosystem: Host-associated > Plants > Roots > Rhizosphere >...
CGAGCGCGGTGCTGACGCGCCGCGCGCCATGGCTCGCCTGGGTGCAGGTGAAGCAATGCGCGAACAGGGCGATGGCGCGGACCCGCCCCGGCGGCAGTTCGAGCGATCCCGCGAGCGCCACGCCCGCTTTATTCTCGAACCGAACCTCTCGCGCCATTCCCGCCTCCATTATCGCTGGAGGGCGGGCCTATAGCATGCACGTTACCGTTCGAAGGCCCGACATGGCGGAAAAGCAGCGTTTTCGATTGACAGCGTGCCGATTGGAGCGGGACCGCGGCGGCCACCGCCGGGGGTAGTCAGACCTCAGCCCCCGCCAGCACCGCCTTGGCGCGGTCTTCTGCTTCCCTGTGCAGCGCCCAGAAATCGGGAACCCGACGCCCGTCGAGCCGCGCTTCGAGCACCGCCAAATGCGACGTCCAGCCGCCGCCGAAATTGGCCGCCTGATCGCGATTCTTGATGCCGCTATGGACCAGGGTCAGCAACGTCTTGCCGTCGCCCGCGTCCTTCAACTCGAACGTGGCGATGCTGTCGGCGTCGCTGCCGAACGTATAGGCGATGGCGTTCGGCGGCTCATACCGCACCACCTTCTCGGTCCAGCGGCGGCCGACATTGGCGGCGAAGCGCTCGGGCGTCGGCACGTCGTCGTCGGACAATTGGTCGTGATCGAATACGAATTCGATATCGCCGCCGACGCGGCCGTCGAGCGATCCGGCCATGAACCAGCGCTGGCGAAGTTCGGATTCGGTCAGGTATTTCCACACCGTCTCGACCGGGGCGGGCAAGAGGCGCTCGAAGCGGAGCTCGGTTGCGGTGAGAATATCGGTCATCCTTTGTCTCCAATCGTGTCGGACAGCGTGTCGAGGATCATCGTCCAGCCGTGGCGCGTCTGCTCTTCGTACGCCGCCCAGGCCGGATCCATTTCGTGAGTAAGCGTCAGCCGAGCGCCGTCTCCGGTTGGCGCGATCTCGATGGTCACGCGGGTCCATTGCCCCTCCTCCGCCGGATCGGCGGCGAACAGGAAGACCAGGCGGCGCGGACGGTCGATCTCTTCGAACAACAGCCGGTGGCGGGCAACGCCCGATGGCCGCCGCTCGACGATCAGTCCGTGCCCGCCGACCCGCGCATCGATCTCGCAGGTCAGCATCTCGCCGTCGGGCGTCGCGAACAGGAAACGCCGCGCGATCGCGGGATCGAGCCAGGCGTCGAACACGCGCTCGGGCGAGGCCGCGATATCGCGGCTAACGGTCAGGACGATGGGATCGGTCATTTCAGTTTCGCCTGATCCTCGACGATGATCGCCTCCAGCCGATCGAGCGTCGACAGCCAGAAACGCTCCCATTGCCGCAGCCATTCGTCGGCTTCACGCAGCCGCTCCGCTTTCAATCGGCAAAGTTGCTGTCGGCCCGCCTTGCGGCGTTCGACCAGCCCGGCGCGTTCGAGCACGCCGACATGCTTGGCGGCGCCGGCAAAGCTCATCGCGTGCGGCGCCGCGAGTTCGCCGACCGATCGCTCGCCCAGCGCCAGGCTGGCGAGCATCGCGCGACGGGTGGGATCGGCCAGTGCCGCGAAGGTGAGATCGAGTCGTTCAACCATATGGTTTTATATTGTTGCTCGTCGAATAAAGTCAACCCATCGGTTTAATGTTCCCTCGATCAAGTCCTAGCCCTCTCCCGCCTGCGGGTGCACCGGGTCGGTCATGCCCCCGGCATGACCTGAACAGCGCGGGGCGCTGTTCACCCGGTGCAGGTTGGGTGAGGGTCTTCTTTCTTCTTCCAGGCAATGAGGTCCAAAAAGAAGAAAAAAGACCCTCACCTTCCCACCGCTTCGCGGTGGGCCCCTCCCTCTCCCGCGAGCGGGAGAGGGCTCAACGCCACGTCCGGCCAACCTGCCTGTTAAAAAACTTGCCAAGAACGCCCTATTTGTCTGAAGCTCGTGAACCAATCTGGTTGGCTGGAGGGGCAAATATGATCACCGCGATCCGCGAAGTACGCCGTGCCAAGGGAATGACGCTCGACGATGTCGCGCAACGATGCGTGCCGCCGACCACCGCGCAGACGATCGGTCGGCTGGAGACGGGCATGCGGACGGTGTCGGTCAAGTGGCTCAATCGCATCGCGGCGGCACTCGGCGTTGAGGCGGCGGACCTGGTGCGATTGCCCGACCAGGCGGATTTGCCGGTCGCCGCCGTGCTGGGCGCCGAGGGCGTGTTCGCGCCTGTCCGGGCAAGCCTGATCCCGCCGCCACGTCCCGACGCCGGCGCGGTGGCGGTGTCGGTCAGCGCGGGGATCGGCGACTATCGCGCGGGCGACACGATCTGGTGCGCGCGGCTAGCGCCCGACGCGTTCGGCCGCGCGCTCAACCGCGACGTGCTGGTGCCACGCCCCGGCGGGCGCTTCCTGTTCGGCAGGCTGATCGGGCGCGAAGGCGACCGGTTGCAGCTTCTTCCCCTCGGCCCCGGCCAACGCCAGCAAGTGATCAGCGACCCCGCCTGGATCGCCGAAGCGAGGACGCTGGTCCGCGCTTTGTGACGAAACAGGCGGATCGGCGTCGATTCAGCGAAGCTGAAAACGACCCTAGACCAATCCCCTTCCCCTGATCCGCAGCGCCGGCGCGAAGGCGCCCTCCTGCGGTGCCGGCAGCGTCAGCCGCAGCGCGTCGGCATCGCGGCGAAACCGCAATTCGGGCCCGCCGATAAGGTCGACGCGCTCGATCACGGCATCGCGAAGCGCGTTCTTGCCAAGTGACGCGATCACGCTTTCGCGGTCCGGCCAGTCGAGGAAAATGGCGTAAAGCGTTTCGCCCTTCTTGGTGAAGCGGATGTCTTCACCTGTGAACGGCTTCTGTTTTTCCTCGCCGAAGGCCCCCGGGGGCGGCGGCTTGGTCGGTCCTTCGCCATATTTGCGCCACGGGCGCGTCGCGAAGATCGCCTCACCGTTGCGCTGCGTCCAGCCCGTGAACTGGTCGACGATCGCCTCTTCCTTCTCGTCGATCGTGCCGTCGCCGCGCACCGGCACGTTGAACAGCAAGGTGCCGTTCTTCGACACGACGTCCGCCAGGATCTGCACGACCTGCTTCGCGCTTTTATAGCCGTTATTCTCATAGAGCGGTCGCGAATAATGCCACGATCCGATGCAGGTGCAGGTCTGCCACGGCGTATCGTGGATATCGTCGAGCACGCCGCGCTCGACGTTCCAGGTGATCGCCCGCTGCGCGAAGGCATCCAGCACGCCGCCGGTCATGATCACGTCCGGCGATCCGTGCCACTCGACCGCCTTGTTGTAATAATGGGCGACCGCCTCCAGCCCATATTTGCCGAACGGCACGCCGGAATGGTCCATGAACATGAGGTCGGGTTTGTAATCCTCGACGATCTGCTTCTGACGCCGCAACCACTTCTCGACGAACCGGAGATTGCCCGTCGGCACGCCTTCCAGCCACTGGCCGTCGCGCTTGTCGTGCCATTCCAGCATCGCCTTGGCCGAGCTGATGCCGTCGGGCGGCACGTAATAAGGCCCGGTATAGAGTTCCTGCGGATCGAGCCCTTCCCAATATTTGCCGATGCCGTGCTGTTTGCGGAGCCAGTACGCATCGTAGCGGCGGCCGCGCATCGGCCCCTCCGCGTCATAGCCATAGGCCGGCTGGTACCAATGCCAGGCGTGGCCCGAATGGTTGGAGATGCCGAACCGCAAGCCGGCATCGCGCGCCGCCTTTTCCCAGGTCGCCAGAATGTCCCTTTTTGGCCCGACGCGGACGCTGTTCCATTCCTGGTGCTTGCTCGCGAATAGGTCGAGATTGTCGTGGTGGCAGCCCATGCCGACAAAATATCGCGCGCCCGCGGCCGCATATTTTCGGACAAGACGGTTCGGCTGCCAATTCTCGGCCTTCCATTGGCCGATAATGTCGATGAAGCCGGTCTGGCTGGGATGGCCATAACGCCGGAGATGGTCCTGATAGGCCGTCTCGCCTTGTTCCCATGGTTGCCGTCCCTGAGTGTATAGCAGCCGCGCGTACCAGTCGCCGAATTCGGCTTGGCATTGCGGACCCCAATGCGCCCAGATGCCGAGCTTGGCGTCGCGAAACCATTCGGGATGGCGATACCCGGCCGCGAGTGAGCGCCAGTCGGCGGCGAACGGCTCATTCGTGGCTGCCTGCGCGACGCCAACGCCGCCGGCCAAGGCCGCCGCTCCCCCGCTCAGCAGCACATCACGTCTCGTCAGCATCGGCCGCTCCCAAAGGGCGCATCAACACCCCGACTTCTCGTATATGAAAACTCGAACTACATATGCGAGAATTACATAGGCGAGCTGGAGAATCCAGACCGCACGATCATCCTTCCCGCACGCGGCAAGTTTTTTGTCGCAAACGGCCACATCCGCATCAGGGCAAGCGCATCTCAAAGCATTCGGCAGCCGGTGATCCCGCATGCCTGACCGGCAAGGATTGCTCGATGTCGACTTGCGACGCGCCGGCAAGGGAAGCCGGCTTCCTCTGTGCTGAGCCAGGAATGGTGGGCGGTGACGGTCTCGAACCGCCGACCCTCTCGGTGTAAACGAGATGCTCTACCAACTGAGCTAACCGCCCGTACGGCTGTCCTGTGGCGCGATGCGCGGCCGGACGCAAGGGGTCAGGCGATCGCCAGACCGTTCTGTGCGAGCGTTGCGAAATAGCGGTTCATGCGATCGAGCGCCGCGTCGCTCAGCGCCATGAAGGCGCGGCGGCGGTCGAACGGGTCGGGCTCGCGGACGAACAAGCCGTCCTCGGTCATCCGCCCGATCCAGCGCAACGCGGTGCTCGGCGCCACCGCCGCGGCGATGCACAGGCTGGATACCGACACCTGCGCGCGTTCGAGATGCGCGGCATAGAGGTCGAGCAGCATGTCCCAGGCGGGGTCCTCGAACAGCACCTCCGGGAAGGGCCGGTTGCGCAGGCGCCGCGCGCGGATCGCCTTGCGGACATCGACTGCCGAGACCTGTACCGGCTCTGCTGGTAGCCCATAGTCGCTGCGTTGATCAGCGACCGCGGCGGGAAGCGAGCGCGGCGCGGGCGCGACCAGGGTCTGCGCGATCGCCGCTGCCAAGTCGCCGGCCTCGGGATCGCACAACAAGGTGATGCGCGTGGCGAGCAGCGGCGGAGCGACCGCGTCGATCTGGCTTTCGGCCAGCGTGACGATCAGCCCGAACTCGGTTTCGGGCACATGGCCGAGCCGGTCGACGGCATCGTGCAGCGTGTCGCCCGCAAGATCATCGAGTGCCGCGATGACGAGTTGCGCGCCCGCCATACCCGGCGGGGCCGCATCCGACCAATCGGCCTCCGCGACGACCTCGGCGCCGGCCCTGATGGCCGCGGCGGCGAGATGAACGCGCGCGCCGGGCCGGCCCAGCACGAGCGCCCTGGCGTGCTGGATCGATGCCGCGCCGCTCACCGCGATCACCCCAGCGCCTTGACGATTTCCTCGACCATCTTCTTGGCGTCGGCGAGGAGCATCATCGTATTGTCCTGGTAGAAGACGTCGTTATCGACCCCGGCATAGCCGACACCGCCCATCGATCGCTTGATGAACAGCACGGTCTTGGCCTTGTTCACGTCGAACACCGGCATGCCGTAGATCGGCGAGCTCTTGTCGGTCTTGGCGGCCGGATTGACCACGTCGTTGGCGCCGATGATGAAGGCGACGTCGGTCTGGGCGAACTCGCTATTGATGTCCTCGAGCTCGAACACCTCGTCATAGGGCACGTTCGCTTCGGCCAGCAGCACGTTCATATGGCCCGGCATGCGCCCCGCGACCGGGTGGATCGCATATTTGACGCGGACGCCCTCTTCCTTGAGCTTGTCGGCCATCTCGCGCAGCACGTGCTGCGCCTGCGCCACCGCCATGCCGTAACCGGGGACGATGATGACCTGTTCGGCCTGGCTCATCAGGAACGCCGCATCCTCCGCCGATCCGCGCTTCCACGGACGGTCGGTGGCTGCCGCTGCCGCACCGCCGCCGCTATCGCCGCCGAACCCGCCGGCGATCACGCTGATGAAGCTGCGGTTCATCGCGCGGCACATGATGTAGCTGAGGATCGCGCCCGACGAGCCGACCAGGGCACCGGTGATGATCATCGCGGTGTTATGCAGCGTGAATCCCATCGCCGCCGCCGCCCAGCCCGAATAGCTGTTGAGCATCGACACCACGACCGGCATGTCCGCGCCGCCGATCGGGATGATCAGCAGGAAGCCGATCGCGAACGACAGCCCGGTGATCGTCCAGAACACCCAGGGCGACTGATCCTGCGTGAAATACGCGACCAGCCCGAGAATGCCCGCGAGTACCGCCAGGTTGATGACATGGCGGCCGGGCAGCATGATCGGTTTGCCACCCATATTGCCGTTCAATTTGAGGAACGCGATCACCGATCCCGAGAAGGTGATCGCACCGATCGCGACGCCCAGACCCATTTCGATGCGGCTCTGGGTGAAGATGACGCCTGCTTCGGCGATGCCGAACGCCCCAGGGTTGAGGAATGCGGCGCCCGCCACGAGCACGGCGGCCAAACCGACCAGCGAGTGGAACGCAGCTACCAACTGCGGCATGGCCGTCATCGCAATACGGCGCGCGGTGACGATGCCGATCGTCGCACCGATAAAGATGGCGACGAGGATTTCGCCCAGCGTCTGCGGGTCTAGGATCATCCCTCGTTGCCCGTCGATGAAGACGGGCCCTCCAGCAACCACCATGGCTTTCATGGGAACGTGTACGATCAGCGTCGTGACGACGGCGATCGTCATGCCGATCATGCCGAAGCGATTGCCGCGCTGGCTCGATGTCGGGCTCGACAGTCCGCGCAGCGCCAGGATGAAGCATACCCCCGCGACCAGATAGGCCAGCGACGCCCAGGGATTCACCGCGATCGTATGTTCCATTCAGTCCTACCCCGTCATGCCAGCGAAAGCTGGCATCTCCCTGTTGCTCGCACAGCGGAGCCGCACGAGACCCCAGCTTTCGCTGGGGTGACGTTCATTTGCTGCCGGCCGCCGGCCGATCCTTCTTCTTGTACATCGCCAGCATCCGCGCGGTGACCGCGAAGCCGCCGAAAATGTTGACGCTGGCCAGCACCACCGCGAGCAGGCCCAGCCATTTCGATGTCGCGCCGGTACCGCCTATCCCGATCGCCGCGCTGGCGATCAGCGCGCCGACGATGATCACCGACGAGATCGCGTTGGTCACCGCCATCAACGGCGTGTGCAGCGCCGGGGTCACCGACCAGACGACGTAATAACCGACGAACACGGCCAGCACGAAGATCGAGAGGATCGAGATGAAGTCCATTTTAGTCCCCCGGGGCGGCGAGCAGTTTGTCTCGCAGAGCAACTATCTTGGCGAACTGTTTGTCGCCGTCGACGAAATGTTGATCACGATCTTCACGCTGCTTGCGCACGGCGTCATCCGCGGTGAATCCAGGCGGTGGCGGTGGCTGCACGCATTCGTAGAAAGTCTTTCGATCTTTCCTGGCACGGTCGGCAACTGCCTTCCGATAATCGGACAACAGCGGCGTACCTTTCAATGAAGCGACGAAAACGGCATCGCGCGCGGCACGGGCGCTTTTATACGCTGCTACAGTCGCTGGAGCGCAGTGCGGAACTGTGAAAATTTGATAGTCATCGACCAGCTTGCGAAATTCGGCCCGGCCCGCCGGGATTAGCCTCTTGATCGCTGCGGCGGCGGGCAAACTACAAGCGACCCCGACCACCGACGCGGCGGCAAAAGGCCATTGCAGCGCCATCCTCAACCGAGCAGCCTTTGGTTCACGACCTGACCATCCTTGGTCAGCCGCACCGCATCACCAATCTCCTCATCGAGCACGGGTTTGCCCGCGTCCTTGTCCCAGAAGGTCGACAGGAAATTGTAGAGGTTGCGCGCGAACAATGCCGAGCTGTCGGTGGCGAGGCGCGAGGCGACGTTCTTGTGGCCGACGATGCGCACGCCGTGCTTCTCGACGACTTCACCAGCGATCGAGCCCTCGACATTGCCGCCACTTTCGACCGCGAGGTCGACGATCACGCTGCCCGGGCGCATCGTCGCGATCTGCGCGTCGCTGATCAGTCGCGGCGCGGGACGGCCGGGGATCAGCGCGGTGGTGATGACGATATCCTGCTTGGCGATGTGCCCGGAGACCAGTTCAGCCTGCGCCTTCTGATATTCCTCGCTCATCTCGGTAGCGTAACCGCCCGAGCCTTCGCCTTCGATCCCGGCGACATTCTCGACGAAGATCGGCTTGGCGCCGAGCGACTGGATCTGTTCCTTGGTCGCCGAGCGCACGTCGGTCGCCGAGACCTGCGCGCCGAGGCGCCTTGCGGTGGCGATCGCCTGCAAGCCGGCGACGCCGACGCCCATCACGAACGCCTTGGCCGCCGAGACGGTACCCGCCGCGGTCATCATCATCGGGAAAGCGCGGCCATATTCGGCCGCGGCGTCGAGCACCGCCTTGTAGCCGGCGAGGTTCGCCTGGCTCGACAATATATCCATCGACTGCGCGCGGGTGATGCGCGGCATGAATTCCATCGCCAGTGCTTCGATACCGGCAGCGGCATAGCCGTCGACGCGCGCCCGCTCGCCGAACGGGTTGAGCCCGGCGACCAGCCAGGCACCCTTGGCGGCGTCCTTCAGGTCGGCCGGATCGGGGCCCTGGATACCGAGCACGATATCGGCGCCCTTGAGCACCGCTGCCCGGGTCCCGATCGTCGCGCCCACCCCTTCATAACCGGCGTCGTCATAGCTGGCGGCAGCGCCCGCGCCCTGCTCGATCGCGACCTGGGCACCCAGCGCGACGAACTTCTTGACCGTTTCCGGAGTCGCCGCGACGCGGCGCTCGCCCGACGCGGTTTCCCGCAGGACGGCGATCTTCACCCGCGGCTTACTTGTGACCGGAGGAGATGAGCCAGATCACGATCGCCGCGATCAGGAAGCACCCCACCGCACCATATTTGAGCATCCCGAGCACCGAGTGATACGTCGATTCGTGTGCCTTCATGTCGGTCTGGTCGGCCATGCCGCAATTCTCTCCACCCTGATTGTGCCGCGGTCTTAGCCAGCACCGCCCGTCGCCTCAACCCCTCCAAAGGGCCAACTTCCTTATCATGCGCGCTTGGGCCGGCGTTTTGCTTGTCGCGGTAGAGCTTAAGCTCACCTTTACCCACTGTCCTTATGGTTACCGGATGACCCAGGGGAAGAAGAGGGCGGGATGACGCGCAACGGACAGCGCCTCCTGATGTTGATCGACGACGAACCCGCGCAGCGCCGCCTGGTTTCGGCGATTGCCGCGCGGCGCGACTGGCGTTCGGTGTTCGCGCCCGACGGCGAGACCGCGATCGCCATGCTCGGCACGCAGGACGGGATGCAGCTCGACGCGATCCTGCTCGACAGTTTCGGCCCCGAAAGCGAGGCCGAGGAACTGATCGCCGAACTGCGCGTCCGCCGCCCGCAGCTCCCCATCCTGATGCTCACCGCCAACGGCTCGGTCGCGCAAGCGGTCGCGGCGATGCGCGCGGGCGCCACCGACTATCTGGTCAAGCCGTTCGCGTCCGAGCGCCTGTTGTCGGCGCTCGAAGCGGTCGTCGCCGGGACCGACGCCGGCGAACTGCGCCCCTTGACCGAAAAGATTCCCGCTTTGCTCGGCTTCGACGAGATTGTCGGCGCGTCGCCCGATTTCCGCGCGGCATTGGCGATCGCGGCCAAGGCGGCACGGGCCCGCGTGCCGGTGCTGATCGAGGGCGAAAGCGGCGTCGGCAAGGAAGTCGTCGCCGAGGCGATCCATGCTGCCTCCCCGCGCGGCAAGAAGCCGATGATCGCGATCAATTGCGGCGCGATCCCCGCCAACCTGGTCGAAAGCGAGCTGTTCGGGCATGAAAAGGGCGCCTTCACCGGCGCGTTCGAGCGCAAGATCGGCAAGTTCGCCGATGCCGATGGCGGCACCCTGTTCCTCGACGAGATCGGCGAGATGCCGCTCGACGCGCAGGTCAAATTGCTCCGCGTGCTGCAATCGGGCGAAGTCCAACCGATCGGCGCGCGCCACACTCGAGAGGTCGACGTCCGCGTCATCGCCGCGACCAACAAGCGCCTGATCGAAGAAGTCGAGGCCGGCCGGTTCCGCGAGGACCTCTATTACCGCCTCAACGTCGTCCAGGTGACGATTCCGCCCCTGCGCGAACGCATCGGCGACATTCCCGCACTTGCCCGGCATCTGCTCGCGCGGATCGCCGACCAGCCCGGGCTGCGTCCGCTCGGCATCACCGACGACGCGCTCGCGCTGCTTGGCCGCTATGCCTGGCCGGGCAATGTCCGCCAGTTGCAGAACGCGCTCTTCCGCGCCGCCGTCCTATGCGAGGGCGACGCGCTGACTCGCGCCGACTTCCCGCAAATCGCCGCGCTCGGCACCGCGCGCGTGCCTACGCCCGGTGGCCAGATGGCGACGTCCGGGGGCGTCACCCTGTTCCGCGCCGACGGCAACATGCGGCCGCTGGAAGAGATCGAAGCCGACGTCATCCGCCTCGCCATCGGCCATTATCGCGGCCGCATGACCGAAGTGGCGCGGCGGCTCGGAATCGGGCGCTCGACGCTGTATCGCAAGTTGGGCGAGCTCGGCATCGACAACGCGGCGTGAGTTGCGGCAATCTCCCTCTCCCCTTGTGGGAGAGGGAAGGGACCCGCGAGCGTTAGCGAGTGGGAAGGGTGAGGGGGAGTCACGGGCGACATCGCAAGTGACTCCCCCTCACCCTTCCGCCGACTTCGTCGGCTCCCTCCCTCTCCCACAAGGGGAGAGGGACTATGCCCCTCAGCAACCCCGCTTCCTCGCTCCCGTTTAGTCCATATCGTCGATCGGCTTATAGCCCTGGCCAGCGAGACACTCCGCCATTGCCGCCTCCTGCGACTCCCCTTAGTGCCACCCCCATGCGCATCACCGATACCGACATCGCCCTCGCCATGGCCCTGGCCGACGCTGCCGGGACGGCGATCCGCCCGCATTTCCGCGCGCCGTTCCAGGTCGAGATCAAGGAGGACGCCTCCCCCGTCACGATCGCCGACCGCGCCGCCGAACAGGCGATGCGCGCCTTGCTCGCCGCCGAGGCGCCGCGCGACGGGATTTCGGGTGAGGAATTCGGCACGACCGAGGGATCGACCGGACGGCAATGGGTGCTCGATCCGATCGACGGAACGCGGGCGTTCATCGCCGGGCGGCCGCTGTTCGGCACCTTGATCGCCCTGGTGATCGACGGCTGGCCGGCGATCGGGATCATCGACCAGCCGATCCTGAAGGAGCGCTGGGTCGGCGCGATCGGGCGCCAGACCCTGTTCAACGGCAAGCCCGCCACGACGCGGACGTGCCGCGAGTTGAGCCATGCACTGCTCGCCACCACCTCGCCCGCCTTGTTCGACGATGCGCAGCTCCATGCCTTCGAACATCTCGATTCAGCGGTGCGCTCGGTCGTGTTGGGCGGCGATTGCTATAATTACGCCACCTTGGCGTCGGGCTGGCTCGACCTCGTCGTCGAAGCGGGTCTCAAACTTCACGACTTCGCCGCGCTCGTGCCGGTGGTCGAAGGGGCCGGCGGGCGGATGTGCGACTGGTCGGGCGACCCGCTGACCGCCGCGAGCAATGGCGAAGTGGTCGCGGCAGGCGATCCGGCGCGGGTGGAAGAAGTGCTGGAGGCGCTCGCCTGTCGCGGGCATTGATATTCGCACGCGGAGCCGCGGAGAGCGCGGAGTTTTGGTACGGTTACGCGCCGGCCGGTTGTCCACTCTTCGTGCCTCCGCGCCTTCGCGTGAATCTGAATCCCCCAAGCCGAGGTTGCTTTTCCAAGGACTCACGGCTATGCGCGCCCACTTCCGAGCGATGCGGATGAAGTTTGCCCGGCCATCAAGGGCTGCCGCGGCATGCTTGCGCATCGTCATAGAGAAAGGACCAAAATGCCCAAGCTCAAGACCAAGAGCGGCGTGAAGAAGCGCTTCAAGCTCACCGCCACCGGTAAGCTGAAGCACGGCGTCGCCGGCAAGCGCCACCGGCTCATCAGCCACAACGGCAAGTACATCCGCCAGAACCGCGGCACCACGGTGCTGTCGGACGCCGACACCAAGACGGTGAAGGCCTGGGCCCCGTACGGCCTGAACTGAGGAGCTAGAACACTATGGCACGCGTCAAACGTGGTGTGACCACCCGCGCCAAGCACAAGAATATTCTTGAGCAGGCCAAGGGCTATTCGGGCCGCCGCAAGAACACCATCCGCATCGCTCGTCAGGCCGTCGAAAAGGCCGGGC
>Ga0207669_10000950_pt1 | contig 12277 bp, 10 predicted proteins | sample KBSM33metaG_FD_184329 | JGI IMG/M metagenome (GOLD analysis project Ga0207669, IMG submission 184329) | Miscanthus rhizosphere microbial communities from Kellogg Biological Station, Michigan, USA - KBS M3-3 metaG (SPAdes) (version 2) | ecosystem: Host-associated > Plants > Roots > Rhizosphere >...
AGCTTCGTGGTGCAGCCGATGATCGAGCTGGCGCTCGGCCTCTACTTCACGGCCACCGTGTTCTACGCCCTCGCCAACGGCATCTACGGAACGCTCCCGTTCCTCGTGCTCTTCCAGGTCGGCTTCCTCTACACGGGCCTCCTGTCGATCATCCAGCAATACGCCGGCGAGATGGTCTTCAGGTCGGCCGCGGAAGAAGAACTCTAGTTAGCTCCAGTCGTTCGAATTTCTCCGTTCTTTGTTCTCTGTTCGTGTTCAAGTTCGGTTCTCGGTTCGCGTTCACCGCGAACCTGAACACGAACTGAGAAGCGAGAAGAGAGAAGCTCGAACCACACGTTCTTGTTCAAAGTCCCAGACTCTCCCGTAGCTGTCGCGATTGCCGTCGCGACACCGGCACCTCGCTCTTGTTCTTCAAACGAATGACGTAGGTGTCGTCCGGCGCGCTCTCGACGGACTCGATGAATCGTAGGTTCACGATGTGCTGACGGCTCGCGCGGAAGAAGAGCGCAGGATCCAGCTTGGCTTCGAGCGCGTTGAGCGATGCCCGAACGAGCGGCCGATGGCTCCCGAAGTGGGCGCGAGCGTAGTTCCCTTCCACCTCGAATAGTACGATCTCTGCCCACTGCACGATCCAGCAGCGCTCACCATCGCGCAGGAACACGCGTTCGGTCGCCAGGCGCGGCCGCTCCGTTCGCGAGTCGCGCGCCGGGGTCAGCGTCGTGCGCGCCTTGTCCAGCACCGACGCCAGACGCTCGGGCCGGACTGGCTTCATCAGATAGTCGAGAGCGTTGACCTCGAACGCGCGCACGGCGTACTCGTCGAACGCCGTGGTGAATACGACGAGCGGCAGGCGGTCGAGCCGCTCGAGCACATCGAAACCCGAGCCGCCAGGCATCTGGATGTCGAGAAAGACGAGGTCGATCGTCGGATCCGCGAGGCACGCCACGGCATCGTCTGCGTTGACGGCTTCGCCGGCGATCGTGACGTCAGCGTGGGCCGCGAGAAGTCTCCGCAGTTCCTGGCGTGCGAGTCGTTCGTCGTCAACCAGCAGCGCGTTCATGAGCCGGCTCGAGAGGAAGCGTCACCATCGCGACGGTCTCGCCGCTGGCGTCGGTCAACGAGAAGGATGCGTGATGGTCGTAGAGCAGCCGGAGTCGAGCCATCGTGTTGCGAAGGCCGTGTCCGCCTTCGTGGTACGCGTGCCTCATCGTGCCCGAGTTGGAGACCGATATCGTCATATTGCGGCCATTGACCGCCGCGCGCACACGGACGACGCCTCCTTGCGGCAAATCGGCAACGCCATGTTTGACGGCGTTCTCGACGAGGGTCTGAACGAGCATCGGCGGTACGCGGCCCTCGAGTGTGCCCGGGTCCAGCGTGCGCTCGAAGCGCAGGCGATCCTCGAAGCGTACGCGCTCGAGCGAGACGTACTCGTCGACGATCGCCAGTTCCTCCGCGAGGCTCACCGTGTGCGTGCGATCCGATTGCAGCGAATAGCGCAGCAGGTCCGAGAGGCTGGTGACCATGGCCGCGGCGCGCTCGGGGTTTTCTGCGATCAGCGCCCGGAGCGAGTTCAGGCAGTTGAAGAGGAAGTGCGGGTTGACCTGTGCGCGCAGCATGTCGAGCTGGGCGTTGCGCGAGTCGAGCGTCAGTTCGAGCTCACGCGCGTCGCGCTGCCTGCGTGCGTGAAGCGCGAAGTAGATCATGAGCCACCCGCCGAACGCCCACAGGAACGTGACGAACATCCAGACCCCGCCAACGCGGTCGAATCCTTCGTTGCCGGGGATCAGAAGTGCCACGACGAGGACCAGCGCCGACACTCCGATTGCGAGCACGAGCGCGGCAGCGAGTGCTCGCAGCAGGCGTGACCGTGGCGGGAGCTTCAGCCAGCCCCGCCGGTACATCAGGCTGCGGAGCGCGTGAGTCAGCGCTGGGCAGAGCACACCGTCGATGACGATGATGCTGAGGACCACTTCCCATCGCACGATTCCGAAGACGAGGTAGAAGCCGAGCGTGTAGAGGACGAAGCTGCCCCATCCGGCCGCCTGGCAGATCCAATAGAGGCGGCCCGGCGGAGGTGGCGGTTCGCCGGGCGGATTCTTCATCTGGATCATGACGCTCATGACGTGCCTCACGTTGAACTCCGGCTGCCGCCTTCGCGCTGCGCGCTTCGGCGCCCCAGGAAGCCGGACCCTACTGGACGTCGAAGCCGCGATCGCGCGTGGCCGCGATCGGGTCCGCCAGAAACGCGTCGATCTGGCCGAAGAACCACGCCGGATCGTCCCACATGATGAAGTGGCGCGCGCTGTCGTGCAACGCGAAGTGCAGGCGCGGAAGCCTGGCGAACTGTTCGGCGAACGAGCCCATGAACGCTTCCTTCGGGACGTCGATCTTGCTGGCAGCGAGTTGGTCGTGCCAGCCGCGCCAGGTGCCGAGCGCGAGGACCGGCGTCGAGATGTTTGCAATGTCCGCTCGCAGATCGACGCTGTACGCCTCCACGAGCGCGCGAGTGAGCGTCTGGCGATCGGTGGCTGCGCTCCACGCGACCAGCGTTTCCGCATCCCTGGCACTCGTCACCATGTAACGCGTGCTGGCGCCGGAAGTCGCGTACGCGTCCCACTGCTTCTGAGTCATCGACGACATGTAAGTTTCGATTTTCGCGACGACCGGACGTGCCGCTTCGGTATTTCTTACCTGAAGGTTGGGTCCAGCAAGAAACGGCATCGCGTCGACGAGGACGACCGGACCCACGAGGTCCGGATGGTCCGCGGCCAGTGCCATCGCGAGCATGCCGCCGAGGCTATGCCCGACTACGATCGGCCGATCGAGATGATGCTCGCGGATGTACGCGGCGAGGTCGCGACGAACAGTGAGGAAGAGCGGTCCGTCGATCGGCGCTGTGCCGGCGAATCCGGCGAGCGTGAGTACGTGACACGTGAAGCGCCCACCGAGGTGCGCGACGGTTGTCGTCCAGGTGTCGCCGGACGAGGCGAGTCCTGGGATGAGCAGAATCGGCCGGCCGGTTCCAGTGACCTGAACTTGAAATGACTTCGTGTTCTCAGCGGCGACTGACGTCGCGAGTGCGAGCAGAAGGCAAAGAGCGGCGAGCGTCGATTGGCGTGACTGAACCATGCGAATCTCCTGCACCGAGGATGCGATGCATGGCAGTTCGCCTGGGTCGAATTGTGAGGAGCGGTCGTATTGACTGACGAACGGTTAGTCAGCCGGGAAGACGTACGTGCCAGGGACGTCAGGCGGGAAGATGTGAATGCGCTTCTTGATCCGCCAGCCTTTGTCCGTCTTCACGTAGACATCCTGATAACCGCCGACGTGGCCTCGATGCTCGGCGTCAGGCGCGATGATGCCGCGCTCACCCGGGTACACGAGGTAGCTCTTGCCGATGGCGCCCTCCGGTGAGGGCTCGATCACGGCATTCACCGTGATGTGTCCCTGAATCGGATTCTCGAGAGTCGCTGACCTGGCTCGCTTGCAACCGAGCTTCCCGCCGCCAGCGGCTTCGGCCAGTTCCTCACGGCCAACCGACTTCCGCGCGTTGATGCCCCAGTAGAAGACGCCATCGGGTGTGTAGAGGTCCGCGTAGTCGTAGCCGTTGTTCGAACACGTATCGAGCGCGAACGCGTATCGATTCAGCAGTTGCTGGATGTCGATGTAGTCCTGCGTGGTCAGCGTCGGAGTGTTCTTCTGCGCCTCGAGGTGGGTAGCGACCACGACGAGGGCGATCGCGATCAGCAGCCACGAATGTACTTTCCGCACGGTTTCCTCCTGGCGTCCGGTTGAACGACGAATTCTACGCGTACAGACGAACAGCCTGAGCGGCGTGTGCCGATCAGGCTGTTGGAAGTTCTGTGAAGCGGTCTGACCCCGTCCAATCTCAGTCGAGGATCATTCGTGCGCCGATGAACACGCGGAACTGATTGTTGACGCTGTCCTCGACGCCATCAGGTTCGTCGAAGAACGTTCGGCGATAGTCGACCTGTCCCACGATCCCGACGCCTTCGGCAACGATGAAGTTGATGCCGACGCCAGGCTGCAGCATGAAGCTCGTTTCGCTGTCGCTGGTGTCGATGCCGGCAGCGTTGATGCTCGTGTGCAATGTCTCTCCGCCGAGGATCAGCTGCGCGAATGGCCAGACTCGCCCGGAGTTGAAGCCGGTCCAGCGTCCGCCAACGCCGTAGTTCCAGGCGTTAAAGCTGGCATCACCTCCCGTGACGTCCTCGGAGCCGTGAGCCCAGCCCAGCTCCGCGACGAGGCCGAGCGATCCGTAGTGCTTCGCGCCATCGACGTTCAATCCGAACGGAAAGTTCTGATCCGGAACGTGAAGGTACTGGTAGCCACCGGTCAACTCGTAGCTCGGCGTGCCGGGGGTATATGGCGGCGGCGGCGCAGGGCGCGCGGCTGGCGCCTGTTGTGCTGTCGCAGTGATCGCGCTGCACAGCAGCAGCGCGGCGGAAAAACAGAAACTGAATACACGAGTCCCGATCATCACGAAGTTCCTCCCTTGCACCGCGTCCGTGCATGAGATGCACGTCACGGGTGGAGTCGTGAGAGCAGGATCGATGCCGCAAGAGACAGCGGACGCGCGAAGGGCCGACTCATCGGGGCGTGATATAAGGTCGCAGCGAGGAAACGTCATGTCGCGCTCCGTCTTCATCTCCGTCGCGATCTTACTCGTCGTGTTTGTGAACGGTACAGCGGTGCATGCCCAAAGCTTCCTCAACGGCGACTGGGTGGGCACCTTTCACGAGGACCAGCCCGAGCGCGGGCCAGGACCTGAACTCGGCGACTACTTAGGTATCCCGCTCAATGCCGCGGGCCGGCAATACGCCGACAGTTGGGATGCATCACGGCTCACGCTGCCGGAGCATCAGTGCCGCGCACACGTCTCTCCTTACATCTACCGCGGACCGATCCGCGTTCGCATCACGGAGGAGGTGGATCCCGGTACGCAGACGGTGATCGCGATCAAGCACTTCCTCAGCACCTACGCGCAGGAGCGGACGATCTGGTTGGACGGCCGGCCGCATCCACCCGAAGAAGCGCCGCACACGTGGATGGGGTTCTCGACCGGTGAGTGGCAGGGCCGCGTGCTCAAGGTCACCACGACTCACATCAAGCAAGGCTGGCACCGGCGCAACGGCGTTCCCATGAGTGCGAAAGCCACGATGACGGAGTACTTCATCCGTCACGACACGGCGCTCACGCAGGTCAGCATCACCGAGGATCCGATCTTCCTCTCCGAACCGCTCGTCAAGACGACGAATCTCACGCTCGATCCGGCCACGACTCCGAATCAGTATCAGGCGTGGCTGTTCTGTCAGGCCGACGACGAAGTGCCGGGCCGCGATCCGGCGTACGTTCCGCATCATCTCCCGGGCAAGAATCCGTACCTCACCGAGTTCGCGACGCTGCATCGACTGCCGATCGAACCGACCCGCGGCGGTGCCGAGACGATGTACCCGGAGTACATGGACAAGGTCAAAGCGATGCCGATACCGCCGCCTGCGCCGGCGAAGAAGTGAGGGACGCCGTGCTCAAACACCTCATCATCGTCGCTACGGCAGTTCTAATCGGAATCGTCACCGCTGGTGTCGACGGCAGGGCACAGGGTGGCGCCGCTGCACAGCCTCGCCGTGAAGCAGGTCTCTACTCGATGCCCGTCCAGGGCAACGTCCACGTGATCATCGGTGCCGGCGCGAATGTCACCGTGCAGGTCGGCAGCCTTGGAGTGGTTCTCGTCGATACCGGCACGGGGCAGGACGCCGATGCGTTGCTGGCGTCGTTGCGTCAGCTGACGCCGCGACCCGTTCGTCACATCATCAACACGCACTCGCACGCGGATCACGTCGGCGGGAACGAAAAGATCGGCGCCTCGGGCGCGCCGATTTCGGGTCGTGGAGTTGCACAGGTCGGTGCAGGTACGGCACCGCGCGCCGAGATCATCGCGCACGAAGAGACGCTGAACCGCATGAGTGCTCCCGCCGGTTCCCAGCCACCCACGCCGGTCCCGGCGTGGCCGACGTCGACGTTCTCCGGGGAGCACAAGGAGTTCTTCTACAACGGCGAAGGCATCCAGATCGTGCACGTCCCGTCCGCACACACTGACGGCGACAGCCTCGTCTTCTTCCGGCGTTCGGACGTCATCGCCACCGGCGACATCTATTCGACGGTGAGCTACCCGATCATCGATGCGCAGCGTGGCGGCAGCATCACCGGCGTGCTCGACGGTCTCAATCAGCTTCTCGATCTCGTGATCGCGGGAGAGAAGACCGAAGGCGGAACGATGATCGTTCCCGGTCACGGTCGCATCTCCGATGAGGCGGATCTCGTCGAGTATCGCGACATGGTGACGATCATTCGCGATCGCGTACAGGACATGGTCAATCGCGGGATGACACTCGCGCAGATTCAAGCCGCGCGTCCGACGATGGAGTACGACGGGCTATATGGATCGGCGCCCGGCTGGTCTACCACGCAGTTCGTGGAAGCGGTCTTCCGTGGCCTTCGCCCGGAGCGTTCTTCTCAGTAGCTCTCTTCACAGTAGAGGCGGGTCTTCAGACCCGCCTTCGTTCTCATGAGCGAATTGCATGTCGTGTTTGGGGCGGGTCAGGTGGGCTACCCGCTCGCAGAGCGTTTGCTTGCCTCTGGTAAGCGTGTGCGCATCGCGCGGCGCTCGTCAGGAGCCGTGCCGGCGGGTTGCGAGACCGTCCTTGGCGACGCGGCTGACGCCGCCTTCTGCATCTCGGCGGTGCGCGACGCTGCCGCGGTGTACCACTGCATGAACCCTCCGTACGATCATCGGATCTGGGCGCAGTTGTTGCCGCGATACATGGACAACTTGATTGCAGCAGCAGCGGTCGCCGGCGCCCGGCTCGTCGTGCTCGACAACGTCTACATGCTGGGGCGACCCAACGGGCGGCCGCTCAATGAAGACTCGCCGATGAATCCTTGCAGCCGCAAGGGCGAGATCCGGGCGCGGGTTGCCGAACGCCTGTTCGATGCGCATCGCCGAGGTGAAGTGGTCGCGACTGTGGGCCGGGCCTCGGACTTCTATGGCCCCGGAGGGACGCAAACGGGCCTCGGTGACTTTTTCTGGCCGCGTGCGTTCGCCCACAAGACGGTGTACTTGCCATTCGCACTCGACGCCGTTCACACGTACCACTACATCCCGGATGTGGCTGACGGGCTGATGCGGCTTGGGTGTGCGGAGTCCGAGGTGTATGGAACGCCGTGGATGTTGCCGTGCACGCCAGCGGGTACGATGCGTGAGCTCGTGACGCGCCTGCAGGCGACGCTGGGCCGTTCAGTCACGCTGACGAAGATGCCGAGATGGCTCTTGAAAACGCTCGGTCTCGTTGCGCCGATCATGCGTGAGCTCGATGAGATGGCGTACCAGTGGGACGAGCCGTTCGTCGTCGACGACCGTCGCTTTCGCGAGCGGTTTCATGCAGTGCCTGAGAATGTCGACACCGCGGCCGCTCACACCGTCGCATGGGCGCGGCGACACTATCGAACGTAAGATCAGTCCATGGCTACTGCAGAGAAACCCAAAGGCGGACTCGAGGACGTCGTCGCCACATCGTCGGCGATCTGCTACCTGGACGGCGAGCGGGGCGTGCTCGCGTATTGCGGCTACGACATCCACGACCTGGCCAAGTCAGCCACATTCGAAGAGGTCTGCTTCCTCCTGTGGCATCGCCGGCTGCCCTCGCGCGCTGAGCTGGGCGATCTCCAGTCGCAGTTCGCCGCCGGACGAGCGCTGCCAGAGCAAATCATCAGGTTGATGCGAAGCCTTCCGCCGGTAGACGGCATGGATGCGCTCCGCACGATCACGTCGGCGCTGGCCCACTACGATTCGGACCTCGAGGACACCTCGGCACAGGGGCAGTACAGAAAGGCCGTCAAACTCACCGCGCAGGTTGGCACGATCGTCGCGACGTGGGGCCGCCTGCAGAAGGGCGGCGGCCCGCTCGCGCCCGATCCGTCGATGACGCACGCCGCGGCATTTCTCTATCTGCTCACCGGGGAGCGTCCGAACGCCACGGCCATTCGCGCGCTCGACGTCGCGCTCATCCTGCATGCGGACCACGAGCTGAACGCATCGACGTTCGCCGGCCGTGTCGCCGCGGCGACGTTGACCGACATCTACTCCGCAATCGTTGCCGCGATCGGTACCTTGAAGGGTCCGCTGCACGGCGGCGCGAATGCGGAAGTCATGAAGCTGCTGCTCGAACTAGGGCAGACGGCGACCGGTGAGCGCGTGGACGAGGTGATTCGGGGCAAGCTCGCGCGCAAGGAGAAGATCCCCGGGTTTGGCCACCGTGTCTACAAGACCGAGGATCCGCGCGCCACACATTTGCGCAAAATGTCCCAGGATCTCGGCAAGCGGTCCGGCAGCACCGCGTGGTTCGACATGTCCCAGCGCATCGAGATGCTCGTGAAGGGCGAGAAGAAGCTGAATGCCAACGTCGACTTCTACTCGGCGTCGACCTACTACGCCCTTGGAATCCCCATCGACCTGTACACCCCGGTCTTCGCCGTCAGCCGGATGTCCGGCTGGACCGCGCATATCCTTGAGCAATACGCCAACAATCGTCTGATCCGCCCGCGTGCGGACTACACCGGACCGGCGTATCCCCAGCGCTTTGTTCCCATCGATCAGCGCTGACCGCCCCGCGGGAGGCGGGGCAAAAGACACCATCGAGGCGAAGCCTCGCTGGATCTCGCGCCCCCCAAACGGGTAACTTGTCGTGAGGACGGCTGAGTCGAGATAATGTCGGGCCGTCGCGCCCCATGATGTTGCGCGAAATTTTCCTTCACCGCCGCTTGCGAGTCCTGAACCGCGGGTTCCGAATTCCGTTCGTTCTCCTGACAGTATTCGTGTGCGCGAGCGCGGGTGATGTCTTTGGGGAGAAACCTGCGACGCCCAACTACACGATGGCCGTGTGGGCGTCGGAGAAAGGTCTTCCTCCGGGCGACGTGTTCACCATCGCGCAGGACCTGGAAGGGTATCTCTGGGTCGGCGGTCCCACGGGTCTTCTTCGCTTCGACGGCAATCGCTTCTCGCCGTGGCAACCACCCGATCCTGCGTCGGCACTACCGACTGGGCCCATACACGCGATCGTCGGATCGCACGACGGCAGCATCTGGGTCGGCATCGGTGGCGGCGGCGGAGTGGTTCGCATACAGCGCGGCCAGATCGTCAAGTACTCGCCTGCCGACGGCGCGCCGCCAGGCGTGGCCGCGATGATCCAGGATCGACAGGGTGCGATCTGGGTGGGCACTCGTCGCGGGCTGTTCAAGTTCGCCAACAACCGCTGGACGCTGGCTGGAAAGAGCGAAGGCTACAACGGCGGCGAGGCGTTCAGCCTGTACGAGGATCGCGCGGGGCATCTGTGGGTCGGAAGCGCCGCCGGCATCTACAAGAAGACGAAAGATGTGTTCGAGCTCGTGGACCCAGGCGTGACCAACGTCCAGAGCCTGACTGAAGATGCGTCCGGCAACATCTGGGTCACCGACGCCCAGGAAGTGCTCATGCGGCTGTCGACGCACTCGACGCCGCAGCACGAGCGAACGATTCGTCTTCCAACCGGCGCGTGGCGACTGATGCGCGATGGTCGCGGTCAGATCTGGGCGGCCGCGTTTGGTGGCGGATTGATGCGCGTCCGCGATCCGCTCGATCACTCCGCGATCATCGAACGCTACGAGTACGAGCATCGGCTCGCCGGGTCACCGCGATCGCTGTACGAGGACCGCGAAGGCAACATCTGGGTCGGCATGCGCGGCGGTCTCATCCGCCTCTCCGAGAGCTCCTTCACCAACGTCACCCAGTTGGAGGGGCTCACCAACGAAGGCGTACGCACGGCGACGGTCGGCAGCGACGGCAGCGTGTGGGTGGCCACCGGTCACAGCCTGAACCGATTCTCACCTTCCGGTCGCACGGCGTACAGCTTGTCGCAGACGATGGCGCTGCACAGCGATCGTCGCGGGACGATGTGGGTCTCTGCAGGAGGGCAGATCAGTCAGTTCGTGAACGGACGCTTCGTGCCGGTTGATCTTCCAGAGGTCGTTCGAAAGAGCCGCTTGATGTCGTTCACGACAGATCTGGAGAACAACCTCTGGCTGTGCACGGCGCTGAAAGGCGTGATGATGTGGGACGGCAAGTCCCTCATGACCTACGAAGGCCAGAGCGACATGGCCGATCGTGCGTGCCAGTCGATTTATACAGATAAGCAAGGCCGGGTATGGATGGGCCTGCTCTCTGGTGGCGTTGCCGTCTACGACAAGGGCGCCTTCAGAATCTACGGACCGACCGATGGGCTCACCGGTGGAACCGTGCTCTCGATTCTCGAGGACGCGAAAGGCGCGGTCTGGTTCGGCACGACTGCGGGCGTCAGCCGCATCCAGAACGGTCGCGTCACTTCGATCACGCAGGACAACGCGCCGCTCAAGGACCTGGTGCCCGTTCTCGTGGAGGATCTCGCGGGTCAGATCTGGGTTGGCGTGAATTCAGGCGCCGCCGTGATTCGCTTCGATCCGAGCGAAGTCGACAAGATCGCCGGCAATCCCGGCTACCAGGTCGAATACTCGCTGTACGACGAAACCGACGGCATGCAGCTCGGATCGCAGACCTGGCAGGCCGGCGTCGGCGGCGTACGCGGTGGTGACGGACGACTGTGGGTGGCGACCGGCCTCGGCATGACGGTGATCGATCCGAGCAGCCTTCCGCCCTCGCATCGGCCACCGCCGCCCAGTATCGACGGGATCGTGGCCGACGGCCGTCGCGTTTCCCCGGATCGCGGTCTCTCGTTGCCGGCGGGGACGTCGAACCTGCGCATCGAGTTCGGGACGATCAGCATGTCATCGTCGTCGAAACTCCGCTTCCGCTACATGCTCGAAGGGTTCGACGACGAATGGGTCTACGCGGGAAACGCGCGTGAAGCGACCTACGCGAACGTGCCGTCGGGCGATTATCGATTCAGGGTGAGCACGACGGCCAACGGTGAGTGGACGGAGGCTGCGCGCTGGGAGTTCGCGGTCGCGCCGCCGTTCTACCGCACGCGTGAATTCGCGGTTTTGTCTGTCCTGGGACTGTTACTCATCTTCGGTGCTGCCTGGTGGTTACGTCTGCGCGCCGTGCGAGAGCAGTACGCATTGGTGTTTGCGGAGCGCGCACGTGTGAGCCGCGAGATTCACGACACGCTGCTCCAGAGCCTCGCCGCGATCGGGGTCGAACTCGAAACGATCGCAACGCAATTGGAGCCGGCGCAAGATCCGGCCCGTGATGGCCTTCGGCGCCTGCGCCGCCAGGTGGGGCACTGTCTTCGCGAGGCACGCGAGTCGATTCTCGAGCTGCGCAACAACTCGATGAAGCCGCGCGCGCTGGTCGACGTGTTGCGCGAGCTCGCGGAGCACACGACGAAGAACAAGGGCATTCGCACGGAGTTTTCCGTGACCGGCCGGCCGCGTCTGTGTTCGGGAGATGCCGATGTGCAGCTCCTCCGAATTGCGCAGGAGGCGGTGGCCAACGCGGTCAAACACGGACGCGCGACGCAGATTCACATCACGTTGCACTTCGACCCGGATGGTGTCCGTCTCACCATCATCGACAACGGATGCGGATTCGTTCCCGAGGAGCGCGATCCTGCGCCAGCGGCTGGCCACCACCTCGGGCTCCTCACGATGCGGGAGCGCGCGGCGCGTCTCCGTGGCAAGTTGGCCCTCATCAGCAGCCCCGGCGTCGGAACGACGATCGAGGCCGCAGTCCCAATGGCGGCGGAGTAGATCTCGATGGCCAACGCGATTCGCGTTCTCTGTGTTGATGACCACCGGTTGATGCGCGAAGGCATCGCCCGCATCGTCGGCGTGCAGCCAGACATGACCGTTGTAGCCGAAGCGGCAGATGGGGAGCAGGCGGTCGAGCAGTTCCTGCGGTATCGCCCCGACGTCACGCTGATGGACCTCGAGATGCCGACCATGAACGGTGTCCAGGCGATTCAGTCGATCCGCAGCCACCAGCCGGATGCCCGGATCGTCGTGCTGACGATGTACCACGGCGATGAGGACATCTTTCGGGCGGTCGCGGCCGGAGCGATGGGTTATCTCTTGAAGGACACGCTGCCCGATGACCTGATCCGGGTCATCCGGGACGTCCACGCGGGTCAGCGGGCGATTCCGCCCGAGATTGCCGCGGTGCTCGAACAGCGGGCCAGCCAGCCGTCGCTGACCTTCCGGGAGTCCCAGGTCCTGGAACTCCTGG
>Ga0207669_10000960_pt1 | contig 12211 bp, 8 predicted proteins | sample KBSM33metaG_FD_184329 | JGI IMG/M metagenome (GOLD analysis project Ga0207669, IMG submission 184329) | Miscanthus rhizosphere microbial communities from Kellogg Biological Station, Michigan, USA - KBS M3-3 metaG (SPAdes) (version 2) | ecosystem: Host-associated > Plants > Roots > Rhizosphere >...
ACCTGTGGTTCATGGGGACGTCGATGGCGTCGCCGCACGCGGCGGGCGTGGCGGCGCTGATCATGGGCGCGGGCGTGAAGAAGCCCGACGCGGTCGAGGAGATCCTGCTCGGGACCGCGCGCAAGCCCAAGATCAGCAACGCCACCGGCGCGCGCGTGGATGACCACTACGGCGCGGGAATCGTCGACGCCAACGCGGCGCTGACGAAGGCGCGCGACGGCCGCGGGGCCGGCGAGCTGGCCCTGGCGGGCGCCGTGGCCTTGCTGGGAATCGCGCTGACGCGGCGGCGTGGCATCGCCATCGAGCGCCTGGGCCCGGGGTTCGTGGCCGCGCTGATCGCCGGTTCGTCGGGCCTGTTCTTCCTGCCCGGCCTGCTGCCGCAGTCGTGGTCGCACGCGCACGCGGTGGGCGGCTTCCTGTCGATGGGCGTCGCGGACGCGGTCACGGGGGCGATCGGCCCCAACCCGCTGGCGCTCAGCGCGGTGCTGCCGCTGGCGCTGACCGTGCTCCTGTACGGCGTCCGCAAGCTGCGGCCCGCGCTGGCCGGGTTCGGCTTCGGCGTCGCCGGGGCGCTGCTGTTCGCGGCCGTGGCCGGAACCGTCGACGTCCGCTGGGTGCCGAACTTCCTCGATCCGATTTGGCTGGCCGTGCACGCGGGCGTCGCCGCCCTGTTCGCCTCGGCCGTCCTGCGCAAGGCCTAGCTCCGATCCGGTCCCCTCGCCCCCGCGCAGCGGGGAGAGGGTTAGGGAGAGGGGTCCGGCTTAGCTTCCGCGTTTCAGCTCGGTGAGGACGGCCTTCGCGACCGCCTTCAGCGTATCGAACACACCGGCGCCGCTGGTGGCGCACGCCTCGAACTCGGGAACCTTGGTCGGGTTGAGGACCGGCCGCAGCTGCTCCATCGGCGCGGCATTGGGCAAGTCGCGCTTGTTGTACTGGATGACGTACGGCAGCTTGTCCAGGTCGTAACCCTGCTCGGTCAGGTTGAGGCGCAGGTTCTCCAGCGACTCGATGTTCGCTTCCATGCGCTCGATCTGCGAGTCGGCGACGAACACGACGCCGTCCACGCCCTTCAGGATCAGCTTGCGGCTGGCGTCGTAGAACACCTGCCCTGGGACCGTGTACAGGTGGAACCGCGTCTTGAAGCCGCGGATTTCACCGAGCGACAGCGGCAGGAAGTCGAAGAACAGCGTCCGCTCGGTCTCGGTCGCCAGCGAGATCATCTTCCCCTTCGCGTCGGGGCTGGTCTTCGCATAGATGTAGTGCAGGTTGGTGGTCTTCCCGCACAGGCCGGGACCGTAATAGACCAACTTGCAGTTGATCTCCCGCGACGAGTAATTGATGAAGCTCATCGGCGGTGGCCCGGCCCGTAGGTCGTGGGTCGCTCAGTCATTGAATAGGTTGTCGATGTCGCTGTCGGTGATCTCGGTGAGGATCGACGGCTGGCTCTTCGCGGCCGCCTTCTTCGCGACCTGATCGAACAGCCGCACCATCTCGTCCGAAGACTTCTTCACGCGCAGGCGGACCAGCCCCAGCGACGAACGCTCGTCGAACAGCACGACCAGGATCGCGCGGCCGCCCACCAGGGTGATGTGGACGTGGGTCTTCTCCCCCTCGTGAAACTGGCTGGTGAAGTCCTTCTCGCGAAGGATCTTCGAGATGCCGCCCGTCGCGGCCACGTTGCCGGCCGTCAGGGACGACAGCGACGTCACGTCCAGCTCATCGACGTCACCGGCGTCAGCGATCGGCTGGCCGTCGCGTCCGATGAGCAGCACCGCCTTGGCGTTCGCGTCCCGAGCGAGCCGCGCGCAGACCATCGACATCTGCTGCTGCTCCTCGGGGAACATCACATCGGGGCCAGTCATCGAGCTCCTCGCCTAGTCGACATCGCGCTCCCAGGGATGTTCACAGATATCACTCGGCCAAAGGGGTTTCAAGCATTAGGGAAAATCGCGTCCGTCGGTGAACCGCGCGAATGTACCTACATTTCGCGGCGGCCGTCGATGGCCCGCGCCAACGTCACCTGGTCGGCGTACTCCAGCTCGCCGCCAATCGGCACGCCCGTCGCGATCCGCGTGGCGCGCACGCCCAGCGGGCGGAGCAGCTTCGCCAGGTAGACCGCCGTCGCCTCACCCTCGACGCTGGGGCTGGTCGCCAGGATGGCCTCCCGGATCGCCTCCCCTCCCGCGCCGTTCCCCGGGCCGCCGGCGCAGCGGGCGACCAGCTCGGTCACGCGCAGATCGTCCGGGCCGATGCCGTCGAGGGGCGACAGCACGCCGTGGAGCACGTGGTACCGACCGCGATAGCCCCCGGTCCGTTCGATGGCCACGACGTCCTGGGGCTGGGCGACCACGCAGACGACCCCGGCGTCGCGGCGGGCGTCGCCGCACACGGCGCAGGGATCGGTCTCGGTCAGGTCGCAACAGACCGAGCAAAACCGGATCTTCTGTTTGACCTCGGCGATGGCGGCGGCGAGGGCCGCCGCGTCCTCGGGCGAGGCGCGCAGGATGTGAAACGCCAGCCGCGCCGCCGTTTTTTCGCCGATTCCGGGAAGCTTGCCGAGCTGTTGGACGAGGCGCGCGATGGGCGACGCGAACATCCGTCAGCCCCTCACCCTGCCCCGAGCAGCCCGGGGGGCAAGGGCAGTCCGCCGGTGGCCTGCGAAAGGTCGGCTTCCGCCAGCTCGCGGGCGCGGGTGAGCGCGATGTTGATGGCGCCCACCGCCAGGTCCTCGATCATCTTCTTGTCGCCTGCGATCGACGGGTCGATGGTCAGCGACAGGACCTCGCCGCGGCCGCTCACGGTGCAGCGGCACAGGCCGCCCCCGGTCTCGCCCTCGACGGTCTTGCGCCCCAGCTCGTCGCGAATGCGCGCCACCTCGCTCTGGATCCGCTGGGCGGTCTCGAGCAGCCCTTTCAGGTCTGGAATCGACATCGCTAGGTTTTTATCTCCTTCAGGGAGGCGCCGAAAACATCCTGGGCGCGTCGGATGACCGGGTGTTGCCGCGCCTCGGCCTCGCGGTTCTGGCGGTCGGCGTTGGCGGCGTCGGTTTCGGCGCCGACCTCCGAACGAAGCGCCGCCGGCCGGGTCGAACCGACGGTGATCGTCAGCTTGAGCGTGCGGCCCAGCGTGGCGGACGCGCCCTGCTCGATCTCGGCGCGCGCCTTCTCGGCCAGGTCGACGTCCCGCTTGCTCTCGAACGCCAGCGTCAGCTCATTCGCCGTCAGCGACACGACCTCGGCGTGCGCCAGCAGCGACGCCAGTCGGGGTCCTTTCGCCTCGAACGCCGCCGTCACGCGCCGCCATGAGTCTTCTAACCCGGTCGGGGCGAGGGTGGGGGCCCCTTCGCCCCTCCCGGACCCTCCCGCGACGGGCTCGGGCAAGCGAAGCTCGCCCTCGCCCACGCGATCGCGCCCTTCATTTTTGGCCGCTGCAGGCGCGGCCCAACTCTTTTCCGCCGCTGGAGCCTTGGGGCGGGCGCCACCGGCCGGCGCCGGCGGGGCGCCGGGGGCGGGCGCGGACGGCGGGCGGGGCGCGCCGCGCAGCCTCGCCTCCAGGTCGTCGAGCCGCTGCAACAGATCGCCCAGCGGCACCATCGGCTCCGCCGCGCACAGGTCCAGCGCGGCCATCTCGAACAACAGCCGGGGCGCGGGCAGACGCGACGCCTCGTCGACCGCGCGCGCCCAGCGGTCGAAGAGCACCGGGAACAGCCCGGGCGCGGCGCGGGCCGCCAGCGCGCGCGCTTCCTCGATCTCTTCCGGCGTCGCGTCGATCAGATCGGCGACGTCGGTCCCCTTGGCGCCGCTGACGCGCGCGATCACTTCCAGATCGCGCAAGAAACCCAGGAACGAACGCCCCAGCTCGCCGAAATCGACGCCGCGATCGGCCGCGCGCGCGATCAGGCGCAGCGCCGTGGCGGCATCCCGGTCCAGCGCCGCGCCGGCCAGCTCGACGAGCAGCCGGCGATCGGCGACGCCCAGCACGTCCGCCGTCACCTCGGCTGTCAGCGTCTCGGGCGCGACATAGGCGATGGCCTGGTCCAGCAGCGACAATCCGTCGCGCACCGATCCCGCCGCCTGCCGCGCGATCAGGCGCACCGCATCCGGCGTCGCCTTGATCTTTTCCGTCTTCAGGATGCCCTCGAGGTGCTCGGCCAGCCGCACCGTCGAGATCAGCTTGAAATCGAAGCGCTGGCAGCGCGACAGGATGGTGACCGGGATCTTGTGCACCTCGGTCGTCGCGAACACGAACACGACATGAGGCGGCGGCTCTTCCAGCGTCTTCAGCAGCGCGTTGAACGAGTGCGCCGACAGCATGTGAACTTCGTCGATGATGTAGACCTTGCGGCGCGCCCGGGCGGGCAGGTAGCGCACGCCCTCGAGGATCGATTTCGTCTCCTCGACCTTGGTGTTCGAGGCCGCGTCGATCTCGATGACGTCGACGGACCGGCCGCCCGCGATCTCCTGGCAGAGGTCGCACTTGCCGCACGGCTCGGCCGTGGGGCCCTTCTCGCACGACAGCGCCTTGGCCAGGATGCGGGCCGCGCTCGTCTTGCCGACGCCGCGCGCCCCCGTGAACAGAAAGGCGTGGTGCACGCGGTTCTGGGCGATGGCGTTCGACAGCGTCCTCGCGACGTGTTCCTGGCCCACCAGCTCCGAGAAGCGCTGCGGCCGGTACTTGCGCGCGAGGACCAGATACGACATCCGACTGAATCTACTTCGAACGGCCGCCTGGGCCCACCCCGTTCTCGCGCCTCGTGGTGCGCGTCTCGGTCGAGGCGTCTGTCTTGTCACGTCACCGTCGGTGCTTAGCCTGGCAGCCGCAAAGACGATGCGACTCGACAAGCTCACCATCAAGGCTCAGGAAGCACTGCAGGCGGCGCACGAGCTGGCCGCCAGCCGCGCCCACCAGGAGCTGACGCCAGAACACGTCCTCGCCGCGCTGCTCGATCAGGCCGACGGCATCACGGGTGCCATTCTCCGCAAGCTGGGCGTCGACCCTGCAACGGTTCGGAAAGCGGTGGCTGACGCGCTGGACGCGCAGCCGCAGGTCAGCGGCGGGGCCGCTGACATCTATTTGGGTAAACGCCTCAAGGACCTGGTCGAGCAGGCAACGCGCCAGTCCAAGGAATTCAAGGACGAGTACGTCTCCAGCGAGCACCTGCTGCTCACGCTCGCGAGCAAGGATTTCGGCGCCGCCAGCCGCGCCCTCAAGGACGCGGGCGTCCGGAAGGACGCGCTCATGAAGGCGCTGGCGGAGGTGCGCGGAACGCAGCGCGTGACCGACCCCGAAGCCGAGGGCAAGTACCAGGCGCTCGCCAAGTACACCCGCGATCTCACCGAGCTCGCCCGGACGGGCAAGCTGGATCCGGTCATCGGCCGTGACGAGGAGATCCGCCGGTCGATGCAGGTGCTGTCGCGCCGGACCAAGAACAACCCCGTGCTGATCGGAGACCCCGGCGTGGGCAAGACAGCGATCGTCGAGGGCATCGCCCTCCGCATCGCGACCGGCGACGTGCCCGAATCGCTGAAGGACAAGAAGATCCTGGCCCTGGACCTGGGCGCGCTGATCGCGGGCAGCAAGTACCGCGGCGAGTTCGAGGACCGCCTCAAGACGGTCCTGAAGGAGGTCGAGGCGGCGGCCGGTGGGATCATCCTGTTCATCGACGAGCTGCACACGCTTGTCGGCGCGGGCGGCGCCGAGGGCGCGGTCGATGCCGCCAACATGCTGAAGCCGGCGCTCGCGCGCGGCGATCTACGCTGCATCGGCGCGACGACGCTGGACGAGTACCGCAAGCACGTGGAGAAGGACAAGGCGCTGGAACGTCGTTTCCAGCCGGTGTTCGTGGGCGAACCGTCGGTGGAGAACACGGTCGCCATCCTGCGCGGCCTGAAGGAGCGCTACGAAGTACACCACGGTATCCGCATCCGTGACGCCGCGCTGGTCGCGGCGGCGCGGCTGTCGGACCGTTACATCTCGGGCCGCCAGCTTCCCGACAAGGCGATCGATCTGGTCGACGAGGCGGCCAGTCGCCTGAAGATGCAGATCGACTCGCGTCCCGACCCGATCGATCAGCTGGAACGGCAGCTGACGTCGCTGGCGATCGAGGAACAGGCGCTGGGCAAGGAGAAGGACGAAGCGTCCGGCAAGCGGCTGGCCCAGGTGGCGGCCGAGATCGCGGGCTTGCGCGAACGCGTCGATCAGATGAAGACCGTCTGGCAGCACGAGAAGGAAGTGATCGGCGGGCTGCGCAAGCTGAAGGAAGAGGCGGAGGGCGCGAAGACCGATGCGGAGCTGGCGCAGCGCCGCGGCGATCTCAATCGCGCCGCCGAGCTGCGCTTCGGCCGCATCCCCGAGCTGGAGAAGGCGGCCTCGGCCAAGGCGGCCGAGCTGAAGGAGCTGCAGAAGCACGGCTCCTTCCTGCGCGAAGAGGTGACGGAGGAAGACGTCGCCGCCGTCGTCTCGAAGTGGACCGGGATCCCCGTCGACAAGATGCTCGAAGGCGAGCAGGCGAAGCTGCTCCACATGGAGAAGCGGCTGCACGCGCGCGTCATCGGCCAGGACGAAGCCGTCGACGCGGTCGCGAACGCGGTGCGCCGCGCGCGCGCCGGGCTGTCGGATCCCAACCGCCCCATCGGGTCGTTCCTGTTCCTGGGGCCGACCGGCGTGGGCAAGACGGAACTGGCGCGCTCGCTCGCCGATTTCCTGTTCGACGACGAGGCGCACATCGTCCGCATCGACATGTCCGAGTACATGGAGAAGCACGCGGTCTCGCGCCTGATCGGCGCGCCGCCCGGATACGTCGGCTACGACCAGGGCGGACAGCTGACGGAGGCGGTCCGCCGCCGGCCTTACTCGGTCGTGCTGTTCGACGAGATCGAGAAGGCGCACCCGGACGTGTTCAACACGCTGCTGCAGCTGCTGGACGACGGCCGCCTCACCGATGGGCAGGGACGCACGGTCGATTTCCGCAACACGGTCGTGATCATGACGTCGAACGTGGGCAGCCAGTTCCTCGAGGACTGGACCGACCTCGGCGCGCGCGACAAGGTGATGGGCGAGCTGCGCCGCGCGTTCCGGCCCGAATTCCTCAACCGGATCGACGACATCGTCTTCTTCCACCGCCTGGGCCGCAACGAGATCGACAGCATCGTCGACCTCCAGTTCGCGCGACTGCGCAAGCTGCTGCGCGATCGCGGCCTGGACATCGAGGTGTCGCCCGAGGCGCGCACCTGGCTGGGCGACCGCGGTTACGACCCGCAGTACGGCGCCCGCCCGCTCAAGCGAGCGCTGATGCGCTACGTCCAGGATCCGCTGGCGCGGCGCCTGCTCACCGGCGACTTCCACCCGGGCGACACCATCGCGCTGGGCGCGCCAGCGTCGGGCCAAGGCGGCAACAACGACCAGCTGACGATGGAGCGGAAGCCGGAGCGACGAGTCGCGGCCGTGTCATGATGACGAAGTCTGCCGATGAAGGATCTGTATAAGACGCTGGGCGTCGCCGAGAACACCGACGACGCGGCAATCAAGAAGGCCTACCGCAAGCTGGCGAAGGAATATCACCCCGACGTCACCGGCAACGACAAGAAGAAGACCGAGCGCTTCAAGGAGATCAACGAAGCGTACGCGGTGCTGGGCGACGCGCAGAAGCGGAAGGAATACGATCGCCTCAAGCACGCCCCGATGCGGCCCGACGGCATGCCCGAGGGCTTCGACCCCGACGCGTTCGCGCGCACGTTCGGCGGCGCGCGTGCGACAGCCGGCGGCGTCGAGTTCAACGGCGACTTCGACGTCAACGACATCTTCGCAAGCCTGTTCGGAGGCGGCGGTGGTGCCGGCCGCGCCACGCAGTCGTGGGGCCGGGTGCGCCCGCGACAGAGCCGGGGCGCCGACGCCATCGGCCAGTTGCCCGTGACGTTCACGGAAGCGGCTCTCGGAACCAAGCGGACGATCCGCACGGGCGCCGGGGTGACGGTTGAAATCTCCGTTCCGCCGGGTGTGGAGAGCGGCGGACGCCTGCGGATACCGGGCAAGGGAGGCGCCGCGCCCTCAGCGGGCGGCGTGCCGGGCGACCTTTACCTCGACGTCGACGTCCGTCCCGATCCCCACCTGCGTCGCGCGGGCGACGACATCGAGCTGGACCTGCCCGTTGCCATCTCCGAAGCGGTGCTGGGCGCCAAGGTCGAGGTCCCGACCGTCGAAGGCCCGGTGACGGTGACCATCCCACCCGGCACGTCGAGCGGCGCGCGACTGCGCCTGCGCGGGCGCGGCATCAAACACGCGGACGGCTCGCGCGGCGATCAGATCGTCCGCGTCGAAATCGTGGCGCCGAAGCTTCAGCCCGACGACGCGGAGACACGAAAGTTGTTCGAGCAAATCGCGGCCCGAACCTCCCACACACCGGTGAGACGATTTTGATATACCTTTCCAAACCGAGCGGCATCATAAGGATCAACCACGATGAGCACTGAAACCGGCAAGACGCTCCCGCTGCTGTCGTTGCGCAACCTCGTGCTGTTCCCCGGCGCGGTGATGCCGGTCGAGATCGGCCGCGCCAGCTCGCTGCGCTTGATCGAAGCGCTGGGCGGCAAGGGCGCCCGGGTCCTGGTCGGTACGCAGAAGGACGCGGACATCGAAGAGCCCGCGGGCGCGGACCTTTACACGATCTGCGTCGAGGGTGAGGTCGTCCGTATCGTGAAGGCGGCGGAAAACCGCGTCACGGCGGTGCTGCGTGGCGTGGAGCGCCGGCGCGTCACCGGCTTCACGCAAGAGAAGCCGTATCTGGTCGCGAGCTACGAGCCGCTGGTCGAGATTCGCAAGGACCCGATCGAGATCGACGGCCTGGGCATGGCCGTCTACGACGTCGCGAAGCAGCTCATCGCGATCTCGCCCGACATCCCCGACGAGACCGCGCAGGTGCTGGACCAGAACAAGGATCCGGGGCGCCTGGGCGACATCGTCGCGGCCACCGTCGATCTTTCGCCCGACGAACGCGCGTCGCTGCTGGTCGAGAGCGACGTCGCCGAACGCTTGCGCCGCCTGCTCGTGCTGCTGCAGCGCAAGGTCGAGCTGATCAAGGTGAAGCAGAAGATCGATCTGCAGGTGCGCGAGGAGTTCTCGAAGCACCAGCGCGAGGCCGTCCTGCGCCAGAAGCTGAAGGCGATCCAGGACGAGCTGGGCGAAGGCGAGGACGCCAGCGACCTCGACGCGTTCGAGGAGAAGATCAAGGCGTCCGAGATGCCGCCCGACGTCGAGAAGACCGCGCGCAAGCAACTGGAACGTCTCAAGCAGATGGCGCAGTCGTCGGCGGAGTACACGGTGCAGCGCACCTACCTCGAATGGCTGGTCGAGCTGCCGTGGTCGAAGCGCACCGAGGATCGGCTGGACCTGGATCAGGCGCGCGAGATCCTCGACGCCGACCACTACGACCTGAAGAAGGTGAAGAAGCGCATCCTCGAGTACCTCGCGGTGCGCAAGCTGGCGCCCGGCAAGAAAGGACCGATCCTCTGCCTGGTCGGACCGCCCGGCGTCGGCAAGACGTCGCTGGGTAAGTCGATCGCGCGCTCGCTCGGTCGCGAGTTCATCCGCGTCTCGCTGGGCGGCGTGCGCGACGAGGCCGAAGTTCGCGGCCACCGCCGCACCTATATCGGCGCGCTGCCGGGACGGATCATCCAGGGCATGCGCCGCGTGGGCACGCGCAATCCGGTGTTCATGCTCGACGAGATCGACAAGCTGGGCGCGGATTTCCGCGGCGATCCGTCGGCGGCCTTGCTCGAGGTCCTGGACCCCGAACAGAACTCGACGTTCTCGGACCACTACCTCGAGGTCAACTTCGACCTCAGCGACGTCATCTTCATCGCGACGGCGAACATGCTGGATCCGATCCCGCCCGCGCTGCTCGATCGCATGGAGGTCCTCGAGATCCCCGGGTACACGCGCGAGGAAAAACTGGAGATCGCCAAGCGCCACCTGGTGCCAAAGCAGATCGCCGAGCACGGCCTCGATGACGACAAGATCCGCTTCTCGAACGAAGCGCTGATCACCCTGATCGAGCAGTACACCCGCGAGGCGGGCGTCCGGAACCTCGAACGCGAAGCGTCCAGCGTGATCCGCGCGATCGCGGTCAAGGTCGCGGAGAACCTCGCCTACGATCCGAACCTGACGCCGGAAGCGATCGCCGACATCCTGGGGCCGCAGAAGTTCTACTCGGAGGCCGCGGAACGGACCGAGATCCCGGGCGTCGCGACCGGCCTGGCGTGGATGCCCACGGGCGGCGACATCCTCTTCATCGAGGCGTCGGCGATGTCGGGCAAGGGCAGCCTCATCCTCACCGGGCAGCTGGGTGACGTGATGAAGGAATCGGCGCGCGCCGGCATGTCGTGGGTGCGCACGCACGTCGAGGATCTCGCGATCGCCGTCGACTTCGAGAAGACGGACATCCACCTGCACGTGCCTCAGGGCGCGGTGTCGAAGGACGGCCCCTCGGCGGGCGTCGCCATCACCGTGGCGCTGGTGTCGTTGCTGACGGGGCGGCGCGTGCGCGGTGACGTCGCCATGACGGGCGAGATCACCCTGCGCGGGACGGTGCTGCCGGTCGGCGGCATCAAGGAGAAGGTGCTCGCCGCCCACCGCGCGGGCATCAAGCGGGTCGTTCTCCCCGAGCGCAACCGCAAGGACATCGTCGACATCCCCGAGACCATCCGGCAGGAGCTGGAGCTGGTGTTCGTGAAGAAGATCGACGAGGTCCTCGAGCTGACGCTGGAGACGGTGCCCGTGGTCGGCCCTGGCCCTGACGCCCCTGCCGCCGGCGAAGTCACCGCTCGCGCGTAAGCTGAACCGCAGCCGGCAACGATTTCCCTGATCGGCGGTACAGGCATATACTGCGGGCGTGCGCCCCCTTACGCCTGTGGTGTTGGTTGTCGTCGTAGCTGGACATCTTGCGTGTGAATCGGGCGGAGGCACCCCGCCGCCGGCCACGCCGCCTCCGACGGCGGCCGCGCCGCCGCCTCCTCCACCCGCACCGCCGAAAGCGCTTTACGATCGCTTGGGCGGCAAGCCGGCGGTCGAAGCCGTCGTGGACGAATTCTTGAAACGCGTCGCGGCGGACAAGCGCATCAACGGCCGCTTCTTCAACACCGATCTGGTCCGCCTGCGCGGCCTCCTGATCGAGTTCGTCTGCTCGGCGACCGGCGGCCCCTGCCAGTACACGGGCCGCGACATGAAATCGGCGCACGCCGGTTTCCAGCTGGTCGAGGAAGAGTTCACCGCGCTGGTCGAGGACCTGGTGGGCGCGCTCGACCAGTTCAAGGTTCCCAAGAAGGAGAAGGACGAGCTGCTGGGCGCGCTGGGTCCGCTGGCGAAGGACATCGTCAACCCGCCGTCGGCCGAGGCGGCGCAGCACGACGCGGGCCTCGCCAAGAAGGCGTCGGAGAAGGCCGCCGAGCTCCGCAAGGGCGGTAAGGCCGACGCCGCCGACCTGCTGGAGGTTGCCGTCGCGGCGCGCGTGCGCGGCCAGCGCAACTACGCCGAGCAGCTGTACAGCGCGTCGGAACGCCTGGCGCCCGCCGGCGCGATGACCGGACTGGATCCGCTGTTCCGCGCCGGCGCCCCCGAGCGCATCACCACCGCGCTGAAGACGATGCCGAAGGACACGCCGGCCCAGCCCAAGGATGCCGTCGGCGGTTCGGACGAGGAGGAGGCGAAGCCGAAGAACGGCTCGCTGGGCGGGTCGATGAAGGTGGAGGGCGCGTCCGGTCCGGTCCTGGGCGTCATCGCGCTGGAGCCGGCGAGCGGCAAATGGAAGAAGCGATCGGCCAAGCAGCGCGTCATCGAACAGCGCGACCGGCAGTTCGCGCCGCGCATGCTGGCGATCTCGGCGGGGTCGACGGTGTCGTTCCCGAACTTCGATCCGATCTTCCACAACGTCTTCTCGACCTCGCACGCGCGGGGCTTCGACCTCGGCATCTACAAGAACGGTGAGACGCGCGACGTGACGTTCGCCAAGGAAGGCCTGATCCGCCTCGGCTGCAACCTGCACTCGAACATGTCGGCCCACCTGGTGGTGGTCGCCGCCCCGCACTACGTCGTCACCGACGCTGCCGGCAGCTTCAAGTTCAAGCGCCTGCCGCCCGGCAAGTACAAGCTGAAGGCGTGGGCCGAGGACACGACCGAGCCCGTGACGATGAACGTCGAGATCAAGTCAGGCGATAACACC
>Ga0207669_10000962_pt1 | contig 12207 bp, 8 predicted proteins | sample KBSM33metaG_FD_184329 | JGI IMG/M metagenome (GOLD analysis project Ga0207669, IMG submission 184329) | Miscanthus rhizosphere microbial communities from Kellogg Biological Station, Michigan, USA - KBS M3-3 metaG (SPAdes) (version 2) | ecosystem: Host-associated > Plants > Roots > Rhizosphere >...
GGCTTGTCGCTCACGATGGTGACGATGACCGAGGCGCGAGTGGCGCATTCGTACTCGAGCGGCAACGAGTCGTTCTACGCTGCAGATGCTGCACTCGAGCGCGCGATGAACGAGCTGGCGCAACTGCCCGATTGGAATCGCGTCCTCGACGGTTCAGTGTCATCGTCATTTGTCGATCCTGCAGTGGCCTCCCGCCCGTGGCCAGGAGGGCGGGGAAGGACCAGCACGGAAGCCACCGCTCTTGTGACGTGCGCGCGAACGAGCTGCTCGGCCACGGAGATGGATGCGAGAACGGCTGGACGGCCGTGGGGGCCGAACAACCCGCGATGGCGGTTGTTTGTGTACGGGCCGCTGTCGGCAATGAGCCAGTCCGGCGCGATCGATTCCCGCGAATACATCGCGGTCTGGTCGCTGACGATCCGCTGGAAAACGACGATAACCCTCTGGTCGATGGCGACGAGTCGCGAGGCCCGAATCCGGGCCGGGGGGTGCTGTCACTCCTCGTTCATGCCTATGGGATGTCAACGGAGCGTGCCGTCGATGCGACGGTGGCGCGTACCGCGAATGGCGTGCGTGTCGTCTCCTGGCGGGAAATTCGTTGAGTGCCGGATCTGCCGGGTTTTGCACGGCATGACGTCGCTCGGCTGTAGTCTCATGACTTTCTTGCCGAAAAGAAATAAGTGAGAATCCTCGGTATGACGCGTCTTTTCGTCGTGGCGGTGCTCGTGATGATTGGCGTGGCGAACGTGGCCACGGCTCAGTCCCTTGGTGACGTCGCGAAAAAGGAAGAACAGCGGCGAAAGGCCGTCAAGTCAGCTGGGAAGGTCTACACCAACGACACACTCAAGGCCGACCCGACACCCTCGGTTCCGGCTACCAACGCGACCGGCACGACACCCGCTCCGGCGGCCTCGTCGCCAGCGCCTGCTCCGAGCGACGACAGCGCCGACAAGGGCGACGAGAAGACCTGGCGGAAGCGCATCGCGGACGCACGAGACGCGCTGCAGCGCTCGCAGGCGTTTGCGGACGCACTTCAGAGTCAGCTCAACGGGCTCACCACCGACTTCGTGAATCGAGACGATCCGGCCCAGAGACAGCAGATCGCGAACAAGCGCGACGCCGCCCTGGCCGAGCTCGAACGCGTCAAGAAGGAAGTGGCCGCGCAGACCAAGGCCATCAGCGATATCCAGGAACAGGCCAGGCGCGCAGGTGTGCCAGCCGGCTGGGTTCGCTAAGAGATCATCGGTGATTTGTTGATTTCGTGATTGTTGATTACTTGTTGAATGTTGATTCCTGATCGCTGATTTATTGCTCTCGAGAGCGTCAGTCCTCCCGAATAAATCAAAAATCGACAATCAACAATCAAAAACGAATCGACAATCAAGAATCACGAAATCATCAATGTCCTCCTCCCTGCCCGTTCTAATCGTCGAAGACAGAGACTCGCTGAGAACGATGCTCCGTCATGCCCTCGAGGCGCACGGCCATGCCGTGATCGAGGCGCGCGATGAACCGGAAGCCATTCGCGAACTCCGTAAAACCCGCCCTGTCGTCGTTCTCACCGATCTGAAGCTGCCCGTCGGCGACGGATTCGGGATCCTCCGCGCGGCGAAGGAGCTCGATCCGGATCTGCCGGTTGTCGTGATGACCGCATACGGCAGCATCCAGGACGCGGTGGTGGCTATGCGCGAAGGGGCGATGGATTTTCTGGCGAAGCCTGTCGAGCCCGATCATCTGCTGCTCATGGTCGAGCGGGCGATCGCCCAGCGCCGCATGCTCACTGAGTACATCGTGCTCAAGGAGGAACTTGCCGAACGCCGCGGGGCGCCGCGGATCATCGGCGAAGACGGCAAGCTGCGCCAGGTGTCACAGCAGCTCCACCGCGCGGCAGCGACCGACGCCACCGTACTTCTCGAAGGCGAGAGCGGGACAGGGAAGGAACTCTTCGCGCGAGCACTGCATGCGTTGAGTCCGCGCAACGACGGACCGTTCGTCGCCATCAACTGCGCGGCTATTCCCGAGTCGCTGCTGGAGAGTGAGCTCTTCGGCTACGAGAAAGGAGCCTTCACTGGCGCCACGCAACGCAAGCCAGGGCGGTTCGAGCTCGCTCATCGCGGAACGCTCTTCCTCGACGAGATCGGTGACCTTCCGCTCGGGCTCCAGGCCAAGATCCTGCGAGCGCTCGAGGAGAAGGAGTTCGAGCGAGTCGGCGGCACGCAGTGCCTGCACGTCGATGTGCGCGTCGTGGCGGCGACGAACCGGAACCTCAAACAGCGGGTGGGAGATCGGCAGTTCCGCGAGGATCTCTACTTCCGCCTCTCCGTGTTCCCGATCGAGATTCCGCCGCTGCGCGAGCGCGGCGATGATGTCTTGATCCTTGCGCACCATTTCGTGGACAAGTTCTGCAAGGATCTGAAGAAATCGCTCAGCCTGTCGCCGTCAGTGCTTGATGATCTGAAAACGTACCCATGGCCAGGAAACGTGCGCGAGCTGCAGAACTGCATCGAACGCGCGGTGATCCTGGCCGACGGTGACGCCATTCAACAGCGGCATCTCAATTTGTCGTTCCGCAACTTGCCGGTGACACAGGTACAGTCCGACCCGTGGGATCAGATCGATCTCTCGGGAACGATGGCCGATGCGCTCCGTCGTGTCGGCGGTCAGGTGGAACGGCGGAAGATCGAGCTCGCGTTGCAGGAGGCCGGAGGCAACAAGGTCCAGGCAGCGCAGGCGCTCCAGTTAGGCTTCAAGGTCCTGACGCAGAAGCTCAGGGCCTACGGAATCCCTGAAGCATGAGTTCTCTTTAAGTTCACGGTTCACAGTTCACGGTTCACAGTTGGGTCGGACCAACCGTGAACTGTGAACCGCATACTGCCTACTGATTCGGTCGCAGAATCTGCCGGAACCGCAGCGTGTTGACGTCGCGGAACATCGGCGTCCCTGGCGGCAGCAGCGCCGGCTGCAGGAAGTTCGTGTCGAACGCGAATGCACGCGTGCCTGGTGCGTAGACGTTCGAGTTGGCCTTGTAAATCCCGATCATCTGGCGCGCGGTGTAGAGGCTGATCATCGCGCCGCGATATGAGATCGTCTGGCCTCCCCAGTCCTCGAGCATGCGCATGAAGTTGTGGACCCCGCCGTCCGTACCCCAGTCACCGGCGGCCGCCCATCCTGGTTTCGGGAACGCAATGCTCTTCCCGCCGATCATGGCGAATCGATATCCGGTGCTGGTCGCGTCGCGAGCCGCCATGTCATGCGGATTGTTGAGCGATTTCACGTCCGCCCAGCTGTTCGAGAGAATCGTGATCGCGTCGCCGATGATGGCCGCCGGACGATCCGGTGCCGCGACGACGCTCGTGTCGGTCGCGTTGTAGTTGCCCTGGACGTAGATGCCGTTCTCCGCGGCGATGGTCAGCCCCGAGTCAGGCAGGTTGTTCACGCCGCCGTTGATGCCGCCGTTGATCAACTTCAGCGCGCGGCGGAAGAGCACCTGTTTGTTCATGCGCGCAGCCGGCGAGTTGGCGATGTTCGTCAGCGGCGTCGCGGCGACGTTGAAAGGCGCAACCGCGCCTGCCGGCACGACACCGGGCACGGCAGCGGTCAACGATGCCCCGTAGGTTTCGAGGACGGGGACATAGGTGGGGACATCCAGCGGGTTCCGGTCTTCTCCGGTCTCGAGAACGCCGTTGGCTGCCGATGATGCGGCCCCGGCGGTGTTGTTGATGGAATCCTCGTTGCCGTACTCGCCGGTCTCCGGCGCGCCGCCCCCGGCGAACCCGTAGTTGTGATTGCCACGCCGGTCGGAGAAGTACACGATGTAGCCGTTGTTGTTGAGAGCCAGGTTGCCGGTCCCGGGAATGGCACCGCTGAACCACCGCTTGAGGTTCGCGATATCGAGCGCCACGTAGTTCATGACGCCGCCCATCGTCATCTGCGCGTTTGTCGCGACGTCGCGGTACACGCCTTCGCGCGCGTCGTAGAGCACCTGCGGCCAGTAGTCCGTCGCCATCGTCGAGCCGGCGTAGGCGCAGGCGTTCAACGGGTTGGCGCTATCGCGCAGGCGCTGGATACGGATCACCGCGTTGGGCGTGGGATCGGCGCACGGCGCCGAGGTGCCTTCCTGGTTGGGTGCGGAGAAGCCCAGGTTCAGGATTTCAGTCGTGACGTCCGACCAGGCGCCCGCGGCGTTCTGCTTCTCGATCTTGATGAAGCCGCCGATCAGGCTCTGCCCGGCGTTGGACAGCGCATGTGACTGAATGACCGAGTTGACGGCGGGCGCAGTCGTCCAATAGCAACCGGTCAACTGGTTTGCCGCGACGTTGTAGCCCGAGCAGGTGAGCGGCGTGTTTCCAGCGAAGATGAGCCGCGTCGCACGCGCAAGGTTCTGCGTCGACACGAGCGTGATGGACCGGCCCGAGCCGGTTGACGCCGAGCCGCCAGCGGCGGTTCGGAACGTGAGGGTTTCTCCCGTCGCGAGCGTCACGTTGAAGTTCGTGTTGGTTGGCGTCGGGCCGCCGGCGACCGTGCAACCTTGAATCTGCGTTGCCGTCATGACGTCGCAGACCGTGACCGTGCTCGTGCCGATCGTGAACGTCGGCGTCGCGACGTTGGGCCCCATACGCAGCCAGTTCGGGAGGCCGCCGTTCAGCGTGACGGTTCCCGTGCCGGTCGTGCCGGTGCCGCCTGCCGCCTGGACCGTCGGCGCCGCCGGCGTGGGACCAATCGACAGGGCAACGGGCGGCAGACCGCCGGGCGGCACGAAGGTACTGTCGAGCGCCACCGGCGCACCCGCTGTGATCGTCGTCAAACCCGTCAGGTCTGCCGCGCGGTCCGACAACAGGATACGAAGACTGGCCATTGCGTAGTAACGCTGGCCGTAGACTGGCGGATTGGTGGCGAACTCGTTCACGCCGAGGGGCGGGCGTGCGATCAGGTCGATCGGACGCGCACCCTGCGAGACGAGAGGCAGATCGAGACGCTTGGCGCCCGTGAGCGTGTTGCGGATGTTCGTGGCGTAGGTCACCTCGGACAGATTTTTCCATCCCGTCACAGGGCCGCTGCCTGGACCGCCGATGCGACTGCCTTCGGTCGCGCTGAGATTGCGATAGGCCGAGCCGATCACGGTGGGAACGACCACGGTTCCGGTGTGACCACTCGCGGTGATGTTATTGGTGTTTTCGAGTTCAGAGCGGACGACCTCACCAATCGCCGTCAGTTTGTCGCGGAAGGTGAGCGTTGCGCCGTTACCCTCTGCCAGGAAGAGGTGCCCGTTCGTGTGCACGCGGCCGCCGAAGTCGAAGTCTGCACCGGCGTGGAACGACAGGCTCTTTTCACCGAAGACACCGAACTGGAAGACCGGCACCGCGACGGTCTGCACCTCGCGGCGCAGTCGAACCTCGGAGCCACCACTCGTCGCCCTTGCGGTGACGGTGAGCGTGTAAGGCGTGATGAGTCCCTTGAATCCCGCGAACGGTCCAGTCGTGATGTCGTTGCTCGTGCTCGGCAGCGGGTTTCCCGCGTTCGGGCACGTGCAGGTGTCGGCGTTGAATGACACTGCGTACCCCGGTCCACCGCCCGGCGCCACGAAGGTGAAGCCGGGGACAGTCGGAGCGATAGCGGACGCAGTCGTAATCTGCGTTGCGCTTGGACTGAAGTCGGTGACGAAGAGTTGCGCCAACTGCGTGGTCAACTTTTCCAGTCCGGCATGTGCCGCCGAATAGGCCTGGCTCTGGTCGCGGTCGAGACCCAGCGAACGCTGGTCCGACGAAATGGCCGCGAACATCCCCGCCATCAGTGCGCTGGCCAGCATACAGACCAGGAGCACTGTCAGCAGTGCCATGCCCGATTCATCGTGTCGCAAATGCTTTCTCATGTCAGATGACTCCAGTAGCCTTCCTCAACCTCGATATCGATCGACGAACGCCATTCCGCGCAGCGCGACCTGCGACTGCAAGGTGTTGCGCAGCGGCAGCGTCCGCGGGTTGTTACCCAGCGTGCGGTTCCGGCCCGACAACGCGATGTTGACCTTGCGAATCTGCGTGGCCGCACACGCCACCGGGGAACACGCGCCGGCCGTCGTCAAGTCGCCGGCAATCATCTTCACGTTGCCCGGGTTGTTCGTGCCGTTGCTGATGTCGAAACTGAGCTGGAAGTTCTCGATGTCCATCGCGACGGCCGTGCCGAGCGTGTTGTTGAACGTAGTCGGATTCCCGTTGTTGATCCGGCGAACCAGTCGTGGGTGACGCGGATCCGTGGTCGCATCCACGTAGTAGGTGATCATCCGGATGCGCGTGATGTTGGTGGCGGCCGCGTTGTTGACAGGCGCCGCGGCGTTGAGTGCCGGCAGGTTGCCAGATGCCGCACCTGACTGATTCAGGTTCAGCGAGTCACCATTGGTGAACGTCAGACGCCGCGTCGTCGTGTTAACCGCCGTGACCTGGACCAACGTCGAAAACGAACCCTTGGAGATCATCATCAACTGGCCGGTCGAGACCCGGTCTGGCCCCGTGGCGATATTGGCCGGGGCGCCGTTGGCCGCAGTTTGAAGGTCAACCGAAGTGGCTGCCACGGCGGCCAGTGGCACATTGAGAAACGTGTTGTCCGCCATCAGCACGGTGATGACGTCAGTCGGGACACCGTTGATCGCCGGGCCGGCGCCTGGTCGTGGAATGACAGCGGGAATGGTGTTGTCGCCCAACGCCGTCTGGAATGCCGTTCCCGGAGGCCCTGGAATATTCACCTGCACTGCGCCGGCACCATTCGGGATCGTGATGGTGTGACTCGATGGCAAACCCGATCCGACCTGCAGGAAGTCACGGATGATGAGGTCCATCCCCGTGCGCAGCGAGTTGTTCATCGTCGCGGTCTGGAGCACCATCTCGTTGGCCGTCATCATGTTGGACATGCCCATGAGCGTGGAGCCGATGACGATCGTCAGGATCCCCATCGAGATCAGGACTTCGATGAGCGAGAAGCCGCCCGAGTCCTTGAGCCGCACAGCAGGAGTTCGTTGCGTGATCGCCATGATGTCTTCCTATGAGTACGAGGAGATGTACGAGACCAGCGTGTAGGTTCGCCAGGCTCGGTCCACTCGGTAGCGAATCGTCACAGTCACTTGCCGGAGATCGCGATTCACCGTCGCCGTGCCATCGATATTGAGCGGCGTAATCGCAATCTGACGCGTGAAGTCGTTGAGCGTTACGGTTTCGTCATCAGCCGTTCCGAGGATCCCGTCGAGGCCGGGCTTTTTCATCGTCTCGATCGGACCATCGTCGGCCGTGTTGACGAGGCCATCGAGGCCAGGCGTACGAATCGACTGCGCGCCATTGAGAAAGACCCCGCCGTCAGCGACGTTGAGAATCGTGGTCCACGCGAACTCCCCGGTGTCGCGCGCCGAGTGCACGCTTTCAATCGCTTCACGGGCTTTTTCCCGCGCGATGAGCATGGGGGTCGAAGCCCGCATACGCTGAAGGGTCATCGTGAAGACACCGACGAGACTCAGGAGCGCGACGCTGAGAACGAACATCGCCACCATCATCTCGATCAGCGAGAATCCTTCAGCGCGCGCGGGGCTCCGGCGACGTTGGTGCTGCGTCATTCCATCCACTGGGCGCCCCTCCACTTCCAGTTGTGCGTGAGACCCGTGACGCCGAAGATCGTCACGGCTCGCTGCGTCAGCGGCTGTCCGGGAATTCCAAAGAAGATCGAGCCATTGACGACATCACCGTTCGAATCCACGAGCGAGCCGTCGCTCGTGAACATGAAAGGCGCGGTGCCGGAGAACGTCGTGGCGCTCGTAGCGCCAAACAGATCCGGTGTGTCAGGAATGCCCGTGAACTTCAGGAAGGTCTGACCGCCTTCGAGAATGAACTGTTCGACCTGTGTCGTGGAGATCACAACGCCAGCCGCATTGATCTCCTGGCGCCCCAGCAGAATCCGATTGGGGGGTGTGAACGTCAGAACGTAGTTGCGGCGTTCGCTGACCGCCCGGTCGTGGGCCATATCGATTGCATTCGTGGCGGCCGACACGGAGGAGTCCGCGCGCGCCGTCCGGATGAACGAGTCGGTGACCGGGATGGCGATGCCGACGAGAACAGCCGCGAGTGCTGCCACGACCATTAATTCGATGAGCGAGAAGCCGTCGTTCGCCTCGCCAAGTCCGGTCCCCCGGGTGGTGTTACGTGCCATGCCCATCCATTGAGCAAGACACAAGCCGTTGGAGCGATGCCTCTTAGTCATTGTGGGTGAGTCACTTACAGTCGTTGCGCGTGGCTGCGCGGTGCTCCGGGACGGAACACGGCTTACAGATTGGGTCGGTCATGGGAAAACCTCACGCTTTGGCATGAGGGTTCACTGGGATTGGCCACGCGGGCTTACTGTTTTTGGTATCGGGCCTTGCCGGCGAGAAGTGCAGGGGTGGGAAAAAACGAAGGGGGCGCGGCGATTGCCGCGCCCCCCGGAGCAAAGATGTGAAGGGGTCTGACCCCGCACACTTACGGTTTGGACGATATCGTCACAACGGCCGAATCGTGACGGGCTCCACGGCCCACGAGCACGATCTTGTTCTTCGAGCCTGGCACCAGCGCCCGGCTGACGTCCAGTGTCTTGACCTGGCCGTCACGCAGGCGGCCAGACAGGAACCAGCGATGGTTGACGAAGACCTCAACGCTCTCGAGGCCCTTCCTTCCATTGCGGATCGTCACGTATTTCATCGAGCTCGCCACGTGCTTCGCAACCTCGATGTCGAAGCGGCCCTGTCCCGTCAACTCCCGGCGGATCGGATCTTGGCTGCCGGGTGTCGGCTTCGGTGGTTCCGGCTTCGGCGGCTCGGGCTTTGGGGGCGCCGGCGGTGCGGGCGGATTCGGTGCCGGCGGTGCGGGCGGGTTCGGCGCCGGCGTGCTGCTGGCCGGAATGCTCGACGAGCAGCTCACCTGGTTTCCAAAGGAGTCCACGACGTCGAGTTCAACCGTCGCGGCCTGAGCGGCGTTGCTGCGTATCGCGCTCACACCCACATCGCCTGCAACCGGTGCAGGGAAGTCCACGCTCGTCGGACTCGTGACCGGCGAGCCCCCACGAACCGAGACCTGGAAGTTCGAGACTGTCCGCACGACGACCCGCCGCAAGCCACTGCCGTCTCGCAACGTGAGATCGACTCGTGTCGGAGTGCCTGTCGGAGTGGTCGTCGTGCACACAGGCTGCGTCGATTCCGTATACGGGAAGTCGACGCCCGCCCGCTTCTCACCCGAACCGAGATCAACGGCCAGCGGAGTTGGGTTGCCCGACAACCCGCTGACGGAAACGGGAGCGCTCACTGAATAGAGCCCGCTCAGAACGTTGGGCAACGCGTAACCGCCGCTTCCGTCGGTGACCGCGGATCCGGTGTCGGCTCCCGAGAGCGAGATCTGGACGTTCGAGAGCCCGGGCTCCGAGGCGTCCCTGACTCCGTTGCGGTTGTAGTCGACGAACGTCGAGCCCGAGATGCTGCCGGGCTCCGGGCTCCACGCAGCTCCGGCCACGCCGGGTGAGGGCGAGAAACCACCGCAGACGCGAACGACGCTGTCGGACGACGCCACCGCGTTGTCGCTGAAGCGAACGCCACTCGTGTCGCCAGCCACTCGTCCCTGGGGAGCGTAGATACAGCCATCGGCGCCCACGCGAAGGAGTCCGCCGCGGAATCCGCCTGACGCAAACGACGATTGAGTCGGCACACCGCTGAAGTTCAGAGTCGGGAACGTCAGCCTCGTCATCGTCCCGTCCTCGTTGAGTGTGACGGCGAAGTCGCCGCTCGCGCGGAACGCCACGCCCTGCGGCATTGCGCTCATCGTGATCCGTCGCACGAGCTGTGAATCATCGATGACGCTCTTGGTGGCAATGAGAGCCACCGGGCGGCTGATCACCGCGAGCCCCTGAGTGCTCGCGCTGCTGTCTCGATACGAGACGAATGCGCTGCTGCCATCCGGGGCGAAGTACAGACTTTCAAGCGTCTCCGTCGCAGCACGATGAAAGCGGGCGAACGCCTTCGTTGAACCGGCGGTCATGTCGTAGTCCCACAACGTGCACGCAACCGCGGCCGGGCGCATCGCCGGATCGCAATCCGCGCCGAGATAGACGATGTGGTTCGTGGGCACGCTGATCGGGTCGAGGTCGATCCCGCGACCGTTGCCAGCGTTCACAGTCATCGAGTTGAGCGGACCGCCGAGAATCGGAGTGCCGGTCGCGGCCTCGAGGGGCCATAGCCCGGTATCCGTATTCGCGAACATGGTCTCGATGCCCATGTAGGGTGAGCCGTGATTGACGACGCCGCATCCTGTTGGCGCCGGCGCGTAAGTGGACTGATCGACGATCGACTCGGGGCGAACTGATCCGCCGTGTCCGTCAGGCGTGCTGCCCAGACGATCGAAGCGATGGAGGTTGAAGCCTCCACACTCGGGTGCCCATACGTCTCCCGTTGGGGTAAACGCCACGCCACCCATGAACCCGTCGGCGCCATTGACGACGACCGGGCTCGCCGTCACGCCATAGAGCTCCTGCGTGAATGGTGACGTAAGCGAAGTGAAAGAGTGTCCCGGTCCATCGGCCTTGATTGCGGCGGCGCAGCAGGCAAGCCCCGCCACGAGGACCGTGATCTTTGTTCGATTCCGGATGACATCAAATGTGCGCACGGCAGCTCTCCTCGAAACAGTCGGAACGCCGGTGACACAACCCGGCCACTCTGTCCGAGCCTAGGCAGGAGATGTGCCATGGCGCGGCTTCAAACGACTGGAAAAGAAGGACCTTCTGGCTAACCACCGCACGTACCGGGGCTTGCTGGATCAGCGGTATTCGATTAGTCCGCAGACGCGTTGACATGGCTTCATGCGCCGGCGTGCAGCAGCGCGAAGGCCGCACGATCTCCCTGTACGAGAAGAGAACAGGGCTCTCGGATTTAGAACTCGAAGAAAGACGGGCGGGACTGCCTAGTTTTTCAGACCGAGACGTACGAGCGCCGCGCGGAGTTCGTCTTCACTCACATCGTCAACGGTCATCGTGGCGCCAATCTCGATCGCGATGACGAAGTGCAGACGACCGTGAACGACCTTCTTGTCGCGGCGAATTGCGTCGATTGCCTCGGGAATCGGCAGATCTGAGACAGTTGGCAACGGCCCCAGCTTGGTGATCAATTTCGCGAGCGCCGCTCGTTCGCGATCGGCCATCGCTCCTCGAACGACGGCGAGGTCGGCGGCGGCCAGCATGCCCAGGGCGATGGCTTCGCCGTGTCTGAAGCGCCGGTAGTGTGTAACAGCTTCGAGTGCGTGGCCGACCGTGTGTCCAAAGTTGAGAATTCGTCGAAGGCCGCTCTCGCGCTCGTCCTTGGATACAACATCAGCCTTGATTCGGCAGGAGTCGACGATGGCAGGGACGAGCGCTGCCGGGTCCTTCGCGAAGATCGCTTTGGTGTCCGAGTTCAGGCGATCGAACAGATTGCGATTTGCAATCACGCCGTACTTCACCACCTCGTAGAGACCCGAACGGAATTCACGGCGTGGCAACGTCTCGAGCAGCGACGGATCAACGACGACGAGAGCGGGCTGGTGGAAGGCCCCGATCAGGTTCTTGCCAAGGGCATGGTTGACGCCGACCTTCCCTCCGATCGAGCTGTCGACTTGTGCAAGCAGTGTCGTCGGCACGTGAACGAGCGCAATCCCGCGCAGGAATGTCGCCGCTGCGAATCCAGCAGAGTCGCCGACGACTCCGCCTCCGACGGCGATGATGGTGCTCCCGCGATCGGCGTTCGCGCGAATGAGTGCCTCGTAGACCTTTGCGATCGATTGCAGGTTCTTGTGGCGCTCACCATCCGGAAGGAGGATCGGGTCGCCGCCTCCGAGGGCGGCCCGCAACCGCTCGCCGTGAAAGCGCCACACGATGGGACTCGAGACGATGAAGCGCCGCGCGCCGATGCCGTGATCATCGAGCAGCGATGGGAGTGTCTGGCTGAGGCCTTCTCCGATCCAGATGGGAGAGGTGCGGTTGCCAGTGGTGACGTCGATGCGGCTGGGGGAGGTCAAGCGGCTCTAGGCTCTTGGCTCTTGGCTCTCGGTGATGGGTGCCCTTGGCCAAGCCTAACACCTGCCCAGAGCCCAGAGTCGAGAGCCTGAAGTCCGTTCGAGTTGATAGGATAGCAGTCCGTGGGCGTGCGCGGCGACTTTCTGGTCATCGGCAGCGGCATCGCCG
>Ga0207669_10000963_pt1 | contig 12199 bp, 10 predicted proteins | sample KBSM33metaG_FD_184329 | JGI IMG/M metagenome (GOLD analysis project Ga0207669, IMG submission 184329) | Miscanthus rhizosphere microbial communities from Kellogg Biological Station, Michigan, USA - KBS M3-3 metaG (SPAdes) (version 2) | ecosystem: Host-associated > Plants > Roots > Rhizosphere >...
CTTTAAAGCCTTGCATAACGTACCCTACAAATTTCGCTTGCACTGCGCGCCTACACCGGCTAGGATGCTCGCCCAATTCACTAACCTGATGATGGAGTTCCCTGATGAGTCACGCCGTTTTCTCCCCGTCGGCATCCGGCCGCTGGATCGCCTGCCCGGCCTCGCATCTGCGCGGGCTGGCACTGCCACCGCTCCCCCCTTCCCAATACTCCGACCGCGGCACCTTGCTGCACCGGCTCGCGGCAATCGGCGTGATGGAAACGCTGCGCGCGATGGATATGCAAGCCGCCGCCGAGGGGGTCGTGCTCGAACCCGATGAGCGCGCCGCGCTCGCCGTGTACGTCAAATTCGTCAAGGGACTCCGCAAAAGCTCGAAAATCTGGCGCGTCGAGCAGCGCGTGGTTTATTCCGAGGAACTGTACGGCACCATCGACTTTTTCGCCGTCAAGGGCGACACGCTGCACGTCGTCGATTTCAAGGGCGGCCGCGGCATCCGCGTCGAAGCGCTCGACAATCCGCAACTGCTGACCTACGCGATGATGGTCTGCGAACTGTTGGATCGCGTCGAGGAGTACGCGCTATTCCGGCCGGCCAACGTGCATGTGCATATCGTGCAGCCGCTCTACACGAGCGACGCGCCGATTCGCGGCGCAACCTACACCCGCGCGGAAATGACGGCATGGCGCGATGGCCTGCTGCACGCGATGGTGCGCGCGAAGGCACTAGATGCGCCCTTCAACCCCGGCGATCATTGCCGCTTCTGCCCGGTCAAGCCGACGTGCCCGGCACTGATGGGGCTCGCACAAAAGCTGCCGGCGCCGGTGGCGCAGGACAGCTTGAGCACCGTGCAACTGGCCGAATGGCTGACCAAAGCGGACACGATTGAAGTGTGGATTGGCGCGCTGCGCGAGCACGCGCACAGCCTCATCAGCAACGGCACGCCGATCCCCGGCTGGAAGCTCGTGGACAAGCGCGCGACGCGCAAGTGGAGCGACGAGGATGCGGTGATCGCCGCGGCCGTCAGCAACAACATCCGGGCGCAGGAATTGCAACTGCTGTCACCGGCACAACTGGAAAAGAAATACCGCGAGATTCCGCTGTTGCTCAAGCCGTTCATCGAGCAGAAGCCAAGCGGTCAGAATTTGGTGCGCGATCCGGCAACCGCCGTCGTCACCGATAACGCGACGAAGCCAGCGTTGGATGTAGCGCTTCTCAACCTGCAATACCGTGTGTGACCTAACCTACTTTAAAGTGAAAGGTAATGACAACATGAGTGATCTGATCCCCTTCGGCAACGGCGCAATGACCGATCCGAAACGGCTCGCCGCCGCGTTGCAAAACGTGTCGCGCGAAGCTGCACCAAGCGGGCTGTTCCTGCGCATGGGCAAGGATGGCGTATGGATCATCGGTATCGAAATGGAACCGGTCGAGCCCGGTGCCGAGTTCGCTATCAACCCGTCCGGTTTCGGGCATGGCTGGATTGCTTGGGGCAAGTCGGAACGTCTCGGCGAGAGCTTCGTACCGCTCACCGAAGCGGTGCCGCCGGCCGGCCCGCTGCCTGACGGCGCACGCGGATGGGAGCAACAGTTCGGTATGCACTTGCGCGAACTTGGCACGCAAGCCGATCTGATTTTCCGCACGAGCAGCGTCGGCGGCAAGCGCGCCATCGGTGCGCTCGCAAAGGAAGTCGGCGGCAAGCTGGCCGGCGGCGAAGCGAAGTGCATCCCCATCGTCACGCTCGGCAACGACAGCTACAAGCACAAGGAGTACGGGAAAATCTACGTGCCCGAGTTCACGATCAAGCGGTGGGTGGGCGCCGAGGAATTGAACCGCGCACCGATTGAATCGAAGCCGGTCAGCAAGGCGCGCAAGACGCCGGCCAAAGCGGACGCCAGCAAGCGCCGCTAGGCACCCTCGCACCTTAGCGCGCGCGTCCTGCCCGTTGGCCGCGCGCGCTTTTTTTGTCCCGACAATTTGAAAGCCGCCCAATGAAAACGCTGTGGATCGACATTGAAACGCGCTCGCGCTGCGACTTGCTCGCGCACGGCACGTATCGCTACGCCGACGACCCGTCAACCGAAATTCTCATCATCTGCTACGCGGTGGACAACCGCGACGTGCAGACGTGGCTACACGGCCAACCGCTGCCGCCGTGCCTTGTGAGCGCGTTCGCTAAACCGCCACGCAACATGCGCTTCGTCGCGCACAACGCCGCCTTTGAGCGACGCGTGCTCGGCGCGAAGTTCCCGGCGTTGCTCGATCCGCACCTGTGGTATTGCACCGCCACGCAGGCACGCGCGGCCGCGCTCGCGGGCTCGCTGGAAAGCGCGAGCCGGATGCTCGGCACGACACTGCGCAAGGATCGCCGCGGCGCTGAACTGATCCGCTTGCTGTCGATGCCGCAGGCCGACGGTAGCTTTTGCGAAGACGCCGAATTGATGAGCGAGTTCGCACGCTACTGCCGCGACGACGTGCGCGTGATGCGCGAATTGTCGAACGGGCTGCCGCCGCTCACCGAGGAAACGCTCGCGCTGTACGCCGCCAACGAAACGGTGAACGACCGCGGGCTCCCCATCGACACCGAATTATGCGAAGCCGCGTTGCGCTACGCCGATGAGGCCGCGGTCGAAGCCACGGCACGCATCCGCGCGCTCACCGACGGCGCCATCAGTAGCGCGCGCAGCATCAAGCTCACGCACTGGATTCACGAACGCCTGCAACCGCAACACGGCGATTTGATGCGCGTGATGCGCGGCAACGACGTGCCGGGCCTGTCGCTCGACCGCGACGTGCGCGCCAATTTGCTCGACGCCATCGAAGTCAACCCCGACGAGTTCGCGCCCGGCGTGATCGACGCCATCGAGGCCGCGGAAGATGCGGCGGTGTCGTCAATCTCCAAGTTCGGCACGATGCTCAATCGCGTGAGCAGCGACGGTCGTTTGCGCGGCGCGTTCGTGCTGAACGGTGCGAGCCAGACCGGCCGATTCAGTTCTACCGGTGCGCAACTACACAACTTCCCCCGGCTTGTCGCCGACGATCCCGACGCGCTGCGCGCGCAAGTGATCGCGCACGCGCCGCTGAACGGCAGCGTGCTCGCCGCTTTAAAGTCATTGCTGCGCCCGGCCATCCGGCCGCGCAGCGGCTACATCGTGCGCGCGGATTGGAACGCAGTGGAAGCGCGCGGCCTGCCGTGGCTCGCCGGCCCGAGCGCTGCACGCTATCTCGACACGTGGCGCAACCCGTCACGCGACCCCTACATTGAGCAGGCGCAGCTTGCCGGGCTCGGCGATCATCGGCAGGCGGGCAAGGTCGTCGTGCTCGCGCTCGGCTACGGCGGTGGTGCCAACGCGCTCGCGCGGATGAGCAAGAACTACGGCGTGACGATCAACGACGCGGCCGCAGTCGTGCGCAACTGGCGCAGCGCAAACACGTGGGCGACCGGATGGTGGGGTGCGCTGGAAGCGGGCGCGTTCGACGCACTGCGCCTGCGCAATTGCAAGTGGGTCGAGGCCGCCGGTGTTGCGTTCGCCGCCGACACGTTCGGCCTCGTCATGCGCCTGCCGAGCGGGCGCCAGTTGCGCTATCCGATGGCCGCGTTCGAGTGGCAGCGCGACGTGTCAGTGATTACCTACATGAAGGCCGCATGGAAGCCGAAGGCCGATGCGGCCGGCTGGCCGCGCGCGCAAATGTGGCACGGCACGCTGGCCGAGAACGCGACGCAGGCCACGTGCGGCGATTTGCTGCGCAACGCCATCACGGTAAGCGTGCGCGAAGGGCTGCCGCTGATCGGTCACGTGCATGATGAGTTGATCGGTGAAGCACAGACCAAGCGCGAAGCGCAAGAGCTTGCGCGAGCGTTTCAACAGCGTATGCTCGACGCGCCGGTTTGGGCGCGCGGTCTGCCGCTTGCAGTTGAAACCGATTGCGCTCCGTACTTTCGCAAATAACAAAAAGAACGGCTCGGTGGCATGGGGGTGCCACCGAGCCGCGAGTCGTACCGTTGATCCCCCGCTAGAAGGATTCCAACGTGGAGCTTCCCAATGTGCCAAACACGTTTCACCTGTGGAGAAAAACATGCCTGACGCGCAACATACTAAACGCTCACTGCCTACACTTGCAACCTTTCCGCTACAGATGCGGCAGGCGCCGCGCTGGCTGCTGTGGAAAGGGAACAAGGTTCCCCACTACGCCAACGGCCGCCCGCGTGGCAGCTACGGCGGCGGGCTCGACACCCCGGAAGACCTCGCGCACCTTGTAGACGCGAAGACCGCCTACAACAAGCTGAAGACTACAACCGGGTATACCGGGCTCGGCTTCGCGCTCGGCGAGGGGTGGTACGGCTTCGACCTTGACCATGTGATTGATCCGGCGAGCCGGTTGATCCTGCCGTGGGCGGAAAACCTGCTGACGTTCTGCGTGGTGGCCGGCATGTACGCCGAGCTTTCGCCGTCGCGCACCGGGCTGCACATGATCGGGTGGTGGCACGAGTGCAACTTCCGCAACGGCCGCCAGACCGAGCACGTCGAGGCATACCACAGCGGCCGCTACTTCACGATGACCGGCGACGCCTGCATGAGCGGCGCCCGCCCGCGCAAGGTCGTCGTGCAGCCATTGCCCGCGCTGGCCCTGTTACCGGCGCTGCGGGCGACCGGGGCGCCGCCGACGCTGGCCCTCGTGCCGAGTGCCCCACAGCCGCCGCAGAACGACGCAGGAGACGCGCAGACGGGCGGGGTGGGTACTGGGTGGCTTGCCGCCCGCGCCGACGCGCTGGAAGCCCTTGCAGCCCTTTCCGCCGATTGCTCGCGCGAGCAGTGGCGCAACGTCGGCATGGCGCTGCATCACGCGTCCCGCGGCCATCCCGAAGGGCTGGCGATATGGGAAGCGTGGAGCGCCACCGCCGCCGGGGCGGTGAACGATGCCGGCGAGCCGCGCTACGTGCCCGGCCACTGCACGAAAAATTGGACGAGCTTTGGCAAGAGCGACGCGGCGCCGCTGACGCTCGGGACGTTGCTGCACATGGCGCAGGAAGCGCGCCGGGCAAGGGAGCAGGGCGAAGTGCCGGCCGAAGTGGCGAAGCCGCGGCAACTGGCCGGCGGCATGGCCGACAGCTTCTCGATGTCGGAATTGCTGGCCGCCGATCTGCCGGCGACGCGCTGGCTGGCCGCTGACCTGATCGCGCCGGGGCTCACGCTGCTGGCCGCACCGCCGAAGACCGGCAAGAGCTATCTCGCGTTGCAGATGGCGCAGTGCGTGGCCGCCGGCAAGCCGTTCCTCGACCGTGAAACCAACGCGAGCCCGGTGTGCTACTTCGACCTTGAGCAGTGGCCGACGCTCATCAAGCCGCGCGTGATGGCGATTGCAAAAGGGCACGCCATCCCCGACGGCATACCGCTGCGCTTCCGGCTGTCGATGGGCGTTGGTGCGGATGCAATGACACAGATGCGCGAGGAAATCGACCGCGGCGTGAAGCTGATCGTGCTCGACCTGTTCGCACGCTACCGCGACGAGCTTGCCGAAGACGCGAAAAAGAACGTGTACGCGCGCGACTACTCGGCCATCAGCAAGCTCGCCGATTTTGCGCTCGGCTACCCCGACGTTGCCATCGTCGTCGTGCATCACGCGAACAAGGGCCGGCATGACGAGTGGCAGGCAAAGATCAGCGGCAGCTACGGGTTGACCGGGGGCTCGCACGCGAACGTGTACATGGAGCGGCCCGACTTGCGCGGCATGGAAAAAGAGGATCAGGAATATGCGATGAACTACCGCGTGTTGCGGGCGCAGGGCAAGCTCGTTGAGGAGCAGGAAATTGTCATTGAGAAGATGCCTGCAATGGGCGGCTGGCGGTGCTCGCGCATGAAGACGTGGGAAATCGGCGCCACGCTGTTGCAGGCCAAGCTGATGCTAGTGCTGGCACCGAAGCATCCCGCGTACACCAGTGCGAAGGATGTTGCCGAGATTGTAGGAAGACCCTACACCGGCGTTCGTAAGATGCTGCTGCGCATGGCCGCGCTCGGCATGATCGAGAGCGAAGGGCAGGGGGGTGCAGGGTATCGCGTCAAGCGCTAGGTGTTCGATGGCGGTAAATCAAGGCTACGCGCGCAACAAAACACCCTCACGATTACTAGGTACATGTATCTCTAGTAATGGGATACATGTACCTAGTTCCAGCTAGGGGGGGTTCGCGCGTACGCGCGCGCATGGCCTTGATTTACCGCCAACCACGAAAGGAGCAGTGCAATGACGACAGCAACGCAAGAGCGGCCGCCGCTACAGGTGCGGGCCAACAAGAGCACGGTCTACGTCGGGCTGTACGGCGTCCCGCTGTGTGACGTGCGGACGCCGCTCGAACTGGTCAACTGGATCAAGCACCTGAGCCGCAACAAGGCCGTGCCGTCGGCCGTGTTGGTGGAGTTCATCGACGCGGTATGCGCGGCGAAGGGCTGGCAGATCGACCCCTAGCCGGGGCTCGGCAAGGCTTGCAGGTTCGGGAAAATTGCCCGGTAAAGTTGACCTGACAAAAGCAGCGGCGCAGACTCCCGGCGGGGCGGCAGCCTGTACGGGACAGCGAACAACGCGATGAAGCTCCTGCATACAGCGTGCCAAATCGTTTTCGGGTAGGAGCTTCGACATCAACGACCTAGCAATCAGCACGTCGCGCAGCGATAGCAAGAGCACGTACATTCGCGCGAAACGCGGCCCGCGCAGCGGTAGCACGATGGGTGCGGCGAGCAGCGAGCGTGCGCGGCAGATGATTAAGACCGGCGTGCTGATCGGTCTGCTGCATCGCATCGCCAGCGGTGAGAAGCAAGTCGAGCCGCATCAGGTAACGGCTGCCATCGCGTTGTTGCGCAAGGTGTTGCCTGACTTGCAAGCGACAGCGGTGAGCGGTGAAGTGCAGTTACCCGTCACCATCATCACGCGGCTTGAGTAACCGTGGCGCGCGCGCACGCCGTACCGAAAGGCCCGCAACACATCCTCGCTTTAAAGGAAGGCGCGCGCGAGTGGCAGCGCCCGCTTTATAACTACTTCGCCGCGGGCGGCAAGCGCGCCGTCGAGATAGCGCATCGGCGCGCCGGCAAGGATCGCATCGCGCTGCATATCGAGTTGCGCAAGGCGCTCGAATCACCGCGTGAAGTGTGGCACTGCCTGCCGACGTACAAGCAAGCGCGCAAGGTGATTTGGGACGCGCTGACCGGGGCCGGCGACCGGCTGATTGATGAAGCGTTCCCGCCGTCGGTCGTGCGCAAGCGCGTCGAAGACGAAATGAAAATTGAACTCGTCAACGGCAGCCTGTGGCGGCTCGTGGGCGCGGACAGCTTCGATATGTTGGTGGGCGCGAACCCGCGTCACGTGACGTTCAGCGAGTACGCGCTGACGAGCCCGAAGGCATACGAGTTCGTGCGCCCGATCATCGCCGAGAACAACGGCACGCTGCTGTTCATCAGCACACCGCGCGGCTTTAATCACGCACATGCGCTGTTCGAGTACGCCAAGTCACAGCCAACGTGGTACGCCGGCTTTCATCCGGTGAGCGTCACCAAGCTGATACCGCAGCACGTGCTTGATGAGGAGAAGCGCACGATGCCGGATGAGTTGTACCGGCAGGAGTACGAGTGCGATTTCAGCGCGGCTAATGTGGGCTCGATACTCGGCAGCTACATCGAGCGCGCCGAACGTGATGGGCGCATCGTCAACGCTGACCTGTACGACCCGAGCGGCGCGCCCATCGAAGTGTTCAGCGACATCGGCTTTCGTGATGCCGCGGCGTGGTGGTGGGTGCAGCCTGTAGCCGGTGGCTTCAACATCATCGACCATGATGAAGCGACCGGGCTCGACGCCGAGCAGTGGGTCGAGCGCCTGCGCGCAAAACCGTGGAACATGCACGGCCGCAAGCTCGGCTGTGTGCATCTGCCGCACGATGCGCGAGCCAAGACCTTCCGCAGCCGGCATACCGTCGTCACGGTGTTCCTGAGCAGCGGGCTCGCCGAGCGCTACGCCGTGGTGCCGCAGACGAGCATCGCGGATCGCATCAACGCGGCGCGGGTGTTCGTGCGCGCGTGCCTGTTCAACCGCGCCGCGTGCGCGGCCGGGCTGCATCACTTGCGCGAGTGGCACTACAAGTACGAGGAAGAACATCACCGCTTCTCGCGCGAGCCCGAGCACGATGAGCACTCGCATACCGGCGATGCGTTCAGCTACGCCGCAGTTGCTTTAAAGCCGTTCGTGGCGGCTGCGCACGAGCCGGCGAAGCACGACGTGGGGCAGCCTGCGCACTACGCTTTCGACTTGGAACGTCTCTACGGGGATCGTGATGCCGCCTGATATGCCGCCACCGCAGCAAGGGCCACAAGCGCCGCCGCAGGCGCCGCCCGACTACCTTGCGCAGCCGCAGGACGCGCAGCAACAGCGCGAGCAACAGGAGCACATGACGCCCGAGTATTGGGCGAAGGAAATCGCGGCGTCGAAAAAGTGGTTGCAGAAGTGGCACGCTCGCGCGAAGACCATCGAGCGCAAGTACCTGCTGGCCGATCAGGACGCGTCGAGCAACAAAGACACGTCGCGCTTTCCGCTGTTCTGGAGCAACGTGCAAACGTCGCTTGCTGCGATGTACGGGCAGATACCGAAGGTCGATGTTGACCGCGCGAATCTCGATCCGGGTGATGACGTGGCGCGCGTGGCCGCGGTGATCCTCGAACGCATTTTTCAGTTCGAGGCCGACGACTTGGAGAACTCGCCGTACTACGTGTTGCAGGATTGCATCCTCGACCGGCTCGTGGCCGGCATGGGCGTGTCGTGGGCGCGCTACGAGTTTAAAGCGCAGGACTTCACGGTTACAGGCGTGATGGACGACACCGGCGCGCCGCTCGTGATCCCGATGATTACCGAGGAGCGCGCGCCTATCGACTACGTGCGGTGGGCCGACTTCCTGTTTAGTCCGTGCAAGCGCTGGCAAGAGCGGCGGTGGGTGGCGCGGCGCGTGCCGATGACCGGCGAAGCGCTGCGCAAGCGTTTCGGCGAGAACGCGGCCGGCGTGCCGATGGCGTTGAAGTCGAGCGCTACCACGCGCGCGGCGAACGACGACGATCCGCTGCGCGCGCTCACCGAGGATATGGCCGACGTATGGGAGATTTGGTGCGGCACGACGCGCTGGGCCTACTGGTACGTGCAGGGGCACGACAAGCTCCTCGACGCGAAGCAAGACCCGTTGAAGCTCGCCGATTTTTTCCCGGTGCGCCGGCCGCTGTGCGCAACCACGCTCACGAAAGCCTACATCCCCAAACCGGACTACGACTACGCGCGCTCGCAGTACGACGAGCTTGACCTGATCGCCGTTCGCACCGGCATGTTGACCGAGGCTTTAAAACTTGTAGGCGTTTACGACAAGGCCGCGGAAGGCGTGCAGCGGATGCTCAATCAGGCGACGATGAACCAATTGATCCCCGTCGATAATTGGGCGATGTTCGCGGAGAAGGGCGGCATCAAGGGGCAAGTCGATTGGATGCCGCTGGAAATGGTCGTCGCTGCGCTCAACTACCTGACCGAGCGCAAGCAAACGCTCTCGACCGAGATATTCGAGTTGCTTGGCGTCAGCGACATTCAGCGCGGCATGGCGGCGACCAAAGAGACGGCGACGACGCAGCGCTTGAAGGCGCAATTTGGCAGCGCACGCGGCGCGCGTGCAAGCGAGGAGATTGCGCGCTTCGTCACCGACAACTACCGGATGCGCGCGGAAATCATCTGCAAGCACTGGCAGCCGCAAACCATCCTGTACGTGTCGCAGATCGAGAAGACGCCCGATCAGGGGCTCGCCAAGCAAGCGGTGCAGTTGCTCAAGAGCGACCCCACCGTGGCGATGCGCGTGAAGATCAGCGCGGACAACGTGACCGCGCCCGATTGGGAGCTTGAGAAGGGCCAGCGCGTCGAGTTCCTGCAAGCGGTCAGCGGCTTCATCGCTGCGGCGCAGCCGATGGTCGCGCAAGCGCCGAGTGCCGGCCCGTTCGTGATTCAAATGCTGCAATGGACAGCGAGCGGCTTTAAAGCGGGCAAGGAAATCGAGGGCGTGCTCGATCAGGCGTTGCAGGCAATGCAGGCCGAAAAGGCCAAGCCGCCGCCACCGCCGCCGCCACCCACCGCGTTCGACAAAAAGGAACTGGCGAGCGCCGAGGAGCATCGCGCGGGTGCAGCCAAAGACTTTGCCGCGGCCGTCAAGTCGTTGGTCGAGCTTGGCATTGATCCGATGATGGCGACGCAACAACTGCAAATGTTCACGATGCAAAACGCGCAATCAATTCAGTCGATGCAGAACGCTCCCCCGCCGCAAAGCGGCCCACCGGGGGGTGGGCCGCCACCGGGTGCGCCACCGGGCGCACCGTCGCCCGGTGGCGCACAGCCCGGCATACCGCCCGGCATGGGCGGGCCGCTGCCGAAGCCACCGAGCGCGATGCCGGCGCTGCCCGGTCTGCCGGGGATACCCGGATGACGCGGCGGCGCTTCGTGCAGGATCGCGTGACGCTGCGCTTTATCGAGATAACCGATGACGCTGCACCGGACGCTGCGCGCTGCGATGCTGTGCTGTGGGGTGATCGCGGTTATCAGGATTTGCGTGCGACCGACGGTGCCGACATCAGCACGCGCAGCAAACACCGCGAGTACATGCGCGCCAACGGGCTCACAACCGTCGATGACTTCGCCGGTGACTACTGGCGCAACGCAGAAGCCAAACGCAACGCGGCACGTGCCGGCGTCGATCCGGCGCGCAAGCACGACATTGCCCGCGCCATTGCGCAACTTGAGAAAGGCCGTCGATGAACGCCGCTGCCGAACAACCGCAAGACCCCGCTGCGCAACCCGCCGCTGATGAACCGCTGCCGACAGTTCGTGATGCGCTTGAAGCCGCAATTGACGCGCACGCGACAGATGATGCGGCGAATGACGCTGCGTCGGCAACGCCTACAACTGGCACCGGACGAGTTGGCGGTGCCGCTGACGTGGGCGCGCTTCCATCAGGTGCGCAGCCGCAGCAAGCCGCGCGCACACCGGCCGCTCCTGCTGGCACGCCGCCGCCTGCCGCAGATGCTCCCGCTGCGCTAAACGCGCCGGCAAGCTGGAAGGCGGGATTGCGCGAGTATTGGAAGACGCTCGCGCCCGACGTGCAGTCCGAGATACATCGTCGTGAAGGTGAGCACGTCGAGCGGATGCGTGAGAACGCCGCGATGCGCTCGCAGATCGGGCGCTTCAATCAAGTCGTCGAGCCGTACCGTGCGTTGATGGAAGCCGAGGGCGGCGAGCCGCTGTCGGCGTTTCACGATTACCTGCGCGCGGCGACGCTGTTGCGCACCGGCGCACCGAATGATCGCGCCGCGTTCGTGGCGGCACTGGTGCAGCGCTACGGCGTGCCGCTCGACGCGCTCGATGCACACTTGGCGAGCGCGCTGCGCAGCGGCGCCACCGGGCAAGTGCCGCTGTACCCGCAGCAAGCGCAACAGCCCCCGCAGCAACAACAACAGTTCCGCGATCCGCGGCTTGATGCGTTGCTCGCGCAAGCCGAGCAGGCGACCGCGGGACAGATACGCAGTGAAGTCGATGGCTTTAAAGCCAATCACGAGTTCTTTGACGACGTGCGCCTGACGATGGCCGACGTGATGGATGCGGCGGCGAAGCGCGGTATCGAAATGAGCATGGAAGACGCGTACCAACGCGCTTGCATGATCGAGCCCGAAGTGCGCAAGGTCGTCGAGTCGCGCGGGATGCGGATGAGCGCGTCGCAGGCGGCGCGCACGCTTGCTGCGGCGCGTCACGCATCGTCGAGCCTGAGCAGCGGGCTTGCACCGCCGGCTGCACGCATGGCCGTGACCAACGGCAGCGGTACGCCATCGGTGCGACAGTCGCTTGAAGCCGCTATTGACACGTTGCGCACGAGCGCGTAGCTTTTCTCGCGCTCGCGCACAGTACCGCCTTCGGGTATGAACCCGGCTTAAAAGCCGCGCCATCCTCTACCCCGGAGCGAGTGTCACGAAGACACTCCCCCACCGAAAGAGGCGACGACTTGAAGCGATTTCCGCTTTCATCGTCATTCTTTTTCGAGTGGAGGATTTATGTCTTTCCCCGGCGTCACCGACATCGTTGCAACCACGATTGAATCGCGTTCGCGGCAAATCGCCGACAACGTAACGAACAACAATGCTGGCCTTGCCTACAT
>Ga0207669_10000967_pt1 | contig 12162 bp, 9 predicted proteins | sample KBSM33metaG_FD_184329 | JGI IMG/M metagenome (GOLD analysis project Ga0207669, IMG submission 184329) | Miscanthus rhizosphere microbial communities from Kellogg Biological Station, Michigan, USA - KBS M3-3 metaG (SPAdes) (version 2) | ecosystem: Host-associated > Plants > Roots > Rhizosphere >...
GGCCGGTCGAAATTGCGCGGGAAGCGATAGCCGAGCAAGGCGGCGATGCCGATCGCCATGTCCGAATAGGCCGAGAAATCGCAATAGATCTGGACCGCATAGCCGTACGCCGCGAGGGTCAGGTCGAGCGAGCCATGCGCCGAGGGGGCCGAGAAGACCGGGTCGACGAATTGCGTCGCGAGCTCGGACGCGATCACCGCTTTCTTGAACAGACCCCAGACAATCAGCAGCAGACCCATCGACACCATCCCGCGATTGAGCTTCGGGGTCTGTTGGAACTGGGGCACGAGATCGGCGGCGCGGACGATCGGCCCGGCGACGAGGTGCGGGAAGAACGACATTAGCAGCAGGATGTCGAGCAAGCGCGCTGCGGGCACGCGCCCGCGATGCACATCGACGACGTAACTAATCCCCTGGAAAGTGAAGAACGAGATGCCGACGGGCAGGATCACCTGCATCAGCGGCGCGTCCTGACCGATGCCGAACAGGGTGAGCAGGCTGCCCGCTTGCTCCGCGAAGAAGTCGAAATATTTGAAGAAGCCGAGCACCACCAGATTGGCCGCGACGCCGCCGATCAGCAGTGCCTTGCGCGTGCGCGTATGGTCGCTACGCGCGATCAGCGCGGCGGTGCCCCAGTTGATCAGCGCCGAGCCGATCAGCAGCGGCACGAAGCGCCAGTCCCACGCGCCGTAGAACACCCAGCTCGCGACGAGCAGCAGGAGCTTGCGCCACTCGTTCGACCGCGCAGCCCATACCGCGGGGAAGACCACCAGGAAGAACAGGCCGAAGGTCAGCGTCGGGAACAGCATCGCGTCACTCGCTCATCGCGGCGTCGAGATCGGCCTGGAGCCGGGCGGCGAGCGCCTGACCACCGGGCCAGCGGAAATGGACATGGTCGGGGCGCATCATCGGCGGCACTGTGTTCGTCCACGCCCGCGCGGCGCACGGGCCGCCCATCGCTGCTTGCCAGTCCCAGAAAGCGATACCGAGATCGCGCGCGACCTCGCGCTGGATGCCGCGAATTCGCCCGAGCGCCGGTGGCGCGATCAAAGGGGGCGTTACCGCGTCGGGGCAGCCGAGCAGCGCGCCCTCGGCATTAGTCTTGAGCGCCTGGTTACGGGTCAGCGCGTCGGGCGCGCCGAGCAGCAGCAGCGGGACGCCGGGCGCGAGCGTGCGTATCCGGTCGATCTGGCCGCGCAAGCTTGTCTCATATTCGCGCGGGTCCAGGTGCGGGGAGAACCCCTCGTTGGTGCCGAAGGCCAGCACGATCAGATCGGGCGCATAAGCGCGCAATTCCTCGGCGATCACGGCATCGTCGGTGCGGCCGAAATGCCGCAGCTGCGCGCCGACCACGCCGAGGTTGGACAGCGCCACGCCACCCTGGTCGCGGAACGTTGCCCAGGAGGTGATCGTCGCGGGGCGATCACCGGCGGTCACGGTGACCGACGATTGCGGCATGGCGCTGCGTATCATCGTGCAGCGCGCGGTCGGGACGGGAGCGTCGAGTGCGATGCGCTGGTCAGTCCCATCCATCCGCACGGTCACCGCCGCATCATTGGGGCCAGCCATCGCGCACAGCACGAAACGGTCGAAATCCATGGTCGGGCTGTCGGTAGTGAGCCCGATCGTCGCGCCGGGCTGGAGCGAGGTCAACGAATAGCTCGACAGGCCGAGCGGCACCGCCACATTGTCCGATCCCTTGCCGAAGCTCGCCGCGACCCGCCAGCCGGGCGACATCGTCGCGGTCACGCCATGCGTGATATAGCCGTCCCATGGCCGTCCGGCGGCAAGCACGCCGCGCCCGCCATTGCCATAACGCGCCTGGAGCAAGTCGCGCCACGCGCCGGTCAGCACGTCGCCGGCGGTATGGCTGTCGCCGATCTGGACGATGTGCACTGGGCGCGCGCCCGGGGTCCGCTCGCGCGCCGCGTCGAGACGCGCGAAAACGGGCTTGAGCGTCGCGAGATTGCATGTTTCGCGCCAGCAACTGTCGGCGACGGCCACGCCGGGCGGCAAGGCGAGGGCAATGGCGAGGGGAATCGCGAGACGCTTCACTGCGCGACCTCGGGCGCCGAAGCGGGCGCCGTGTCGATCGCGCGCGTTGCGTCGACATAATCGCGGATCCGCGCCGCCAATCCTCTGGTGATCCACAGATAGCCGGTCATCGACATGTGAATGCCGTCGCCTTCGCGGATCAACGTGCGGTCGCCGGTCTTGGGATCGGGCAGATAGGCGGCATATTGGCCGTTCTTGTCCGAGGCGAGCGGGCGCGTGTCGACGAACGGCACGCCGAGCCTGGCCATCTCGCTCGCGTAAAAGTCGTTGATCGCGCCCATGTCGCTGTCGGTCTGCGCCTCGCGCATGCGCGGCAGGCCGACCCAATAGACCATGGCATGATGGCGGCGCAGCAGGCCGACGAAGCGGTCGATCCGGGTCGCGATCTGCGCCTTCCAGCGGTCGCCGAGCATCGGGCCGTACTTGCCGTCATCGGTGATGATGCCCTGGACGTCGTTGGCACCGAACGAGACCACCGCGATATCGATCGGCTCGGCGCCGATCTGCTCGGCGGTATGCGCCTCGATATTGAGCCGCTTGTAGCGCGTGAAGCCGGTTGCCGGCTGACTGTATTTGAGGACCTCGAAGCTCGCACGCGGCAATTGCCGCTGCAGTCCCGACCAGACGCCATCGCCGTACGAATCGCCGAACACCGCGACACGTACCGGGCGGCCCTGGCGCAAGGTGGCGATCAACTGCTTTTGCGGCACCGATCCGCATAAGCGTGCGGCGGCGACTTCGGACGGTGCGGCGCTCGTCTTGGCGGGAATCGCGCAGACAGGGGCTTTTACTGCAGACGTGCCAGAACCGGCGTGCCCGGCAAAGCCGAGACCTATGGCAGCCCCGGCGCACACGCCGAGGAGGAGGACCGCGGAACGGTCCAATACTATGAATGGCAATGGCATGGTGAACCCGTTAGTTCGAGTATTGCGTTCAGATACGCCTAGTCACGCCGACAAGCAACAGTATTTAATTGATATTGTACGATAATTACTTATAAACACGGCAGGCTATATTTGGGTGCCATCAATAGATTGCTACAATTTGGACAGGCTAAATGTCCAATTTGCGTATTAATCGTGATCTATCCGTGAGATCTCGGCAAGAATCGGGTATCAGTATTCGATCCAGTTACTATCGGTCGAGGTTTTCGGCTGTTTTTGAGGGCAGCTAACGATTCTCGCGACTAAAACGCAGATCGTTTCGGCGGTGACACTTTGTCTCGCGATCATTCGCGCGACGAGTTGAGCGATAGCGACGGTGAGCTGTGCCTTATGAGCGACGAAACGAAATAATTTGGCGAAGTGCGCGATTTCTGATTGGGTCCCGGCCGCGAGTCGCGCCCAAGCGCCAATCGCTTGCGCGTCGATTGCCTTGTCCCGGCCGCTGCTGCACCATCATCGGATCGACCGGAGAGGATTGCCGATGGCCCGGGTCATCATGCCGCTGCCGCAGCGCGATTTCGATCCGTCGGAAGTGGCAGTCAGTTGGCGCGTGCTGACCGGTCGCGGACACGAGGTGCGGTTCGCGACGCCGGATGGCGGACCCGCAACGGCCGACCAGATCATGCTCGACGGCATCGGGCTCGATCCGTGGAGCCGCTTGCCGGGATTACGGCATATCCGCCTAATCGGGCTGGTGCTGCGCGCCAATCGCGATGCGCGGCGGGCTTATGCCGAACTCGAGCGCGATCCGCATTTTTGCGCGCCGCTGTGCTGGGATCAGGTATCGGCTGGCGATTTCGATGGGCTGGTGCTGCCCGGCGGACATCGCGCGCGCGGGATGCGTGATTATCTCGAAAGCGCGGTGCTGCAGCGGCTGGTGGTTGCCTTCTTCGATGCCGACAAGCCGGTTGGCGCGATCTGCCACGGCGTGCTGCTCGCCGCGCGCAGCCTGCGCGGGGACGGCAAATCGGTGCTGTACGGCCGCCGAACCGCATCGCTGACCTGGGCGCAGGAGCGCGCCGCCAGCGCGCTCGCGCATGTTGGGCGCTGGTGGGATCGCGATTATTACCGCAGCTATGTCGAAGAACCCGGTCAGCCCAAGGGCTATATGTCGGTCGAGGCAGAGGTGACGCGCGCGCTGGCCAGCCGTGGCGATTATGTCGACGTGCCGCGCGATGCGTCAGATTTCCGGCGCAAGACGAGCGGGCTGGCGCGCGATACGATCGACGATGCCCGCCCGGCCTGGATCGTGCAGGACGGCAATTATGTCTCCGCGCGGTGGCCGGGCGACGCGCATAGCTTTGCCGCGCGCTTCGCCGAATTGTTGGACTAGCCCGGGCGGGCTGCGCGCTGCTAGGCGGTTCCGGAGGAGCTGCGACGGGATGCGTCAATCAATTCAACGGTCTGCGATCGCGCGACTGGTCGGCATTGCCCGCGGGAGCGCGCCAGTCTTAGCCATTGCAGCAGCGATCGCGATCCCCGGGCGTGGCGGCGCGGACGGTCCGATCGGAGGCTCCGGATTCGATGTCAGCGGCATGGACCGCAGCGTCGCGCCGGGGGCCGATTTCTTCCGCTACGCCAATGGTGGTTGGGAGCGCCGTACTGCGATTCCCGCCGACCGGTCGAGCATCGGCACGATCGGCCAGCTCGACGATCTCAGCCGGACCCAGGTCCATGCCATCCTCGACGAACTGGCACGAGACCGCATGAGCCGCGCCGGCACAGCCTATCGCGCGTTTCTCGACCAGGATCGTATCGACCGGCTGGGCATGGTGCCGGCAAACGCTTGGCTCAATAAGCTGCGGGCGGTCCGGTCGCCGGACGATTATTGGGCCGCCGCCGCCCAGGCCCGCCGGCGCGGGGTCGATCTGCCGCTCGCCTTTGCGGTCGAGCCCGACGATCGCGATCCCGGCCATTATGCGCTCACTGTATCGCAAGGCGCGCTCGGCATGCCCGATCGCGATTATTACACCTCCGACTCCCCGGCGATGCGGCAGGCGCGCGCCGCCTATCGCGATTACCTGATCCGGATGCTGACGGTCGCGGGCATCGCGGGGCCGGATAGCGCCGCCGATGCCGTGTTTCGCCTGGAGACGGCGATCGCGGCAACCCAATGGTCGGCGGCCGACAGCCGCGATGCGGCCCGGACCTACAATGCCGTTGCCGTGTCGGCGCTCGATGCCGGGCGCTCCCGTTATCGTGTCGCCACGCTGGTGCGGGCGCTGGGCTATCGTGCAACGCGGGTCGTCGTGCGCCAGCCCGATGCCATCGCCGCCACGTTGCGCCTGATCGATGCGGCCCCGGTCGCGACGTTGCGCGCCATGCTGATCGTCCGCACGCTCCATCATTATGCTGAAGTCTTGCCCGCGGACGTTCGGGCGGCCGATTTCGCATTCTACGGTCACGTGATCGATGGCGTGGACACGCCGGAACCGCGCTGGCGCCGCGCGATCGCCTTCGTGCTCGACGCGGTGCCGGACGAGGTCAGCAAAATCTATGTCGCGCGCCATTTCGCGCCGGCGACGCGCACCGCCGCCGAGGCGATGGTGCGCAACCTGGTTGCGGCCTTTAGCCACCGGATCGACGCGCTCGACTGGATGACGCCGGAGACGAAGGCGCGCGCGCACCGCAAACTGGCGGCCTTCCACGCCCAGATCGGCTATCCCGATCGCTGGCACGATTATGCCGGCCTCACGATGCGCGATGGCGATGCGTTCGGCGACGCCATGCGCGCCGCCGAGTTTCATCACGCTTGGGAAGCGGCCAAAATCGGGCGAACAATCTATTGCTGGGAATGGAGCGCGACGCCGATGACCGTCGACGCCTTCGCCAATTATCCCAAGGTCGCGATCACCTTTCCCGCCGCGATCCTGCAACCGCCCTTTTTCGATCCGGCGGTCGACCCAGCGGTCAATTATGGCGGCATCGGTGCATCGATCGCGCACGAGATGACGCACCAGTTCGACGATCAGGGCGCGAAATATGACGAGCAGGGCCGCCTCGCGACCTGGTGGTCGGCGGCCGATCGGGCCGCGTTCGCGAAACGCACCGCGGTGCTGGCCGCGCAATTCGACAAATACGAGCCGCTGCCCGCCCTCCACGTCAACGGCGCGCTGACGCTCGGCGAGAATATCGCCGACCTGGGCGGGCTGACGATCGCTTATGATGCTTATCGCGCCTCGCTGCGTGGGCGAGAAGCGCCGGTGATCGATGGGCTGACCGGCGACCAGCGGTTCTTTCTCGGCTGGGCGCAGATCTGGCGGCTCAAATATCGGGACGCCGACCTCAGGCGCCGATTACTGACCAACCCGCATGCGCCCGCCGCGCAGCGGGTATGGACCGCCCGCAACCTGGAGGCATGGGTCCGCGCGTTCGGAGTCAGGGCCGCCGACCCGCTATATCTGGCGCCCGGCGATCGGGCGGCGATCTGGTAGCGACTCGGACAGACCGATAATCTCCCAGCTTTTTAAGGCCGAGCCGCCCCTGCACGCTACTGTAATAGTACGGAAGCGACATCGGCCAATATCTTTCGATATACCGGACGTATAAATCGTGCTCATTTTGGGCTCGATTTACCAGAAGATAGTGATTGTCTGATACATAGGTTATAAACTCAAGTTGACTAGCGTGGTAATGGATGCCGGAAGTATAAAGCGTCAGCCGTGCGGGGGGCGTAGTGCAAGGTATTTTTGTAAGAGCGTCGGAATTTGCGCGCCAATTCGGCCATCTGAGTCAGGCCGGTAGGACAGTATTCGTCACGCATCATGGGCGTGAAACCCATGCTCTGCTCCCGATCGCCAATTATCACGAATTTATCGCCACCGCGAAAAGCGACGATCATGACTCGCTCTTTTCCAACCAGGAACTCGCCGACTGGCTGCCATTATTGCTCGTCGTCGTCGATGAAGCGCGGAATATCATCATGGCCAACCGCACCGCGCATGCGATGGCGCGCAAGGCGGAAGGGGCGCTTCCCGGGCGCGGCTTGTTCGAGGCCTTCCCGGCGCTCCGGGAAACCATGTTCGAGAGCTATTGCAATCGGACCGAGCGCTCGGGTGAGCCGTGTTCGTTCGAACTGCCGGGGCTGTTCGGGTCGGACACCTGGCATCGGATGGAGACGTTCCGGACGCACCAGGGCGTGGTGATGCTCGCACGCGACATTACCGATGATGTGAAGGCCTATCGGCTGGCCGACACCAAGAAGGCGCTGATCGAAGCGATCCTGGCGCATGGTGGGATCGGTTATATCTGGTTCAACGTGCGTGGGCGGATCGAAGAAGTCGACGCCGCGATGAGCGACCTGCTGCAGCTTCCCCGCGAGCGGCTGTCCAACGTCTCCGTCGTCGACCTCGTCCCGGTCGGGCAGCGGGTGATGTTGCGCGAGGCGATCGAGACCGTGCTGAGCCATGGCGGTACGCAACGGTTCGAAACCGAATTCCTGCGCAACGACGGCACCACCGTCCCGGCGGTCGGAGCGATCAAGGACCTCCGCGGCGTTTATGGTAGCGAAGGCGCCGTGATGGTGGTGACGCGCAAATAGACTTGATTCGGGCAGCGCCAGACCGCGCCGCCGCACCTGCTCAGATCTGTAGCGGTTTCCCCAACTCCTGCGACAGCGTCGCGAATTCCGCATGCGCGGCGCTCGGCACGCCAAACGGCATGACACGACGGCAGCAAGCCGCCGACTCCCGGGCCATGTGCTGGACGACGCTGAGGTGCAGATGCTGGTCGAACATCAGTTCGGCGAAGCCGCTGTCGCTCCAGGCGGTACTCGCCTTGATCGGCGCGAAGCCGTCGACGAACAAGGTTATCGGCCGTTCGACGCGAATTTTGAATCCCGCCCATAATCCGCAGCCGGCGACCGACAGTTCGAGCAGCAATATGTCGAGGCGGCACGACCGGAATTCGCGGATTTCGGCCGGCAATTCGAGCCGATAGCTGAGCGGCCGCCAGGTATCGTCGCGCCGGAAGACTAAATTCGATCTACCCATTTCCTCCCCACCCCGGTCGCTATCCGACCAACACCGGCGTGCCGCATCGCACGCCATTCACCCACACGTCCGCCTGTCCGACATGAACCCCCAGCAGCGACGTGACCTGACCGAACACGCCATCGAGCGGTGCGGCCGCCAGATTGAGCACCTGGCCGACCAATGCGGTCAGCGTGCCTAGCCCCAGCCCTAGCCCCAGCACGTTGACGTTGAGGTCGATCCGCGAAATCAGCGAGGACGCAACGCCTTGTAACAGGTCGTTGGTGCTGACCTGCTTCACCGTGTGATTGGTAATGTCGCTTGCCGAAAAGAACACGTCCTGCGGATCAGCGCCGCCCAGCTTGACGTCGGCGAAGCCGGACACGCTGGCGAGCGGCGTGCGGAGCATCGTCACGCGATTGAGCGTGGGAGCGGCCTGAAAATTTCCCAGCGCGGCCGGGTCGACATCGGCGATCGCCGCTTCGCCCAACGATGGCGTCACGGCCAACGTAACCGTCGCCTTGTTCGCCCCGCCGGAGCAGGACACGGTCTTCAGCTTCGCACTGGCGGCCGCCAGTTCGACATAGATCGGCACCCTGAGCGAGGCGAGGCCGAGTTGCGGCGCGACCTGGGTGTCCAGATAGATGCGAGTTTGCGCCGTGCGGACCTCGACGTCATGCGCCGCGGTGACCCGGAGCCAGGGCGAATTTGCCGGCCGCTCGCCGATCGCGATCCAGATCTTGGTCGAGGTGAGCCCCGGCACGGTCGCGCCGAGATCGGTGCTGATCTGATGCTGTCCGCCAAGCTCGAGCGTGCCCCGCAGCAAGGAGTAAGCGTCGACGGTAATCGGTCGCGACGGGTCGGACTGGCTATTCTCGGCGAGCGGACCAAGGTCGATCAACGACGATAATTTGGCCGAGTTTTGCGGCAGCCGATTGGCAATGGCGCTCAGCACCGACGACGCCTGGGCGTCGGTGACCGATGCGGCCATCGCGCGCGAAATCTGAGGCAAGGTCGCCTGCATGTTCAACAGGTCACCGAAGGTTGCGGCCTGGACGTTGAGCTGCGAACGCAGCGCCTCGCTGAATTTGAGGATGTCCAGCTGGGCGCCGGCGAGCGCCTGATAGTCCATCGCGCTGAGCTGCAGGTCGGTGCCGGCGAGTTGCGACAGCATGGCGTTGGGCAAGCCGCCACTGACCCCGGCCAGCCGCGATCCGATCGAGAAGGCGGCCAGGTCGATCCGGGCGGCAGTGCCGCGCGCTTCGACCGGCACGGTCGGCTTGCCGAAAATCCGCGCGAAATAGAGCGGCACGTCGGCATGGACTTGGACGCGCGCGGCGTTCGCGCCATCGGCGCCCGCGACGAAACGCGTGTTCGCCGCGATCGTCGAATCGTCGGTATAATGGCCCGGCTCGACACTCGTGATCGACAGCCCCGGCATCGAATTGGCGTTGCGCGCTGCCGCCGCGGCGCCGTTCGCGTCATCGATATTGGCCGCCGCGGCCAGCGCCGCCGCATCGGCAATCCCCTGAGCATGGCGCTTGGCCAAATAGAGATTGGTCGCGTCGACCGCGAGCGAGGCGACCCCCAGGAAGGCGAGCAAGCCGCCGCCGAACAGGATCGTGACGTTACCGCTGGTCGAGGCGAGCAAGGAAGGTCTGGCGCGCATTCTTGCCCCCTCAAAAATTGGTCAGCCGCACGGCGGCGCTGCGCGAGAGGATCTTGTCGGGAATGGGTACGAACGGCAGCTTCATCACCGGCTGATCGGACATGTCGTAATTGACCGTGACGTTGAGCGTGGCGCCATCGTCCTGGATGCCGACCACCACCTTGCGCTGGTCGATGCCGTCATAATGCGACAGCGAGTCGGTGACCGTCTGGCGCGCGGTCAGCGCGCGCTCGTCCTGCGACAGGCCTGACAGGCTGGCGCGTGCGCCTTCGTTCGCGCTTTGCTGCAGGGCGTTCGCACAGGCCAGCCATTGTCCGTAGACGATGATGCCCATGATCAGCAGCATCAGCACGGGCAGAACCATCGCCATTTCCACCAGCGCCGCGCCGCGTTCGTCGTGAAGAAGTCGCCGGTGGCGGCAGCGGTGGCGAGGCAAGAAGGCGTTACGGCTCGTCATGACGGACATGGTTAGGCGAGGGGCAGTGCCGAAATCGCTAGCGGCCGGCGCGGTGCGATTGCTCAAACTGCGCAGTTTTAGGTACGCTGGCTGCCGCAAGCGGGGCGCGCGCCGGGCGGCGGCGACAGCCGTTTCGCCACTTCCGCGGCGAGCAGTGCGACTCCGGCTTGGGCGTCGGCGGCGAACACGCTGGTCGACCCGCACCAGGTCGCGCTGCCGGCCGGTCCGACCGACCATGACAGGGCCAGCCTGGTGTCCGAGCGGAGCCGGTCTACCTTCAATTCGCCTCGTATTTCGCTGTTACGCAGGTGCTCGGGCAGATTTTGTTGGATCCTGCGCGACAAGTCGTCGGCTTCGCCTGCGGCATCCGTAGAGGTCGTCGCGATCGACACGCGCGATGCCGGCGCGGGCGTCGTCGCCACCGCCGGCCCCCTATCCCCGGCGTCGGAGGACGCGATCGCGGTCGACACTTGGCCTTCGACCTGGCGCATCCCGAGCGCGTCGCTGCGGACCCCGACCATCATGAGTTCGGTGATGACGAGCATCGACACGCCCGATTGCACGAATACCGGCGCCCCGGATCGCCACACCAGGATCAGCGAGGCGAAGGCGCCGAAGCACATCGGCGCCAGCCACATCATCGGCGGCGGCGTGCGTCCGACGATCAGCACGGCGGCGACCACCAGGAACAATCCGACCGGCGCGAGCGCTGGCCAGGGACTGGAAGGGCCGGGGGAGAATGTCGCCGTCGGTCGCATGCAAACCTTTTCGATGATGGGCGAGGGGTTTGCGCGCATGCGCATTGCGCGACCGTTGACGCGCGCTGAGAGCAAAATCCGCAATTTGCGCAGTTTTTGGCTTTGAGTCTGTGCTCTTGGGCGACAATCGGCACGATTCAGCGTGCTAGGCTGACGAAAAAGGGGCGCCCGTTGCCGGACGCCCCTTTCATTCTTGTCTCGATCGGAATGCCTAGAATTTCACTTCCGCGGTCATCGTGAACGATCGGCCCCGCGGATCGGCAACGCGCGGTTCCCACGAACTGCCCGAGCCGGTGTTCGAATCATAAGTGATCGCGAATGGCGGGTCAGTATTGAAGACGTTGCGGACGCCCGCGGTCAGCGTCAGATGGTTGCTGAAGCTCTGCGACACCGACGCGTTATAGATGATATAGGCCTTGACCCGCGGGTTGAAGTCAGGACGCCCGGCGCTGCCCGGCAACGCCTGGTTCTGATAGCCGTCGCGATAGATCTGCGAGAAGGTCAGCCCGAAACCGTTATTCGTATAGCTGATGAAGGCGTTGTGCTTCCACTTGAGTCCGAGGTCGCCCGACAGGCTGAAGACACCGAGCAGATCGGTGTACTTCAGATTGGGCAGCAATTTCTCCTTCTTCTCGAGCAGCAAGGTACCGTCGAAGCCGGCCGAGATCGCGCCGCCCAGCGCATCGACGCTGCCGCGCGCCGAGAAATCGATGCCGCGCGTGCGCCGTGACCCGAAATTGCCGGTGCGCAGGTCGACCAGGGTGATGATGCCATTGGTCCGCAGGACGCGATCGTCGAACGCGCCGATATTGGCGAGCAACTGCGGGATGGTGATCGTGCCGATGACATTGTCCACCGAAATCGACCAATAATCGGCCGAGAAACTGAAGCGCGACGTCGGCCTGAGTACGGCGCCGAAACTATATTCCTTCGACGTCTCCGGTCCGAGATTCCGGTTACCGCCGCTGAGGGAATCCGGCGTGATCGGAGCGCATGCCGGCTGCGGCCCCGCCGTATTTCCCTGCGGGCAGAGCGTCGGGTCGACCAGCGTGTTCCCGGGGTTGGGCGATTGGGTGACGCCGTTGAATATCTGGTTGAAGCTCGGCACGCGGAAACCGGTATTGTACGATCCGCGGAACATCAGCCACTCGACCGGCGTCAGCTTGGCCGTGAACTTCGGATTGAAGGTCGAGCCGAACCCCGTGTAATCGTCGACCCGTCCTGCCGCCGACAGTTCGAGCATGTTGAACACCGGGAACAGGATTTCGCCATAGGCCGCCTTGACGTCGCGGTTGACCTTGCTCAGCGC
>Ga0207669_10000970_pt1 | contig 12152 bp, 9 predicted proteins | sample KBSM33metaG_FD_184329 | JGI IMG/M metagenome (GOLD analysis project Ga0207669, IMG submission 184329) | Miscanthus rhizosphere microbial communities from Kellogg Biological Station, Michigan, USA - KBS M3-3 metaG (SPAdes) (version 2) | ecosystem: Host-associated > Plants > Roots > Rhizosphere >...
CCTGCTGCTGCTCCTGCACGGCGACGTACCGCGAATAGGAGAAGCCGACGCGCGTGAGGTTCTGCGTTTCGTTCGTCGAGCTCAATCTGACGAGCCGGTCCGGTTCGCGATACGGCAGCGGCCGCAGAAAGATCGCGTTGACGACGCTGAAAAATGCGACGTTCGCGCCAATGCCGAGCGCGAGGCCGAGAATGGCGACCAGCGTGAAGCCGGGCGACTTGAGCAACTGACGGATCGCGTAACGCACCTCGGACATGCGGCCTCCGTCGCGCGAGTATATCTGCGGTCAGATCCAGGCGCAGGATCTTCGCGCGAGCCTTTCCCACGAAAGACACGAAACCCACACGAAAAGACACGCAAGAAAACTCTAGAACAGGAACTTCAGCGCGAGCTGCACGACCCTCGGGTCGCCCGCGCTGGTGATCGTGCCGAAGTTCGCCGCACCGAGCACGATGGCCGGCGCGTTGAGCGGCGGCGTGTTGAACAGGTTGAAGATCTCCGCCCGCAGCTCGATCGCCGTGCCCGAACCGACCGGGACGCGCCGCATCAGCGCCATGTCGACGTTGCGGTACGCGGGTCCGCGCACCGGATTGCGCGAGGACGAGCCGATCGCGAACTGAGGCGTGACCGCAAAGGCGGCGGTGTTGAACCAGCGGCTGGTGGTGCGATCGTCTGACAGCAATTCCGGATCGCCCACGAGATTCGGCCGCTGCACACCGAAGCCGGCGAACGCGTTGAAGTTGGTCGTCTGCGTCACCGCGAGCGGGATGCCGGACTCCAGCGTGATGATGCCGGTGACCGTCCAGTCGTTCACCAGGGCGCCGAGCACGCCGCCCGGGTGCCGGGCGCGGCCCGAGCCGGCCGGCAGATCCCAGACGACCGACGAGACGAACACGTGCGGGATGTCGCCCGTCGAGTAGTCGCGCTCGAGCCCGCGGTTGAAGCTGTCGGCGACCGGGTAGTTCGCGATCGGTCCGGTCAGGATCGACGCGTCGAACACCGACGAGGCATCGTCGACGAGCTTGGAGCGGGTGTACGCCGCGGAGTACGAGACGCCGTGCGAGAAGCGCCGCCGCAGGCTGAGCGCGAGCCCCTGATAGCGCGTCGTGCCGACGTTGTTGCGGTAGAGGCTGACGGTCGTATACGACGGAAACGGTTTGAGGAGCTGGCCGGCGGGAATCGTCGGATCGCCGAGCGACGACGACCGCGGCACGATGCCGAAATACGGATTCGTCACGCGGGTGAGGAGCGGCGCGCCGATCGCCAGCTGATCGACCGTCAGCTGATTGAGGTTGCTGTCGGGGATGCCGACGTGCGTGATGAACGATCCGATGTACGAGACCTCGAGCGCGGTGTTCGTGGTCAGCTCGCGCTGCATCGACACGTTCCACTGCTGCACGTAGCCGGAGCCGAGCGTGGCGTCGACTGCGAACACGCCCTGCCCGAGGCCGGCGGTCGGCGTCTGGGGAATCTCCGCGACCGTCGGCCCGTTCTGCAGCACGAATGCCGGATTGATCGTGTCGAGCGCGCGCTGCGAGACCGTCTGCAGGAACGGAAAAGTCGGCGTCGTGAACGGCGTCGTGATCCCCGCCATCTCGATCCAGACCATCCCGTACCCGGCGCTGACGATCGTCCTGTCGGTGAGCCGATAGACGCCGCCCAGCCGCGGCCCGAAGTTGTTCTTCTTGAGCGGCCGCACCGGGTGGGTGCCGGGGTACTCGAGCTGCTGCGTCTGGAGGTTGAACACCGCCGTCTGCCCGTTGATCTCGTTCGACGGGAAGTTGAGCGTGTAGCGCAGGCCGGGATTGATGGTGAGCCGGTCCGACACCTTCCAATCGTCCTGGATGAAGTACTCCTGAAAGCGCGCCCGCTCCTGGATCTGATCCGTCTGGAGATCGATGGAGAAGTTCTGCACCTGTCCCAGCAGGAAACTCGCGACCGGGGTGCCGGTGTTGGTCACGCCGGGCAGATCGCTGCCGATCGCGTTGAACGTGAACGCCCCGGTGGGCGACGGCGGCTGGATGACGTCGAGCCGCTCCCAGCGGAAGTCGAGCCCCATCTTCAGTGTGTGGCGGCCCTTCAGCCACGTCAGCGAGTCGGCCACCTCCGACACGCTGGTGTGGAAGTTCGACGCCGTGTTGGGCGGCGAGCCGAGCTGCTGGTAGCCGGCGACGAGAAACGTCGGCAGCGTATTGGGGAACCTCGCGTTCGAGGGAATCCCCGGAATGCTGAGGGCCGACCCCGCCGACGTCGCGAGCTGCGCCGCCGTCCGCCCGACGGTCCGGCGGGTGTCGCCGATGCGCACCTCGTTGAGGAGGTTGGACGAAAACATGTGCTGGTAGTTCGACGCGAACGACCAGGCGGCCGTCTCCTGCGGTCCGAGCGTGCCGGCGGTGACGCCGCTCCCATCCGGCAGCGGGGTCACGGGCAGGAACCGGTCGTGAAAATACGTCAGTCGTCCGAAGGCTTGATCGCGGTTCGAGGCGAACTTGTGATCGATGCGCACGTCGGCCTGGTCCTGATCGTCGACCTCGTTGGCCAGCCGGCTGAAGTTGTTGGCGGTGCCCGCCGCGGTCGGCACTGGGTAACGTTGCAAGAGCGATAACGCGACCGGATCCATCCGCGTCTGCGGAATCGTGTTCCCGGGGAACGGCGTGCGCACCAATCCGACCGTCGTCGCCGGATCGTAGATGACCGGGACGCGTCCGGCGATGGCTTCCGTGAAGATGCCCTGCCGCTGCAGCGCCGTCGGGACGGTGGAGGTCACCGTGCGGGCGATCGACTGGCGCTGGCCCTGATAGTCCGCGAAGAAGAACGTGCGGTCGCGCGCCAGCGGCCCGCCGAACGTGCCGCCGAACTGATTGCGCGTGTACTCCGGCTTCACCGGGTTCGACGACTGGAAGAAATTCCGCGCGTTGAGCGCCTCATTGCGGAAGAACTCGAAGCCATTGCCGTGGAAGACGTTCGCGCCGGCCCTGGTGGTGAGGTTCACCACGCCGCCGTTGAAGCGGCCGAATTCGGCCGGCGGGCTGTTGCTCTCGATCTTGAACTCGTGGATCGCATCGATGATCGGGAAGTACGCCACCTGGCCGGGCTCCGGCTGCAGCACCGAAATCCCGTCGAACAGGTATTCGTTGGTGCGCGGCCGGCCGCCGTTGATGCGGGGGAACTGCGAGTTCGGCGGCAGTGCCACGCCCGGGGCGAGCGAGGCGAGCATGATGAACGCGCGGCCGTTCAACGGCAGCTGGACGACCTGCTCCTGCTTGACGACGGTGCCGAGGCTGGCGCGTTCGCCGCGGAGGATCGGCGCATCGGCGGTCACGGCCACCTGTTCGCGCACATCGCCCACCGACAGCTCGAAATCGACTCGAAGCGTTTCTCCCGTCGACACCAGGATCCCTCCCCGGCGCGTCGGCTTGAAGCCGGCGAGTGCGATGTCGATGCGGTAGGAACCCGGCGCCAGGCTCGCTGCCGTGTAGACGCCGCCGCCGCTCGACGCGACGACCCGCTGCCGGTTGGTCGCGATGTCGGTCACGGTCACCGTCGCGCCGGGCACCACGGCGCCGGCCTGATCCTTGACGATCCCGGTGATCGCGCCGGAGGCCACCTGGGCCAGCGCCGACGATGCGGTCCAGACGATGCAGCCAGCGATGAACAGGCACAGGCGGATCGATCCCGGACGAGTCGCAAACATTCGGCCTCCGACGGGGTCACGTGACGGCGAATACTCTATCTCGGATGCAAACAGGATTCAAATCGATGCGAATCGACCCGAAATGACTCATGAGCTCAGACGCTCCGCCTCTCGTGTCCGGCCCCGCGCCCGTCGAACCGCCCGGCTCGCGCCCGGTCCGCGGTATGATTCGAGTCGAATCTGGAGGCGTTCGCGAGATCATGGCGCTGTTGACCGTGCGGGCCGCCGCCGATCGGATGGGCATCGGCTACTCGACGCTGAAGCAATGGATTCATCGCGGGAAGATCCGCACCACGACCACGGCGGGCGGGCATCACCGCCTGTCGGAGGCGGAGGTCGATCGCCTGCTGGCGCCCCAGACCCACTCGGCCGGCGCCAGACGCCGCGACGCTGGCGGCCCGCCGCGGCTCATCGTCTCGTTGAGCGGCCGCAATCGCCTGCGGGGCTTCGTCGAAGAGGTGCGCACCGACGGTCTGCTCGGCCAGATCCGGCTGCGCATCGGCGATCAGACGTTGACCGCGGTCATCACCGCCGACGCGATCGGCGAACTGAAGCTTCGCCGCGGCGATGATGCGGTGGCGATCATCAAGTCGACCGAAGTGATGATTGCGCGCGAAGTCGAAGAAGCGCCCGCGCCGGCGAGGCGCCGCCGGCCACGTCGCTAGTCCGAGGTGATTGCCGCGAAACACACGAAAGACACGAAAAGAAGGACACTAGGACGAACGTTCTCGTTGAAATCGCACGAAGGAGGGCTCACCGTGAAGAATCTGGTGATTGCGGCCGCGCTTCTCATCGCCTCGGTTCCTTCTCCAGCGCGGGCGGCCGATGCGCCCTCGATCAACGGCCTCTGGGACGCCATCGTCGTCGCCAATGGCGCCGAGGTGCCGTTTCGCTTCGAGATCACCGGCAACGGCGCCGACACCCAGGGGTTCTTCTTCGAAGGCGATCGCAAGATTGGATCGACCTCCGGCAGCTTCGCGGGTGGGGTGCTGACGCTCGAGTACGAATTCCTGAACACCGTGCTCGAGGCGACGCTCGCGGACGGTCAACTCGCCGGCACCTACAGGAACAAGCGGGAGGGCGCGCGGCCGCAGGACATCCGCATGCGTCGGTTCACGCCGATCTCGCTCGAAGGCGAAGAGGCGCCGCCGCTCGCCGGCAACTGGGAGATGCGGCGGAACGCCGACGAAGTGTCGGCGCCACGCGACACGCGCACCTGGCACGTGTTCCTGCGCCAGTCGGGCGCCGAGGTGTCGGGTTCGATCCTGCGCGTCGACGGCGATACCGGGACGCTGGTCGGACACTGGCGCAAGGGCAAGCTGATGCTCAGCCACTTTGCGGGCGAGCGTCCCAACCTGTTCGAAGCGACGCTGAACCCTGATGGCACCCTGGCCGTGACGCTCAACGGGACGGCGCACTACATGGTCGTCCGCAGCACTGAGGCGCGCGCGAAGGGGATTCCAGAGCCGCCCGATCCTTCACGCTACACGAGCGTCACGGATCCGACGGCGCCCTTTCAATTCGCGTTTCCGGATCTTGCCGGCAAGATTGTCGCGAACAGCGACCCGCAATTCCGCGGCAAGGTGGTCCTGCTCTCGATCGGCGGCAGCTGGTGCCCGAACTGCCACGACGAGGCGCCGTTTCTCGCCGAGATTTACAAGGACTACCACGCGCGCGGGCTCGAGATCGTCGGCCTGATGTTCGAGAACGATCCGGACCCCAAGCTCTCGGCGCCGCGCGTCCGGTCGTTCATCAAGCGCTACGGCCTCCAGTACCCGATGCTGATCGCCGGCACGACCCAGCCGTCGCCGACGTCGAAAACGATCAACCAGGCGCTGCCGCAGCTGGTGAACTTCGGCGCCTACCCGACGACGATCTTTCTCGGTCGCGACGGCCGGGTGCGCAGCCTGCACGCGGGGTTCGCGAGCCCCGCCACCGGCGCCGAGCATGTGCGGCTGAAGCAGGAGATCCGCGAGCTGGTCGAACGGCTGCTGGCCGAGCCCGGTCAGAGCTCGGCAGGCGCTGATCGGGCTGAGCGCTAGAAGCGATCTCTTCAACCAAGAGATCACGACGTTTGAACGCAAAGCCCGCAAAGCCCGCAGAGAATCCTGGACGATTCTCCTTTGCGGTCTTTGCGGGCTCTGCGTTCCCCGGTTCGTCCGTTGGTGAAATCACCGCTCGCCTGGGCGTCCGCTGCTAAACTAGTCGGTCCGTCTACGCCTTTGTACTGTATCGCCTGAGGAGGTGCGCCATGAATCGAGCAGAAGACACCCGTCGCCGAAGTTTCCTGGGTCGGATGTTCGGTGCCGTCGCGGCCGCGAGCCTTCCGTGGGCAGGCACCCGTGCGGCTGCCGCTCAGGAGTCGGGTCCCGATGGCTGGCTGAAGGAGGTCAAGGGGTCTCACCGGAGCCTGTTCGACTTCCCGCAGCACAAGAACGGCTTTCCGCAGCTGCACATTTTCAACTACCTGAACACCTACGCGGAGGCGTACAAGACCACGGCCGGACAGGCCGGCGCGGTCGGGACCTTCTACGGCGTTGGCGCGCAGGCCAGTATTCCCCTGGCGTTCAACGACGCGATGTGGGCGAAGTACGGCCTGGGCGAATACCTGTCGCTCAAGGACGCCGGCGGGACGGCGTACACGCGCAACGTCTTCAACCGGCCGACGAAAGACGATCTGCACCTGGTGATTCAGGCGCTGCAGACGCCGACGATTCCGGTACTGGCGGGCGCGATGCCGGCGATGGGCATCGAGAATCTGCAGAAGATGGGGACGAAGTTCCTGCTGTGCGCCAATGCCCTTGGCCTCTGGTGCGCCGAGCTCGAAGCCAGGGGCAAGGGCAAGGCGCCGGAGATCGAAAAGGAGCTGCGGGCGAACATGTTGCCGGGCGTCACGATCGTTCCGGCGATGGTGATCGCGATCGAGAAAGCGCAGGAGGCGGGCATCAGGTACAACCGTCAGTAGCGGCGACGCGATTGACGCACAAGGAGAATGAGATCATGAAGAACATCGTCCTCGCGGTCACGGCGATCGTCCTGTCGGCGCCGCTCGCGGGATTCGCCCAACCGGCCGCGACAGCGGACCAGCAGATCGCCAACGCGACGCACATCCTGCCCGAGGCGCTGCGGGCCGGTGCGACCGTCGTCACCTACGACGCGGCCACCGGCGCGCGCAAGGTGCTTCGCCAGGGCACGAACTTCGTCGAATGCCAGCCGAAAATGGCCGATGGCTTCGAGCGCTGCTACCACAAGGCGTTCGCGCCGCGCCGCGACTTCGAAGCCAAGCTCCGCGCGCAGAAGAAGAGCGACGAGGACATCTCGAAGGCGGTCGCGGCGGCGGTCAAGGACGGCACGCTGCCGCAGCCGCCCAAGGCGATGATGTCGTACCGCGGCTTCGACAAGACCGATCGGATTCAGAACCTGTGGGTGATGTCGATGCCCAACGCGACGCCCGAAGCCGTCGGCGTGTCGACGGAGAGCCAGCGCGACGCGGCGCTCGCCGGCCACGGTCTGCCGTGGATGATGCTGCCCGGCACGCCGGGCGCGCACATCATGATCCCGATCAACCCGCCGGCGAAGACCTCGACGATCACCGACCAGGCGGCCGACGAGATCACGCAGGCGACGCTGCCGCTGCCCGAGGATCTGCGCGCCGGCGCCAGCGTCTACCAGTACGACAAGGCGGGCGAGCGGACATGGCTGCGCAAGGGCACGAACTTCGCGGAATGCATGCCCCGCGGCGCCGACGGCTTCACCTGGTGCTACAACCGGGCGACCGCCGCGCGCCGGGACTTCTCCGCCAAGCTGCGCGCGCAGGGCAAGGCCGAGAAGGACATTCAGGACGCCGTCGCCGCGGCCACCAAGGACGGCACGCTCAAGCCGGCGCCGTTCGGGACGATGTCGTACCGCTTGTATGGCAAGAAGGATCGGATTCAACTGCTGTGGGTGCTGTCGGTGCCGGGCGCCACGCCCGACACGATCGGCGTCTCGGAAGACAGCCAGCGCGACGAAGCAATCGGCGGCGACGGCCGCCCCTGGCTGATGCTCGCCGGCACGCCTGGCGCGCACATCATGATCCCGATCAACAAGTGACCGCTCGGTTGACGCCTTCGCGCGACGTAGGGATACCTTGAGGAGTCGACACATGGCGGTGCTGAGAACGCAGGTGGCTGGGGCGGGCGTGGCGGTCGTGGCGTTGCTGTGCGGGCTCGCCATCACCGTCAGCAGCCAGACGAAAGTCGCGTGCGACCCGGACAACGGCGGCATCACGCTGCCGCAGGGGTTCTGCGCCGCCGTGGTCGCCACCGACCTTGGCCCGGCGCGCCATCTGGCGGTGGCGCCGAACGGCGATCTCTACGTCGCGACCGAGAGCCGCGGCGAGCGGGGCGGCGTGCCGGCCGCCCCGGGCGGCGTCGTCGCCCTGCATGACGGGGACGGCGACGGCAGGTTCGAGATCAAGGAACAGATCGGCAGCGGGAGCACGACCGGCGTCGCCCTGCGCAACGGCTATCTCTACCTCGCGCACTTGACGACGGTCGAGCGGTTCAAGATGACGGCGGGCCAGCTCAAGCCGACCGGCCCGGCCGAGACGATTGTCACGGGTCTCGTCGGCGAGCGGCAGCACGGCGACAAGGGCATCACCTTCGATGGCCGCGGATCGCTCTACGTCAACGTCGGCGCGCCGAGCAACGCCTGTCAGCAGCCGGACCGCCGCCCGGGCGTCAAGGGCGTGGACCCTTGTCCGATTCTCGAGAAATCCGCCGGGATCTGGAAGTTCGACGAAAACAAGCCCGGTCAGACGCAGGAGATGGGGACGCGCTTCGCCACCGGCTTGCGCCAGCACCCCGGCATCACCTGGCATGACGGCGCCGTCTACGTCGTGATGAACAACCGCGATCAGCTCGACTCGTTCTGGCCCGACAAGTTCACGCCGAAAGACAATGCCGAGCGGCCCGCCGAGCCGATGTACCGCGCCGTGCAAGGCTCGGATTTCGGATGGCCGTACTGCTACTTCGATTACGGCGTGAAGAAGAACCTGCTCAACCCGGAGTACGGGGGCGACGGCAAGGAGGTCGGCCGCTGCGCCTCGTTCACGCCGCCGGTGGCCGCGTATCCTGCGCACTGGGCGCCGGTCGACATCATGTTCTACAGCGGCACCCAGTTCCCGAAGCAGTATCAGGGTGGTGCGTTCATCGCGTTCCACGGATCGTGGAACCGCTCGCCGATGCCTCAGGAAGGCTACAACGTCACCTTCCAGCCGTTTGCCGGCGGCAAGCCGTCCGGCGATTTCGAGGTGTTCGCGAAGGGCTTTGCCGGCAAGGATCCGCTGATGAATCCGAACGACGCCGTCGCGCGCGCCGTCGGCGTCGCGCAAGCGCCGGACGGCTCGCTCTACATCGCGGAGAGTCAGAAGGGCAAGATCTGGCGGGTGATGTACCGAGGCTCGAAGTAACGTCGAAGAGGAGCGAACATGATCACCAGACGACGCCTGATCGCCGGCGGTGTTGCGGGCGCGGCCGCGGCATTCTCGGCAGCGTGGCGTCCTGCTGAGTCCGGCGCCGCCGACACGTTCGAGGTCACCCATACCGACGCCGAATGGCGCAAGCTGTTGACCCGCGATCAGTATGCGGTGCTCCGCCACGAGGCGACCGAGCGTCCCTTCAGCAGCCCGCTGAACCACGAAAAGCGCCGCGGTCTCTACGCCTGCGCCGGCTGCGACCTCGACCTGTTCTCGTCGACGACCAAGTTCGACAGCGGCACAGGCTGGCCGAGCTTCTGGGCGCCGCTTGAAAAAGCGGTCGGCACCTCGAAAGACACGACGCTCGGCATGGTACGGATCGCGGTGTTCTGCCGCCGGTGCGGCGGCCACCAGGGCCACGTCTTCGACGACGGCCCGAAGCCGACCGGACTTCGCTACTGCATGAACGGCGTGGCGATGACCTTCAAGCCCTCGACGTCCTGACGCGTCCGGTGTCGGAGGTCCGGTGTCGGAGTTTCGGTGTCGGAGTTTCGGTGCCCGGCGTTGACCTTCGGCTAGAATTGAAGGTGCCGGCTGAACCAACGGCTGAGAGGCCATCATGAAACGAATCTTTCCCAGCGCGCCTTCCACGTTCTTCGCGATCGCGTTGCTGGTCCTGGCGGGCCTGGCGATCAAGAGTTACCCGGCGGCGGCCGAAGGCGCGCGTGCGCTCCCGATGCCGGCCGTCGACCAGCCGCCAGGGCAGGCGACCTCCGCGGTCGTCGTCCTCGCGGGCGGCTGCTTCTGGGGCGTGCAGGGCGTGTTCCAGCACGTCAAAGGGGTGACCAACGCCGTCTCCGGTTATGCCGGCGGCGACAGGAAATCGGCGGATTATGAAGCGGTGAGCAGCGGCAGAACCGGGCACGCGGAATCGGTGCAGGTCACCTACGATCCGCGCCAGATCAGCTACGGACGGCTGCTGCAGATTTTCTTTTCGGTGGCCCACGATCCGACGCAGCTCAATCGGCAGGGCCCGGATACCGGGACGCAGTACCGCTCGGCGATTTTCCCGCTCAACGCCGACCAGGCCGAGATCGCGAAGGCCTACATCGCGCAGCTCGATCAGGCGAAAGCGTTCAAGAAAGCGATCGTCACCAAAATCGAATCCGACCGCAGCTTCTATCCGGCGGAGAACTACCATCAGGATTTTCTGACCCGCAACCCGACCTATCCCTATATCGTCTACAACGACCTGCCGAAGATCGAGGACCTGAAACGCCTCCTGCCGGAGCTCTATCGCGCAGCCCCGGTGCTCGTCGCCGGAGCGCAATCGTCGAAGTAGTGGCGCCGGGACCACGAAGACACGAAGCGCACGTAGCTCCTGATGTGAGGAGTGGTCCGATGCGCAGACTCCCGGTGATCCTCGTCACCGCCGCCGCCGTGCTCGCCTCGACGTGCGGCAAACGGGTGCCCGGACCGTCCGGCGTCGCGCCCGGGACGCCGTACGTCTCCTGGATCATCATGAGCGGCGATCGCGACAATCCGGATCAGGAATTCGTCTGCCAGTCCGAGCCGCGGACCGAGTGCGTCATGCCGGTCAGCCGTCCCGACGCCCAGGTCTTTTCAGACGTCCACTTCTACTACCACGGCGCCGGAGCGGAGACGAAGTACACCGGCTCGATCGACGTCGGCTTCTTTCAGGGCTCGCCCGCGTCCCGCCAGTTCCAGGCGAACACCACGGTCCCGAAGAACGAGAAGATCATGAATCACAGCGTCATCGGCATCGTGACGGCGACGCCCGGCAGCCATCCGGTCAAGTTCGCGCTGGCCGCGACCGTCGCGGGGAGCGGCGCCAGCCATCCGATCCAGATGGACGTCCCGGTGCTCGTGAAGTGACATGGCCGATCCACGATCGGACATCAGCGCTCGCCATCTCGCAAAGGTGGTCGAATCGTCGGACGACGCCATCATCAGCAAGGACCTGAGCAGCACCATCATCTCGTGGAACGGCGCCGCCGAACGGATGTTCGGCTACACCGCCGCCGAAGCGGTCGGCCGTTCGATCCGGATGATCATCCCTGACGATCGTCAGTTCGAGGAAGACAACGTCCTGGCCAGAATTCGTGCGGGCGAGGCGGTGACCCACTACGAGACGATCCGCGTGCGCAAGGACGGGACGCCGATCCAGATTTCCTTGACGGTCTCGCCGATCTACGACGAGGCGGGGGTGGTGGTCGGTGCGTCCAAGATCGCGCGCGACATCACCGAGCGGTCACGTCTCGAGGCCGCCGCGGCCGAGCAGGCCGCCATCACCGGGAAGCTCGGTGAAGTGGGGGCGTTGGTCGCCTCGACCCTGGATCGCGACACCATCGTCCAGAAGGTCACCGACACCGCGAGGGAGCTGACGCACGCGGAGTTCGGCGCCTTCTTCTACAACGTCCACGACGCGGCGTCCGGCGACACCTACATGCTGTACACGTTGTCGGGAGCCGCCAAGGAAGCGTTTGCCGGGTTTCCGCAGCCGCGCGCCACCGCGATCTTCGGGCCCACGTTTCGCGGCGAGGCGACGGTCAGGCTGGACGATGTGACGCAGGATCCGCGTTATGGCAAGAGCGGCCCGCATTTCGGGATGCCGGCGGGTCACCTGCCGGTACGCAGTTACCTGGCCGTCCCGGTGAAGGGCCTGTCGGGAGACGTGCTCGGCGGGCTGTTCTTCGGCCACTCGCAGGTGGGCATGTTCACGGCGCAGCACGAGCGGCTGGTCGAGGGCGTGGCGGCGTGGGCGTCGGTGGCGCTCGAGAATGCCCGGTTGTACGTGGAAGCCCAGGAGGCCAATCGGATCAAGGACGAGTTTCTCGCCGTCCTCTCGCACGAGTTGCGAACGCCGCTCAACGCGATTGTCGGATACGCGCGGCTGCTGCGCGGCGGCATTCTGTCCGGCGAGAAGGCGGTCCGTGGTCTTGAAACGCTCGAACGCAACGCAAGTTGGCTGACCCAGAT
>Ga0207669_10000975_pt1 | contig 12124 bp, 20 predicted proteins | sample KBSM33metaG_FD_184329 | JGI IMG/M metagenome (GOLD analysis project Ga0207669, IMG submission 184329) | Miscanthus rhizosphere microbial communities from Kellogg Biological Station, Michigan, USA - KBS M3-3 metaG (SPAdes) (version 2) | ecosystem: Host-associated > Plants > Roots > Rhizosphere >...
CTTCAGCCCGTTTGTCTTGCTGCTCGGGCGCTCGACGGCATCGATCACTCTCGCAGTCGACTTCTGAGCCCATTCGCCCAGCTTCCGCACCGAGCTCTGATCGACCCGCGACGCACCCAGGATGTCCGTCTCGATCTTGTCGATGAGGGATTGCGATGGGACGTTTGGGTCTAGCTTGCTGAGCTCTCCGGCGCCTTCCATCATTGCCTCTATGAGGCGGCGGCGCCGGGCCAGATCAGCAACCTGCTTCGCATATTGAGCGGTGTCGCTGAGCGACGCGACGGCGTCGACGAGCTGCTCTAGGTAGGCGGCATCCACCTTTACGCGGGCGTCGGTCGAGCTGAGATAGTCTGAGACGAGAGTCGGGTTGGCCCGGCGCCCGGAGTTGATGAGGGCCTCGATCGTGCGGAAGACGGCAGCGTGGCCCGCATCGTAGAAGTCTTCCGACGTGATCTCGTCGGCGATGTCGTGGAAGAGGTCGTCCTTCAGCAAAAGGGCGCCAAGGATAGCCTGCTCGGCGGCGGCGTTTGTGGGCGGGCGGATGTGCATGGCCGGGCTCAGGCCACGCTGTCGAACAGGTCGGCCTCACTTTCAAAGCGGCCTACGTCTCGGCCCCACGAATCCCATCGCGGCCTCTTCGTGCGCGCGAAAAGCTCGACGTATGGCGCATCGCAAAGCATCTCGATCCGGTCTGCGGCTTCGTCCGGCTTCCGGCTGTGCTCGCGCCTCGGAGAGATGATCAGCTTGCGGACAGAGGCGCTCTGCCTTTTTGGCTTGCCTCGAGTGAACAGAAGGCATTGCTCCGGGTTGGGCCGAGTCCAGTACCCAGTTCCCATCGGGAAAAGCTTGTGGTCGGGTTCGTTGTGCAGGAGGTGTCGGGTCGAACCCTCGCGCCGGAGCTTCGCCCAATAAAAGGCAACGGTCTTGAAGGTGAAGCCCCACGCTCTGCCGACCTCAAAGGCTTGCGGCAGCATCGGGTCAACCGCCCACAGGAACAGCACACAGTCCGGGCCGGCCAGGTCTGCTACGGGCAGCGCCTTGATCTCGTCCAGCGACATCGTCGGGTAGTGGCGCTCCGGATTGTTCTCGCGCTGCTTTGCGCGCGGCAGAACGAAGTCGGGAGACCGATTGCGACCCTTGTCGCTCCAAGTCGCGAACCGCCAGGGCGGATCTGCGCTGATCGTTGAATACGCGCCAACCCGAAGGCCGGCAAAAACATGATCGGAGGGAAACAAGTCAGTGTGCGCACGCGCAAGCGTGCGGCCTTCCTGAAGTTCCATGAGCTTCTCAGCGTCTACAGGGTGAATAGGGCGCGGCCGAGCGCCTACCGTTATTAGGCTGGACCTTGCGGGAGCTTTAGGTACGCCCGCTCTCTACAAGCCGGGCAGTAACTAGAGCGCTCGTCGGTGACTCGACCTGCGCAGACGATAAGAGAGAGGCCCGATCCGCGCAAGGGAAATTTGCAATGATTCTTCGACGTATTGAGGAGTAGGCGCGCGGTTTGTGGCAGGTCGCCGTCGTGGTGGATGTCTGTTGCCACGTTGTCGTTGGAGGTGGCCGGGACCGCCGTCCGCGGCTTGGAGCGCGGCGTCTTGCCGACCGGCAGCCAGTTGTTGAAAGGCGATGTGCCCTTGCGGCCGCGCCGGCTCTTCTTGCCCAGCACGCGGCGGTCTCCGGCGGTCTTCGCTCTCGTAATGACGATGTTCACCGCATTCGGAGTTATATATTCTCCTAGTCGCTGGTGGACGGCCCGAGCGATCTCAGCGTGAGTCAGATGGGCGTTCTGGAGAATGAATTCGTTCCGCTCGGAGGTGCGGGCGCCGGCCATGCAACTAAAACTCAACGCGTCGTTAGAAACTCGCCAATGGCTTGCAGGATTAAAGCCCGCGGGTCAACCTTTTGTTCCAGCGCGAGGGCCGTGAGCTTCTCGACCATCCACTCAGGCAGGGCCAAGTCGATGGTGTAGGCGAGGTCCTCTAATGAGCGGTCGTCTGCCATCACGGGAAGTACGGCACCGCATGCCCGGCCGCGACCAGGGCGTCATTCAGAGAGACGGGATCGCCTTCCCTGTACACGGTGGCCAGGACGCGCCCGAAGCTGTCGAACGGCCTGAAGACCTCAGAGGTGAGGTAGAGGCTTTCGTAGGCCAGCCAAGCCTCAGCAAAGTCTTTCGCCTTCTGTCCGGCGGCCAGGCTTTCACCGTGCATCTCAGGCGCATTAACGCCATAGAGCCTAATCCGCTCTTGCACCGACAGGTTAAAACCGAGCTGAATGACGACGTCTGCAGTGTCGCCGTCAACAGATTTCACGAACGTCGCCTTGTAGCGATAGAGCTCGCCCTGCTGCTTGTGAGCGACCTCGCTCTGATTCATTTCACGAGGACCTCTTTGGCTGTGCACGCCTCGCCCTTCTGTTTGATCAGCCGATCGACCGTCGCGAAAGACACCCAGGCTCGCCCACCTTGCCCCCAGGGCAGCCCCCAGGAATTAAGCATACGGAAGGCACCGATCGTGCCGTCCGTCGCGTGCTTCTCCCGGTCGGCGCCGAGTATCAGCCACTCATGGCCGCCTTGCTTGGCGCCGGTGGTGTTGAGGAAGCCCTTCGCGTCAGGCTGGCTCATGCCAGCATACCAGTCGGTGCCCACACAAACCGGGCCAACTGTTAGCACGTGCCCGATCAGCGGCTCGACGTCAAAAGCCCACTGATAGCCGGAAACGAAGCCCATGCGGGTCAGGGCCTTAAACAGCCCGCGGGTGCTCGAACCATCGTAATCGTTGCCGGGCCATTCATCGTCGGCCTGAGCCTCGTGGTACAGATCTGTGGGCGTAAATTTCGGCTTGTTGCGGATAGGTGAGCTGCTCAGCCAGCCCCAGCCGGCATATCCGACACACTGAGGAGTCTGGCCCTGGTCGAGAACCCCGCCAGCAATCCATGTTTTTCGAGCTGGCAGTTGCTGGACGGCTCGGCGCGGAATGAGGTGGTTGCAATCTCTCTCATCGGGAGAGTAGCGCCGTCCAAAGCCTTTCGGGTCCTCAGTCTTACGAGCCATACCACCAACCCTCGACAGATTGGTGAGTCATAGCCGTCCAGAGCGCGAAACGCAAACGGCGGGCACTAAGCCCGCCGCCGCTCCCCCACTACATCGGCCCGGGTGGTCAGGCCGCGTAGAGCTCTTGCAACCGATCCTCGGACAGGACCTTGCCGACGACCTGGGTCGGGCGCATCTCGCCGGCGACACGGGATAGCCACTCGCCGACCTTGGGCCCGAGCTGGGCGCACTCGCGGCCGGTTGAGTCTTTGACCGCCTTGCCGTGCGGCAGCACCATGTCGAGGAGGACGATCTTGGCCATGTTGGCTTTGATCTTGTCCTTCATGGCTTCCTTCGCCGCCTCGCGCTCGGCCCGGCGCTGGGCCAACTGCCGTTCATGCGCTCGCACATCGACCTTCGGTGCCGTCAGCTTGCTGTAGACCGGGCCAAACCAGGACATGAGGATGATGTCCAGGTGGGCGTCATTTTCGACCTCGAGGATGCGCTCCTTAAACTCCTCGTAAACCTCATCGGTGGTAGCTCTCGGATTGGCCGCGACCACCTCCTTGAGAAGGTTGATCGGATTGGCCTGGGCCTCGCGATCGGTGCGCTTGGCTTTGGAGTTCTCGGTGTTCAGTGTAATCATGTGCTTTCTCCTTTTGCTAGATGAGTCCGAGTTCACGCATGGCGGCGTAGGCCGCTCTCATTCGTCTCTGACGCTCACGCTCGTAAGCGGTTAGCTTTTCCCGATTGAGTCGCCTCCATATTCTGGCCGCCTCTTTCCGGCCCAGAGAAGCATCTCTTTCCCTGTCGCGGGCACGCTCTGCGTCCCCGTCAACGCGCCGCTTTTGCCGCCGAACCGCGCTTATGTGCTCTCTATTCGCGTGATATTTCGCTCTCTTATCGGCGAGAAGCGCAGCCCTGTTCTCAGCGTAGTATAACCGAGAACGGCGTACTCGGTCTTCGCGTACTTCGGGATATTGGACCAGCCTAGCTCGGTGGACTCGGCGCTTGTTCTCGGCGCAGCAGGTCGGGCCGCAAGTCTTCTTCCTACGAATGGATGATACGAACAGAGCCGCACAGACTATACATCTTCTCGGCTCGGCCATGGGCCTTCGCCTCTGGGCAACCCTTTGGGCCTCTCTTTCCTTCTGCGCCACCGGCCGGCAATGATCGCAAACCAGAGTATTTCCAGTTCTGCGGACGAACGTGGCCCTACACCTGGCGCAAGCGATTGGTTTGAAAGAACCCACGAATGCCCCCATCTCTGGTTTCGACGACTCACTGTTAGCCAACCTACGTTTAGTCGTCAATCGGTCGTTGGTGGTTTTTCTGCAATCAGGACAGCCTGACGAGGATCATCAGCATGGTCCACAGGATCCAGCAGAGCAGCACCTCCGTGAACTGGCCTCTGCGGAAGAACCAGGGAGACGCAAATGCTGGGACCTGAGCGCCAACGGTCAGGATGATGATGAGGGCGGTCCTCACTTTTCGCTGTCGCCCTCGATTCGCTTCTCGACCCGGAAGAACCCCCAATCATCCTCATAATATTCATAGAGCACGACCTCGAGGCCGTGCGGCTTGAGCAGCCGGTCAACTTCCTCCAGGGCATCCTCTGCTAACGGCCTCCTCTCGAGCTGGCCGATCTCATCGTTGTCATCTGCCTCATCGCCACTAAAACCATCTGGCGGATCAATGTAGCGCATAGGGCCTCCTTGAAAGATCAGAGCGTCGCGAGCGAAAAGAGCGGCAGCCGGTTCATTATCTGGTTGGAAGATCAGTCCAGAAGGAAAAAAAGTCCGGTGGGTAAAGCCCTCGACCATGATCCCGAGAGAGAACCTCGTCTGACGGCTCCCATGCTACACATGCCACATATGGCTCTCCATCAAGCAGAGCGAAGGCAACGAAGTCCCGCCCATCCCGTGGGAAGCTCTCAATTGATTGCCACAGTCCACTACGACTCGGCTGGGGGTGTATTCCATCGAAATGACTGCACATGAGCGCGGTTCTCACAGGGCGCACAAGGAAAACAAAGGCAGACGGTTCAGCGTCGCCTTGGGCGCGACCGTTTCGCAGCCGAACTCCCATAGGAGAGCAGACTCCGCCGCGTCATGGTTGGTGACGGTCCACCCGCGGATTTGGCACTCAGTCAGCGCGGCATTCTTGAGCCAGGCCCGGCGCTCGGCTGCGCCCTTGATGTGCTTCGGCGCCTTCGTCCGTTCGAGGGCGAGCTTGCGCCACTCATCGGGCGGGATGACGTGCAGGTTGTCGGCCTGGATGCCTTCCTTCTCGCAGGCCATGGCAATGCTGCTTTGCCACCCAAACTGGATGGCTAGGCTCTTGGTGTCCAGCTTAGTCGGGTCCCGGCTCACCCACACGGATTCGGCGAATACGGCGTCGATCTCATAGGTGCTAATGATCCGCCGGATCTCGCCCTCAAGGAGGCAGAAGCGCCGGCCCAGCGACATCTTGGAGTCGATGCGGATGCTGCGGATGACGGGCTTGCCGCCAGGGTCGCCCCAGCACACGCCAGCATTCGATCCGGGGTCAATCGCTAGGACTCTGACCGGAGTCATCGGCGCGGGCCTTCGCCTTGCTCTTGGTCGGCGGCCTCTTGCGGCGCGGTCCTGATCACCTCCGCGATGGTCTCAATCGTCTGCGCGACGACCTCAACGATATGTTTCCGGATATGGGTGTCAGCCGGGAGACTCCCGGCATCCTCTCGCCAGACCTTCGCCGCTAGGCTCACGATCCGGGCCGCATCCTCCAGCCCTCGGTTATATTCACTCCGACTCAAGTTTATGCTCCTTTTCCGCGATCTCTCGCTCGGTGGCGCGGATCAGCCTTGTCAGCGGCCCTTGAAACGGGAGCATGATCTGCATCTCGACGCCCTGTAGCTTCTTGAGCCATAGCTGGTCCCGGGCCAGGAGCGCCTGGTCCACGATGCGGCGGTGCTGATCGAGCGGCACGCCCGATGCCGCCGGCCCCACGTTGGCGGTCCGAAGAGACTGTTGACGCTCCTTAACGGCGGACTTGATCTCATCGGCCTCCTTTTGGACCTCCTCGTATTTCTGTCGGATTCGCGTGAAAAGGCCAGCCATCCACCCTCCTCTCACAGCTGCTTGATGTTACGCAGCTGCAGCCGGTTCTGAGCCTCTCTGTGCCCGGCGGCCCAGGCCAGATGACACGTATCCGTTTCGTCCGGGTAGGGATTGCTGCCTTCCTCCGCGCCACGGAACCCGGCCAGGATACCTTGCTCTTTAGCGTAGGCCTCCCGCTTTGTCGGGTCGTCCCGGTCCTCGTCGCCGAACGTATCGATCGGCGCATGGTTCGGGAGATGGAATGCTCCTCGGTACGCGTTGGTGACATTGATCTCTGCGACCACTTCTTCGGTGCTGAGCTTCAGCTCCGACATGATCTTGCGCAAGATTTTAACGTCTACCCCGTCGTCCTTTGCCCTCTTGAGCCGCTCGCGGAGCTTTCCGTTCGCGCTCTCCACCTCGGTCTGCGCAGCCCGCACGGCACCCAAATGCCGGTACAGGGTCGCCTCTGAGACCTGGGTGTTGTGGCCCTTCAGCACGCGCTTGGGCAACGGCGCGATGTCGTCACCGGCCTCCTGGGCATGCGCAAATCCATCAGACGGGCGAGGGACCCGGCCCGCCACAATCGCGTCCTGGTACTCTCGCAGGTGCAGCGCGTGGTCTGCCGCGGTCTTCTTCTCGCCCTTTGACTTCAGCGGCTTCCCGCCGTTGATGGGACCAGTCGACACGCGGCTATGCGGGAAAGCCTCGCCCAGTGGGTCCTTGCTGCCGTTAAGTCGCACCCTGGCGCCGCGCTCATCAAGCGCCAGTAGCGTCCCGCTCTTCGGGTAGCTATTCCGGCCGGCCCCGAACACCACCGTCGCCACGTCGCCGACGACCAGCGGCCTGCCGTTGCTGCCCAACGGCTCGTCTGCAGTGTACCCGCCTGACGCCTGGCGCTCTAGCTCACGCTCGGCCTCGCGGGCCTCTTCCTGAGCGGCGAGATACGGCGGCACCGGGTCCTCAAATGCAGCCTGCTCCTGACCGTCCTGCATGATTACTCCCGACTGCCCTTCGTCCGGATGTTCCGGAAATCCTCCGGGTTCAGCTCGCCAGCCGCCGCCTTGTTCATCGCAGCAGCGACAGTGTCGAGCGACTCGATGCGGAAACTCTCGCCGGCCTTCAACCGAGCGAAGAACCTGTGATCCATCTCCGCCGCCTTAAGCAAGGACATCTCGCCCCAGCGCCGGTCTTGGCTCAGAAAATGGTCGAGGTCCGCCAGGAAGGCCGCAGCCACCCTCGCCTTGTATGGACCGTAAACCGTAGTACCGTCTTCCATATCCAATCTCACCCCTGCCATTACCGCGAGGCGACTCGCCGAAGCCAGCTCCCGCTCAAGCTCGCAATGCGAGCGTCACGTTTGCGAGCCTTTTCGGAGAGCTTGCCTCTTAGGTCGTCGATCTCTGCCTGTAGCTCACCGACGCGCTCTGCTGATGCTTCGGGCCGCACAAACCCGATGGCGCCGACTTGCGTTTCGTCGCCACTCTGTCGCGTGTTTATCCGCAACGCAAGTGTGATTTTGGAATCAGGCACATTATTGGGCAGGAACTCCATAACATGCTCCTCAACCCAATCGGAACCGCCTGTCCCGTGCCCTGGCGATCCGGTCTCGAAGACTGTGTCGGGCATCGTCGGGAGTCTCTTGCCGGACTTGCCGGACTCACCGCCGCTTCCAGCCAACACGGGCGGCTTGGGTTGGAACGTTTTTGAGCTGATGCGATTCATTGTCATTGCTGGTCTCCCCTTCAAGGTTCGGCACCACGAGAGTGGCAGCCATTCCACAACGCGACGCACGGTTGCGAATCAGTACGGTATCGAACGTCGCCTAACATGTGTTAAAGGGAACCAGAGTTGCTGACAAGCTATCGCGGATTAATCATCAATCGCGCCGAATCACAACGGCGTGACTCCGATGGTCCTCTGCGGGCCCGCTCGGGCAGAATTACAAGGGATACGAGCACCCGCCGCACAGGCGCAGCCACGCCGTTCTCAGGCTTACGCCAAAATAGAGAAGGCAGCGGACACCGAATGACGTCGGGCAAACCCCGATGGCCTCCCAGAACACCCCGTCGCACTGCCGACGCGTCTGTCCCTCTGCGTGCGGTCGCCCGTCCTTCAACAGGAACAGCAGATAGTCGTGCACGACGGCAGCCCGGCTGTAGCTGCCCCATGTCGGCAGAAACGACCACAACCACCGCGGCACCGACGCGCCATCGGTGAAAAACGGCGCTGGCACTTCAATCACCCGCCCGCTTCCCAAGTCACCGACCTCATAGACAATGACGTGCTCGGTGCGGAACTGTCGCCAGTCCGCCTCGAGCTGCGTGATGGTGAGTGGCCCGGTGAAGGAACTCATTGTGGATTAGGGAAGGCGGTCGCAGAGGCCGGCGACTAGTGGCGCCGGGCACTCAGTTCTCCTCATCCAATAGAGCCTTTTCACATAGGCCCGCTCGGTGAGCATCTCGCCATCGTCGAAGCACGCAGAGGCAGCATCGTTGAGAAGCTTTATCCGGAAGGCCCATATCTTGGGCCAATAGAACGCGATCAAACACGGCAGCGGGCCGTGCTCATCTATGGCCATGCTGTACCCAGCATATCCGTCGGCTAGGGTGCTCAACGCTCTGTAGCTCGGGTGCTTTGGATTCGGCTCCTGGGCCGTGAAGCGCTTGTACTCGATTATGGCGATTGGCTGCCCTCGATTGAACTCAAGCATGAGGAAGTCAATGTCCACGGCGGGACAATCGAATCCCCAGAAGCGATGGCGCTCGCTGATCTCTTGATCGCGAAAGCCGGTGCGCTCAAGGCGCACCCCTTCACGCGACCATTTCTGCATCGGCGACCTCCGACAGACGTGCAGCAGTTGTCGCAATCGCAGCTTCATCGCAGTCAATGCCGATGAAGAGGCGGTTCATCCGGACTGCTACGACGCCGGTGGTCCCACCGCCGCAGAATGGATCCAGCACAACCTGGCCCGGCATAGAGACGCGATCCAAGAGATCGCCCATCCCGCTCTCGGATTGGCCCCAGCCGTGGAAGCGTTTGTCGTTGTCGTTGACCTTGGAGCTGGCGACGTCGCCGACCCACTCGCCCTCATACTGGCCTTTGACGAGCCAGAAGACCGGCTTCCAGAAGGTGTTCACGCGCCGGTCAAACAGCTGAACTGCCTGCCCGCCAGGCGTCATGTAGGCGAGCGTCCAGTGATACCTCAGCCCCGCTGAGGTCAGACGCTCCAGCACATCCGGTAGCCAGCTCTGCCCGGACATGACCAGAAGAGAGCCGCCGGGCTTGAGCCACTCTTCACTGCGCTCTGCAAGCCACGCAAACGTATCCAGGTACTCTTTGGGATAGGGCGGATCGCACACCACCACGTCGACTGACTCTGGCTCAAGCCGCACGTCTCGAATGTCAGCGTGGATCAGCCGATACCGCTCTCCTACCTTTGGAAGGTCGGCCGGGACCGCGACTTTCGCCGCAGCCTTCTCTTTCTTCTTTCGTGATTTGGTTTGCCGACGGATGGCCTTGGCCGCCTCGACGACGTTGCCCGGGCCCGCATCAACGATGGTGTCTTGCTCTTCCGGAGGTAAGCCTGAAATCGCCGAGGCGGCGCTGATGCTGACCTCGCCCTTGTTCACGGCGTCTCGGAGTTTCTCAGTGCCGTTCTCGACCACGCCCTTGGCTTGGCGATAGGTCGTCTCGTTCCCGAAGCCAGCTTTCTCCGCGGCAACCTCTCGCGTTTTTGTGCCCTTCGGCACTTGTGGAACATCTTCCACATGTTCGATGTCAGTTCTCTGTCCTTGCCGACTCCCTAACCGCCGCTCGACTTCCTCGCCGATCGCAACCCGCTCTTCGAGCGTGAAGTCCTTCCGAAGCTCATTCTCATCCCGTTCGCCCAGGATGATGTCTTCAATGTCAATGGCTCGGACCGGCACAGTCTCCCAGCCGAGGATGTCCCGACACGCCGTCAGTCGTCTCTGGCCGCAGACCAGGACATTATCCGACGACACGACGATAGGATGAAGCAAGCCGAGCGCCTTGATGCTCTCGGCCAGAGCGGATAAATCACCGAGGTCCCGCCGGTGCCGCTCACCAATATGGATCGCCGAAATGCGCAGTTCCATGTAGCCCTCATTGGATGAGGGCCTACTATGCACCGCCGCAATGACTAGTCAATCGGTTGTGGAATTAATGTCAGGCGGGCGCTCGACGTCATCGGCAGGGACCGGCACCTCGTCGCTGAACAGCAATGCGAGCCGGGTCATGTCGTCATACGAGACCACCGACACCTCAACCTTCGGGTCAATGGCCTTGATGCGGTCCTCAAGCTTCTTTTGGTCAACCATCGCAACCTCCTCGCGCGCGCGTAGACGCTATATCCTTAGACGCGCATGCGGTTAGACAGGTGCCATCAGATCGCACAGCTACAATCTTCACGCCTTTTCCTATTGTACCAAGTTGCCCGACTGACACCATCAACCTCCCATGGCCGAGTCCTAGACAGGGACTGGGCTTCATACTGCTCGCGCGGAACTCGGTTCCTCTTGGCTCTCTTGGACTCGCGGTCCCTCTTCCGCCTGCGTTCCCGTAGCTGCCGCAGATGCTCTTCTCGGGTGACACCATTTTGTGGGCCGAGTTGCCTCATCTTAAGCGAGGACAAATCAACGCCATAAAGCGGATGTGCCTCTGCCGCGTTCAGACCCAAAGCGGTCTCCGCTCGCCAATCCGTTTCATCCAAACCTCCCTTCACCCCATTGCAGACGCTGCAAAGGGCCTGGACGTTGTCTACGTCCAAGCGCAAGTGCCAGTATCGGCGCAGCGGCTTGATATGATCGCAGACAATACGAGCACCATGCTCAGGCGTAGCGCCGCATCGATCACAACGATGCCCTCTAGCCTTACGAGTCTCGCGGCTTAGGAGTGTCCACTCAAAGGAAGTGTAGAACTTCATGAGATCATTTCTCGTCAGCTTTCGGCCTAGAGCCCTATCTTGATCCGTTGAGTCCTTCATGTGCCTTTCCTTTCTTCTCTCTTCTTTGTTGCTCTCTAAGTAGTGCTGGAAGGTGAAGAGGTGCATCTGGCAAGACAAGGCCATGGGCTGGACGCGAGTCCTTCCCTTGGTGTCCTACCAGAGTTCTGCGTGCTGGACGGAGCCAGAGGTTGCAGAGCTGGGCTCCTAGCGTGGCAACGACTGCTAGGAACGGGCCGGTTTGCTCATGTCGTTTGAGGAGGAGCGGGAGATCCGGCCTTGCGACAAGTCCCGTTGGCTATGTCCTCTTGCCCCCAGTAGCCTGCCGATCGTGTCGCATGCTGGCGTCGAAATCCCGACCCACGCGACTCGCGGCGCTAAATCATCAATGGGAGCGGGGATTGTCGCCTTCTACCGCGGTAGCCCTTGCATCTCTGCGTGGCTGGGGGTAGATAGAGATCAGGTCGCCGCTACCCGGTGCACCTTCCTTTCTCTTGTGCTAGTCCGCGAGAGCAAGTTACCCAAGACCCGCTGGCGCCATACCAGCGGGTCTTTCCTATTTACGCCACAGTTCAGCCTGTGCGCAAGACGCCTTTTTGCTGGTGCTTAAACGCCAGAAAGGCGTAGGCGCTGCGATCGTGCTTCTGATGATTGCAGTGGTAGCAGGCGCAGACGATGTTCTCCAATTTGGTAAGGCCGCCGTGAGCGCGCGGCACAATATGGTCGATGGTGGCGATTCGCAGCCCGTCGACAATGCCGCTCGGAGGCCTGGTTGCGCCGGACTCCATAAGGATGACAGGCCGATCGCAATAGAAGCACCGCCCTCCTTCACGCTCGAAGGCCGCGCGCAGGCGCCTCCGCTTTTTGGTTGAGCTCACGTCCAGCGACTTTCGTTTTCCTCTCATCGTCCCTCCTACAATAAATCTTCATCAAGCAGCTTGACTGGCGACAACTCTTAAATCAAGGTGCCTCGCATGCTCAACAAGCGAGTCGAGGGACGGATGTCAGCGTTGGATGTGATCAGGATAATTCGGGACGATGCAGACAGGGTTG
>Ga0207669_10000987_pt1 | contig 12094 bp, 14 predicted proteins | sample KBSM33metaG_FD_184329 | JGI IMG/M metagenome (GOLD analysis project Ga0207669, IMG submission 184329) | Miscanthus rhizosphere microbial communities from Kellogg Biological Station, Michigan, USA - KBS M3-3 metaG (SPAdes) (version 2) | ecosystem: Host-associated > Plants > Roots > Rhizosphere >...
AATCAGCAGCAATTCACCGCGCGGTTTCGCTGGCTGCTCGAGGCGGTCGAGCATCTGCTGCGGATCGAGCAGGAGCGCCACAAATGAAGGGCGCCGCAGGGTAACCACAAACAAACCCCAACGGCGCCCGAGGCCTCGCTGACTGTGCGACGGAAAGCGCGGCCGCCCGGCAAAGCAATCCCAACCGAGGATGATTCGCAATGGAACCAATGCCGTTCCGGCGGCCGGTCGCGGCCGAATCCCCAACAATCATTTCGCTCGCGCGGGCCATCGTGGCGCAGGCAAACGCCCGGCTCGACCGCAACACCCATGCGGCCGAGTATGCGGCCGCCGCCTGGCCGAACGATCCCACCGTGCCGATGGTGCTGCGCGCTGCGGTCAATCCCACGCTGACCAGCAACGCCGCGGCGCTCATGCCGATGACGGTGCAATTTGTCGAGGCGCTCGGCGGGCTATCGGCGGCGGGCGCCCTGGTCAATGCCGGGATCTCGCTCACCTCATTCGGCCGCGGCACCGTGAGCGTGCCGAGCTTTGCGCCAGGCGAAAGTCAATTCGTGGCCGAGAACGCACCGATTCCGGTGGAGCAATTCGCCAGCGCGGGCCCGACGCTCTCGCCCTACAAGCTGGCCACCATCCTGGTGCTGACCGGCGAGCTGATGGACTACAGCAACGCCGACACGCTGATGCGCGCTGCGCTCACCGAGAGCGTGGCGCTCGGCCTCGACAAGGTGCTGTTCTCCAACCAGGCGGCGGTGCCCGGCCTGCATCCGGCCGGTATCTTGAACGGCATTGCGGCGCTCACGCCGACCTCGACCGCGGGCGGCAAGACCGACGCCATGGCGGGCGACGTGCAATTGCTGCTCACCGCGATTGCGCCGGTGGCTGGCGGCGGGTGGCTGATTATCGCCTCGCCCGCGCAAGCGGCCGCGCTGCTGTTTCGGCTCGCGCAGGCGGTGCCGAACGTGGTGGCCTCCTCGGCGCTGCCTGCGGGCACGGTGATCGCAATTGCGCCGCGCGCGTTCGTGTCGGCCATCGAGGCGCCGCGGGTGGATTCGTCCATCGAGGCGGTGCTGCACATGGACGACAGCCCGGCGGCGATTGCCAACGGCGGCGGCGTGGCCGCTCCGGCGCGCTCGCTATTCCAAACCAACAGCGTGGGCCTGCGCGTGATCGCGCCCGCGTCATGGGCCCTGCGCTCGCCCAATGCGGTGGCGTGGATGAGCGGCGTTAACTGGTGAGGTGATACATGCCGACCAAGCAGCCCGAGCCGGATGACGGCGAGTCGCACGACGAATTCATCAGCCGATGCACCGATGAAGGATTTGACGAATCCGAATGCGAGATCGCATGGGAGGATCGCAGCGCGGGCGAGGTGGTGCACAAGACGCATGCGGGCGACATCGACGGCAGCGAATATGTGCTCTCGGATGAAACCCCGGATCGCATGGGCGACATCATCCAGGCCGATGGCTGGAAGCTCGACAACTTCAAGCGCAATCCCATCGCCCTTTTTGGCCATTTATCTTCGTTCCCGATAGGTCGATGGAAAAACCTGCGCATCGAGGGCACCGCATTGCGCGGGCACCTCGAGCTGGCGCCGCTCGGCACCTCCGAGCGCATCGATGAGATCCGGCGCCTGGTCGAGGCCGGGATCCTCAAAGCAACATCGGTCGGTTTCCGGCCGATCAAATATGCCGCGCTCGATCCCGAGGCACCATGGGATGGCACCCGATTCCTCGAGCAAGAATTAGTCGAGACATCCTTGGTCAGCGTGCCAGCGAATCCAAATGCGCTGGCCGTTGCCAAGGGCCTCGATATTTCCCGCGAGACTCTGGCGTTGGTTTTTGCCGGGCAAGGCAAGGAAAACCAGCGGCGAGTCACGCGCGGATTCACCGGCGGGCAAGCCGACAAACCAGCACCGAGCCGAAAGGGCAAGGTCATGAATACCAGCGAAAACATTATCGAGCTGCAGGGCCAGCTCACCGGGCTGCGCGAAGGCTTGCAGCAACATCTCGACACGCTCAACAACGACAACGTGACCGATGAGCAGATGAAAGCGACCGATGATTTTCATCTGAAAATCAGCAAAAAGCAAAAGCTGCTCGACCAGTACATGGCATCGGAAAAGGCGCTCGGCCTTGCCACCAACGGCAACGGTGAGGCGATGCATGAGATCCGCATGCCGATGCATCACGTGCCGAAGCCGAGCGACGGCATCCCGCGGGTGCCCGCGCAGGCCTCGACGCACAAGCCCGGCGATTACTTTTGGAAATCGCTTGTCGTGCTGGCCAAGCTGAGATCCGAACGCTACGCGATGAAGTCACCGCTCGAGGTGCTGCGCGACACCGTGGGCGAAAACGAAAAGGTGCGCGCCGTCTATGACGGCATCGTGGGCAAGGCGGCCACCGTGCCCGCGCTCACCACCGCCACCGGATGGGCGGCCGAGCTGGTCACCATCGAGCGGCAAGCATTCCTGGATTCGCTGCAGCCGAAAGCGGTATTCGGCCCGCTCGCCGCAAAGGGGCTGGCGTTCTCGTTTGGCACCAATGGAATCATCTCGATTCCGTCACGCAATCCCACGCCCACCATCGCGGGCTCATTCGTGGGTGAAGGCGCGGCTATCCCGGTGCGGCAAGGCGCATTCTCGGCCATCAGCATGGTGCCGAAGAAAATGGCGGTTATCACGGTGTTCTCGCGCGAGGTGAGCGAGCATTCGGATCCGGCCATCGAGGGGCTGCTGCGCACGGCGATTGCCGAGGATACTGCGGTGGCCATCGACTCGATTCTGATGGACTCCAACGTGGCAACCGCGGTGCGGCCCGCCGGGCTGCGCAGCCTCGGCGCCACATTGACGCCCACCGCGGGCGGCGGTTTCGTCGCTGTGGTCGGTGACGTGAAGCTGCTCTATGGCGCGCTGCAAACCGCCACGCTCGGCAACGTGCGCAGCCCGGTGTTTCTCATGCCGCCTGCGCTGGCGCTCGCGCTCTCGCTCACGGTGGCGCCGAATGGGACATTCGCATTCCCCACGGTGACGCCAGAGGGCGGCTCGCTTGCCGGGATTCCGTGCATCGTGTCTCCCAACGTCACCGCCGACACGCTGTTTCTGCTCGATGCGGCAGACTTCGTTACGGCAACCGGCGGGGTGCGTGTGGATCTCAGCGACACTGCCACATTGCACATGGAAGATACGGCGCCGCTGCCGATCTCGGCGACGGGCACGCCCAACACGGTGGCCGCGCCGGTGCGTTCGCTGTTTCAGACCGACACATTGGCGATTCGGATGATCATGCCGCTCAACTGGGCCTGGCGCCGCACCGCGGTGATGGTGGCGTACATCACCGGCGTGACCTGGAAGTAATCAACACGACTCTATCGGCCGGGCCGAATAGCCCGGCCGCGCGTTAACCGGGATTAGCAACCGAAAGGAAACGGCCATGGCCGACACCCAACCCACCACCGTAAAGGACCAGCTCGCCAAGGACGCCGAGGCGCGCAAGAAATCGCAGGACGAAGCGGTCAAGCGCATGGAGCAATCCAAGCCGACACCGACGCAGGAGGAGAACGACCGCGCCCGGCTCGGCGAGGACGTTGCGCAAAAGGCCGACGACGGCAGCGGGCCCGAGGTCAAGCTGACCTGGCAGCGCGAGGTGTCGGCCGACAAGCCCGGCGGTTCCTACCCGACGCGGCAGATTGAGCAAAAGAAACCGCAGCAATGAGCAACGGCCGCGGATTGATATCGCGGATCCTGGCGCCCTTGGCGAAAGCCGTCGAGGGCGCCTATCGGCCTGGCCCATACTATCTGCCGATCACCGGCGGATGGTTGCCCGATAGCGTTGGCAAGAATCTCAACTACTGGCAGCTCGGGTATGATCCCATCGGGATCTCGAGCCAATCGGCCATGGTCGAGGCGTGCGTGAGCGCCTACAGCCAGACCGTGGCCATGTGCCCTGGCACCCATTGGCGGCTCAAGAGCGACGGCGGCCGCGACCGCATCACCTCGAGCGCGCTGCATCGCATTCTGCGCCAGCCGAATGCCTATCAAACGATTTCCGATTTTCTCTTGAACGGCGTGCGCTCGATCTATCTCGAGGGCAATTGCTATGCGCTGGCGTTGCGCAATTCGCGATTTGAGATCGAGGAATTGCACCTCATGGATTCGCGGCAAAGCTGGCCGCTGGTCGCTGAAACCGGCGAGGTGTTCTATAACCTCGCAGGCAACGACGTGATCAACAAGCAGACCGATAGCAAGCCGATCACCGTGCCATCGCGCGACGTGCTGCATATCCGGCTGCATAGCGTCGAGCGCAAGCGACCGTTTCCATTGAAGGGCGAAACGCCGCTCACCGCCGCGGTCATGGACATGGCCGCAGGCAACGCCATCCAGCAACAGCAAATCCAATTCTACATGAACCAGGCGCGGCCCTCGGCGGTGCTCTCGACCGACCAGGTGTTGCGGCCCGAGCAGGTGCAGCAGATCCGGCAGGCCTGGAACGAGCAGGCCAAGGGGCTCGAGGCGGGATGCGGGCCAGGTGGCACGCCCATCCTCACCGCGGGCCTCAAGGTGGTGCCGTGGTCGACGCCCGGCCGCGATGCGCAGCTCGCCGAGATGGTGAAGATGAGCGACGAAAAGATCGCGCTCGCGTTTCGTATTCCGATGGCTATCCTCGGCGTGGGTGGCATGCAAACGTTCGGCTCGACCGAGATTCTGATGGGACAATGGATCTCATCGGGGCTCGGTTTTTGCTTGAATCACGTCGAGGAGGCGTTCGGGCAATTATTCCAGCTCCGCGGCCAGCCCGAGGAATACGTCGAGTTCGACACCTCGGCGCTGCTGCGCTCGGCATTCAAGGATCGCATCGACGGCCTGGTGAAAGCAGTGCAAGGCGGCGTGCTCTCGCCCAACGAGGCAAGGCTGCTCGAGGGATTCCCCAAGGTCGAATTTGGCGATGAGCCGAGGGTGCAGCAGCAAGTGGTTCCGCTCTCGGCCGCGAGTAAAATCCAGGCGCCGCCAGCAGCTCCGCGACCAGGTGCGGCACCACCGGCGCCGGGGCCGGATGACACGCCAGCCGTTGACGACAAGCCGCCGGAGAAACCGCGCAAGGATCTCCTCGATGCCCGAACTATCATTGCAGCCGCCGACCGCTACGAACGGCGACGACTCATCGCCTGACACGCTGGCGGAAATCCTCGGCCAGGTGGTGGCGCGCGAGCGTGCCAACTACGCCCGCATCCGCGAGCTGCTCGAGGCGCAGGTGACCGCGGGCCAGGCGCAAGTAGCGGCGGCGCTCGCCAACCTGCGCGCGGCCGAGGTCGAGACATTGGCGCGCATCGACGCTAGGGTGGCCGAACGCCTGGCGGTGGTGCGCGACGGCGAGCGCGGCATGCAGGGCCAGGACGGCGCCGCAGGCCCGCCCGGACCAACGGGCCCGGCGGGCGAGCGAGGGCAAGATGGCCAGCAAGGTGAGGCGGGACCGCAAGGCGCCGCAGGCGCCGCCGGTGAGCCCGGCGCTAAAGGCGATCCGGGCAGCCAAGGGGTGGCTGGGCCACAAGGCCCACAAGGGCCGCCCGGTCAGCCTGGCCCGGCGGGCAAGCCCGGAGCGCCCGGCGAGCAAGGCCCGCTAGGGGAACCAGGACCGCGTGGATTCGAGGGCCCACCGGGCCCGGTAGGGCCGCCTGGGCTGCTGCCGCAGGTGAAGGCCTGGACGCCCGACACCGTGCACTATGCAGGCCAGGTGGTGACGTGTGCCGCGGGCACGTTCCAGGCCACGCGCGACACCGGCGCAGCTCCTCCCGGCCGCGATTGGATTTGCCTCGCCGCAGCGGGCCAGGACGGCGCGACGCCGCGGGTGCGCGGGCTGTGGGGGGAAAAGATCGAGCCGCCCTATCAGGCGCTCGACATCGTGGCGCTCAATGGCGGCTCGTTCATCGCGCGCAAGGATAATCCAGGGCCCTGCCCTGGTGACGGCTGGCAGCTCCTCGCCAGCCAAGGCAAGCCCGGCGGCCAAGGCAAGCCCGGCGCTGCGGGCGAGCGCGGCGAGCGCGGCCCGGCCGGTGCCAAGGGCGAGCCAGGGCCGCGCCTGGTGAGCTGGCGCATCGATTGCGATTCCTTCCGAGCATTCGCGCGCATGGCGGATGGCACCGAAAGCGAGGCGCTCGACCTGTTGCCGCTGTTCACGAAATACCACGTCGAAAAAAATCAATGACTCCGCAAGCGCAAACCATCCTGCGCGCGGCTCGGGTTGCAGAGTTGAAAGCAACTGCCTCCTCGGTTGCGGCACTCTGCAGACCTCCGGCGGCCGTGGAATTGCCGCGCGCCCACCGTGACGGCAACAGCGGCCGCCGGTTGCTCCTCCTGTTGCTGGCGCGCGAGCGCCGCCGCAATGCCCGCCTGGTGGCCGAGCTGGTGAAATGAGCGAACCTCTCGTTAACGTCATCACGCCCGCCGCGCCCGATGCGCTCGGCCTCATCAGCCTGGCGGATCTCAAGATCCTTTTGAAGATCGACGCGGCCGACACCACCAACGATGAGCAATTGCAAATGGTCATCGACCAGAATTCGGCGGTGCTGGCGAACAAGGCCAACCGCTATCTGGGCTGGGCAAAGGAAAAGGTGAGCGAGCGGTGGTTTTGCGTGGGGCCGGTGTGCTGCCCGGATGGCGCCTGCAAGATCTGGCTCACGCATGCGCCGGTGAAGCTGGCCGACATCGAAAGCATCGAGTCGCCGCCCGGCACGCCGATTGATAAAACCACCATCCTGCTCGAGGAGCTGACCGGAAAGATCATTTTCCCCGGCGGCTGCAGCAGCGAGATCCTGATTACCTATACCGGCGGCTACAGCCTGCCCGAGGAGGCACCATTGGATCTGCAACAGGCCGCGGGCCTGATGGTGCAGCAATTCCGAACGCAGGCCGCGCAAGCGGCCACCGGCGGCAGCGGCGTGCGCCTCCTGGCGCACAAGGAATCCCGCATCATGTACTTTTCGCCCAAGGACATGGCAGGCGGGAACGGCAGCAGCTCCTCGGGCGTCAGCGCATCGCTATCGGAATCGGCGGTGAATAATCTGCTCAAGAAATATACGCGGTATTGGATTTGAATGGCGCTCGAGATCAAGGTCGACGTGAAGATCGCCAACTATCGCGACATCATCAAGATGGCCGCGCAGCAAATGGCGCGCATGATGGAGGTGCGCGGCCAGCTCGATGTTGCCACGGTCGGAAGGCGATTTGTCAAAGGCTTGAAGGTGCCGGTTAAGGCCATCTCGGGCGGCTACTCCGTCAAGATGCTGCAGCGGCCAGCCTACGCCAAGGTCTATGAATTCGGCGGCGTGAGCAAAGGCAAGGCGCCGAGCGGCATGTTGTGGATCCCGCTCGCGCGCGGCAGGCGCACGCGGGCGCGCAAGCGCAAAGGCAAGCTGTTTCGGCCGCGCGGCAAAAATGTGCTGATGAACCGGAAAAGCGGCAAGGTCGAATTCATCGGCGTGCCCTCGGTGACGCATCGGCGGCGCACGCATCTGCGCCGCATCGCCAGCGAGGAGGCGGCCAAATTCTCGCAACGCATAAAGCAGCTCATTCGCTAGATGGCCCTCAACTTCAACGATGATCTGTACGGCGTCATCTGGGATGTGATGACCCGGCCCATGACGGTGACGCCGCGGGTGAGCCAGCCGGTGGCAACGCCATATGCTGCGCGCTGCTATTTCGACACCAAGGAAAACGACATCCTGACCGAGGACGGTGGAATCTTTTCCGATAGCAAGACGTTTGTTGATATCCGCATGTCGGAATTCAGCACCCTGCCGATGCAGGGCGACCAGGTTGATATTCCGTTCCACCAGGGCGTGCCCGGCGGCACCTATGAGGTGCTCGACCTCACCGGCAAGGGCAACGCGGGCGGCATTATCACCATGACGCTGCGCGAGCTGACGGCGCCGACCGTCTATGTAGGTGTGCCATGACGGCGCTCACGCCCGACCTGGTGCTAAACGTCAACAGCGATTCCTATTTCATCCGCCGCGGCTGGCTCGAGCGGTTAAAGCTCATTCCGCCATTCAACGGGGCGGCCAAGGTCACCCGCACCAATGCGCGGCCCACGCAGGTGGAGCACATCCCGTTTCTCGGTTGCTATTTCATGACCGAGCAAGGCGGGCCCGATGGCGATCCCAACGCGGGCGCGCCGCGGTTCGTGAATACGCTCAAGCTGGGGTTCTCTTGGATCATTCTAAACAACGATCCCGAGGCGGCCGAGGACAAGCTCGACCAGGCGCATTGGGCATTCATGAAGCTGCTGCACGATCCGGCCTGGCACGATTTCGACAACGGAATCGAGGTCGAGGCCATCACCGAATTCTCGCGCGATACGGAATACGGCAACCTGGCGCACAACAACGAGACGCCCATTGCCGAGCTGCGGATGGAAATAACCCTAGTGCACCGCACCTATTTCAATCCGATCATCGATGACGCATTCGATGTGTTCCACATGACCACCAGCCAGGCCGGGGTTGATCCGGCCGAGGTTAAGCCCGTCATCACGATTCTGAATCTGCCGCAGTAGGGCCCGCCGTGACGGCGCGCCATTCCTCACAAACGGAGTCATCGCCATGGTTGACGTTAAGATGAAAACACACCCGATCACCGGGCGCGAGCGGCCGCAAGAAACCGATTTCAACGACAAGCGCAAGGTGGTGCGGGTGCTGCCGCGCAGCGATGACATCCGCAAGTATCTCAAGCATCAACCGTCGCGCGTTGGTTTCCTGGCCACGGGCTCGGCCGAATGGCCGAACGATACCTTTACCAAGCGGCGCATCGCCGAGGGCGACGTGACCATCGAGGCGGCGGCGGCCATCGAGGACAAGCGAGCCGATGCTGCCGATGGCGCCGAGCCTAACAAGGTGATCGATAAGAGTGGCGCCAAGGCCGCTCAACCCAACGACAAGCAAGCCAAACCCGAATAGGCGCCCGCGCGCCTGCTAACGCAAACGGCCCGCACCGCGGGATCACGGCCGCTCGGCCCGACGTGAGTCGCGCCATTCCCCTAAGATGGAGGATCCCTTATGCCGATTAGCTATGACAACATTCCAGCTCAATGGCGGATGCCGCTATTTTGGGCCGAGGTGGATCCGAGCATGGCGGGCCTGCCGATTGTGCGGCAACCCGCGTTGCTGGTCGGAACCATGATGCTGTCGACTAAAAAGGTCGGCAGCGCGGTGCCTGCGGCGGGCGCAGGCGGCACCGGCTACGTGGTCGGCGACACGCTCACGGTCGGCGGCGGCAGCGTGCTGACGGTGGCCACGGTCACCACCGGCGCGGTCGCTACCGTCACCGTCACCAATGCGGGCAGCATGGCCAGCGGGGCGCTGCCGGTGAATCCGGCGCCCGCGACATCGCTCACCGGCGTTGGTCAAAATGCTTACTTCACCGTTACGTGGGTTGATGACAAGGTGGTGGCCGGTTCGGGCACCGCCGTTCCCAACGTGCCCAAACCGATTGGCACGCAAACGCAGGCGGATCGCGAATACGGCCAGGGCAGCGAGCTAAGCTCGATGGTGGCGGCGTTTCTGGCGAACAACTTCGCGCAAGAGATGTGGTGCCTTCCGGTGCCGCCCGCGACCGGCTCGGTTAATGCCGCGGCAAACATCCAGGTGATTGCGCCGCCGGTCGAGGCCGGGATCATTCACCTCTACATCGCCGGTCATCACGTCGACTCCATCGTGGTTGGCACCACCGACACGCCCGCCACCATGGCGGCCATCATCGCCGCGCGCATCGAGGAAGATTCAACGCTGCCGGTGCACGCCAGCGCAGCCACCGACACCGTCACCGTCACCTGCAAAACGCCAGGCGTGAACGGCAACGACATCACCCTGCAGCTCAACTATTACGGCAAGGTCGGCGGCGAGGAGCTGCCGCCCGGTGTGATCCTGGTGGTGCCGCCGCGGCTCGGCCAGGGCAACGGCGCCGTGGTGGGCGCCGGTGTGCCGGACTACGATCCCGGTATCAGCGCGCTCGGCGAGCATGAGTTCGAATATGTCGCGCTCGCGCATACCGACTCCAATACCCTGTTTGATTGGGAGCAGGAATTTGGCTTCGAGGATACCGGGCGGTGGGGCTGGATGCGCCAGCTCTATGGTCACCTGTTCTGCGCCCGGCGCGCGACCTACTCCGACCACATCATTTGGGGCGAGACACGTAACAGCGGCGTGACCTCGGCCATGGGCATCGAGCCCACCGCGGCCTCGCCGACCTATGAATGGGCCTCGGCCTATTGCGCCAAGGCCGCGCGCGCGCTGACCAACGATCCGGCCAGGCCGCTGCAAACCTTGTCGCTCAATCGCATCAAGGCCGCGCAGTCGCACGACCGTTTCATCCTGCCCGAGCTAAACAGCATGAGCGGCGTGGGCATCGCCACGCAGAAAACCGGGCTCGATGGCGTCACCCGCATCATGCGGGAAACGACAACCTATCAGCTCAATACCTACTCGTTCTCAGACGATGCCTATGAGCTGGTCACCACCATGGCGACGCTGGCCCGGCTCATTCGCAACCAGCGCCAGGCCATCACCTCGAAATTCCCACGCCACAAGCTGGCCAACGACGGCACCAGGTTCGGCGTGGGACAGAAGATCGTCACGCCCAAGGTGATCAAGGCGGAACTCATCTCGCAGTATCGCATCGATGAGTTTAACGGCCTGGTCGAGGACGTGCAGGCGTTCAAGCAGCATCTCATCGTTGAACGGGATCCCAACAACCCGAACCGGCTCAACGTTCTGTATCCGCCCGACCTGGTGAATCAGCTCCGCATCTATGCGGTGCTGGTGCAATTCCGGTTGCAATATAACCGCGGCCAGGATCTCGAGATCATCCGCTGACGACGCCTCGGGGGGTGGTTGCTCTGTTCGCCTCCCGACCTTGCCGCCCGTAGCAATGCGGGCGGCCTTTTCTCATGGCCCGCCGTGATGGCGCGCAATCCCTAACGATGGAGGACTCCACATGGCACAGCGCATCGCTGGCACCGCCTTCCTTAAGGTCGATGGAAATATGTTGCCGTTGCGCGGCAACTTCACCGTGAGCCCGAGCGCGGTCGAGCGCACATTTCTCGCGGGCCAGGACTACGTGCACGGCTACCAGGAGCTACCGCGGGTGCCCTGGATCGAGGGCGACGTGTCATCGACGCCCGATGTCTCGATGGAAGACCTCGAGGCCATGGTGGAGGTCACAGTTACCGCCGAGCTGGCTAACGGCAAGGTCTATGTCTTGAAGGAAGCCGGTTGCAAATCCGCGCTCGAGAACAACACCCGTGAAGGTCAATTCCGGGTGCGGTTCGAAGGCACCACGTGCGAGGAAATCAACACCTAAGCAAGGCGATAGGAGAATCCAATGCCTGCTCTGACCGTCTTGAACGGCCCGATTATCGCTGCCGGTGAATCGCTATCTGACGCCGTCGATTGCACGGGCGGCACCATCGTTCGCTTGACCATGCCCGCGGGCTGGGGCGGCGGCAACATCACGTTCGCCATCTCATCCGATGGCGCCGGATTTAACGACCTGTTCAACTACGACGGCACCGAGTTCACTATGCGGGTGACGCCAGGCGCGGCGATTCCGATGGCGTTCGACGGCCTGACTCGTTGCATGGCGCACGTCAAGATCCGCGCGGGCACCCGCGACCATCCCATAGTTCAAGACGTGCAACGCGATTTCGCAATCGCGATTCAACCGGATGCATGACCAGAGGAGGAGCGACGAATGGATGACCGAACCAAGGATCCGACGTTCACCGCCAATCCGACCGAGGAGGACAAGCCGGTCGATCTAACAATGGATGAGGCGGCGGCGACGGATGAGCAATCGTTCGACCACATATTGAGCAAGCCGATTCAGGCGCACGGCGAGGAGCTGCGCGAGCTGCATTGGCGCGAGCCCACCGGCGGCGACATCGAGATGGCAGGCAATCCGGTCTATCTGGATTTCTCCGGCTCGGCGCCATCGATCACGTTCAACGAAAAGAAAATGGCCAACATGATGTCGCGGCTGTGCGGCGTGCCACCGTCGAGCATTCGGCAATTGACGGCCAAGGATTGGAATGCGGTCGCCTGG
>Ga0207669_10000989_pt1 | contig 12093 bp, 14 predicted proteins | sample KBSM33metaG_FD_184329 | JGI IMG/M metagenome (GOLD analysis project Ga0207669, IMG submission 184329) | Miscanthus rhizosphere microbial communities from Kellogg Biological Station, Michigan, USA - KBS M3-3 metaG (SPAdes) (version 2) | ecosystem: Host-associated > Plants > Roots > Rhizosphere >...
GCAGCGCCTGTCGCTCGGCCTGTTCGGGGTCGCCACGCGGATCCGCATCAATGTTTTGCCGGCTTATTATCTCGAGGAGCGGATCGAGCGCCGCCCGCTTGCCGAAATGGCCGAGCGCTGGGAGGAGCTCGGCGCCGCCACGCGCCATTTCGAGTTCTTCGTCTTCCCTTATGCCGATTATGTGATCTTCAAGACGCTGCATCCGGTCGAAGGTAGCGGCGACCTCAAGCACACCACCGACATCGACGAATCGATCTTTCGCAACGTCTGCGAAATCGGGCGGCGCGTGCCCAGGCTGATCCCCATGCTGCAGCGCTTCATGATGAAGATGAGCGCCAAGCCGACCCAGCGTGTCGGGCCTGCCTGGCGCGTCTTTCCGTCCGACCGCACGATCCGGTTCGAGGAAATGGAATATGAAGTGCCGCGCGCGGCCGGCCTGCCGACCTTGATGGAAGCGATCGCCTATATCCGCCGCCGCAAGCTGCCCGTCGCTTTCCCGTTCGAATTCCGCCTGACCGCCGGCGACGATATCTGGATGAGCCCGTTCCACGCCGGCCCGGCCGCTTCCATCTCGTTCCACCAATATGCCAAGATGCCGTGGCGCGACCTGTTCACCGAAATGGAGGCGGTGCTGCGCAGCTCGGGCGGCCGCCCACATTGGGCCAAGCGCCACACCATGACCGTTGACGATGTTGCGCGCCTCTATCCGCGCACCGGCGATTTCCTGCGCGTCCGCGAAACCGTCGATCCGGGCCAGAAGTTCGTCAATGACGACCTTGCACGCCTGTTCGGCCTGACCCCTCCTGCTCGGAGCTGACTTACGTGAACGACCAGCAATTGCATGCCCATCTGATCGGCCGCCAGGGTTCGCGCCATGATCTCAACACGCCGGTGCTGGTGCTCGATCTTGATCGGCTGGACAGCAATATTGGCCGGATGGCCGCGTTCGCCTCGGCGCACGGGCTAAAGCTCCGCCCGCACGCCAAGACGCACAAGAGCGTCGACATCGCCAAGCGCCAGATAGCGGCAGGCGCAATCGGGCTGTGCTGCGCCAAGATCGGCGAGGCCGAAGCGCTGGCCGATGGTGGCATCACCGGGCTGCATATCACGTCGCCGGTCGTGCCCGCGCCTGCGGTCGATCGGCTCGCAGCGCTCAACCTGCGGTCGGCGGAACTGATGACCGTGGTCGACAACCCCGACAATGCGCGCGCCGTCGCGCAGACGGTCGAGAGGGCAGGGGACGCCAAATTGTCGGTGATCATCGACGTCGATCCCGGCATCCATCGCACCGGCGTTGCCTCACCGGAGGCCGCGGTCGAACTGTTCGATACGATCCGCGCGCTACCCGCGCTCGTCTATCGCGGCGTGCAATTCTATTGCGGCTCGCACCAGCATATCCATGCCTATGCCGAGCGCGAAACGGCCATGCGCGAGCGCGCCGACTACCTCCGCACTGTCATCGCCGCGCTTGCCGAGGCCGGCGGCGCGCCGGAGATCGTCACCGGGGGCGGGACGGGGACGCACCGCATTGATGCCGGCCTCGGCATCTTCACTGAACTCCAGGTCGGCTCCTACATTTTCATGGACGACGAATATCTCGCCTGCGACCTGACCGGGGAAGAGGGCGCACCGATCCCGTTCGACACGTCGCTGATGATCGACACCAGCGTGATCAGCGCCAATACGCCGGGTCTCTTCACGCTCGACGCCGGGATCAAGTCGATGGCGACCGACGCGCCGCTTCCCTCGGTGGAAACCGGGACTCCCGATGGTGCGCGCTTCTTCCTGATGGGCGACGAGCATGGCGCGGTCCTGACCTTGCCGAACGCGCTCGCGCTCGGCGATCGCATCTCGCTCCGCACGCCGCATTGCGACCCGACGGTCAACCTGTACGACAATTACCATGTCGTGCGCGGCCAGACGCTCGATGCCATCTGGCCAGTTTCGGGGCGAGGGCGGTCGCGGTAGCTTAAACCGTTCGGTTCGGGGAGGGATGTCGCCCGGCTTATCGCCGCGGCGCAGGTCCAGCGAACGTTACCAGACTTTCCGACCCGTCGGCGGCCACCGCCGACACGCCGACGAAATTGTCGTCGATCGGCACGTTCTTCAGCACTAATTCGGTGGCGCCGGCAACATCCCGGCTCGTCGTCCAATTCTGTGTGTCGGCGCGGCGCCAATGCACGCGATATTTGGTCGCACCATCGACCGGCTGCCAGCGCACCGTCGTGTCGCGCGACAAGGCGCCCTGGACGGTCACGCCTTCCGGCGCGGCAGGCGCGGCGGCGAGCCGGCGGATCGTCGCGATGTTGATCGCCGCCACCTTGGCCAGATAGGCGAAGTCCATCTTGTCGATCGTATCGCCATAAGCGACGCCGTTCTCGGTCCGGACATATTGGTGCTGTCCGTCCCAGCGTTCAGCCGCGACGGTGAAGCGCACCGCCGGGTAGCCGAGTTCGAGAAAGGGCAAGTGATCGCCGCCGCGCCCGAAGCGATCGGGACGGCGCACGATGAACGCGTCGAGCCCGCCGGGAATGCCCGCCGCGACCTGGTCGATCGTCTTGGCCAGCGCGCGGCTCGGGCCGTCATCCTCGCCGCCGTTCATCCGTCGCGCGAGATCGCCCTTCATATCCTCGCTCTCGCGAATGCCTTCGGAGAACACGCGTACGCTCTTGTTCGCGACCACACCGCCTTGGCCGATCGAATTGCCGACGATGTCGTTGTTGAGCATCGCGGTCACCTTCCAGCCGCGCTCCTTGGCGGTGTCGGCAAGCAGCTTGCCGCCCCACAATCCCTGTTCCTCGCCGGAGAACACCGCATAGACGATCGTCGCGCGGAATTTCTGCTTCGACAGGATACGCGCAGCCTCCAGGACGACGGCGACGCCCGACGCGTCGTCATTGGCGCCCGGTGCATCCGCCCTGGCATCCATGACATCGCCGACGATCGAATCGATATGGCCGCCGACGATGACCACACGACTTGGGTCGCTGCCTTTCTGAATGCCCAGCACGTCGACGATGTTCACGCCGTTGGGTGCGCGCGGCCCGGTGAAATTGCGCGCGATCGTCTCGTTCGTCAGGCATCCGCCGCAGGCCGCCCCGATCGCGTCGAACTGCGCTTTCGCCCAGCCGCGAGCCGCGCCGATGCCGCGCTTGGGATCGTTGGGATCGGACAGCGAGTGTCGTGTGCCGAACCCGACCAGCGTGCTGACGGTGGCTTTCATCCTCGATGGGGAGGGCTGCTCGACCGCGGGAGCTGCGGAAACGAGCGCGAGCGGGGCGAGCATCAGGACGTTGCGCATGCGGCAACCTGACTGGATGCCACCGTCCGCGCAATGAAATTAGACGCTGAATAACGTAGCTATGCAGGCGTCATGCTGAGGAGGGCGATCGTCGAGTCGCCGTCCAAATTTCTGGGACAATACGAATAATATTACGCAACGCCTGCGAAACGGTTGGCACTTACATAGTTAAGATACGTTCGCCTCAGTAACAGGAGGTACGCGTGATGGCCACGGAACGCGTAGTCGCGTTCGGGTTTCTGACGAGCAGAGACCTGGAATTGTTGGGCAGCGGCTTCAATCGCCATTTTCCCGTTACGAACGACGATTTGTTCGCCGAATTGATTGACCAGCTTGATCGGATCGAAATCGAGCCGGCGGATCGTGGTATTATTTTGCGGACCCGGGATAGCTGATCATGAGGTTCAGCTGAGCCGGTCGATCGCCTCGCGGTCCAGGCTTCCCGGTATCACCATGATCGGGACCGGCAGCGTTCCTGCCTCGCTTCCCGCGAAGTGGCTGACCAATGGCCCTGGCGATCCGCTCGGCGCCGCGCCGAGCACCAGTGCCGCGATCTCCGGATTGCCTTCGATCGTCTCGCGGATGACCTTTGGCCCATCGCCCTGCTTCAGCGTGATCGCGGGTTTCAGTCCCGATTCCTCGAACAACGTGCCTGCCGCGCCGGCAATGATCGCTTCGGCGTGCTGGCGGGCCTCGGCCTCGATCGTCGCCTGGACGCCGCCAAAGGCGATGAATTCCTGTGGCTCCATGATCGACAGGATCTCGACGCCGCCGCCGGTCTTGACCGCGCGCCGCGCCGCAAAGCGCAGCGCGACCTCGGCTTCGGGACTGTCGTCGACCACCACCAGATAGATGCGCATGCGCGCCCGGCTCCTCTCGTTCGTGCGATAGGTGACGCGGAACGCACGCCTGTGCAAGCACCTCGGTCTTGACCCGAAGCGTGCCGGGCGCGAAGGAGCCGCTTCACAGTCCGCCTCCCCAGGACGCCCGAGAGGACGCAGAATGCCCATCGAGATCAAGATGCCCGCACTTTCACCGACCATGGAGGAGGGCACGCTGGCGAAATGGCTGATCAAGGCCGGCGATACCGTCAAGTCGGGCGACCTGATGGCCGAGATCGAAACCGACAAGGCGACGATGGAGTTCGAAGCAGTCGACGAAGGCGTCATCGCCGAGATCGTCGTTCCCGAGGGCACCGACAATGTGAAGGTCGGTCAGGTCATCGCGATCCTTGCGGTCGAGGGTGAGGATGCCTCCGCCGCCAAGGCTGCGCCCAAGGCCGATGCGCCGAAAGCGGAAACTCCGAAGGCTGACGCTGCTCCTGCTCCGTCGCCGACTCCCGCAGCTCCTGCCGCGACACCCGCTCCAGCATCCGCGCCCGCAGCTTCGGGCGACCGCGTCAAGGCGAGCCCGCTCGCGCGCCGCGTCGCGGCTGAAAAGGGCGTCGACATCGCATCGGTGACTGGCTCGGGCCCCAACGGCCGCATCGTTCGCGCCGATGTCGAGGGTGCGAAGCCCGGCACCGCCCCGGCAGCCACCGCTGCCGCGCCGGCAGAGGCAGCGGCTGCGCCGGCACCGGCCAAGCCCGTCGCGATCCCCGATATCCCCCACGAGGCGACCAAGCTGTCGAACGTGCGCAAGACGATCGCGCGCCGCCTGACCGAATCGAAGCAGCAGGTCCCGCATATCTATCTGACCGTCGACATCCGTCTCGACGCGCTGCTCAAGCTGCGCGCCGACCTCAACAAGAGCCTCGAGCCGCGCGGCGTGAAGCTGTCGGTCAACGATCTGCTGATCAAGGCGCTCGCCGCCTCGTTGATCCAGGTGCCCAAGTGCAACGTGATGTTCACGCCTGACCAGCTGATCAGCTTCCAGCGGGCGGACATTTCGGTCGCGGTCTCGACTCCCTCGGGCCTGATCACGCCGATCATCACCCACGCCGACACCAAGGGCGTCGCGGCGATCTCGACCGAGATGAAGGATCTCGCCACGCGCGCCCGCGACAACAAGCTCAAGCCCGAGGAATATCAGGGCGGCACCGCGTCGATCTCGAACATGGGCATGTTCGGGATCAAGCAGTTCGAGGCGGTGATCAATCCGCCCCAGGGCATGATCATGGCGATCGGCGCGGGTGAGAAGCGTCCGTACGTGATCGACGATGCGCTAGGCGTCGCCACCGTGATGTCCGCAACCGGCAGCTTCGATCACCGCGCGATCGATGGGGCCGACGGCGCCGAGTTGATGCAGGCGTTCAAGGCGCTGATCGAAGCACCGCTCGGCATGCTTGCCTGAGGCACGGACGATGTCCGCGCGGACCATTGCCGAGGCGTGTTACATGGTCGCCAGCGCGATCGTGACGTACCTCATCACCGCGACGGCGGCGTGGGGCTATCCGCAGGGTGGGGCGACGATTTGGCCGATCGGCCTGGTCGCGATGGCGTTCGTGATCGGCTTCGGGTTCAAGCCGTTCCTCATTTCGTGGCGAGCCGATCGCGCCGGGCGGCGCGACGCGTGAGCGCCACCGCCTCCTTCAACCCGCCGGCGCGCGAGCCCGCGATCCGCGTCACGGCGATGCCCGCAGACGCCAATGCCTATGGCGACATTTTCGGCGGCTGGCTGATGAGCCTGATGGATTCCGCCGCTGGTCTGGTCGCCGCGCGCCACTCGCATGGCCGTGCGGTCACCATCGCGATGGACGGGATGCAGTTCCACGCACCCGTCCATATCGGCGATGAGGTGTCGGTATATGCGCAACTGGCCAAGGTCGGGCGCACGTCGATGACGATCGATGTCGAATGCTGGGCGCGCGATCGCCACCGCGACGATCACCGCAAGGTGACCGAGGCGCGCTTCACGTTCGTCGCGATCGATCAGGATCGTAAACCGCGGCCGGTAATCGTCGAATGAACGACGCGCCGGTCTCTCCGCCCGAACGCATGCCCGACATCCGCGTGACGGTGATGGCCGCCGACGCCAATCCCTATGGCACCGCCTTTGTCGGCTGGCTGTTCGGTCAGATGTCGCTCGCAGGCGGCAGCCTCGCCTCGCGCCGCACCGGCAAGCGCGCGCCGGTGGTCGCCGCCGACGGCTTCAAATTCCTGGCACCGGCCGATATCGGCGACGAACTGTCTGTCTGGGCCGAAGTGGTGGGCGAGGGGCGCACCTCGCTGACCATCGCCACCCAAGCCTGGAAGCGCGACCGTCATGGCGAGGCGATGGCTAAGGTCGCGGAAGGGCGGTTCGTATTTGTCGGCGTTGGTGATGTTCGCCAGGACATGGTCTGATGCCTCCGCGCTTCCCATATTCTCTTCGATACTAAGCAAGGACCTCCCCAGTGGCTGAAACCTATGACCTCATCGTCCTCGGCTCCGGGCCCGGCGGCTATGTCGCGGCGATCCGTGCGGCACAGCTCGGGCTCAAGACCGCTATCGTCGAGCGCGAATTGCTCGGCGGCATCTGCCTCAACTGGGGGTGCATTCCGACCAAGGCGCTGCTGCGCTCGGCCGAAATCTATCATTATATGCAGCACGCCAAGGATTACGGGCTGGTCGCCGACAAGATCAGCGCCGATCTCGACGCGGTGGTCAAGCGCTCCCGCGGTGTCGCCAAGCAACTCAATCAGGGCGTCACGCACCTGATGAAAAAGAACAAAATTACCGTGCACATGGGCACCGGGAAGCTGACCGGGAAAGGCAAGCTGACCGTCACCGCAGAGGACGGCAAGACGACCGATCTGGCGGCCAAGAACATCATCGTCGCGACCGGCGCGCGTGCCCGCGACCTGCCGTTCGCCAAGGCCGACGGCAAGCGCATCTGGACCTATCGCCACGCGATGACGCCGAGCGAAATGCCGTCGAAGCTGCTGGTCATCGGCTCGGGCGCGATCGGGATCGAGTTCGCCAGCTTCTACAAGGACATGGGCGCGGACGTTACCGTGGTCGAGATGCTCGACCGAGTGGTCCCGGTCGAAGATGCCGATGTCTCCGCTTTCCTCGAAAAGGCGCTCAAGAAGCAGGGCATGACGATCATGACCAAGGCCGGCGTCGACAAGCTCGACGTGAGCGCCAATGGCGTGAAGGCGTCGATCAAAGACAAGGACGGCAAGGTCACGACCGCCGAGTTCAGCCACGTCATCGTCGCGATCGGCATTCTGCCCAACACCGAGAATATCGGCCTGGAAGAATTGGGCGTGAAGACTGACCGCGGCCACATCGTCACCGACGGCACCTGCAAGACCAATGTCGATGGCCTCTACGCGATCGGCGACGTCACGCAGCCGCCCTGGCTCGCGCACAAGGCCAGCCACGAAGGCGTGATCGCGGTCGAGGCGATCGCCGGCAAGCATCCGCACGCGATGGACCCGCTGAACATCCCCGGCTGCACCTACTGCCATCCGCAGATCGCCAGCGTCGGCCTGACCGAAGCCAAGGCCAAGGAAGCGGGCTATGAGGTTAAGGTCGGCAACTTCCCCTTCATCGGCAATGGCAAGGCGATCGCACTGGGCGAGGCCGAGGGCTTCGTGAAGACGGTGTTCGATGCCAAGACCGGCGAGTTGCTCGGCGCGCACATGATCGGCGCCGAAGTGACCGAGCTGATCCAGGGCTACACGATCGGCAAGACCGGCGAACTGACCGAAGCCGAGTTCATGGAAACGGTGTTCCCGCACCCGACCTTGAGCGAGATGATGCACGAGAGCGTGCTCGGCGCCTACGGTCGAGCGCTGCACATCTGAAGCGATCCGGCCGGCGGACGAACTTACCACCGGCCGCATCTATCCGGTCGCGGATCAGCCGGGGCGAGGTCGCGCTCAAACCCTCCGCTGGGGGTCGCGTTGCCGCGTGCGATATGCTGATCTGTGTAGATGGGGAAATCGGGTCGATTCTGGCCTTTGGGGGCGGCGTTGCTGCTTGCCGCGACGATGGTCGTGGTGGGATGGCCGGGGCTCGCCGAATATGACAGTGTCGAGCAATTCCATCAGGCGCTGACCGGCCAATATGACGATTGGCATCCGCCGATCATGGCGCGGCTGTGGTCGTTGCTCCACGTTCTGGGCGGCGGGGCAGGGCCAATGATGGTGCTGCAGATCGCGCTTTACTGGCTCGGGCTTGGGTTGATCGCCGGCGCACTGGCGCGAACCGATCGCTCGCGCGCTGTGGCGTTGGTATTGGTGGTCGGTGCGCTCCCCGGCTTCGCGGTGTGGCAATGGGCGGTGCTCAAGGACGTTCAGATGGTCGCCGCGATACTGGCGGCGGTTGGCATCGTCGGATGGTGGCGCTTGCGCGGCGAACGCGTTCCGTGGGCGGCGGTGGCGATCGTGATTGCCCTGCTGGGCTATGCCACCCTGGTCCGTGCGAATGCGGTGTTCGCGACTGTCCCGTTGGCCGTGATGTTGCTGCCACGTTTGGGCTGGCCGATGCGGTTGTCGCTGGTGCTGGCGGGAGCGGTTGCGGTCGTCGCGCTGACCCCACTGATCGACGCCGACCTGCTGGGCGCGGCGCCCAGTGGCGTGCGGACGACCGAACCGCTGTTCGATCTCGCCGCGATCGCGGTGCGGACCGGCGATGCCGATGCGACCGGGATCGATCCCGAGGGAATCGCGGCGCTGCGACGTGGTCGGTGTGTGAAGACCTATTTCTGGGATACGTTGGGCGACAGCCCGTGCGCCGATGCGATCGAGGATCTGGCGTCGCGGCCGGTCGCGGCGATGTATTTGCAGCTTGCCCATGCCGCGCTCCGCCATCCGCTGGCTTATGCAGAGCATCGGCTGGCGCATTTCAACATGACGCAACGTTGGCTTGTCGGCCGCGGGTTGATGGCCGGCTGGCCGCCGTCGCGATCCCAGCCCAATGCGCAGGGGCTGGGCGGTCCCGGGCTGGCGGCGTCGTGGTGGATCGACGCGACCCGGCTGCTGGCCGATACGCCGCTCAACTGGCCGATCGTTTGGCTGGCGCTCGCGTCGGCGGCGTTGATCGAGGCGCTACGCCGTACCGCCTCGCCGTTGCGCGACCTTGCCTTGGCGCTGCTGGTGTCGTCGCTCGCGCTAGAGGCGAGCTTCGTCGCGATCAGCATCGCCGCTGACCTGCGCTACCATCTATGGCCGATGATCGCGGCGGCGCTGGGCGCCATCCTCCTCATAGCGCAAGCGCGACCGCTGCGGCCTATGCTCGTCGCGAGCGCGCTTGCGCTGTCGCTGGCCATCGCAAGCGGTCTTGCCGCGCGAGCGATCCTGCCGCCCGCGCCGAGCGGTTATCCCGAGATGCTGGCGAGCTAAAGCTTGGCGAATTCGGCGAGCAGCGGCTGATACTCTTCCATCGACGGGAATTGCGCGTACGAATGTGGCGCATCGACCAGCGCCCAGGGCAAGGCCTCGCTGGTATAGCTCTGGACGAACGGCGTAACCCAGCTCGGATCGTCGAGCATCGTCGCGCGCACGTTGACGAAACCCATGTCGGGCTCAAAATCGGTATAGACCCAGCTCTTGCAGTTATCGCAATGCTGGTGGTGCAGCCGTTCGCCGTGCAGCCCGCCAATCACCGTCTCGCCCTCGGTCAGCGCGAAGCCGCCGCGCGGCACCGCGGCGGTGACCGAATAGGCGCCGCCGGTCATTTTCTGACATCCCGTGCAATGGCAGATTCCGGTGAACATCGGTGGCGCGCTGACTCTGAAGCGAACCTCGCCACAGCGGCATCCTCCCTCCATCGGCAATGTCCACTTCGCCATTCCATTCCTCCATGCCTTGGGGCAGCCTGATCCTAACAAATAAGGGGAGCAAAGAGGATGCAGACTTTCGCGATCTTGTGGCCGGCGATCGCGCTCGCGGCGCTCAGCTTCGTGGTGATGGTGTGGGTAGCGGTCGCACGCACCGGCCACATGAAGAGAAACCCGCCGCGCCCCGACGATCTCGCGACCGGCGAAGCAGCGATGCGCTATTTCCAGCCAGTCGAGATGCCTGCCAACAACCTCCGCAACCTGTTCGAGGCGCCGGTCCTGTTCTTCGCGCTGATCCCGCTACTGTTAATCACGCATCAGGCCGGCCATGCGCAGGTGGCGCTCGCCTGGGTCTATGTCGCGCTGCGCGTGGTCCACAGCATCGGTCACGTCGTCCTGCACAAGATATCGGTCCGCGCACCCGCTTTCTGGGTGTCGGTGATCGTGCTGATGGCGATGTGGATCGGCTTCGCGATCGATATCGCCAGCGCCCAATCCGCTTACGACGCGGCGATCGACAATATGACGATCTGATCGCGGCCTGGCGTCAGGCGGCTTGCTCTTCGCTCGGCGCGTCGATCATCTTGAATTCGCGTGAGGCGCCCAGCACCGGCGTGACCGTTGCGGCTGCCGCGGCAGCCTGGGCGGAGAAATGCTTCAGGCGACCGTCGACATGGGCGCCGGTTTCGAGCGAGATCGTCTCATATTCGACATCGCCGGTGATCCGCGCACCCGCTTCGACCGTCAGTTGGCGGATCGACACCGCACCCTCGATCCGGCCGGCGATGCGCGCATTCTCGGCACGGACCTGGCCCTGGATCAGCGCTTCGGTTCCGACAACCAGGCTCCCACAATCGAGATCGCCCTCGACGCGTCCTTCGATGTGCAGATCGGCCGAGGCGCGAACGTTGCCGGTCACGACGACGTCGGGACCGATTACCGAGAAGCCGGCGCCGGAGCTGCCGTTGGTCCGGCGCGCCGTGGCGGCCGCGGGTTGATAGGTCGACGCCGGCGCGTCGTCACGCTTGTTGAACATCCCATACCCCTTTGTGCGAATCCCGAGTCTCGCGCGCCAGCCTAGCGAACTCCGCATCAGGCGGGATAGGCGCGAAACGGGTTGAGCGGCAGGCCGTTGTCATTGGCGGGCGAGACGAGGAACTGGCGGCCGAGCAGCAGAGTGGCGCCAATCATCGGAACCGCGCCTGCCATCGCCCACACCTCCATTCCGGTTAGATGGCTGGCCAGCCCCAGCATCGTTCCAGTGACGACCAGGGCAGCGACCGTCCAGGATCTCCGGTCCTCAAGCAGAAGCGCGGTCAGCACGGCGAGCGCGGTGACCGGAAGGAAGCTGTTCCAGTGCATGCCGGGCAGCAGCCCGACCAGGATCAGGCTTGTCGCCGTGCCGTTCGCCACCAGGTCGCGATCGCTTGGGCGGCGCCACGCGAAACGCGCGGTCAGCCAGGCGGCCGTGCCGATGGCTGACGTCAAAGCGAGGCCGGCGAAAGGCAGCTGATTGATCCAGGGCAGCGCCTGAAGGACCGCCCACATGGACGGTGCATCGTTCGACAGGCGCGGCGATGCGCCGGCCAGGCCGACATAGAGTGTCGACAGATCGGTCCAGGGCAGACCGGCGAATCGAAGCACGGTCACAGCGAGCAGGAAGGTGAGGGGCGCGATCAACCAGAGCCGCAGCGACCGCCTTGTGATGAGGAAACCGACCATCAGCGGCAGCAAGGTCGCGTTGATCGGGCTGCTGGCAATGGCGAGACCGGCGAGCGCCAGCATCATCGCATAAGGCGCTGGCCTGCCTGCACCCGCCATAACGGGAATGTGGATGCCGTCGCGTTGCATGGTGGCGTCTTACGGTGCGTCGGTTAGCGCTCGGTAAAGGCGAGCTGGGTAGAGGCGTCTGGTTCCCCTCGCCAAATCGAATTATCGCTCCCATATGGATCGGGGTGGTCGCCTGATAGCTGTCGCGATTGCGGCATCGGGGCTCGGATTGCTCTTTCACCCCCGTTGACCGTTTCCGACTCCCCGTCTATAGGCGCGCCCGCTCACTCGGCAGTTTTGCCGCGCGAGTAAGA
>Ga0207669_10000991_pt1 | contig 12084 bp, 11 predicted proteins | sample KBSM33metaG_FD_184329 | JGI IMG/M metagenome (GOLD analysis project Ga0207669, IMG submission 184329) | Miscanthus rhizosphere microbial communities from Kellogg Biological Station, Michigan, USA - KBS M3-3 metaG (SPAdes) (version 2) | ecosystem: Host-associated > Plants > Roots > Rhizosphere >...
GCAGGAAGAAGGCCAGGTACTCCGCGAGGTACACGCCAAGACCGGCGCCCTGGTGGCGCTGGACGCCGAGCCGGCGGACGGCGACGCCCGCGATCGTCTCCGACGCGGGATCGGACGGCCGCCGCAGCGCGAAGACGTCCACCGCGTGGCCGGCGGCGGCGAGCGCCTCCGCCTCGCGCCGCACGCGCGGATCCTCCTCGTAGTAGGAGTGGGTCAGCATCGCGATGGGACGGCGTGCCGAGCCGCTCGCGCCTGACGGGTCGGTGGCCATGTCCATGCCCGAAGAGCGTACCGCAGCGGGTGGCCGGCGGGCCGCCGGACGGCCGGCACCCGGTCCTCGCGGCCTGCCGTGTTACCCTCCGCGCCGATGAACGAGACGGCCGAGGTGTCTGCGCATTTCCGCACGACCGCCGTCCGCCCCGGACCCCTCGGCCTGCTTCGTGAAGCGCTGACCGAGATGCTCGGGCGGCGACGGCTGATCGCGTATCTCGTCCAGGCGGACATGAAGAAGAAGGGGGCGGACACCCTTCTCGGCAACATCTGGTGGGTCCTCGACCCGCTCCTCCAGATGATCGTCTACGTGGTCTTCATCTCGGTCGTCCTGGGTCGCGGCGGGCCCGACTACCCGCTGTTCATCTTCGCCGCGATCCTGCCCTGGAAGTGGTTCCAGTCGTCGATCCAGGACGGCATCAGCTCGGTGTCCAGCGCCGACAAGCTGATCCGCCAGATCCAGTTCCCCAAGCTCGTGCTGCCGGTCTCGTCGGTGGTCGCGGGGATCGTGAACTTCGCGTTCGGCCTGATCCCGCTGGTCGGGCTCATCCTGCTGCTCTACCGCGACCGCCTGAGCGTGACCCTGCTGCTGATCCCGGCGATCGCCGCGGTCCAGTTCTTCCTCAACCTCGGGCTGGCGATCGGCCTCGGCGCGTTGAACGTGTTCTACCGCGACGTCGGTAACATCTCGCGCCACGTCCTCCGCCTCTGGTTCTACCTGTCCCCGGCGCTCTACTCGGTCGAGCAGCTGCAGAAGGGCACCGAGAACCTGCCGATCATCGGCCAGATCCTGCTGCTCAACCCGTGGACGACGCTCTTCACCGCCTACCGCGACGTCATCTACTTCAGCCGCATGCCGAACTGGATGGACCTCGGCCAGGTGCTCGTCGGCTCGCTCGTGCTGTTCGCCCTGCTGACCTATGCGTTCAAGCGGGCCGAGCCCTCGTTCGCCAAGGTCCTCTGATGGACGATCCGGACCAGCTCAGTGCCGCCAAGCCCTCGGTCGTCCGCCTGGACGGCCCGGTCGCCATCGAGGCGCAGGGACTCGGCGTCAAGTACAGCCTCAAGTTCACGCGCAAGACGACCATCCACCGCTCGTTCGTGAACATGCTCAAGGGCCAGCCGTCGGACGACTTCTGGGCGTTGAGCGACGTCACCTTCAAGCTCGTCCACGGGGAATCGCTGGCCGTGATCGGGCCGAACGGGGCCGGCAAGAGCACCCTGCTCCAGGTCCTCGCCGGGATCATCACGCCGTCGGCCGGGGTGGTCGAGGTCAATGGCCGGATCTCGAGCCTGCTGACCCTCGGGGCCGGGTTCGACCCGGACCTGACCGGGCGCGAGAACGTGCGCCTGGCGGGGGCCTTCATGGGCATCGAGGGCGTCGAGATGGCGCGGATGACGCCGGGGATCATCGCCTTCGCCGACCTCGGGCCGTTCATCGATGCGCCGATCAAGACCTACTCGTCGGGCATGCGGGCCCGGCTCGGGTTCGCCATCGCGACGTCGGTCGACCCGGACATCCTGCTGCTCGACGAGGTGCTCGCGACCGGCGACCAGGTGTTCCGGGCGCGATCCAAGGCCCGGGTCCTGGAGCTCGTGAAGGCCGCCAAGGGCGTGGTGTTCGTCACCCACGACCTCAACTGGGTCACCGAGTTCTGCAATCGCGCGCTCCTGCTCGAGCGCGGCCGCATCGTGGCCGAGGGCGACCCGGCCGAGGTCGTCGCGATCCACCGCGAGCACTCGGAGCGGACGAAGCTGGAGCGCGAGGCGGCCATCGCCCAGGCGCTCGTGGAATCCGGCGCCGGCCCGCTCCCCCCGGACGCGGCCAAGGGCACCCTCGCCGGCTAGATCGCCGGCAGCGCTTCGCGGGCCGACCAGCCGGCGCCCAGGCGCAGCACCTGACGGGGCTTGACCGTCCGACCGCGCGAGCTGTCGACGGTGTCCACCACCAGCGACGCCTGGTCGAACACGCGGTCCCAGTCGATCGCGCGGTGTGCCGTGACGACCACCACGACGTCCGAGGCGGCCAGCAGCGCGTCCAGGCCGACACCCGTCCGCTCGATGCCGTCCGCGTCGCGGAACGTCGTCACGTGCGGGTCGTGGAAGGCCACGTCGGCGCCGCGATCGGCAAGGCCCGCGATGACGTCCGCGGCCGGCGAGTTGCGGGCATCCTGGACATTGGGCTTGAACGCGACCCCGAGCACCCCGACGCGGGCGCCCTTGAGGGCCTTGCCCCGGTCGTTGAGCGCCTCGGCGGTGAGGTCCACGACGTGGCGGGGCATCGCGAAGTTGATGTCCCCGGCGAGCTCGACGAACCGGTCGATGAAGTCGAACTCGCGGGCCCGCCAGCTCAGGTAGTACGGGTCCACCGGGATGCAGTGGCCGCCGACGCCCGGGCCCGGGGTGAAGCGCATGAAGCCGAACGGCTTGGTCGCCGCGGCGTCGATGACCTCCCAGACGTCGAGGTCCATCCGCTCGCACAGCAGCGCCAGCTGGTTGACGAAGGCGATGTTGACGTTGCGGAAGACGTTCTCGAGCAGCTTGGCCAGCTCGGCCGCGTCGGGCGACGAGAGCGGCAGCACGTGGTCGTTGATCTTCCCGAGCAGGGCGGCGGCCCGCTTCGTCGCGGCCGGCGTCGTGGCGCCGACCAGGCGCGGGACGTTCTTGGAGGCGGATGCCGGATCGCCCGGGTTGACCCGTTCGGGCGCGAACGCGAGGTCGAAATCGGTGCCGGCGACCAGCCCGGAGCGCTCCAGCTCGAGCCGGAACGGACCGGTGGTCGTGCCCGGGAACGTCGTCGACTGGAGGATGACCAGCTGACCCGCGCGGAGGTGCTCGCGGATCAGCGACGCGGCCGACAGGACCGGCGCGAGGTCGGGGTCCTTGGACTTCGTGATCGGGGTCGGGACGCAGACGATGATGACGTCGGCGTCAGCGAGACCGGCCTCCTCGGGCGCGACCACGCGCAGGCCGCTGCCGAGCGCCGCCACCAGCCGGTCGTCCGCGATGTCGTCGATCGGGGAGCTGCCGCCCGCGAGCTGGGCGACGCGGACCGCGCTCGCATCGATGCCGTCCACGCGCAGGCCGGCCTCGACGAACGAGATCGCCAGGGGCAGCCCGACGTAGCCAAGGCCGATGACCGCCAGTCTCGAGTCGCTCACGGATCCTCCATATGGGTCGGGCGCGCCGTCGGGCGCCGGGCCGGGTCGGCCGTCCGTGAGGATATCCCGTTCCGGGCCGTCACCTCGAACGGGTGGTCGCGACCGGGGTGCCGTCCTGCTCCGCCGCGGCGGCCAGCACGTCGTCGAGCGTCCGGTCGAACGGGATCTCGGGCCGCCAGTCGACCAGCGACCGGAGCAGGCTCGGGTCGCCCCGGACCTCGGCGACCTCGCCGGCGCGGACCAGGGCCGGATCGACCGTGATCGGCGCGTCGACGCGCGCCTGACGGCACAGCTGTTCGACGATGCGGCGGATCGTGATCGAGCGGCCGGAGCAGACGTTCACGATCGTGCCGCCCGCCACGGCCCCGGACCGCGCGCCTTCCAGCAACAGGCGGTACGCGCGGACCACGTCGCGGACGTCGAGGAAGTCGCGGGCGACATCGAGGTTCCCGACGACGACCTCGCTCGCGCGACCGGCGGCGACCGCCGCGATCCGCGCGGCGAGCGCCGGGACGACGAAGTCCGGCCGCTGGCCGGGGCCGGTGTGGTTGAACGCGCGGGCCACGACGACCCGGACGTTCGAGCGCCCGCCGATGGCCAGGGCGACCGATTCCTGGGCGGCCTTCGAGAGCGCGTATGGCCCATGCGGTCGCAGCGACGCGGCCTCGGACAGCGGGAGCTCCCCGGGTGTGGGGCGGCCGTAGACCTCGCCCGAGCTCGGGATCAACACGATCGGCGAGGGATCGATCCGACGGACCGCCTCGAGGAGGTTCACCGTGCCGCCGACGGTCACCGCGAAGGCCCGCTCGGCATCCTTCGAAGCGGCCGTGCCCGACGACACGGCGGCGAGGTGCACGATCGCGGCGGGTCGGGAATCCGCGATCCAGGCGCCCAACGCCTCCGCATCCGTGACATCCGGCCGGTCGGCTCCGGCCGCGACGACCTCGTGGCCCGCCCCCGCCAGGTCGCGGATCAGCCACCGGCCGACGAAGCCGTCGGCCCCGGTGACGGCGACGCGCATCAGCCGGCGGGCGTCCCGGGGACGGCGACGCGGCCGCCGTCGCCCATCCGCCGGCGGGCCAGGTCGGCGTCGACCATCATCTCGACGAGGCCCTGGAAATCGACCTTGGGCTCCCACCCAAGGACGGTCCGGGCGCGGGTCGGGTCGCCGAGCAGGTGGTCCACCTCGGCCGGCCGGAAGAAGGCGGGGTCGACGACGACGTGGTCGCGGTAGTCGAGCCCGACCCGCCGGAAGGCGATCTCGCAGACATCGCGGACGGAGTGCGCGATCCCCGACGCGACCACGAAGTCCGACGGCTCGGGCTGCTGGAGCATCAGCCACATGGCCTCGACGTAGTCGCCGGCGTAGCCCCAGTCCCGCTCCGCGTCCAGGTTGCCCAGGCGCAGCTCCGTCGCCTGGCCCAGCGCGATCCGCGCCGCCCCGTCGGTGACCTTGCGCGACAGGAACTCCAGCCCACGACGTGGCGACTCGTGGTTGAACAGGATCCCGGACGCCGCCCACAGGCCATAGCTCTCGCGGTAGTTGACCGTGATGAAATGGCCGTACGCCTTGGCCACGCCATAGGGACTGCGCGGATAGAACGGAGTGTTCTCGTCCTGGGGGACCTGGCGGACCTTGCCGAACATCTCGCTCGACGACGCCTGATAGAAGCGGATCGCCGGGTCGACCTGACGGATCGCCTCCAGCATGCGGGTGACCCCCAGGCCGGTGAACTCGGCGGTCAGCACCGGCTGGTTCCAGGACGTCGGCACGAAGCTCTGCGCGGCGAGGTTGTAGACCTCGGTCGGCGCCGCGACCCGCAGCGCCTCGACGATCGAGGCCTGGTCGAGGAGGTCGCCCTGGAGGAGCTCGACGCGGTCCACGAGGTGCGCGATCCGCTCGTTCGCGGAGGTGCTCGAGCGCCGGGTCATCCCGATGACGCGGTAGCCCTTGTCCAGCAGGAGCTCCGCCAGATAGGACCCGTCCTGGCCGGTGATCCCGGTGATGAGGGCTGTCGCAGGCATCGCCGGAGTATAGGCCAGGGGCATGGCGAGGAGCCCTGCTAGACTCCCGGCCATGCCGAGCGACGCAGGTCCGCCGCCCGCGAAGCCGAGGGGGATCCGGCGCCTCATCGGCGTCCTGCCGGCCCCCCGTGACGAGGCGCTGCTGGAGGTCGGGCGCGGCCTCCGCGACCTCGTCCGCGGGCGCGAGCCTCTCTCGGCCGTCAACGCCCGCAAGGCCGACCTCGCCGAGGAACGCTGGCGCCTCGAACGCGGTCGCGCGCGGCTCGCGCAGGGCGACCCGGAGGGCGCCCTCGAGGAGGTCGCCGCGGTCGAGCGGCTCCGTCCCGCCAGCCCGCCGGCAGCCGCGCTCCGCCAGGTCGCGGAACGGTCCGGGGAGATCCGCGGTCGGAGCGCGGGCCGGCCGCTCGCGACCGCGGAAGTCCTCGCCGCGATCGCCCACCTCCGCCAGCTCGGTGCGGCCCGCCCGACGGTCGTGCTGTATCACCAGCCCAGCCCGGACAACCCGTTCCAGACCCTGCTCTACCGCCAGGCCTGGGCGAACGGACTGGCCCCAGTGCCGCTCTGGGACCTCGAGGACCTCGATGCCGTCATCGGGGTCGTCCCGCCGGACGTCCGGCTCGTGCTCCACCTCCACTGGGTCAACCGCGTCCTCCACGGCGCGACGGGACCCGACGACATCGAGGCCCGCCTGGATGCCGTCACCGCGCGGTTCGACCGCGCGATCGCGGCCGGGGTTCGGATCGTGTGGACCGCCCACAACGTCCTGCCGCACGACACGCCCTTCGAGGAAGCGGACACGGAGCTCCGCAGGATCATCGTCGAGCGGGCGGCGCTCATCCACGTGCTGGCGGCCTCCACCCCGGCGCTGGCCGCGGATCGCTACACGATCCCCGCCGAGAAAGTGGTCCACGTGCCGCTCCCGAGCTTTCGCGGGGCGTATCCCGACGTGATCGACCGGCCGGCCGCGCGGTTCGCCCTGGGGCTGCCCGCCGATGCCTACGTCCTGGCGCTGGTGGGCGGCCTGCGGCCGCACAAGGGCCTCGACACGCTGCTCGACGCGCTCGACCTGGCGGCCGAGCAGGAGCCCCGCCTGCACCTGATCGTGGCCGGGTCGCCGAGCCGCTCCGCGGCGACCGACGCGTTCCTGGCGCGCGCGGCAAGCGACCCCCGGATCAGCCTGCACGCCCGGCCGATCCCGTCCGACGACATGCAGCTCTTCCTGCGAGCGGCCGACGTCGCGATGCTGCCCTACCTGCGCACGCTCAATTCGGCGGTCCTGATGATGGTGCTGGCGTTCGACCTGCCGGTCATCGCGCCGCCGGTCGGTGGGATCGGCGAGACCATCGAGCCCGCGGTGTCGGTCACGTTCGAGCCTGGCGATGCCCGGAGCCTTGCGGCCGCGATGCTGGCCGCTCGCGACCTGCCACCCGACGGCGTCCTGGCGGCCGCCCGGCGGATCTCCGACGCCCACGACGCGGACGCCGTCTCGGGTCGGTTCGTCAGCGCGCTGCTGGCCGCGATCGACCGGGACTGACCGAGCGCCCGGAGCGACCCTCGCTAGGAGCGGTGGGCGGCGAGGATCTCCTCGACGGCATCGCAGACCCGCCCGACCGTGGGCTCGTCGAGGTTCAGCCCGCTCGGAAGGTTGATCCCCCACGGGCTCAGCCCGTAGCTCACCGTGTTCCGCGCGGCCGCCGCGACCGCCTCTCGCGTCCCGTCATACGCCGGGATCGAGCTGAGCGGGTGGAAGAACGGGCGGGAGTCGATCCCGCGCTCGCTCAGCAGGTCCATCCACTGCCGCTTGGCGATCCCGAGCCGCGGATCGAAGATCGCCGACACCATCCAGTAAGTGTTCTTCGTGCCGGGCGCCTCGGCATTCAGGGTGATGGATGGGTTCGCGCCGAGCCGTGCCCGGTACCACGAAAAGATCTCGCGCTTCCGGGCGACCAGCTCGTCGATCCGCTCGAGCTGCGCCAGGCCGAGCGCGGCCTGCATGCTGCTCATCTTGTACTTGAAGGCGACCTCGCGATTGAAGAAGAAGCGGTCGCCCGGGGCGCGACCGTGGTCACGGAGCGTCGAGACCCGCTCGAGGAGGTCGGTGCGGTCGGTGACCAGCATCCCGCCCTCGCCGGTCGTCATCGTCTTGGAGCCGTGGAAGCTGAAGACGCCGACGGCGCCGAAGCTGCCGGCCTTCCGCCCGTCCTGCTCGGAGCCGTGCGCCTCCGCGGCGTCCTCGATGACGTCGATGCCGTGGCGCCGGGCGACCGACTCGATCGCCGCCATGTCGGGCAGGTTGCCGTACAGGTCGACCACGATCAACGCCTTCGTCCGTGGCGTGATGACGGCCTCGAAGGCCTCCGCGGAGAGGCACCACGAGTCGCGGTCGACATCGGCGAAGACAGGGGTCGCGCCGACGTACTCGATCGGCGCCGAGGTGGCGATCCACGTGATGTCGGGGACGACCACCTCATCGCCGGGACCCACCCCGAGGCCGGCCAGGGCGAGATGGAGGCCCGACGTGGCCGACGGCAATGCGACCGCGTGCTGGACCCCGATGTAGTCGGCGAACGCGGTCTCGAAGCGCTCGTGGTACATCGAGTGCGACCCGTACCAGGCGTTCGTGACCGCGTCGGTCACGTAGGCGATCTCCTTCTCGGTGATCCACGGCCCGGAGACGGGCACCCGCTCCAACGTCAGTCCTTGACGCATCGGAGGTAGCCGTCGGGCGCGACCGTGACCTGGAGCTTGTCCGGGATCGAGCGGTCGTTCACGAAACGGTCCGTCGTCGCAAGGAAGGCCTGGACGGCGGTCCATGGGTTGTCGCCGTGATGCCACGGTCGGTCGGAGTACAGCCCCTCGGGCAGCTGCTCGATGCAGGTGTCGAACACCACCAGGTAGCTGCCGTTCGTGACCATCGGCGCGTACTGGCGGAGCTCGTCGAGCACGTGGGCGTGCGTGTGCATCGAGTCGAGGACGACCAGCACCCGCTCCCGTCCCTCGATGCGCCGGCGGACCTGGGCGACGATGTCGGGATCGATCGACGACCCCTCGACCATCTGGATGTAGCGCGCCATCGGGTGGGCCTCGATGGCCGCCCGGTTGGGGGCGCGGATGTCGATGTCGACGCCGACGACGACGCCACCCTGGTCGAGCAGGTGCAGCATCGAGGCATAGAAGATCAGTGAGCCGCCACGGGCGATCCCGGTCTCGACGATCGCGTCCGGCCGGATCTGCCAGATCAGCTCCTGCATGGCGAGGACGTCCTGCGGGTACTGGATGATCGGCAGGCCGAGCCAGCGGAAGTGATACGAGTACTCGTGGCCGACGCTCTCGGAGAGGAAGGACAGGGCGGTCCGTCGGAGGCTCTCGTCGGCGCCCATCCCGGCGATCCGCTCGCGGTTGCGCGCCTCGAAGTCCGGGTCGGTCATGTCCGCGACCCGGCCGCCGGCCCGCTGGCGATCTCACGCATCATCCGGTCGTCCCCCCTGCTTCGAGATGGATCACGAACAGCCCCGAGTCGGCCGCCGGATCCTCGACCCATCGGCGGGTCTCGGTCTCGGACGGTTCGAGCCGAAGCGGGACCCGGCTCCGCTCGACGAAGCCGAGCCGGTCGTAGAACGGCATGACGGGATTGTCGGACCGGACGCGGATGTAGATCCGGCGCAGGCCGAGCGGGCCGGTGCCCCAGGCGATCAGGGCCCGAAGCGCGGCACTCATGGTCCCCGGCGCCGACTCGGCCCCACGGACGATGGAATCGGCCTCGCCGACCCCGTCCTCCCAGTCGATGGAGGCCAGACCCATGTACCCGAACGTCGTGCCCGCGGGGTCGTCGACCATGAACAGGATCCTCGAGTCATCCGGGTGATTGGCGACCAGCCAGGCCGCGGTCCGCTCGGTCGTGGCCTCGAACTCCGTCAGGAACGAATGGACGTGGCGGTTGCGCCAGGCCGTCAGCCGCTCGATGTCGGCGGGGTCGAGCCGGTCGCTTCGACCCGCTACGGGGCGCAGGAAGGCGACCGGCGGGTCGCCGACGCGAAGGAGGAGGGCCGGTCCCGGCGCGCCGGCGAGGTCCTTGAGCATGCGCAGCACGTCGCGTCCGCCGTGACTCATCGAGTCGTCACCCTAGCGCATCCCGATCGATGGTGGGCCAGGCCCGGTCCGCCTCGCTGATCACGACCGGAGGCCCCGGCCACGCGATCGCGAGCTCGGGATCGTCCCAGCGGATGCCCCGCGCGTGACCCGGCTCATGGAACGTGGAGATCTGGTAGAGCACGAGGCTGTCGTCCGCGAGCGTCAGGAAGCCGTGGGCGAACCCTTCTGGCACGTACAGGCTCGACAGCCGGTCGCCGTCGAGCTCCTCCGCGTGCCAGCGCTTGAAGGTCGGCGAGTCGGCCCGGAGGTCGACGATGACGTCCCAGATCCGGCCGCGCACGCAGGTGACGAGCTTGGCCTCGTCGTGTGGCCTCGCCTGGAAGTGGAGCCCGCGGAGGGTGCCGGCGCGGCGGTTCGAGGAGAAGCTGGACTGGGCGATGACGGCCGTCAGGCCGTGGGCCGCCAGCTCCCTGGCGCACCAGTTCCGCGCGAACCAGCCGCGCTCATCCTCGTGACGAGTGCCCGACACGAGGAACGCGCCGGCGAGCGGGAGCGGGCTGAGCGTCAGCTGCTCGGCGGCGGTCACACGAGCTCCGGGGCCGGGACGGGGATGATGAATCGGCCACCGAGGGAGCGGTATCCCTCCTGCTGGGCGAGGATCTCGTCGGCGAAGTTCCAGGCGAGCAGCAGGCAGGCGTCGGGCATGGCCTCGACCAGGCGCTCCGTCGGCACGATCGGGATGTGCACGCCGGGCATGTAGCGGCCCTGCTTGTAGGGGCTGCGGTCGACGACGAAGTCGACGGTGTCCGGTCCGATCCCGAACGCGTTGAGCAGGACCGTCCCCTTGGCGGCGGCACCGTACGCGGCGATCGTCCCGCCCTGGTCCTTGATGCCGGCCAGCAGCCGGCGCAGGTCCTCGCCGAGGGCGGTCACCCGGGCCGCGAAGTCGTGGTAGTAGGCCGGGCGGTCGAGGCCGATCGCGGCCTCCTCGGCGAGCATCGCCGCCGCGGACCCGACCGGGACGCCCGCGATGGCATCGAGGCCGGCCGCCCGATCGCGATGGACCGCGAAGATCCGCAGCGAGCCGCCGTGGACCTCCAGCCGCTCGACCGCGGCGACCTCGAGGCCCTGGCGCTCGAGGATCCGGGACAGGGCCGTGAGCGAGTGGTAGTAGCGATGCTCGTGGTAGATCGTGTCGAACTCCAGCCGCTCGACCAGCTCGCGCACGTACGGCGTCTCGATGACCGCGACGCCGTCCGGCTTGAGGACCGTGGCGATCCCCGCCGCGAAGGCGTCGAGGTCGGGGACGTGGGCGATGACGTTGTTGGCATGGAGGACGTCAGCGGTCCTGCCGGTGCGGCGAAGCTCGTCGGCGAGGCCGGGGTCGAAGAACTCGGGCAGCGTCGGGACGCCGCGCGCGTTGGCCGCAGCGGCGATGTTCCGCGCCGGGTCGATGCCGAGGACCGGGACCCCGGCTGCCGCGTAGTGCTGGAGCAGGTAGCCATCGTTGCTCGCGATCTCGATCACCAGGCTCGAATCGGTCAGGCCGGATCCCGAGACCATCCGCGTCGCGATCGCCCGCGCGTGCTCGACGAACGCGTCGGAGACGGACGAGAAGTACGCGTACTCCCGGAACATCGCCTCGGGCGGGACCGCCTCCGTGATCTGGACGAGGCCGCAGGCCGGGCAGATCGCGAGGGTCAGCGGGTAGCGAGGCTCGGGGGCGTCGAGCGTCTCGTCGGTCAGCAGCGCATTCGCCAGCGGCTGGTCACCCAGCGACAGGACCGGCTCGAGCATCGACCCACACGCACCACAGGCGGCCGTCACGCCGCGGACCGGCCGAGATACGCGCGATACCAGGCGACCGTCTCCGAGAGCCCGGCGGCGAGGCCGACCTGCGGCCGCCACCCGAGCTCGCGCCGCGCGCGGGCGGCCGAGACCCGCTGGACCGGGACCTCGTTGCGCGAGGTCCCGAGGATCGTGGGGCGGAGCGGCGATCGCATCACCAGGAGGATCCGCTCGACCATCTCGAGGGCCGTGAGCCGCTGCCCCGCGGCGAAGTTGAAGGGCTCGCCGCGAAGGTCGCGGCGGCGTCCGACCGCCTCCGCGAGGACGAGGACCGCCGTCGCCGCGTCCCGGACATAGAGGTAGTCGCGGACGAACGTCCCGTCGGAACGGATCACCGGCGACTCGTCGAGCAGGACCGAGCGGATCGTCCCCGGCACGATGCGGCTCCAGTTGCGGTCGCCGCCGCCGTAGAGGTTGGCGCAGCGGGTGATGGCCACGGGCAGGTCGTACGTGTGCGCGTAGGTCTGGGCCGCAAGGTCGGTCATCGCCTTCGACGCGTCATACGGATGGGTCGGGCGCAGCGCCATCGACTCGCGATACGGACGCCCGCCCGCGTCCCCGTAGGCCTTGTCCGAGGATGCCACGACGATGCGCTCGACCGCGCCGCGACCTCGGCACGCCTCGAGGAGCGTCCAGGTCCCGGCGGCGTTGTGGCTGAAGGTCATGACCGGGTCCTCGACCGCCGGCC
>Ga0207669_10000992_pt1 | contig 12082 bp, 10 predicted proteins | sample KBSM33metaG_FD_184329 | JGI IMG/M metagenome (GOLD analysis project Ga0207669, IMG submission 184329) | Miscanthus rhizosphere microbial communities from Kellogg Biological Station, Michigan, USA - KBS M3-3 metaG (SPAdes) (version 2) | ecosystem: Host-associated > Plants > Roots > Rhizosphere >...
CGGCTAGCGATGCAACGCAGATGGCGCCGGCGGCGAGCGACGCAACGCAGATGGCGCAGGCGGCGGACCCCGCGGCGGTCGGGCCACAGCTCGCGTACTCGGAGGAGGAGCCGGACTACTACGAGATGCCGGCGGACTCGATCGAGGAGTTCATTCCCGAGCAGGAGGATGAGGCGCCGTACACCGCGGTGATCGCACCGCCACCGCCAAGGACATTGCTGATGGGCAGTGCACTGGCGTTCGTCGTGGCGAGCTTTGCGACGTTGGCGGTCACGGTGGCGATCACCATCCGGCCGGCAGCCTCGGTCGAAGCGCAACCGGCACCGACCGTTCAGTCGGATACGGTGCCGGGGCGATACCTGCCGCCGGTGCCGCACGAGCCGGATCCGGTGGCCTTGCCGATCGCGGTGGTGTCGCCGGCGCCCGCTGCTCCGGCCGCGCCGAGTGTCCCGATCAACCGCGGGCCGGTGACCAACAACGTGCCGTCGGCTCCGGTTCAGCAGGCGCCGGCTCCGCAGGCGCCGCCGCCTGGACCGGCTCCTGCGCCGCAGGTGCCGGTGGCCCCGATTCCGCCGGTGATCATTCTTCCGCCGTTGAACCCGTTCCCCCCGCCGACGTTCCCGACGCTGACGACGACGGTCACGACGACGCCGACGACAACCACCACTACGACAACGACAACGACCACGCCGACAACCACGACGACGTCGACGACCACGACGCCGACGACCACCACGACGACCGCGACGTCCACGCAGACAACCACGTCGTCGGAGCCTTCGACGATTCCGTCGTCGCCGTCGTCGGTCGTCCCCATCACGCCAGTTGAGCCGCCGGCGTCGCAGGCGCCTGCGTACACGCCCGCGCCCGCGTACACCCCGCCATCGGCGCCGGCGTCGCAGGCGCCTGCGTACACCCCGCCACCGGCGCCTGCATACACCCCGCCACCGGCGCCTGCGTACACGCCGCCCGCCGTGGCGCCGGAGCCTGCGATCCCCCCGGCGCCTTCTCCGGTAATTGAGAAGCCTGTGCCGGCCCCGGTGATCGAGGCGCCGTCAAGCGGCGGTGGATCGTCGAGCGGCAGTGGCTCGTCAAGCGGCGGCGGATCCTCAGGCGGCAGTAGGGGTTCCGGTCAGGTTCCGGTGACGACGATCCCGGTGTCGCCCTAGACAGACTCCTGCAACGCGTGCTGCCCGGAGCGGCCACGACCACGTGGGATACGAAGGATTACAGGCGGTTTCACGCACTACGCGGCGCCAGCACGATGTCGACCATCCCGAACCGGACAGGTCGCGCCCATTCGGCGCCGGTGTACCAGGCGGCTGCGCGACGAAGTCCTTGATCAGCGAGTCCATCTACCCCGAACACGGTGTCGGAGTCCAGCAATTCTTCACCGCGCACGAAGATGTGCGTCACCAGCGTGCGATATCCGGGTGCTGTGACCATGAAGTGCAGATGCGATGCGCGCATCGGCGAGCGCCCGGTCGCCGCCAGCATCCGGCCCACCGGGCTTTCGTGTGGGATCGGGTATGGCGTGGGTGTCAGTCCCCAAAACGCATAACGGCCATCGGCGCCGGCGAACAGATGTGCGCGCGCACTGGTGAAGCACCCGCTCGGTCAAGGTGGCCTCGCGCGCCGACTGCTCGGCGGACCCTTTCCCGCCCAGGCGGCGTGCAGAAGTAGCGCGAACCCCGGACCTGTTGGGGGTCTGGTCCTGCGGCACCGAGTCGCCGTGGGCGAGGATGTGCGCGACGCCACCAACGACCGACTCGAGGGGGTACCTGCTTCCCGAAGTCGTCATCAATTGATGACGACTTGGAGACGCCAACGCGCCAGACCGGCTCCGCGTGGCAATTGGGGACTATGGGCTTACGAGCCGTTGGCGTTCAACGGGCTGACCGAGGTGCCGGAGAACCCCAGCCACTGGCTGTACTGCGGGTCGACGTTGCCGGCATGAAGATCGCGTTCTCGGAGACGCCGTAGGTTTCCATGCCGCCTCTGATCAGGTCGACGCCTAAGTCGATGAACCCGTCCATCTCGATTGCACCGCAGAACGTGATCTCGCCGTCGCCCTGGGAGAAGTGCAGGTCACCCACCGAGAGGTTCGCGCCGTCGACGAAGACCGGCTAGAAGACTCTGGTCCCCTTGGTGAAGTTCTTGATGTCCTGCTTGCCGCCGTTCTCCCGTGGTGGTGCGGTGCGGGCAGCCTCGGCGGCCACCCGAGTGAATTCTGCGTCGCTCTGGGAGCCAAGGACGGCGGAGCGCCAACGGTGGCACCCGGTTCGGGTCGGTGTCGATCAGCGCCTGCTAGAAGCGTGGGGTTCGAATGGTTGCAAGTAGCTTGTGCACAGGGCTGTGATTCGATGCCGCATCACGACGGGCACGGCCAAAGGCGCAGGTTACCAATAAAACCCATCCATGTTCGTTATCATCAGACGCATCAAGGCATTTCGGATACACACCGGAGTTACCGATAATCCATCAGGTGCCGGACGTGCCGATGATGCGCTAGCAGGTGCTTTCGACGACGAGGAGGTGCCCTTCCGATGGATGAGTTCCCGCAGGACTACGAGATCTTCAATCTCGGCGATGTGACGCTGCAGCACGGCGCGACGCTGCGCGACGCCAAGCTCGCGTACAAGACGTACGGTGCGCTGAACGCCGACAAGAGCAACGCGATCGTGTACCCGACGTGGTACTCGGGGCGCCACTGGGACAACGAGTGGCTGATCGGAGACGGCATGGCCTTGGACCCGGCCAAGTACTTCATCATCGTCCCGAACATGCTGGGCAACGGGCTGTCCAGCTCGCCGTCCAATACGCCGCCGCCTTACAACGCCGCGCGCTTCCCGCGCGTCACTTTCTACGACCAAGTCGAGCAGCAGCACAGGCTTGTGACCTCGTTCGGGATCGAGACGCTCCCGCTCGTGACCGGTTGGTCGATGGGCGCAGGGCAGACCTACCAGTGGGCCGTCAGCTATCCGGACATGGTCCAGCGGGCGTTGCCGTTCTGCGGCTCGTCCAAGACAAGCGAGCACAACATTGTGTTCCTCGAGGGCGTCAAGTCCGCGTTGACGGCGGACGCCGCGTTCAAGGAAGGCTGGTACACCGAGAAGCCCGTCAAAGGCCTGCGCGCTGCTGCGCGCGTGTATGCGGGCTGGGGCTTCTCGCAGGCTTTCTACTGGCAGCAGGAGTACAAGAAGATGGGCTACTGCTCGCTCGAGGACTTCCTCGTCGGCTTCTGGGAGGGCTTCTTCCTCGACCGCCGCGACCCGAACAACCTGCTGACGATGCTGTGGACCTGGCAGAACGGCAATGTCGGCGCGACGCCCGGCCGCGGGTTCGACGGCGACCAGGTCGCGGCGCTGAAGACCATCAAGGCCAAGACGATCGTGGTGCCAGCGCTCAAAGACCTCTACTTCCCGCCCGAGGACGAGGAGTTCGCGGTCGGCCACATCCCGAACGCCGAATTGCGCGTCATTCCGGGCGTCTACGGCCACTTCGCGGGCGGCGGCGCGAACCCCGACGACATCAAGTTCATCGACGACGTCCTCAAAGAGCTCCTCGCGAGCTGACGGAGATCAGCCATGGCCGTGCCGCTGCAGGCCGGCCGCGGTCGCCCTTCGCCACGGCCGCCGGTGAACCTCAGGGCTGCGGTGAATTCAGGGCCGTGGCCAAGTCTCCGGCAGACCATGGCCGCCGTCGGCTACCACTACCGTCCCGGTGACAAACGAGGCCGACTCGTGGGCGAGAAAGAGCACGCACGCGGCGACCTCCTCCGGCGTACCGCTGCGCCCGATCGGTCCCGCCGCCGCGGCGGCGGCTTCGAACGGTAACTGTGAATCGGTGGAGATGTAGCCTGGCGCAACGATGTTCACGGTGACGCCGGCTCCGACGACCTCCAGGGCCAGTGCCCGCGACAAGCCCACCAGGCCCGCTTTCGCGGCGGTGTAGGTCGACTGACCAGGCATCGCGTTCACCGTGCCCGTGGTCGACCCGATTGAGACGATTCGCCCGTATCCGGCCGCTGTCATCAGGGGCACCACCGACCGGCACATGAGAAATGCCGTACTGAGATTGCGGGCCAGCGCCGCATTCCAGGCGGCGAGCGACATCTCCGCGACGTCGTCGTCGGTGTCCCAACCCGATGACACCGACGTCATGCCGGCGTTGTTTACCAGCACGTCGATCCGGCCCCACCGGTCCAACGCGGCGCGCACCAGACTGTCCGCCGCCCCGTCGACGGTCAGGTCGGCGATCACGCCGACGGCCGCGTCGCCGAGTTCTGCGGCCCGCTGATGCACGCGTTCGGAGGTGGCGCCCAGCACCACCCGGCCGCCCTCCGCGACGAACGCGCGTGCGACCGCCGCACCGATGCCACCCGGTGCTCCGGCGCCGGTCACGATCGCCACCCGGTCCCGAAAGCGCGCCACGGGTCTAAACCTAGCCCGGGCGGTTGGGCGGTTGCCGTGTGGGCCGAGCCGCAGATCGCGGCTTCCCGCGCGTTGACACCCACCTCACCGCAATAGACACCAAAGGTGCTCAGGCGTGCGCACTTTCAATATGACGGCCGTCGATGGTTCACAGATTGGCTACCGGATAGCCGGAGTAACCAGATGGGTGTCTGCGGTGACGTAATCGGTCCGATGCAGCGCAAGCCTGGAAAGGCAGGGCAGAGCAGCTGTGCACACTGGGCCCGACGCGGATCGATCCGACTACAGAACTGGGGATCGTTCCCACCCGGCGTTGCCGTATGGGGGTGGGGATCCCTGATCAGACTTGCTCGCCTTGCCAATTCATCTTCTAGGAGCCATCCATCGCGGTGATCACGATCACGGGCACGCTCTAGAAGCGCCTGTGGATCCTCGTGGATGCCGACATGTTCAGGTCGCTGCCTATCGTCAGAGTGGCGGTACCGTGCAGCAGCGTCCATGTCGGTCCGGCGATCTCGCGCGGGTCGCCGGCTGGCAGCAGGCGTGCGTGTTGGCATTGCACGATGGCGTCGAGCAGGAACCGAACCGACTCGATCACCGTGCAACACACCTGCGCCGCGGACGGGTCACCGACTCAGCGAGAGCGGCCACGATCGTGTGGAATACGAAGGTTTGCAGGCGGTCTCACGCACTACGCGGCGCCAGCACGATGTCGAATTGAACTTTCGACCATCCCGAACCGGACAGGTCGCGCCCATTCGGCGCCGGTGTACCAGGCGGCTGCGCGACGAAGTCCTTGATCAGCGAGTCCTTCACCCCGAACACGGTGTCGGAGTCCAGCAGTTCGTCGCCGCGCACGAAGATGTGCGTCACCAGCGTGCGATATCCGGGTGTTGTGACCATGAAGTGCAGATGCGATGCGCGCATCGGCGAGCGCCCGGTCGCCGCCAGCATCCGGCCCACCGGGCCGTCGTGTGGGATCGGGTATGGCGTGGGTGTCAGTCCCCAAAACGCATAACGGCCATCGGCGCCGGCGAACAGATGTGCGCGCGCACTGGTCCTTTCGTCGTCGTACTGCACGTCGTAGAAGCCGTCTTCGTCGGCCTCCCAGACGTCGATCCGCGCGCCGGGCAGCGGATTGCCGTCGACGTCGGTGACGGTGCCCTCCACCCAGCAGGGCTCACCGGCGGCGCCGAAGCTGATGTCGCCGCCGATGTCGACGCGGGGGCTGCCCTCGACGAAGAATGGGCCGAAAACGGTTGCTTCGGTGGCGTTGCCATGGGCGGCATTGTTGATCGTGATGGTCTGCATCGACGCGCCGAGCACATCGGAGAGCAGGATGAACTCCTGCCGCGTGTCGTCGGTGATGTGCCCGGCGTCGGTCAGAAACGCGATACCGGCCGCCCACTCCTCCTCGGTCAGCCGCACCTCCCGCAGGAAGTCATGGAGATGCCGTACCAGGGCCTGCATCACGTCCCGCAGCCGCGGCTGCGCGCAGGCGTCGAAAGAATGAAGCACCCGCTCGGTCAAGGCGGCCTCGCGCGCCGACTGCTCGGCGGCCACCTCCGTCGTCTCAGTGGCTGTCACGGGGGATGTCATCGGAGTTCCTTTCCCGCCCAGGCGGCGCGCAGAAGTTCGGAGATGGAGTCGGTAGTGACGGGGGTCGGGTTGCCTGCGGGTGCTGCCGCAACGACCGCCTCCGCGGCCGCGGCGATACCGTCCGACGGCATGCCGATGTCACGAAGGGTGCGTGGTGCATCGAGCGCCTCGCGCAGTGTGGTCAGGCCGTCAAGCGCGCTCGGCGCGTCGAACGCCGCGGCGATGCGCTGTTCGGCCGCAGGCGCGTTGGGTGCGTTGAACGCCAGCACATGCGGCAGCACCACGGCGTGCGTCGGCGCATGGGGCAGGTCGAACATGCCGCCGAGTACATGGCAGATCTTGTGATGCAGGCCCGAGCCCGCCGATGCGAACGCGACCGCCGAAAGGTACGCGCCGTAAAGGGTGTGCTCGCGGCCATCCAGGCCGGTTGGCTCCTCGACAACTGCGGACAGGCCGATCCGCAGCGCCCGGATCGCCTCGCCCGCCAGCACCGCGTTCACCGGATCAGCCCGCGGCGCCCACATCGCGTCCACGGAATGGGCCAGCGCGTTGAGCCCCGACGCGACACTCAGGTCGACGGGCAGCCGCTGGGTCAGCGTGGCGTCGTAGACGACAGTCTTCGGCAACACCCTGAGGTCGGTGCCGGTGTCCTTGCGCCCCGCCTCCGTCATCCCCCACACCGGAGTGACCTCCGAGCCTGCGTATGTCGTCGGGACCGCGACGATCGGCAGCCCGGTGGTCAGCGCGACCGCCTTCGCCAGGCCGGTGGCCGAGCCGCCGCCGATGCTGATCAGGGCGTCGACGTCGTGGTCCCGGGCCGCGTCGCGGGCACGCTGCGCCACCTCGACCGGAACATGCATGACGACCTCCTCGCACCAGTGTGCGACGGGCACGCCGGCCAGGATCGCCTCCGCGGTGACGCGCTGGCCGCGCGAGGCGATCACCATCACTCGCCTCGCACCCAGCTCGGTGAGCGCATCCTTCAGATTCTCCGCGGCCGCGGCGGAGGCGAAGCGCACGCGCTGGGGCAGGGTTTGGTGATCGAATCGCATGGTCGGCATCACCGGCCCAGGATGGTCGTCAGCGCGGTCCGCAACGCGTCCTCCGGGTCCTGCGGCAACGACATTGCGCGCCAAGCGATGTGCTTGTCAGGTCGCACCAGCAGCACGCCGCTCTCCTCAACCTCGCGCAATTTGGACCAGTCGTAGTAGAGGTCGGTGACCTCGCGACCGGGGCCGATCACGACGGTCTGTACTGGGATACCGAGTTCGTGGCCGATCTTGTCACCGGCACTGGCCCACTCGTCACCGGCAATACCGGTGATCAACGTCCACTGCCGGTAGGGCGCCAGGTCCATCATGGCGAGTCGCCGGGTATTGTCCCCGACCCAGGCGTGCGGTAGATGCGAGCCTGGCGCCGTTGACATTTCGTAGTAGAGGTCAGGGTCACGGGTCGGCACTGGCGGCATACTGCCGTCGGATACCACCGCCGCCGACTCGTAGAACTGGCCGAGTTCCACACCGTGGGCGTTGAATTCGTAGTTCTTCAAATCCATCGCCGACACCAGAGCGGCGCGCTTGGCGACGCCTCGTGGGGTGTTGGCCTTCCGTTCCTCGATCGCGGCCGCCATCTCCGCCTCGGTGGTCGCTTCGAGCACGCCCAGCGCCTCGAACAGCCCCACGAACTCGCGACTGGATTTGTTGGCCCGCTTGACGATTCGTTCGGCCACAGGCGCGCGTTCGGCCGAATAGGTGTCCAGCAGTGCCGGAGCGGCCTGGCCGTTCAGCACCGCGGCGATCTTCCAGGCCAGGTTGTAGGAGTCCTGCACCGACGTGTTGGAGCCCAGCCCATTGCTCGGCGGGTGGCGGTGGATCGCGTCGCCTGCGCAGAATACCCGCCCACGCTGCAGGTGCGTGGCATACATCTCGTTGTTGCCCCACAACGACGCTCCGGTGATCTCGACGTCCAAATCGGGCACGCCCAGCAGGTTTCGGACGATCTGGGTTGCCGCAGCCTCGTCGACGGCGGGCGGCTCGTCGTTGATGTCATATCCCCACACGACGAGCCACTCATCCCACGGCCGCACCATGCGCACCAGGCCGGCCCCGATCCCGCCGACGTTGGAGCCCGGTTGCAGCACCCAGTACAGCACCGACGGGCGATGGTCGACGTAGCGGGCGATGTCGGCCTTGAAGGTGATGTTCATCGATCCGGCGATGTCCATGTCCCCGGCGAACGGCAATCCGATATCGGCGGCGATCTTGGACCGGGCGCCGTCGGCGCCGATCACGTATTTGGCGCGGATGGTGTAGCGATGACCGCTGAGCCGGTCCAGTACGTCCACGTCGACGCCGTCGGCGTCCTGTCGGTGCGCCAGGTATTCGGTGGAGAACCGGGCCTGGGTGCCGCGCATTGTCGCGTTGCGAACCAGGATCGGCTCCAGGTAGGTCTGCGGGATGTCGACGGTGAGGCAGGGCGATGCGAGTTGGTAGTCACCTTCCCGGTCGGGCCTGGTGCCCCACGTGTGGATGCGGCCGATCTCCTCCCCGGCGATCGCGGTGCAGAACACGGTATCGCCGACAAGCGCGTGCTCGGTGGCGTCGGCGAGAACCTGGTCTTCGATTCCCATGTCGCGGAAGATCTCCATCGACCGCTGGTTGGTGATGTGCGCCCGCGGGGTGTTGGCCGTCCACCGGTATTTGGTGACCATGATGTTGTCAACGCCAAGCGTGGACAGGAACAGTGCCGCCGATGCGCCGGCAGGGCCCGACCCGACGATCAGCACATCGGTCGTCACGGTGGCGGCCTGCGGCGGTCGGGTTTCGGCCATCCCGTCGTTGAATTCGGCCATCTGCTTCACCTTTCATCGATCAGTCGGGGTGGATGTGCTGCCAGTGTGTGAGCAGCGGCACACCCGGCACGAGCATTGACGGCCGACTTGGCGGAAACCGGAAGTTGTGGCCGCCCCGCGCAAGCGGGGTCCGGCCGCGACTCAGGCCGTAGAGCGGGCCCGCGCTCGATGGCGCAGATCGGTGGCCCGTAGACCGAAGCGCTCCTTGAATGCGTGCGAGAACCGCGCTGGTGAGGTGAAGCCGCAGCGGTATGCGACCTCGGCGACACCGAATTCGGGTCCGTCCGTCAGCAGCCGATGGGCACGGTCCAGGCGTCGGCGGAGGATGTACCGCGGCATGCTCATCCCGCCGGTGGCGAACACCCGGGATAGGTGTCGCTCGCTGATACCGATACCGCGCGCGACCTCGGCGGCACTGAGCCTGGGATCGGTGAGCCGCTCCTCGATGTAGGTCTTGGCCGCCGCCAGGTGCGCGGTGGCTAGACCGGCGGGCCTGCCGGAGACGAACCCACTCAGCAGGTCCAGCAGCGTTGCCTCGTCGACTGGCACCGCGGCGTCGGCACGCACCGCGCGGCCGACGAGCCGGGCCAGCGTTCTGGCGTGCACGTCGCCGCGGGCGAAGTCAAGCACCAGCGGCTCGGTAGGCACGGCAGTCCCGCTGAGATCGGCGAACACCTGCCGTGGCACCTTGATGGCCAGCTCCTCCAAGCCATGAGAGAAGCCGCGCATGAACGGCCGATCGGCGTCGCACACGATCACCTGGCCCGGCGAAACCGTGCGCACGCCATCGTCGTGGTAGAAAAACGCCTCACCGGCGAGCGTGAAGTAGCACGCGACGGCGTCGGACGGTGTCTGCCGGACTGTCTTCTCGGTGCGTTCGACGACATGCGGGTTGCCCTGCACGCGGGCAAGCTGCAGTTGCGGCAGCGCGACGTTGATCTCGGTTGCCTCCAAGGTGGTGTCCTGCAGCGATCGGCAGCGCACCGCGATCAGCGCTTGCGCGTTGTGGTCCTCCCACAATGCGATGCGCTGATCCTCCGGCAGACCCACGGTGCTGAACCGCAGCGGATCCGCAGTATCCGGGATCACGCAGTGAGCGTATACGTCGTGGGAGCTGGCTGAAGTGCAACGGTCCGGCGTGCATACACTGATTGGGCTGAGAAAGATCGCGACAAGTCAAGGAGACGTCGATGGTCGGCAACCTTCGCGAAGACCAAACTCCGCGGTTCGAGGAGCAGCGTGCACGTCTTCGCGACCGGTACCTCAAGCCCGAAGGCGCCCGGCCGCCCTCATCGGCGCGCGGTCTGCACCACACCGCACTGGTGAGCAGCGACGTCGAACGCACCATCCGCTTCTACCAAGATGTACTCGAGTTCCCGCTGACCGAGCTGATCGAGAACCGCGACTATCCCGGCTCGTCGCACTTCTTCTTCGACATCGGCAACGGCAATCTCCTTGCCTTCTTCGATTTCCCGGGTCTGGACGTTGGTCCTTACCAGGAGGTGTTGGGCGGGTTGCACCACGTCGCGATCAGCGTTGACCCGCAGCGGTGGGATCACCTGCGCACCAAGCTGATCGACGCAGGAGTGGAGCTTGCCGAACACAGCGAGGTCTCGCTGTACTTCCGCGACCCCGACGGCGTGCGCCTGGAGCTCATCGCCGATCCACTCGGCGAGATGTACGGAGCGAAGGTGCTCTGAACCGACAGGTCCCGACAGGCCTGGAAGTTAACGGCGCCGTACGGGGCCAGTCCCGATCAGTGGGCAAGTGCCTCCTGTGTTCGAGCCATCCCACGCTCCACAGCCGCGATGATGCTCGGGCGCAATTCAGCCGCCGGGATGATCAAGTGGACGGAACCCACCTGGCGGGCGCGTTCGACGTTGTGCACGGCTTCGAATTCCGCGGCCACCTCGCCGAGCTTGTCCGAACGTACCGCGGTCCGGGTGTCGGCGAGCTTTATCCCGAGGCGGGCGCGTGCGGCGTCGTCGGTGCTGGCGGCGAGTTGCGCTTCGAGGTCGCTCACCGCCGGGTCCGCTGCGGTACGTTTGTTCACCTCTCGGGTGAACACCACCGCAGCCGCGGGTGCACCACCGATAACCGAGGAGAACGATCCCTCGACCGCGAGCACTTCCATGTTCTCGTTCAGCGCGCCGGAGAAGACCACGAAAGCTCCGCCGTGATAGCGCGAAACCACGGCGAAAACGATCGGTCCGTCGAAGTTGACGATGGCCCGGCCGATTTCGGCGCCGAGCTCGAGCTGGGTCCGCCGGAGTGACTCCGGCGAACCGTCGAAACCCGAAAGATTCGCCAGCACCACCAGGGGTCGGTTCCCGCTCGCGGCGTTGATCGCGCGAGCGGTCTTCTTGGAGGACTGCGGGAAGAGGGTTCCCGACGTCCACTGGTCCGGCCCGTCGGCCGGGCACCAGCCGTTGCGGGGTATGACCCGCGATTCGATGCCGATGACGCACACCGGAATTCCGCCAACGTGAGCGTCGAACACCACGGAGGTATCGGCGTCGGCCATGTCGGCCCACCGCTCGAGCACCGGATGGTCCTGGTCGACCACCGAACGCATGACCGTCCGAATGTCGAACGGCTTCTTGCGGTCTTTGTTGGTGCTGTCGGCGAAGATGTCGCCGACGGTCGTGAAGTCGCTGGACGGATGGTCGTGCGGGTAGTCGCGAACGTCGCGGTCCACCGGGTCCGAAGTCTCCGCGCGGCGCGGGAAACGTTCTCCCGGAGCGACATAGGCGTGGTCGTAGTGCGTGAACAGAATGTCGCACGCCGCCTGAAGGTTGGGCGCCCAGTACTGCGCCTGGCCGTTTGGCCCCATCACACGGTCGTAGCCGCCGATGCCGAAGTTGTCCTCGGCCGACACACCACCGGAGTAATCGAGGGATTGCTTGCCGGTCAGGACCATGGCGCTGTCCGGTGTCATTACCAGGATGCCCTTGGTGTGCATCAGCATCGTCGCTTCGGCGTTCCAATACGGCTGCGCCCCGACGTTGATTCCCGCGACGATGATGTTGATCTCACCACCGTCTTGGGTGAATGTGATGATTCTGCGAAGGGCGCGGGACACCCAGTCCATGTTCTCGGTGCCGCTCTCCATCGAAATGGTGGCGCCGGAGGAAAGGGCGAACCACTCGACCGGTGCTGACAGCTCTTCGGCAAGATCGAGCGCCGCGACCACCCGGGC
>Ga0207669_10000993_pt1 | contig 12076 bp, 10 predicted proteins | sample KBSM33metaG_FD_184329 | JGI IMG/M metagenome (GOLD analysis project Ga0207669, IMG submission 184329) | Miscanthus rhizosphere microbial communities from Kellogg Biological Station, Michigan, USA - KBS M3-3 metaG (SPAdes) (version 2) | ecosystem: Host-associated > Plants > Roots > Rhizosphere >...
TGTCGACAGGCCCGGAGCAAATACCAAGCTGGAAGTTACCAAATTTAGTACCAGCAAGCACATCTACGAATACTTACCGACTACTTTTTCAGTACGCTTCCGCAACACTGGAAACACTATCGCCCAGCCGTATGGGAACATATTTGTGCAGCGAAACACCAACTCCCCTACCCCTTTTGCCTCCCTGGCAGTCAACGAAACAAAAGGGTACATCTTGCCTGGCTCAGAGCGCACGACGACAACCACATGGGCCGACGGCTTTCCTGCCTACCAGGCTACCACCAATGCTGACGGCTCAACCTCACAGAAACTCGTCTGGAACTGGGCCAACCTGTCGAAGCTACGGATTGGACGATACACTGCTCATTTGGTGGCAGTATACAACCAAGCAGGGCATGATGTGCCCATTGAAGGCACGGTCAGCTTTTGGGTAATTCCCTGGAAAATACTGCTCGGTTTCTTGGTGATAACCTTACTCCTGCTCTTTGCAATTTGTACGCTAATTCGTTTGGTAATCCGGTTTGTGCGGCGTAAGCACGCACGGAAAAAGGTGCCACAGCCTGCATCATCCTCCGCCTCCGACGACCGTGGCACGTTCTGAGACACATCGAACCCATTGCACATCTCCCCCAACCCCCAAGCTACAAACCCTCCCGGCGGCACCAGCTACTTGTTTTGTGCGTCAGTGTAGCTATAAGCTAAGAACAAGCACCTGGCACACACCGGGAAGGCTTTCACTTGGGGGAGATGTGAAAAGGGTTCATTACGGTCCGTGCTATACTAAACATAAGCTTTGTTAGGCAGGAACAGCAAAAACATATGCGTGACACCTTACGCGAGCATCTCAACACGGAGATAACCCGGAAACAATTTTTGCAGTACATGCTGGCAGCTCTCTTGATGATTTTTGGATTCCATAACCTTATTTCGCTTCTTACTGGCAGTAGAGTCGAACATCACCTTCTACCCCGTCCTGGCGGTAACATGACAGACATAGAAGGCTTCGGCACCAGAAGGTTTGGGGTGTAAGGAGCTGTATGTCGACACCACAGCGCCTACCGATCGTAAACAGTGATGACGGTACCTGGGGTGATATTATTCGACAATATCTGAAAAAGGAACATTACGACGATGGCACCGATAACGCGGTAAATGGTGGCCACCAGAACATAACCGTGCGCGCCGGGACAGCCACCGCCGGCACTGCTCCGCTAAAATTCACCTCTGGGACACTCCTGACCACCCCGGAAGCCGGAGCGGTAGAGTTCAATAGTGATAGCCTGTATTTCACCATCACTACCGGCACAACCCGTAAAAAGGTAGCTATTTATGACGACAGCTCGGGCGCCACAGGAGATCTGTACTACCGTGACAGCTCGGGCAATTTTGTACGATTGGGCATTGGCAGCAGCGGCCAAGCGCTGAAGGTAGCCAGTGGCCTGCCCGCTTGGGGCAGCATTAGTGGTACCTACCCCACCAGCACGCAAACCGGCAATTACACCATCACCACCAGCGATAACGTCATATTAGCCGACGCTACCAGCGCTTCGCTCACCATCACGCTACCGACAGCCGTTGGCACTACCAATGGATACATCATCAAAAAAATCGACAGCTCGGCGCACACCGTTACCGTTGGCACTACCAGCTCGCAGACAATTGATGGAGGTACAACCGCGGTCATAAAGGTGCAATATGCAAGCATTAGCGTAGTCTCAAACGGCTCTAACTGGCTCATAATTTAGGAGGTGCGATGACATACAACCCCACAAACCCCAACGGACAGGCAACCTCGGCTAATTCTCAGCCAGTGGTGGTCGCCAGCGACCAGTCGGCTGTACCAGTTTCGGGAACCGTAGGTATCACTACAAACTCAAGCGTGAACGTATCGCAAATTGCTGGCACCACTACCGACGTCAATTCGGGCACCAAAAGTGCCGGCACCCAGCGTGTAGTGTTAGCGACCGACCAGCCACAGCTTACTAATGCACTCAAGGTAGATGGCAGTGCCGTGACACAGCCGGTAAGCGGCACCATTTCGGCATCGCAATCGGGTACCTGGACCGTGCAGCCGGGCAATACGGCCAACACCACGCCGTGGCTCGCTAAGATCAATGACGGCACCAATAGTATTACCGTCAAGGCAGGCTCCACAGCGGCAGCCGCTGGCGACACGTCGCAGGTGGTAGCACTCTCGCCCAATTCACCCGTGCCAGCTGGTACTAACGCCATTGGCTCTGTGAACTTAGCGCCAACGGCAACCGGCGGCTGGTCGGTCAGCTCACAAACGAGCCTCACAAGCACTGCAACCGTGTCGAGTGCCGCGGGCAAATTCGGCGGCTATATGTTCATCAACCTCAACAGCGCACCCGCCTACATTCAAGTTTTTGACACCACCGGCGCGGTCACCCTGGGCACCACTACACCGACTTTCGTTATACCCCTGCCGGCAAATGGTACCCCCGCCAATGGTCTTGGCGCCAACCTGGAAATAACCGTCGGTATTGGCATCACCAATGGCATCAAGGTTGCCGCTACCACGACTGCCACCGGAGCAACAACCGTAACTACGGGGCTTACTGGCTTCGTACTATACAAGTAGGGCTAGCCCATGCCGCACATCGCCACTCCCGTTGCCGGATCGTCAGGAGCAAGTACCGCTAGTGTCAGCGGACTGTCGTTTAGTTTTCTTTCGGCGGTGCCAACCGGCCATACACTTATTGGCGCGGTTAACGTGACTGAAAACACCACCCAGCCAGGAGTAACCGTTACCGACAGTAAGGGCAATACCTACACTGTTGACGGCGAGGTAACATCGGGGACTACCGATGTTACCGTAGTGTTTTCGACACTCGTCACCACAGCACTGACCACAAGCGACACCATTACCGTAACCTTTAGCGATACGCACACGCGCTGGGCGATCAGTGTTGAAGAGTTTGACGACATTCTGTCGGCACGCCTCGACCAAACCGCCACCGGGAGTGGCGTTGGCACAGCCATGACAACCTCCGCCACAGGCACCACCACGGCCGCCAACGAGCTTGTATTCGGCGGATTCGGGTTCACCACTCCGAGCGGCAAAACCTTTACACCGCAAGCAGGGTTCTCCAACTCCGCCATACAAGGTACCACTGTGGGTACCGCCGACCGTGCCGTTTGCAATGAGTGGCGCTACATAAACACTATCGGCGCCCAGACGGTCAGTGCCACGCTGAACGTTTCCAGCACCTGGGCAGCAGTCGCAGCCACCTACAAGGTAGCACCTACCGGCATACAGGAACTCGGCCTACTAGGCGTAGGCTAGCGGCACGGCAGCCCAAGCAATCACTGTATGACACGCTTAGCTCCACAATTATTCCAGCAGCGGCTACGGCAGTCCCGAAGCAGCTACACTAAAAACACGCCTTGCGCCAGCACCGCTTCCCTCCTCGGCAATTGGGCTGGACGTTTTCTGCTTGCAATACTGGCAGCACTCTGGTTGATGCCACTTAGCAGCGCCGCAGCCAGCGGAAACCCGCGCCCAGAACAAGGACTACTCATAACCCCCTTGCGGCAATACCTCTCAGTCGACGCCGGCAAAAGCACACAGAGCAGCCTGAGCGTAGCCAACCTGACTGATAAACCTCTCGATGTCAACCTGTCGGTGCGGCAGTTTTCAGTCACCGATTACACCTACAACTATACCTTCGGCAATCCCACCAACGATTGGCTGCACTTGGGCGTCACCAGCGTTCATCTGCAGCCCAATCAAACCAGCCAGATCCCCTACAGCCTAACAGTGCCGTCCGGCAGTACCCCGGGCGGCCGTTACTACACGCTGTTTGCCAGCGCTAATTTATCGTCACAAGGGCTTAACAACACCATTCAAGCAGCCGACCTGGTGTATCTGACCGTGAACGGCACACTAACGCGCACCAGCCATTTGCAGCACAGCTCCATACCTTGGTTGGCATTTGGCCACAGCATATCGTTTAGTCTGCAACCTATCAACACCGGTAACATCTACTTTTTTGCCTATGTGAGCGGCCAATTGCACGGCTTATCGGCAAAAGCCACTATCGCCCCTGAAACCCACCTGCTTATGCCCGGTGCCGTCCGTACAATCGAGGGGAGCATACCCAGCCCAGTGCTGCCCGGCCTCTACAAAGCCACCTACGGCTACAAAACCGATGCCGGCCAGAGTGTTATGCAGTCACATCTGGTCATATTTGTACCGCCCTGGTCTATTGCCCTCCTCCTGGCGGCTTTTCTGTTGCTGGGTAGGCTCCTCTCTCGAAAAAAGCACCCTAATCCGAGTAAGCCAACGCCAGATGACTCAAATGACAATAACTAGCACAAAGGAGCTATTCATTCATAGCTACCGCAGTGTAGGTAACGTGCACTGTGTAACTGCCATCATCCTTACTAGCATCGGTAAGTACTCCGTATGTCACTGTGGTGTTATCTCCAGATTCAAACGGTCCGGCACCGCTCTTGAACAACTTTGGTGTAGTCGTTATGCCCACATAATTGCTTGAACCATCAGTGTTGTAGCCCCAGGTATTGGTCGCAAGTGCGCCCGCCGTAGTGTTAGCGCTAGCTGCAATCGTGGAGCTACCACTGGTCATATTAGTTCCGCCCGGTGCGTAAATGTACAAATTGTAGCCAACTACATCGGTGGACGTTACGGTAATAGTGTGCGAACCGGAGCCCACAAAATTCGAGCCGCTCGGCGTGAGACCGAGGCTAACATCACCACCCAAGGCAATTGCCAGGCTGGTCACCGAGCCAAATGGCACCTGCGCCCCAAACACGCCTTGCCCAAACGGTGAAGCCTCCACACTGGGCGCGACGGAAAGCACCGCCAGCACCCCGCACAACACCACAATCGGCCGAAACAGCTTATTGTACATGCGCCTCGTCATACATCTAGTATAACGTAAGCATTGAAGCCTATCGAAAACCTGCGACAGGAGGATGCAGCACAAAACTACGATTTGATGTAAGCCCGCAAGGCATGGTTTTGATCAGGGTCTCGTAATTTCTTAAGCGCCCCCGCTTCTATCTGCCGGATACGCTCGGAGGTCACACCATATACTGCACTAATCTCCCTAAGATTGCTCATCCTGTAGCCCCCCAGACCGAAGCGCATCAGTATGACCCCAGCCTCACGATCACTCAGCGTGCTCAGGAGTGCCTCCAATCGGTCACTGAGCTCTTCGGAAAGTATTGCTTCGAGCGGATGGGGAACATCGCCGTCAGTTATCATATCCATCAGTGTAGTGTCATTTTCGTCGCTGAATTGCTGATCGTAGGCGAAAGGTTGTAGCGTATCAACCGCTAGTAAATCCTCCACTTTGCTGAGCTTCATTTTCAGCTCCTGGGCCAGTTCCTCGGACGTAGGCGAACGTCCCATTGTTCGCTCAAAATCGCGACGCACCTCATAGAGCTTATTCAGATCTTCAACTATATGCACCGGGACCCGGATCAGACGGTCTTTTTCGGCCACAGCATAGGCAATAGTCTGACGGATCCACCAGGTGGCGTAGGTGCTGAACTTGTAGCCTCGAGTATAATCAAACTTCTCAACTGCTCGTATTAAACCCAGGCTGCCCTCTTGGACGATATCCAGGAATGTCATGCTGTCAGCCCTATAGCGCTTAGCCACGCTAACCACCAGACGCAAGTTAGCTTCTAGCATCTCGTTTTTAGCTCGTGCGCCATCGGCTGCAACCCAACGTAGCTCATCTTCTGTCGCATCAGCAAACTTTTCCGGTGCCGTGATGCCATTTGCGAGGTCTGCGAGAAGCTTCCTCGCCCGCAGACCAGCCTCTATCCGCTTGGCTATTGCTACCTCCTCTTCAGCTTTCAGGAGTGCCGTTTTACCAATCCGTCTCAGATATGCGTATGTCGAGTCAGCCGCTCTCATAGCCTCAGCAGCTTCACGGTCGCAGTGAATGGCAACCGTATCGTCAGGAGTTGCAAACTCATCGGAATCCAGCGGAGCATCAGCATCCTCTTTTGGCATTTCAATGCCAGTTTCAACATCATCTTCCAACCCGAGAACAATGCCGTCATCCAAGAGCACGTTGTCGCTGGCAGCGGCGGCGCATTCTGCTCCGTGTCGTTGTAATTCAAACATCGTTTCCATGTTTATATTCTCCGCGCCCATCCCAGCTATTGCAAGCGAGGCAAAATCAACAATCAGTCCCAGATATCAGTTATGCTTCCAGGTTCAGGTATACTACCTAGTAAATGGATGGGCACAACGAGCTCCGGTTGGATTGTTTTCAGGTAGCGAAAGCTCTGGCAGTAAGTGGGCAGGTTATTTTCTTGTGCCAAAGTATACGCATGTATGGTGCGAAGCAAAAAATAAGCTGCCTGCCGCTACCAGAGGTTGTAGCATGAAAGGCAATCCAACCGGTGCTCGTCTACCTTTCTACCGCCTTGCGACGGCCGAGGCATTGGATGAGCTGCGCAGCCAAGCCGAAGGCTTGAGCAAAACAGAGGCAGTCGACCGTCTGAAGCACGTTGGCCCCAACCAGCTGGAGCGCACCCAGCGGGTACCCACGTGGCTGATTTTTGTACGGCAGTTCAAAAACCTGTTGGTGATGATTTTGCTAGTCAGCGCCGCCTTTTCGCTGTACCTGCACGATGGCAAAACCACCACCATCTTGGTGCTTATTGCACTCATGAATGCTGTCGTCGGATTCTTTCAGGAGCACAAGGCAGAGAGCCTCCTGAGCAGCCTAGAACGGCTTGTGGTGCCACAGGCCAAAGTGCTACGACATGGCAAGGTACAACAAATAGCCAGCAGCGAGTTAGTGCCCGGCGATGTGATATATGTGGAAGCCGGCGACAGCATTCCAGCCGATGCCCGTGTACTGCAAGAGGACGAGCTAGCCACCAACGACTTTGCCCTCACTGGCGAGAGTCAGCCAGCCCGCAAGTTCAAACATGCCCTCTCCGGTGACGTGGCCATTGGCAGCCGCCACAATATGCTCTACATGGGTACCACGGTAGCCCTGGGTAATGGCCGCGCTGTGGTGGTCGGCACCGGTATGCACACCGAACTTGGTCGCATAGCCGGCCTCAGCCAAACCACTCACACCGATAGCTCGCCACTGCAGCGCGAAATGAATAACCTAGCGGTGCGCCTCACACAGGGCACGCTTTTGCTGGCTGCCATATTGACCATCATTGAACTGCAGTCGAACATCGGCATCCGCACGGCACTGTTGTTTGCCATCAGCATCGCTGCCGCCATGATTCCGAATGGCCTGGTAGCCGAGGTGAACATAACGCTTGCTCAGACGGCCGGAAAAATGGCCCGCGCCCGTGCATTGGTCAAAAAATTGTCCGCCGTAGAAACACTGGGCGCCACCAATATAATTGCCACCGATAAAACTGGCACGCTCACCAAAAACGAAATGACCGTTACTCGAGCAATCATCGGCCGCACCCAGTATGCCATTTCCGGCACCGGCTACGAGCAAAACGGCGCCGTGTGCAACGAAAAAGGCAAGCCCATCAGCGGCAAAGATCTCAAAGATTTACACCTGTTTTTTGAAACGGGTGCGTTAGCCAGCAATGCCGAAGTAAACCCGCCGGACGACGAGCATGCCACCTGGTATGTCGTGGGCGATCCGACCGAAGGCGCGCTCATCACCCTCGCCCGCAAAGCTGGCCTGGAACCGGCACAGCTCAACGAACTATTCCCCGAGCGCAAAGAATACGCCTTCGACAGCGCCCGCAAACGCATGACCTCTGTGCGCGAAGTTGATGGCCAGCTGTACGCTTTCGTAAAAGGCGCACCAGAAAGCATCATGGACTGCGCCACCGAGCTCTGGGACCATGGCCACATCCGTAAATTCACTACTGCCGACCGCAAGTTTTTTAGCGAATACAACGAAACTCGCGCCGCCGGTGCCGAGCGCAATTTAGCTTTTGCCTACCGTGTCCTGCCCAAAGGCTTTGACCCACTCAAGCACCATCTGGAAGACGCCGAGCAAAAGCTCATTTTCTTGGGGCTGGTAAGCATGGTCGACCCGCTGCGCGACGAAGTCCCGGCCGCCATGACTGCCGCCCAAGCCGCGCACGTAAAAGTTTCGATAATCACCGGCGACTACCCCACCACCGCCAAGGCAATCGCCCGCAAAGCTGGCCTGGGCGGAGCCGGTAAAGATAGCAACGACCACGGTGACATCACCGTAATTATGGGCGATGAATTGCCCCGCCTCTCCGACACACAAGTCATCGACCTGCTACTTCGCGGTGGTGCCGTCTTTAGCCGTGTGAGCCCCGAAGACAAACTTCGCATCGTAGAGCTCGCCAAGGCCAGCAAGCACGTCGTGGCAGTCACGGGCGATGGCATCAATGACGCCCCGGCCCTCAAACGTGCCGATATTGGCGTCGCCATGGGCCGCACCGGCACCGACGTCGCCAAGCAAGCTGCCGAGATAATCTTGCTCGACGATAGTTTCGCCACGCTCGTGACCGCTATAGAGCAAGGCCGCCTGACCTTCCAGAACATCAAAAAAGCCGCCCGCTGTGCCCTCACCGATAACATGGGCGAGCTTATGACTATTCTCATCAGCCTGGCCGCGACCGCCATTTGGGGCGTCCCCGCCGCCATCACCGCCATTCAGATCTTAGCCATCGACGTCGTGGCCGAGATGTTCCCCATCACCGCCCTCGGTTGGGACCCGGCCGTTGGCAAGCTCATGCGCGACAAACCACGCAGCCTCGACGAGCACATCATCAACCGCAAAACCATCTTGGAGTTTGTTGGTTTCGGTCTGCTCGCCGCCGCCCTAGCCTACGGCAACTACCTCTGGTATTTCTTGCGCCACCACATTAGCCCAGAGCACCTTGGCACACACGCCGGCCCCTATCTGCAAGCCAGCATCCTCACCTATGTCACCATCGTCTTCTGCCAGTTCATGAACCTGCTGCTGGTACGCTCGCAGGGCCAGCCACTCATAAGCCCCTACCTGTGGAGCAACAAAAAGCTACTAGCAGCCTTCGCCATCTCACTCTTCTGCATCCTAAACATCGTCTACAACCCACTCATTCAGCCCTATTTCGGTAGTGGCTCGCTCACCGGCTGGGATTGGCTCACCGCAGGCACTGCCGCCACAGCATACACCCTTGTCCGCCTCTTCCACCGCCACACCAAAGCTACCAGCCACAAAGAGCTCATCAAAAAACACGGCAACGAAGCCGTGCGTAAGCGACTAAAACTAGCTAAAGCCTAGACCCCTAGAAGAGTTTCAGTGATTTTTTGGAGCGCTTCCAAGTCTGATTCATTCATGATGGTTATATCTGAAAGCTCGTGGACGGCAGTCATATTGAGCGTAGCAGCGTCACCAGTGGTGTGCATCTCGGCCTCTTCTTCGGCCAGAAATTCTTCGTAGGTCTTATTGTCTTCTTCATCACGGCCGCGATGCGAATTGTGGATGCGCTCGTAACGGATGCGCGAATCGGCATCTACCCACACTACAGTGCCGCCGAGTTCATGTACACGCACCGCTTCGCCAGGGTTCCGCAAGCTGGCAATCACCAGGCCGACATGCTGCTGCTCTTCGGGCTTAAAAGTTTCGATAGCCTTGTCGATCAACACGGCCACGCCACTCTCGCGGCGCCATTCAGCGCTTACCATGCGTAGGTTCTCACGACTAACTTCAATCCCGCGCCTGCGACACTCGGCACGCAACATTTCGGTGACGGTTATAAAGAGAAAGCCATACTTCTCGGCCAGCAAACCGGCAAGCGTATCCTTGCCGCTACCATTGGTTCCCGAAATGCCAATCAGTTTCACTGAATATCTATTGTACCAGCTGGCAGCGTATTTATACGCATCATAACCGGCGTAAAAGGCGGCAAGCTACCGTCGAATCCTCAGAGTTTGCTATGCTATGAACACATGCAGGTGCAAAAAATCCGCTGGTCGAAAGTATATGAGTCTACCGAAGAGGAACTGACCGACTTTTTGCACAGCCGAAACATCACTGCAGAACGGTGGGTGGCCGATGAATCTAGCAGTTCTGGGCAACGCAGCCAAAACCACGCTACGACCATCTGGTGCGCCGAAGGCTCCCTGGTCGTTTACACCGGTAGTACCACCATTTCGCTACAACCTGGTGACGCCCTCCGCATCCACGCAAATGTTACATTCGAAACAATCGCCGGCATGTCTGGTTGCGTTTGCTACGAGTCGATCACCACCACAAGCTCCTAGTCGATTGACCCCTACGACGGCCGGCCCATGCCGTCACACTAACACCTTCACCTGGCTATTTTTTTGCCTGAGTACCTGCACGATTAACCCCCTAGTAGACTGGCAGGAAACATAAAGCCCAGCAACTAGATCAGGAGGTTTTACGCATTTATTGACGTATCTTACTATTTATGTTTAAATGAATACATTGCAATCTAAGATTAGCTGAACGGAAGACCAACTATGCCCGTAGAAACCCAGTTACGCCCACCCGAAACAATCTCAGACCTAATGCCGCCGTCTCTTGCGATGGATATAGCAAATGGCCTTTGCACCCCTACTTATGACCAGTTTGTTGCATACGGAACATATGTAGCTGGATTCAAAGCCCACAGATCAAGTATGGACAATGGCATTGAAAGATACACCCGTACCGATCCTACTGGCAATAAAACTTTGTTGAGTAGTGACGGATACAGACAGTTCAGAGCAGTGGCGCAGCCTGACCACTGGCTGTTGGACGATGCTGAACAGGCAAATATAAAGGCCCTGTTGGAGGCGACAAGCCTCCAACAACTACCTAACCCTGGGCGTCATAGGGCCCAGAGCACAGCGGAAGAAGATGCGGCAACCCTGCAGGCGCTGCAAGACGATGCTCTTGACCGTGTTACATTGGACCACGACATCCGACTCGCTCAGCTTTGGGCAAGAAGCCATCACGCCGCCCGCTTAGGTCTGAGTGGGACAGCACTCAGCAGTAGTGCTATAGAAGCCCTAACGGGCAGTAGCCTAATCGATCGCCTCAACTATGTAACCCCTGCGAATCCTCTGAGCCCAGAGGATGTGGTGCAAACCGTAGCTCTTCAAGCAGAAGAAAAAGCGCAGACAGCAACCGCTACCCAGCAGACCAAGCCGGAACAGAGTCCCGCTAAGTGGGGGCGCATCAAGCGCGTCGTCCACGCTATTATGACATTCGGCCTGGACAGCTAGCCCCCACCTTTGTTGAATCAAAATAACCGAGAATTTACTTCTCGGTTATTTTTTACACTTCCTTGCCGCCCCAGGAAGGAGTCGCCGGACAAAATCCCATTTTGCCCGCGCCTAGAGGGAACCTATCCCGGTTCCCTCTACTATTTAATGTAGTCGTGCAATTTGCGAGCATCTTTGTGCTTGCGCAGCTTGGCCAGTGCTTTGGCTTCAATCTGGCGGATGCGTTCGCGGGTCACGCTGAACTCTTGGCCGACTTCTTCGAGCGTGTGCTGCTTGCCATCTTCCAGGCCGAAGCGCAGCTTGAGGATCTTTTGTTCGCGCTCGGTCAGAGCACCCAGCATATCCTTTACCTGCTCTTTCAGCAGCTGACCAGTAGCCGATTCCTCTGGGGTGATAGTGTCTTCGTCTTCGATGAAGTCGGCCAGCACAGATTCCTCTTCGTCATCGCGAATGCTCGCGTCCAAAGACGAAATGTCCTGCTTGATCTTCATGATGTGCTCAACCTTAGCCTCGTCAATCTCCATTTCCTTGGCGATTTCGGCGTTAGTTGGTTCGCGGTTGAGGTCCTGTGTCAGGCGGCGCTGGGTGCGCAACAACTTGTTGATGGTTTCTACCATGTGCACGGGGATACGAATGGTGCGGGCCTGGTCGGCGATAGCGCGGGTAATGGCCTGGCGGATCCACCAGGTGGCATATGTCGAGAATTTGAAACCCTTGTCTGGATCAAACTTCTCGACGGCGCGCAGCAAACCAGTGTTACCTTCCTCGATCAAGTCGAGTAGGTCTAGGCCACGGCCCACGTAGCGCTTCGCAATTGAAACAACAAGTCGCAGGTTAGCTTCAGCCATCTGGTCCTTGGCCTCTTTGTCGCCAGCGACTACACGC
>Ga0207669_10000995_pt1 | contig 12066 bp, 9 predicted proteins | sample KBSM33metaG_FD_184329 | JGI IMG/M metagenome (GOLD analysis project Ga0207669, IMG submission 184329) | Miscanthus rhizosphere microbial communities from Kellogg Biological Station, Michigan, USA - KBS M3-3 metaG (SPAdes) (version 2) | ecosystem: Host-associated > Plants > Roots > Rhizosphere >...
GTAGCCGGGCACCGCGATCCCGTCGGTGCGGATGCCCACGTTCGAGGAGATGATCGCGCTCACGCCACCGCGCGCGAAGCGACGGTCCCAGGCGATGCGCGCGTTCGACATCGACCCATCGTAGTAGTCGACGCGTCCGCCGAGACTCGAGCGCACGACTCGGTTCTTCAAGGTCAGCCGGTTGATGGTCAGTGGCTGGAAGATGGGATCGTTGGCGGACGTAGTCACCTGGCCTCCTCGGTGCCGCGGCGGTGAAGTTCTAAGGATGAGTTCGATCTGGCTGTTGTTCAGGTCGGCGGTTACTCATATCATGCTCTCGTAATTCCGCGTCCCTCCCCCGATATCAAGGCGAAACGATGCCCAAGGTTGCCACAACTGTGATTGCGACAATCGCTGTACCGAGAAAGGCGTTGTGGACGTGGCTCGTGCCTGGCGTCTTCCTAAACGAGCTCGACAGCGTGTTGCGCGATGAAGCCGGACTGCCCGGCGTCACGAAGACGACGGGAACGACCGGGCCGTGGGACGTCGCAGGTTCGACCCGCATCGTTCATCTGACTGACGAGACCTTCGTGCGAGAGACTGTGAAAGTTGCGACCGGACCCGACTACTTTGCGTACCGGCTCACGGAGTTTTCGAGCCGGGTCATCGGCATGCTCGTGCGAGAAGCCGGTGGCCAGTGGTGGTTCACGGACGAAGGCTCTCGCACACACGTGAAATGGACTTACACCGCCGAGGGCCGGACCTGGCTGGCGATGCCGATCCTGTTCCCGGTCATCAGGGTCTTCTGGAACCGCTACATGCAGACGAGCATGAGACTGATCAAGGAAAGGGCTGAAAAGGAAATCGGGGTGGCGGCGCGATGACACAGTGGGACTTCGACCTGGCCAAGCTTCACGGGCCGCAGGAGATGACGGCCGAGGATCGACGCTATCGCGGGTCGCGATATTCGGAGGTCCGCGGGGCGCTCTACCAGAACCCATATCGTGGTGGCGCCAGCGGGCAGGAGCCCGGCCCTCTACCGCTGTTCAAGTCGACGATCCGCAATGCGTGGCGCGGGCTCTTCTCCGGCGAGAACAAGTTCCGGCAGGCATCGGCCCGGGCGATGGATTCGCAGGCCGATCTCCGCTGGGGGCCGGACGGAAAAGGATGGCGGCGGATCATCGCGCCGAACGGCATCTGCGTCCTCGGCACGTGGGAGATCACCGAGAACAACCCGTACACCGGCTACTTCGTCAAGGGCTCGAAAGGGCTGACCATCGGCCGGTTCTCGTCCGACGGCAACGAAACGAAGCGCGGTCAGCGCCGGTCCTTCAGTCTCGGCATGAAGATCTACCCGACCATGGATCTCGAGCATTCGACGCCGTTGATTCCGGCCAGCGTGATCGTGCAGGAAGACCTCGGCGGCATGCACACCGACTACATCAACGACGCCGAGTTGGTAAACGCGCCGAGTGTGCACTCGTACCGGCGCGGGATCTACTTCCTCGTCATGCTTCGCGCCGGCCCGATCTTCCAGACGCTCGACAAGGTAGCGGATGCGCGTCAGGTGTATCAGGTGTCCGAGCTCGGCAAGGACCGGTCGGTGCCGACGAATGGTCCCGATCACCTGCTGTTCAAGATGGCGCAGGGACAGCGGCGAGTCGAGGGACGCCATCTCGACTTCCGCGACGAGATCTACGGGCACATGTTCAGCCCGGGCGACAAGGAGCCTACGGGCTCGATGGTCTTCGACATCTCAGTGTCGAACTACGGGCGCAAGCGAGGCGTGCAGGGGCTCTCGCGCGTCACCGTCGACGACTGGCAGCGCATTGGCACGCTCCGGTTCACTGAGGCGATCTGCTCGTACAACGGCGACCACGTCATCCAGTTCCATCACCCTCGCTGGCGCGACGATCGCAACGATCCCGCGACGTATATTCGCGTCAACGAAGAGCGCGTCCGCCGCTGAGCCGCGGCGATCGATTACGGCCATGCCCACATCCTTCGACGCGATCGTGATCGGCAGCGGCTTCGGCGGGGCCATCATGGCCCGCCGTCTCGCGGAGAAGGGGATGCGCGTGCTCGTCCTGGAGCGCGGCCGCCGGTGGGAGCCCAGTCAGTATCCGAGGAAGCCCACCGACCCGTGGATCTACAACGCCGATCGCCCGGCCCGTCACAACGGCTGGCTCGACATGCGCTTCTACCACGGGATGACGGTGGCGCAGGCGGCCGGCGTGGGTGGTGGCTCGCTGACCTACAGCAGCGTGGCCGTAGAGGCCAGCCCCGATGTCTTCACGCGCGGATGGCCGAAGGAGATCACGCACCAGGAACTGAAGCCGTACTACGACACCGTCGCGCAGGAGATGGGTCTTCAGGTGCTCCCGGACGGCCAGCTCACGCGGCGTTTCCAGCTCGCTCGCGACGCAGCGCGAAACCTGGGCTACGCGGATCGTTTCTCGAAGGCGCCGCTTTCGGTCAGCTTCTCGGAGGACTGGAACTACCAGCTCGAGGATCCGTTCAATCACAAGCACTCGCACCAGTTCGTCAACGCGCACGGACAGCGCCAGGGCACGTGCATCCACCTCGGGAACTGCGACATTGGCTGCGACGTGCGCGCGAAGAACGGCCTCGACGTCAACTACATCCCGCGCGCCGAGCAAAAAGGCGCCGAGGTCCGCCCGCTTCACCTGGTGCGCACCATCGAGCCCGCTGGCGCCACTTACCGCGTTGTCTTCGACCGCATCGAGCGTGGGCGGCTGATTCGCGGCGAGGATTACGCCCAGCGCGTCGTGCTCGCGGCGGGGAGTCTCGGCAGCACAGAGCTCCTGTTGCGTTGCCGCGACCAGTTCCGGACGTTGCCCGCGATCAGCCAGACACTCGGCGCGCGCTGGAGCGCGAACGCGAACTTCATCTCGATGGCGGTGTACGACAAGGAGGAACACGTCAGGCAGTCCACGGGCCCGACGATCTCCAGCATCCTGGATTTCGCCGACGGCGGCTTCAGGAACCAGCGCTTCGTCATCGAGGACGACGGGTTCCCCAATGCGCTGCTCAACGCGATCAAGGCGTATCTCGACGGTGGCGTACGAACTCCGTTCGGCCAGCACCTTCTCAAGGAGCTCGAGGCACACGTGCGCGACGGCACGCCGCTCCGCAACCTGCTGCTCTGGCTGGGCGCCGGCCAGGACGCGGGCGACGGCCGGCTCTCGCTCGATCGGCGGTGGTTCATGCCATGGAAGCGAACGCTCAACCTCGCGTGGCGAGTCGCAGGTTCGGAGGGGGTGCTCAAGGCGATGGAAACGATGCACCAGAACCTCACCGACGCGACCGGCGGCCGTTCGATCGCGCTTCCAACCTGGCGCCTGTTGAAGAGTCTGCTCACGCTGCATCCGCTCGGCGGCTGCGCGATCGGCACCTCCGCCGCCGATGGCGTCGTCGATCATCTCGGCCGCGTATTTGGCTATACGAACTTGATCGTGTGTGACGGCGCGGTGGTGCCGACGCCGACGGTACGCAACCCATCACACACGATCGCCGCGCTCGCCGAGCGCATGGCCGCTCACGTTCAGTAACGAAGGAGACATCGATGCCTCCAGACCACAAGGGATTGCGCGAGCTGTTCTCGTACCCGCTGATGTCCGCGATCTTCGATCGGCGCACGCGACGCGTCGCCCGCGGCACGTCGATCGTCTCGGGATCGATCGGCTACACCAGCCCGAACAAGCCGGCGCCGCTCAGCCCGCTGGAGGAGGCCGTGCTCGTCGTGTCGACCGGCCTGACCGGCAAGACGACGATGCACGACGTGCCGTCAAAGAACAACGACGGCACCGACCGGTTCTCGGCCCCGCTCATCAACATCCTCGCGCGCTCGGCGAGCAGTATCGACAACGCACATGCCGTGTCGTTCTTCCTGATCAACGACGAGGGCACGTGGCTCATCAAGCACGCGCGCAATCGTGAGGCGCTTGCGCTGCTCAGCCAGTTGCCGCCGCGCTGGGAAGACTGGAACGAATCTGACTGGCTCGGCGCGGCCAAGGCGCTGAAACACCAGTTGTACAAGGAACGGCTCGACTTCCCGCGCCAGTGGCCCTACTACTTCATCTGGAACCGGCAGATCTCGAATCGGCCGGGCACGTCGATCCTGCTCCCGATCGTCGATCTCACGCGGCAGTTCATCAACGTGATCATCAGTCTGCTGTCAGAAGAGGACGGTCAGCGCCCGCTGTTCGTGGACGACTGGCAAAGATTCCGTCCACGCACGCTGCTCGACTGGGGGGCGTGGATCGCGAGCAGGCTCGGCTTCGTGCCGAATATCTCGTATCACCTCATTGGCGGCGCGCGACGGGCACGCGGCGGTTGGCTCTCGACCGATTACCCGGCGCCCATCGGGTTTGCCAACACGCTGCGGACCGACTACGAGACGTTCTTTCAACTGCAGAACCTGATGCTCATCGCTCAGGGGATGGGGCTCGGCGCGTGGATCCACGCGGCCGTCGGTTCCCCGTACGTCTTCGAGCGCGATCCAGCGAAGGGAAAGTTCGGCATCGAGTTCCGGATGCAGAAGCCGAAACAGCGGCATCGCTGGCAGCGCTTCCCGCCGCTGCCGACGACGCTCGACAACCCGATCGGCATCGACGGCCTGCTCGAGTCGCTCACGCCGCCGTACGTGAAGTCGATGAACGACGCGGTGGACAAAGTGATCGAAGAGAAGTACGGACCGGCCGGCACCTACGGCGACAACTCGATCTTCGACCGTGCCTACAAGAAGAGCGAGTACGGCGACGCCTTCCTGAAGATGGCGAGCCGGCGGCCGACGCCGCAAGTCGTGGAGTACGCGAAAGAGATTTGCAACTACATCTACGACACGTACGGCCGATTCCCTGCGCACGTCAACGCGTTCCACCTCCCGGGCGTGTGGCTGCAGTTCTCGCACCTGGAGCTCGAGTTCTACGAGAAGTACTTCGACGCCGATCTCTATCACCGGCAGGCGGCACACGATCAGTTGTGGGGGAACCACTGATGGCGACGGTGCGCGCGGTCAAGGTCTACAAAATCCTGCTGGCGCTCAGCATCATTTCCAATCTGATCGTCGGCGTCATCATCTTCTTCTGGCCCGACTCCTTCACGAGCTTTGCCGGGCAGCCCGAGGCCTTCCCGAAAGCATGGCCCCGTCACTGGGGTATGCAGTTGTGGGCGATCGATTTTCTCTACTTTCCGGGCTTGTGGGATCCGGAGCGGAATCGTTGGCCAAACTGGTGCGGGATCGTCATCCGGCTCACATTCGCGGCGTTCTTCCTGAGTCAAGGTGACGGCTTCACCCCGATGGGGATCTACGACGGCACCTCCGGCCTGCTGTTGCTGCTCGCCTACCTTCCCGTGACACGCGTCACGAAAGTCTCGTAGAGGGTCCGCCTAAAGGCGGACACTACGTGGGTCTGCGCTACGTAGTGTCCGGCTTCAGCCGGACCTCACCGTGTCTTGAGATATTCGAGGAGCGCCCGCTTCTGGTCGGCGGTCAGCGTCGTGCCGTAAGTGTGGCCGCCATTGCCGTTGCCGGGCTGCGCCACATCGAGCAGCGTGCCAATACGCTGCGCTTCGCTGTTACCGCTCACAAATCCAACACGGGCCTGATCGTAGACGTCGTAGCCTCGCCAGAAGCGTGCAGGACGGCTGGCCGGAGGCTCGAGCAGATCGCTCAGCGTCGGCACCGACCCGTTGTGCAGGTAGGGCGCGTTCAACCACACGCCGTCGAGCGGCGGCGCGGCGTAGCCGGACGACGACTCCCGGAACTTCGAGAAGGTCCACGCGTGCCCGGCGCCGAACGCGTTGAATGCGACCGCCGATCCCGCTTCCCATGCATCGAGGCGGCTCCTATCGGTGCCAATCTCTCCGATGGGAATCGCTTCGTTGGCGCGCGCACCGTTCGCATCGTGGCATGACGCGCACGTCGCCGCGTACGTGGCCGCGCCGCTGGCGGCCAGCGTCGAGTCCACGGCGAACGGGTACTTCGGCGGTTGCAGATCATTCAGATACTCGAGAACTCGTCGCAGGCTGGATGGCTGTTTGGGCGCCGTTCGTTCCCACATGACGGTATCGATGTCCATCCAGCGCATCGATGCGCCCTCCACGACAGCGGCTGATCGGACGACCTCGCGTAGCGACGTGTTGGACCGGTCCCACAGAAGACCGTTCGCTTCGCGGCGTTGCAAGTGCCACAGCGGCATGGCGTCTGTGGTGCCGACGTTCTTGTCGGGTGGGCGCTGCAGGATGGTGAACTTCACACGGCTCACCATGTCGGTTCGCCCGCGACCCCACGCCGGCCGCGTCGCCGTAGCACTCTCCTCGGAGAGTCCCAACAGCGTCTGCTGCGCCTTCGGGATCAGCACGAAGCGATAGAGCAGCCGCTCCGCGAACGACAGCTTCACGTTCCGGGCGATCTCGTCGAGGATGGCGGTGGCGGAGAAGCGCGGATCCGACGCCGCCTGAAAGAGGAAGCGCATGTACTCCTGCGGGCCGGTCTGGTGTGCGGCCGCGCCGGGGTAGAACATCGGCGGATCGCCCGGCGTGGCGCGGACTGTCGCGGTGTGGCAGAAGGCGCAGTTGACGCCGACGCGCGGGACGCCTATCTCGACCTTCGAGAGGCCGATCGGCATCTCGTGTCCGTCGCGCGCGCTGATGCCGATCGCCGCGTATCCGCCCGGGTTGGGCAGATACTGCGGAAAGAGACGCGGCAGCACCAGCCAGATCCAGTAAGGGACTCCCCGATCGTCCTCGGTGCCGATCGATCCGTAGAGAAAGTGATCTTCGGCTGATTCGAATTGCGCCACCGGCGCCACGCGAGATAGTTGGTAGTAGCCGTACAGGCCGGCGGCGCCCATGAGCAGGACGACCACGAACAGGAACCATCCCAGGCGCGACATCAGCTGGTCACTCAGAAGGTTTTGAGGTACTCGACGACCGCCCGCTTGTCGTCGTCGGAGAGCGTCGTCCCGTACACGTGTCCGCTGTTGGAGTTGCCCGGCACGCTGGTGTCGTAACGCGTGTAGACCTGCCCATCGGCTTCCGGGACATCAGAGACGAAGCCGAGCCTTACTTGATCGTAGACGTCGTACCCGCGATAGAACGCTTTCGGTCTCAGATCCGGCGCGTCCAGCAGATCTCTCATCGTCGGCACCGAGCCGTTGTGCAGGTACGGGGCCCGCAACCAGATCCCGTCGAGCGGGTGGTTGGCGTAGCCGTTGGTCTTGCGGAAGCGCGTGAACCGGTACGGCGAGTCTGGGTAGAGGCTGTATTGATTGGAGGCGAACACCGACGTGTACGAGTTGAGGCGATAGGGATCGGTGCCGATGACGCCGATCGCTTCGACCTGCCCCACGCGCGAGCCCGCGATCACGCCGTCGCGAAAGCGGTGATCGGCGTGGCAGTTCACGCACTCGCGCTGATAGATCGGCGCACCGCGTGAGGCAAGCGCCTGGTCGATCGGGTACGGGTACTTCGGGGCCGGCAGCGTCCAGATCCAGTCGCGCACGCGCTTCAAGTTGTCGTGATCGATAGTGACCGGCGTCACACCCGCGCCGAGCGACGCGCTCAGGTTACGTTCGTCAACCGAGTCGTTGTCGCCGTCCCAATGCAGGTGCATGCCCTCGCGCGGCTTCTGGTTCCAGATCGATGGGTAGTCCGAGGCGCCAATCAACTCGTCGTGTGGGAGTTTGCTGAGATCCCAGTTGAACTGGACCGATTTGTATGGATTGAACGTGTCCACGCGTCCGCGGCCCCATCGCGGCACCCTGTCAGCGAGGACCGGCTCGATGCGATTCCGCAGGTTCTGCGTGGTGTTCTGCAGACGCCCGATGTACCCGACCTCCAGGAGGGCGCGCTCGAACAGCGACGGCCCGCCTTTTTTCGGCAGCCTCCCCTTGATCGCTTCTACCGTCATCCGGTTGTCGAGCGAGCACTCGAGCACGAACTGAACGAAGGCCTGGAGGTCGAGCCGGTTGGCGGGCATGCCGAGCACGATTCTCGGTTTCGCGGCCGGCGTGTCGCGCACCGTGCTGGAGTGACACAGGGCGCAGTTCAACCCCACCTCATCGAGGCCGAGACGGCGTCGGCGGGAGACGCCGATGGGCAGGTCGTGGCCCTCCTCGCTGATGAACCCGAACGTCGCGTAGCCGTTCGGCAGCTTGTCGCTGCAGATCGATGGCAGCGACTTGAACACCCAGTACGGTGGCAGGGCACCGCCGATCGGCGCGAGCAGGCTTCCGCCCGGCTCGCTCCCAATCGATCCGTACTTGAAGTGGTCCTCGATCGACTCGTACGTCACCGGACGATCCGTGGTCAGCGAAACGACCGCCCAGATGCCAGCGATCGCGCCCACGACAAGGACGACGAGGCCGAGGAGAGCGAGCAGCCGCCGAATCATCACACGAAGGATGAAGGATGAAACACCGACATCACCTCGTCGAGCATTGCCTCGCGGCTCGGGAACCGGCTCTCCTCATAGCACCCAAGCGGGTGTTCGACGACGTGGACGAGGCACTTGTTGCAGTAGGTGCACGGAAGCTCCGCGCGATCGCGCCCGGCGGCGAACTGCTTGACCAGATCGTTGTTGGCGATGAGCGGCCGCGCCATGCTCACCGCGTCGCAGTCGCCGTCGGCGATCGCCTTGCGGATCACGGATGCGGTCTGGAACCCGCCCGTGCAGAGCACGGGGACGGAGACGGCCTGCTTGATCACATGCGCATCTGAGAGCGACACCCCTTCGATCTTCTCCTTGGGCACACCGGCCGCGTTCCACGCCTTGCGGAACGCCTCACCGGTGAGCTCGCCATGGAAGAAGAGCAGGTTGCGAAACGTGTTGCTGCCGCTCGAGGCGAGCTGCGCGTACGTACCGGCGAGCAGCTTGACGTCGATGTCCGCGCCGGCCGGGTTACGAGGATGAGGGAACGCGCTCCCTGTCGATACGTGGATTGCGTCGACGCCCGCCTCGACGAGCCACTTGCAGACCTGCGCCGACTCCTGGACCGTGTTGCCGGAGCCTTCCAACCTGAGGAACAGCAGCGCGTCGTTGTATTCGGTGGCGCTGATCTTCATCTGCAGGTGGAAATCGCTGCCGACGCGCGCACGAATCGCCTTGACGATTTCGATGACGAAGCGGGCGCGGTTCTCGAGCGAGCCGCCGTACTCGTCCTTGCGGTCGTTGATCGCGGAGCTGAGGAACTGCGTGATGAGGTAGCCGTTGGCGCCGTGCAACTCGACGCCGTCGAGGCCCGCTTCGCGGGCACGACGCGCACCCTCGGCGAAGGCGGTGACGGCTTCCTGGATGTCGGCCTTGGTCATGGCGTCGCATTTGAACCCATGGAGCGGGTCGCTCTTTGCCGTGGAGCTCAGCCCCTTCTCGTACTTGATGTCGGGAATGTCTCGCTGGCGTCCACCGTGGCTCAGCTGCAGGATGTACTTACAGTCGTGCTCGTGGACGGCTCTGCCGAGGGCGCGCCAGAAGGGAATCCGGTCGTCCTTGTGGATCGTCGCGTAGTTGGCGATGATGCGCCCGCGATCGTGGACCGGCACGAACGACGAGATGATGGCGCCCACGCCACCTTTAGCAAACTTCAGCTCCCAGTTGATGCGTGCCTGGTTCCCGGAGCCGTCGTAGTTGTCGAACCGCCCCGCTACGTTGGAGCGGAAGATGCGATTCTTGACGGTCAGGTTTTTGAACTTCAGCGGTTCGAAGATGACGTCGGACATGTAGAGCCTCGCGGTGGCCATTCAAACACAGCACTTCAGTCGTACCAAGTGGATTCGCGTCTTGTCCAAGTGGATTCGCGTGTCGCGCCACCTCAGCACGAGCGCGTCACGGTATGCTCGCGCTGACCAGACTGACCGGTTGCACGCGGCCCGGGTGGCGACGGAACGAGGAGCACGCTCATGGCGCTGTACGCGTTCGATGGCACATGGAACGAGGGGAAGGACGGCGACGATCCGAAGTTCGAGAACACCAACGTGTTCCGCTTCAAGAATGCGTACGCACGCGCGTCTGGCACAGAGCCCTGTTACGTCGCCGGCATCGGCACGCGGTTCGACAGGGTCGGACGAATCCTCGGCGGGGCGTTCGGGCTGGGCGAGCTGCCGCGTTTACTCGAGACCTACGATGCGCTCTGCCGTACGTGGATCGGCGGCGATCAGAACATCGACCTCGTAGGGTTCAGCCGGGGTGCCGCCACGGTGCTCGACTTCTGCAATCTCGTGCAGGCGAAGGGCATTCGCAAGCCGGGCACCGACCAGGTGGTCGAGCCGAGTCCGAAACTCCGCTTCGTAGGTCTCTGGGATGTTGTCGCGGCGTTCGGCCTGGCGAATCTCGGGAACGAGGCGCTCAACATCGGCCATCACCTCTGGTTGCCAAAGAAGAGCGTCGACTTCTGCTTCCATGCCATGGCGCTCGACGAGCGGCGGCCGTCATTCATCAACACTCGGGTGCCCGGTGCGCGTGAGGTGTGGTTCCGCGGCGGGCATGGAGACGTCGGCGGCGGCAACGGCAACCGGCCGTTGAACGACGTCGGGCTACGCTGGATGATGCGTAAAGCCATTGCCGCAGGCCTTCCGATCGATCCCGCGGATGTTCCCAATCCTGATGTCACGAATCTCGAGCCCAAACACTCGGACAAGCTGCCCGTGAAGATTCGATTGATCTCGGCGGTCGATCGCGCTCATTACACGGTAACGCGGATGGACGAGTGGACGAATCCGCCGGACACCTGCCCGCAGGAGACCGAAGCCGATGAGCGAACGGCGAATCCGGTTGGCGAATCCGGCATCAAGTTGGACGACATTGAGAGCCGCCGGCGAGTGCTGGTGATGTGGGAGGCGGCGCTCGACGTGGTGGCAGGGACCGACTTCACGCTCGACCCGATACGCGAGCCGCTGCTCACGCTGTTCGAATCGCGCAGCCTGCTCGTCACCGACGACCAGAAGCTGCAGGCGGCGCGCCACGCCGCTGCGCGGCTGATGACGACCACCGTTGCCGGGGCCAGGCAGCGCGGTTTTCACGTGCTCGACGAGTTCTTCCTCAACGAAGCACTCTTCAAGATGCCTCGGGTCTTCCCTTTGACCGACTGAGCAACCGCGTCCGCGGCCTCTCCGCGGGCCCTTTCGCGGTGCCGAGCGCGAGCGCGACTATTCTGCGTCGTCGCTCCTGAATATCGGGCCCGGGCAGATTTGCGTGGTGAAGCTCACGCTGAAGATTCCGTAGAGACCCGACCTCAGCCCAGAAAGAACTTGTATGCCGGGTTCTCGTACTCGAGTGTGTAGGGGTACGCGAGCTCGTCGAGGAAGGCACGGAAGGCGGGCAGGTCACCCTCTTCGACTTCGAACCCGGCGAGGACGCGTCCGAAGTCCGCGCCGTGATTCCGGTAGTGGAACAGGCTGATGTTCCAGCGGCCGCCAAGTTTCTCGAGAAACTGCGCGAGCGCGCCCGGCCGCTCGGGGAACTCGAATCGACACAATCGCTCGTGGCGCACTTCGGGCGCATGGCCGCCAACCATGTGCCGCACGTGCAGCTTCGCGAGCTCGTTGTCCGTCAGATCGGCCGTCTCGTAGCCGGCTGCCGCGAGCTGCGACGTGAGCGCCGCGCCATCCTGCCTCGACTGGGTGGCGAAGCCGACGAAGATGTGCGCCTGCTGCCGGCCGCTCAGACGGTAGTTGAACTCAGTGACGGTCCGGCGACCGATCACCGAGCAGAACTTCTGGAACGATCCCGCCTTCTCCGGCAACGTGATCGCGATGAGTGTTTCGCGCGCTTCGCCGACCTCGGCTCGCTCGGCCACGAATCGCAGTCGATCGAAGTTGATGTTGGCGCCGCTGAGAATCGCGACCAGCGATTGATTGCGCGCGCCCTCGCGTTCCACCCACGTCTTCATCCCCGCGACCGCGAGCGCACCTGCGGGCTCCATGATCGTGCGCGTGTCGTCGAAGATGTCCTTGATCGCCGCGCAGATCTCGTCGTTGGTCACGCGCAGCACTTCATCCACGGTTTGCCGCACGATCTCGAACGTCCGCTCGCCGACCTCGCGCACCGCGACACCGTCTGCAAAG
>Ga0207669_10000996_pt1 | contig 12061 bp, 9 predicted proteins | sample KBSM33metaG_FD_184329 | JGI IMG/M metagenome (GOLD analysis project Ga0207669, IMG submission 184329) | Miscanthus rhizosphere microbial communities from Kellogg Biological Station, Michigan, USA - KBS M3-3 metaG (SPAdes) (version 2) | ecosystem: Host-associated > Plants > Roots > Rhizosphere >...
CACACGCCGTGCGCAGCAGCGGCGGCGGCGGTGCGCAATATCCGGGCGCACCAGAGCCGCGGCCTTCTCCCGCCGCCAGAGCTGCGGGCGCGAACCGGCTACTACGGGCCCGCGCATGTCACGCGGCTGCGGCTGATCCAGGAGATGCAGGCGGCGGGATTCAACCTGGCGGCGATCAAGCACCTGGTCGACGACGCCGCATCCGGCGACGACGTGATCGACTTCGCCCGCGCCCTGATGACGCCCTTCGAGAGCGAGCGGCCGGAGATGATCGACGGCGCCGAGCTCGCAGAGCGCCTGGGCGGCGAGCTGACGCCCAAGCTCATCGCCCGCGCAGAGCGCCTCGGGCTCGTCACGCCGGTCGGAGGAGACCGCTACGAGGTTCCGAGCCCCACGTTGCTGGCCGCAGGGGAGAGCGCCGTGCGCTTCGGGATCCCGCTGCCGATGGCCCTCGATGCGATCGAGCAGGTGACTCGGCACGCGGAGGGGATGAGCCGCGTCTTCGTGAAGTTGTTCCTCGACAGCCTGTGGAAGCCGTTCGACCGCGCGGGCCAGCCGGAGTCCGACTGGCCGAACGTGCGCGCGGCGCTCGAGGGCCTGCGCCCGCTCGCCAGCGATGCGGTCGTTTCGGTGTTCCAGCAGCGCATGAGCAAGGCGGTCGAGGAGGCGTTCGGCAAGGAGCTGCAGCGCAGCCGCGGCCGCAGGTAGCCCAAGTGATGCTGGGTGCGACGGCAGGAGCGCCACTAGCAGGCAGCGGCGAAGCCGCCCGATAGGTCCAGCTACGCTTTTCCATTCCAATGGCTCAACCGGGAACAGCTGACCAGCCCCTGCGCGTCGCCATCGTCGGCTCCGGGCCGTCGGGCTTCTACGCGGCCGGGCACCTGCTGTCGGCGAAGGAGGTGACGGTCGAGGTCGACATGTTCGACTCGCTGCCGACGCCCTGGGGTCTCGTGCGCGCCGGCGTGGCGCCCGACCACCCCAACATCAAGGCGGTATCCCGGGTGTTCGAGAAGACTGCGGCCAAGCAGGGTTTCCGCTTCTTCGGGAACGTGACGATCGGCTCCGACATCGAGCAGGCCGAGCTGGAGCGCCGCTACCACGCGGTGATCTACGCCTGCGGCGCCCAGACGGACCGCCATATGGGGATTCCGGGCGAGGATCTGCCCGGCAGCCGCCCCGCCACGGAGTTCGTCGCCTGGTACAACGGCCACCCGGATTTCCGCGACCTCGACTTCGACCTCTCCGGGAATACCGCCCTGATCGTCGGGAACGGCAACGTCGCGATGGATTGCGCGCGCATGCTGGCCCTCGCCCCCGACGAGCTGGCGAAGACCGATGTCGCCGACCACGCGCTCGAGGTGCTGCGTGCCAGCGCCATCACCGACATCGTGATCCTGGGCCGCCGCGGCCCCGCGCAGGCAGCCTTCACGAATCCCGAGCTGCTGGAGATGGCCGACCTCGAGGAGGCCGACGTGATCGTGGATTCCGCCGACATGACGCTCGACGAGGCGAGCGCCGCCTCGATCGACGAGGAGGGCGAGCTGACCGCTCGCCGCAATGTCGAGATCCTCGGTGAGTTCGCCGCCAAGGAGCCGCAGGGGCGCCCCAAGCGCGTCCACTTCCGCTTCCTCGTGTCGCCCGTGGCGATCGAGGGCGACGGCCGTGCACAGCGCATGGAGATCGTGCACAACGAGCTCTACGTCGCCGACGACGGGGCCATCCGGCCGCGCCCGACGGAGCGCCGCGAGGTGATCGACGGCGACCTCGTGCTGCGGTCGATCGGCTACAAGGGAGTTGCGAGTCCCGGCGTTCCGTTCGACGAGCGGCGCGCGGTGATCCCCAACGACGCCGGCCGGGTCCTGCACGAGCCTGACGGCGACCACGTCGGAGGCCTGTACTGCGTGGGCTGGATCAAGCGCGGGCCGACCGGAGTGATCGGCACCAACAAGAAGGACGCCCACGAGACCGTCGAGATGATCCTCGAGGATCTGGAGCACGGCCGGCTCCCAGAACCGGCGGATCCGGACTCCGCGGCGGTGGAGGCGCTGGTCACCGAGCGCAAGCCCGACCATGTCACCTACGTGGGCTGGGAGGCGATCGACGCCGTCGAGAAGTCGCTCGGCGAGCCGCACGGCCGCCCGCGCGTGAAGCTCTGCTCGCGCGACGAGCTGCTCGAGGCAGCGAAGAACGGCGGCGCTGAAGCGCGAGCAGCATAGGCACAGCAAGTAGGCTGGGCGCCGATGCGCCGGACCCTCTTCGACGACGAGCACGACTCCTTCCGCGAGAGCTTTCGCCGCTTCCTCGACCGCGAGATCGCGCCGCACACCGAGGAGTGGGAGCAGGCCGGGATAGCGCCGCGGGAGGCTTATGCCGCGGCCGGGCGGAACGGGTTCCTGGGCATGTCGATTCCCGAGGAGCACGGCGGCGCCGGCGTAAAGGACTTCCGCTTCAACGTCGTGATCGGGGAGGAGGTGCAGCTGGCCGACGCCGGCGGCTTCGGGCTCGGCATGACGCTTCACAACGACATCTGCCTGCCCTACTTCCTCGAGTACTGCACCGCCGAGCAGCGCGACCGCTGGCTGCCGGGGATCGCCTCCGGAGAGCTGATCACGGCGATCGCGATGACCGAGCCTGGAACGGGGTCGGACCTGGCCGGCATCGCCACTCGTGCGCGGCGCGAGAACGGGCACTACGTGGTCAACGGCGCCAAGACGTTCATCACCAACGGCATCAACGGCGACCTCGTGATCACGGCCGTCAGGACCGATCCGGAGGCGGGCCACCGCGGTCTCAGCCTGCTCGTGATCGAGCGCGGCATGGAGGGCTTCGAGCGTGGGCGCAACCTCGAGAAGATCGGCCAGCACTCGCAGGACACTGCCGAGCTGTTCTTCAACGACGTGCGCGTCCCCGAGGAGAACCTGCTCGGGGAAGACGGCTCCGGCTTCCTCTATCTGGTCTCCAATCTCGCCCAGGAACGGCTCTCGATCGCGGTCGCGGCGGTCTCGGCGGCTCGCGCGGCGCTCAACTGGACGCTCGAGTACGTCAAGGACCGCAAGACGTTCGGCCAGCCCGTCGGCACATACCAGAACTCGCGCTTCGTCCTCGCCGACTGCCTGACCGAGATCGAGCTGGGGCAGGCGTTCGTCGACCGCTGCGTAGAGGGGCTGGTCGCCGGCGAGCTGACGGCCGAGGAGGCCGCGATGGCGAAGCTCTGGTGCACCGAGATGCAGGGCCGGGTAGCCGACCGCTGCCTGCAGCTTCACGGCGGCTACGGCTACATGGTCGAGTACCCGATCGCCCGGGCCTACGCCGACGCTCGCGTGACCAGGATCTACGGCGGCACGAACGAGATCATGCGGGAGCTCGTCGGCCGCAGCATGGGTCTGCGCGACTGACAGCGGCCCGAGAAGGGCGAAGGCCCGCGGGGGGTGAGCGGGCCTTCGAGGGGGGAGGGGTGTTGCTTATGTGTGAGACAGCGAGAGGTTGGGGTTCCGAGCTGTCTCTATGCGGCGTCTACGGAGTTCATTGTGCGTCCGACGCATTAACGCGGCCTTAGAGACCCGTGGGCATTTCCTAAGAGGTATGTGAAGCTTTCTTTGGGATGCCAGAGCTGCCAGAGGTCGAGATCACCGCGCGCCGGATCGGCGCTGCCGTCGCCGGCGCTCAGGTCGAGTCGGCCACAGCGCCCGGCCTGAACGCGCTGAAGACGTTCGATCCCCCGCTCGATTCGCTGACCGGCAAAGAGGTCGCCTCCGTCGGCCGGCGCGGCAAGCACCTGATCGTCGGCTTCGAGGGCGACCTTTTCCTGCTCATCCACCTGATGTCGGCGGGCAGGCTCCAGCTCTACGACACACGGGCGTCTCTGCGCGACCGCACCTCGAGGGTGCTCGTGCGGCTCGCGGACGGACGCGAGCTGCGCCTGCGCGAGTTCGGCAAGCGCCAGCGCGCCTGGGCGAAGCTGCTCGCGGGCAAGGATGCGCTCGAGCAGGACGACGCGATCGCCACTCTGGGCCCGGAGGCCTGGCCCGACCCGCCGCCGCTGGCTGAGGTGCTCGACTCCTCGCGCCCACTGCACTCGGTGCTCCGCGACCAGCGCGTCATCACGGGGATCGGGCGCTCGTGGGTGGACGAGATTCTCCACGAAGCCCGCCTGTCGCCCTTCAAGCGGGCCGACGACCTCACCGACGAGGAGGCTGCGGCGCTGGAGGAGGCGATTCGTGACAAGCTCGGCGGCGCGATCGACCACTACGAGCAGACCGTGACCCTCCCGATCCCGGACAAGATGCCGATCCCGCTGGCTGTTCACCGGCACGAGGGGCAGCCCTGCCCTCGCTGCGGCACGACGCTCGAGGCCGTGTTCTACGAGGACTACGTGATGAGCTACTGCCCCTCCTGCCAGACGGGTGGGCGGGTCCTGAAGGACCGGCGTCTCTCGCGCCTGCTGAAGTGAGGCGCGCGGCGCTGGCGGCCGCCGTCGGCCTCGTGCTCGCGGACTCCTCGGTGGTGACGCTGGGGCTGCCCGACATCCTGCGCGAGTTCGACGCAACGGTCTCCGAGGTGGCCTGGGTGCTGACGGCCTTCAACCTCGTGCTGGCGCTCGCAGCTGTGCCCGCCGCGCGCTGGACGCGCCGCCGCAGCGGCGTCGCGCTGACGGCCGGGCTGGTCGTCTTTGCGGTCGCGTCCGGGCTCTGCGCGGCGGCGCCCTCGCTCCCGGCCCTGATCGCGAACCGCTGCCTGCAGGCACTCGGCGGCGCCGTGATCGTGACCACGGCGCTCGAGCAGCTGGTCGCGTTGGAGCGTTCCGAGCAGCGTGCGATCGGGCTGTGGGGAGCCGCGGGAGTCACGGGCGCCGCCGTCGGGCCGGCACTGGGCGGCGTGCTGACCGGAGCCTTCTCCTGGGAGGCGATCTTCATCGTTCAGGTGCCGGCTGCTCTCCTGATCGCCGCGACGCTGGTATTCACCCCGGCACCGGCGATCGAGCCCCGGGCGACCGAGGTGGGCGGGAAGGACGAGCGCCCGCACATCCCCGCCAACCTCGCGCTGCTCTTGATTTCTGCCGCCCTGACGGCAGCACTCTTCCTGCTCGTGCTGCTGCTGATCGAGGGGTGGCGGGAGCCGCCTGGGATCGCCGGCATCGCGGTGTCCGTGATGCCGGTGGCCGCGCTGCTCGCGGGGCTGGGCGCGAGCCGGCTGCCCGACATCCGCACCAGGATCGAGGCGGGGACGATCGCGATCGCGGGCGGCCTTGCGGCGCTCGGCCTGATGCCCGGGGCGTCCCTGGGCTGGACCGTCGCGCCGCAGGTCCTTATCGGCGCCGGCCTGGGCCTGACCGTCTCGGCGCTGACCCAGGTCGCGCTGCGCGGGCGCTCCGCTCCGGCACTGCACGGCGGCTGGACGATCGCCGCGCGACACGCCGGCGTGGTCGTGGGGCTGCTGCTGCTGACGCCGGTGTTCACGTCAGATCTCGAGCAGAATGCGCACGACGCGCAGCTCGCCGGAACGGCGAAGCTGATCGATGCACCTTTGCGCACGCTGCACAAGGTCGACCTCGGCCGCTCCATCGCCGACCAGATCCGCGCCGCGGATGGCCGCCTGCCGGACATCGGGCCGGCCTTCGCGGCAAATCCGCCGGGACCCGGCGAGGCGGCCGCTCAGGCTCGGTTGCGGATCGCGCTCCAGGACCAGATCGACCGCGGGGCGACGCACGCCTTCAGCACGTCGTTCCTGCTGGCCGGGCTCCTGGCGCTGCTTGCCCTGGTGCCGATCTTGACGCGGCGCGGGGAGCTCGACCTGTGAGCGGTCAGGGCATCTGGAGCCGCGCCGCAGTGCTGGCGGCAGCGATCACGGCGTCGCTCGTGCTGATCGGTGTGTACGTCGCCGCGGGTGGCGCCGACTACAAGCCGGCTTCGGTGGCGGATCCCTGCAAGCCGCGCGAGTGGCGCACGACCGGCGGCTTCCAGGGCCTCATGGACCAGGTCGCCCGCTCGGCCGCGGATGGCGCGGCGTGCAAGCTGGACGTCTCACGCGAGGAGCTGGTCACGGCACTCGCATCGCCCGGAGGCCGGCAGCGGTTCATCCGCGAGCACGGCCTCAGCCAGGCGCAGGTCGACGAGGCGGTACGGGCGGGCCTCGACCGCGCGATCGACGACGCGCGCGACGCCGGCGCGATCGGCGGGATCGAGGAGTTCCTTCTCCGTCAGGCGGTCAAAGGGCTGCCGGTCAATTTCTTGCTCGACCGGCTGCTGCCGGAGCGGAAGTAGCCGTACTCAGCAGCCCTTGTCGACGGCCGGCGCCGTCGGCGACGCGCGCCAGATGCGGTTCGAGTTCGGGTCCACCTCGCCGCGCTCGGTCTTCTCGGCCGCGAAGTCGCGCGTGTTTGGTGCCGGCACGTCGTACATCACCGTGCTCAGGCCGCGCTCGTTCATGACGTTCACCACCACGTCCGGCCGGTGCTCCTCGACCAGGTCGTGGTCGAGCGTGTGCAGGTGCACGAAGTAGAGCTTGGAGAAGCTCTCGGCCAGGAACGGCATCATCTGGTAGTTGAAGGAGTCCCCGATGATCATGCAGGTCGTCTCCGGCGCAGCCGGGCACTCGAACTCGGCGATCCGCCCTCGCCGCAGGACGAAGTTGTCGGAGGTCAGGCGCGCCTGCTGATCGGTCACGTTTGCGAACGTGATGACGGACTTCCGCGGCGGCTCGACCTTGATCCCGAGGTCCGCGAACCGCGCGGAGTCGAAGTATTCGACCCGCTCCTCGGGCACGACGTAGACGGGCGCAACCTCGCCGATCTCGGCGATCAGCCTCCGGTACGCGGCGTAGGCTCCGGCGGCGTTCCAGTGACTGGATGTCTCGCAAGCAACCCGGCGCTCCTCCTTGACGGCGAGGATCTCGGGCAGCGGATAGATGACGCGCGCAAACGAGCCGCTGTCGCGCATGTAACCGAGCAGCTGCTCGACTGTCCGCTCCTTCGCCATCGGGTACTCCTCCGGCAGCAGCTCCGGGTAGAGCGTGTGCGGGTTGATCGAAAGCATGAAGAAGTAGTGGATGCCGAGCTTCTCGAGCCAGGCGGTCCGGCTCTCCAGGATCAGGCGCCAATCCCGCAATTCACGGTCCGTGAGACGCACCGACCCGGTGTGCTGGCCGATGACGTCCAAGCCGTCATAGGCGACGAAAAGCCAGCCGTCCTTGCCCTCGATGACCTTCCCGTCGAGAGTTGGCGGCCCGGCATCTCCCTCGCGCGCGGCGGTCGCGAGCGCGTCCGCCTGCCCCTGCGTATCCACCGGATCCATCATTGGAATCGTAACGACGCCTTGCGGAACGGGCGAACGTTTTCACGCTTTCAAGGGGCCGGTGCCCAAGGTCGATGCAACCCGGGCCGTTCTGAGCGGCAGGGATGAAGGTGCGACGCGTACAGGCCACTGGTGTCTGCGCAGTGCTGTTTGCTGCGCTGTCGGCACTCGCCCTCAGCCCGCCTGCGGAGGCCCGCGACATCACCGGGACGCTGTCGGCGTCCGGCTACCGCGTGATCGCCCTGGCGCCGTCCGGGCGAGTCGCGAAGAGCGAGCTTCGCCGCTCCTTCCACGTGCACGCGCCCGCGCGTCGGGTCACGCTTCACCTGCTGGACCGCAACGGCGATTACTTCGGCCCTGTGGTCGTCGGCCGGCGCGGGAGCAGGCTGCTCACAGGCGTGCGCACCGGCGCGGACCTCGGTCGCGTGCATGTATTTCGGGCCCGCGGGTTCGCCCGCACCGACAGGCGCCTGCGCGGCCGCGACCGCGCGGCGGTCGCCGGAGTGGTGGCGCGGGGTGGCGCGCCTGCCGGGGCCGGCACCTACGGCCGTGTGCGGGCGCGCGCAGCAGGCCCCGGGCGCGCCGGGACCGACGCGGACCACGACGGGATCCCGGGCCTCTACGACGTCGATGACGATGGCGACCTGCTGCCGGACGTCGGCGAGCGGCCATCCGGCCGTGCGCTGGCGCCCTCGGCCGCCGCTCCGCTCGCTCTCGCGGGCACGTGCCCGCAACTGGTCTGCTCCGGGCGGGTGAGCGCCCGCGTGACCGATGTGAAGGACACCGACCTTGCGCTGGCGCTGGCCGGATTCGCGGCGCTGCTCGCCGTGATCAGCCTCGGCTGGCAGATCGCCTCCGCGCTTGCCCGCCGCAGGCGCCGGGTCAGGGTGGAGGCCCGCCTGGGACTCCCGGTCTACCAGCAGGGCGGGGGCAGCTGGGCCGTCTTCATCGAGGTCCGCAACGAGACCGACCACCCCGTGCGCTGGGTGTCGGCGACCCTGGCCACCGCTGACGACCGGTCCCTGTACCTGATGCAGTTCCCGCCCGGTGGCGAGCTGCCGGCGGTGATCGAGCCGGGCGACTCGCACCACACCTGGGTGGCCGTCACCGAGCTGGAGCGCAGCGGGCTCGACCTCCACACTCCAATCGCAGCCGAGATCAAGCTCGCCGACGGCGGGCTGATCAGGTCACGAGCCCGGCGGCTCGTGTCGCGCTCGATCGCCGAGCGCCTGCGCGGGCAGCGTTAGATGACCGATTCCAAACTCCCCGCACCGGATTCGGAACCAATCATCTAGGTCTTGGCCTTCTTGGTCCCGGTGATCTTCTTCAGCTGACCCGGCGGGATCTTTCCGCTGTTCCCCGCCTCCATGCTCTGGAGGATCGCCGGATCGACCGGCGCTCCGGTGCTGTCGAGCACGGGCGGCGCCGGAACATCGACGGGAGGCGGCACGGGATTGGCCACCGGGTCCGAAACCGGCGCAGAGACGGGCACCGGGTCGGCGTTCTTGTCGTGTCCCTTCGCCTTCCCGTTGCCGTTCCCATTGCCGTTTGCATTCCCGTTCCCATTGCCGTTTGTGGCCGGAGTGTCCACCGGCGCAGCCGTGACCGGGGTGGTCACCGGGACGACGACGTCCGGGACGCCGGCGGCAGGAGAGCCGTCAGAGGATGATCCCGGCACCGTGCCGCCGCCGTCGGCGGCGGGTGAGCTGCCGCCGAGAGCCGTGCCCGGAGGCTGGCCCGGAGGTCCGGTCACGTCACCGCCGACCGGGGCCTGCGGAAGCGCGTTGACGACGAGAGCCGGGACCACGAGCGCCGGCCTCTTGGCGCCGGCCGGGAGCGGGCCCTGACCGCCGTACAGCACCTCGGCGGCCTTGCGTGGATCTGTGGGCAGCCCGTCGGGGCGCACGGCCGCGCTGTCCTGCTTCGTGCCGTGAGAGCTCACGACCTTCGGAAGCGAAACGGGGATGCCGCTGTGCTTCACCGCCATGCCGCCGCCACCGACGACGGCGACCGTGGCCACCACCGCCACCGCCTTCTGGGCCAGCGAGGCTGCCTGGTCGGCGCCCGCGTGGCCGGCCGCGCTCATCTGGACGAGCGCCGTCTGGGCCTGCGTCGAGAAGCCCGATGCGCCCGCTCCGGCCCCGGCCTCGCCGGATGCGGCTGGGTCACGCCGGAACAGGAAGACCGGCAACGGAATGAGCGCCGCGGCACGGTCGACGACTCTGCGCAGCGATCCCGCCTGGGCGGCCTGATGCGCAAGCCCGTGCAGGCCCATCGCGGCCGCCTCGCGGCGGCACCCCTGGCATGTCCGCAAGTGCCGCATCGCGACTCGCCGCTCCCGGCCGGCGCCGATTCCCTCGGCCCAGCCGGCCATCGCCGAGCGCACCTGCAGGCAGCGGGCGCCGGTCGAGATCTCGGCGAACTCGCCCTTCAGGCCGCGCCGGGCGCGGAACAGGATGCTCTCAACCGCCGGGCGTGACAGCGACAGGCGCCGCCCGATCTCGTCATACGAGAGCCCTTCGAGCTCTCGCAGGACGAGTGCCTGGTGCTGGGCCGCGGGCAGCTCGCCGAACGCCTGGCGCAGGTGCTCGATGTCCTCCTTGCTGGAGACGTGCCCGTGGATGCTCTGCGCCGGCGGGCGCAGCGGCCGGCTCTCGGCAGCGTCGAGCTGATAGGAGTCGATTGCGATCTCTTCGCGGCTGACCCGGCGCAGGTGGTCGATGCATGCGTTGCGGGCGATCCTGTGCAGCCAGGGCGCGAACGCGTCGGGTGTCTCGAGCGTGCCCAGATTCCGCAGAGCGGAGACGAACACCTCCTGCACCACGTCGTCGACGCGACCGTCGTCCGGCACGCTGCCGCGGACGAATGCGGTTATCCGAGGTCTGTAGCGGCGAAACAGCGCTTCAAATGCCGGTTGGCTGCCGCGCCGGGCGGCCGTAGCGAGTTGCGCATCCGTTGTGTCAGCGCACGCGAAATCTTCAATCAGCGCCTTCAAGCCCGTCCCCTATGCGAATCCACAGTTGCTCGGAAAGCCGCCGAGCCGGCCCGGGCCCGCCGGGAAGCGGGACCGGCTGCGAAGGATGTTACCCGTACCTCCCACCGCGGCAACCCCCAATGTTTCTCCGCTAGGGTTCCGGCCCATGTCGGGGCTGGTGAAGACCGCGATGCTCCTGTTGGCTGTCATCGCGGTGACCGTCGCTACCGCCCTGGCCGTGGCCGGGTGTGGGGGTGACGACGGTAATTCCGGCACCACCACTCAGAACCAGGCCAGCTCGGATCTGCTGAGCGCCGCGGAGGCGAGCGCGGAGCGGTCGGCGGCGGCGTCCGCGAGGAAGGTCAGCGACCGCTATCTGCCGGGACGGCTCGAGATGCGCGCCGCCTGCACCGGGCTCACGCCCCCTCCGCCGCCCGACACTCCATTCCAGGTGAGGTGCCTGGTCGAGGGTTTTGGGACCCCGCCGAACAAGGACAGTCTCTCCTATATGACCAACGAGGACTGGCTGGTTCCGATCGATGCCTCCGGCAAGGTGGGCGAGGCGACGATCGCCGGCCCGGCCCGGATCCGGACCTACAGGCGCAAGGACGACCGCCTCGACTGCACGAACCACAAGGCGCGTCCGGAGAAGTGCGCACCGCCTCTCCCAGGGCAGGTCGTCACGCCGCCTCCCACCGTTCCGCAGGGATAGCCCGGGCGCTTACGGCTCGTAGCCGAAGGTCGCGAGCGCCTCGCGAAAGGCGGTTGTGCAGGCTTCCTGGAGGTCGTCCGGCAGGTCGGCTCGCCACCTGCCGACCGACTCCGACGCGCTGCGGGTACGGTGGCGGGCCAGCTCCGGCATCTCGGTGGCCAGCGCCGCCTGCATCTCGTCGAGCTGGGCGGGGGAAGAATCGACCTCGATGTGGTCCAGCAGGGCTGCGAGGGTCTCGACCGGGCTTTGGACGAGATCCTCGTAGCGGACCAGGTGCGCCCGATCCCGGCGGCGCTCCCATGCGCGGACCAGCGTCGTCGACCAGCCCGCCAGGCCCTCGATCCACTCCGTGTCCCCGGCGGCGTCGGCGCGTCCGAATCCCTCGACGCCGCGGCGGCGGTTGAAATCCATGATCGAGGCGACCATGTCACGGAAGTCGCGGACCAGGAACACCTCGCGGCTCGCTGGATACAGCTCCGCGCCGAGCGCGGCCGTGCGCAGCGAGTGCTTCTCGGCGAACAGGCGGGCGCGGGGCTTGTCCGCGCCTTTCGCGATCTGGTCATAGACCGCCGCGATCCGCTCCTGGGATATGCGAGCGAGCTGCTCCAGCGCCTCCGACCCGAGCCACCGCTGCAGGTCGGAATCGCGCAGGCGCGGCGGGGGGCGGTCGGCCCCGAGCCACCAGAGCGGGTTCTCCAGGTTGCCTGCAGGCGCGATCTGCCGCATATAGCTCGACGGGTCCGACAGCGTCATGAGGACATCCAGCCAGTAGCCGGCCACCTGCTGCTCATACCGGTGAGGCCGGTAGACCAGCACCTCGGGGTGGGCTTCCAGCATTCGCATCAGGGCCATCGACCCGGTGCGCCCGAGCGTGGTCAACATCAGCGGCTGAAGGTCGGTCTCGAAACCGGTGCGGACCGGCTCGCGGGTTCCGCGCAGAAGTGCCATCGGAGCGCGGCTGCCACTCTCGAGCACCGCTCGGATCTCGAGCTCGAACCCGGGCGGGAGCGCGAGCGCGCTCTGAGCCGTGGCAAAGCCGATCTCCGTTCGCCCGTTCGCCTTCGGGTGGGTGGCGGCCAGGCGCGG
>Ga0207669_10001002_pt1 | contig 12040 bp, 15 predicted proteins | sample KBSM33metaG_FD_184329 | JGI IMG/M metagenome (GOLD analysis project Ga0207669, IMG submission 184329) | Miscanthus rhizosphere microbial communities from Kellogg Biological Station, Michigan, USA - KBS M3-3 metaG (SPAdes) (version 2) | ecosystem: Host-associated > Plants > Roots > Rhizosphere >...
GCCACGGTGTCCACGACCAGCGTGTCTCCTTCCCAATGCCCCGTGGAATACCCGGCGAACGTCGGATCGTCGAGGACTTTCTGCCCCGGCTTGCGGCCGTCTAGAAAGATGCGGCGATACACGTCGTTCAGCTCACCGTACATGGTGATCTTGTCTTTCGTGTGTTGAATTTCCATGCCGTAGGTCATCGACATCATGTTGGGCATGCCGGCAGAGAGACACCTGGCATTCGGATCGAATTCATCCGATCCGGCCATGCGCGACTTCCGGATGACTTCCCATTTGGCCAGGTATTCAGGCGTCAGCTTCGGCGCGTTTTCCGGCCGGCCTGCGCGTCCGTCGAGAACCAACACAGGTCGCGGCGGCGGCACCTCGCCGCGAGTCCCGGCTGCCGGCGGAGGCGTCGCGGCGCGGCCGCCTCTTGCCTGCCCAAACGGGTCGATCGGAGCGTACACGCCGGTGAAGTCCGGCGGCGTTGCTTGCGCGCGCGGCAACGCCGTCGAGACGAACAGCAGGCACAGGAACGCCGAAGAAAACACGGCAGCGGTCTTCGACATGTTGTTCTCCTCCGACTTTACGCTTTGAACTTTGAACCTGGCGTTATTGGGCCGGCGGCGGCGCAGGGTCTCCGACCACGGTGCCATCAGCGCGCCTGACGCGCGTGAGGAGGCCCGTGCGGGTGCCGTCCTTCGCCGGGCTGAAATCTACGGTAATCGTCTCTCCGGTCTTGAGGGTGGACTTCGACCAACCCGCGCGGACCAACTGGCCGGGTGTACGGCCCTCGATCGACCACGTCACCTTGCCGCCACTACCGTCGTCGACCGACAGGATGATCCACACGTGGGGGTTCGTCCACTTCCACTCCATGACTGTGCCTGTGAGCACTGTCACCTTGTCGCCGTCGAACGCCGAGTTGCTGTGGTGCGCGAGAGCGGATGTCGCCACCAGCAGCACTGCGATGACACACGAACCGATTCTCATATGTGATCCCTCCGCGATGGCGCCGTGACATTAGCACGGTCGGAGGTCCGAGGACGAAGGAGTGAGAGTCGTCCCGAAGCCGGGCTGGAGGATGTTCAACCGACGCGCGATGAGGTGCGGCTACGGAGTCTTTGGCCGCGCCTTGTCCTGCTTCCTTTGTTCGTCTTGTTTCTGTTTGTTGATTTGCTGTTGTTTGTTCTTTTCCTTGTCCTTCTTGCCACCCTTGTCTCCCATACTCGCTCCTTTTCCCGACTCGTTAATGCTGATCGCCAACCGCGGGTGGGCGACGACACCGGTTCCGTTCAGAACTCGAGTCCCTAATGGACGATGGGGCGCTCAAAGGTAACGGTTCGTGCCAGGAGATTCGGTGTGGCCGTCCTGCCTGCGAGGATCCAGGCATCGGCACGCGACGACTTGTCGTCGTCTCTGTCCGCACTTGTCCACCACTCCCGTTGGGCGCGCGCGGAATCTGGGAGCGGACCGCCGGTGAGGTCCTCGAGTTGCGCGAAAGTGAGGACGACGCAGTCGGCGTAGCGATTCACCAGGTATTTGTGGAGCGGCGCGTACTTGCTGTGGACCTTACCAGTCCGTACAGGCACGTTGCCCGCCCACCGCTCCGCCGTGGCCGCATCGGCGGTCGCAACAGGTCGCGCAGTCAGCTGTAGTCGCCTGATCCATTTCCACATCAACGCCCTCTCGTTTCCACGTTGCACTTCGATGCGAGCATCGTAGTGGGCACGCGCTTCAGGCGATGTCCTGTTCGGTACAGCCGGTGCTCCGCAGGGCGTGTACTCTCAGTGGCGTCTCGTCGTTAGCTCCGTCCACACCGGCCCGCAGGCGATCGCCGCCCCGTTTCCACGACCAGACCTGGGAGTCACATGAGAGTCACACCACTGCACGACCGTCTCATCATTCAGCGTCTCGACGAAGGTGAACAGACCATTGGCAGCATCATCGTGCCCGATTCCGCCAAAGAAAAGCCGCAGCGCGGCAAGGTGTTCGCCGTCGGGCTGGGCAAGGTCAGGGAAGACGGGAGCCGCCAACCGCCTGACGTGAAAGACGGCGACACGATCCTGTTCGGGAAGTACTCGGGTCAGGAAATCAAAATCGACGGCGAGGATTACCTCATCATGCGTGAGGACGAAGTCCTCGCAATCATCGACACCAAGTAGGACTGGCACATGGCAAAACAAATCATTTACGGCGAGCACGCCCGCGGTGCCATTCTGCGCGGGATCAACCAACTGGCGAACGCGGTCAAAGTCACCCTCGGCCCGAAGGGACGCAACGTCATCCTCGACAAGAAATTCGGCTCCCCCACCATCACCAAGGACGGCGTCACGGTGGCGCGAGAGATCGACCTCCGGGACTCGCTCGAGAACATGGGCGCCCAGATGGTCCGCGAGGTGGCGAGCAAGACGTCGGACACCGCCGGAGACGGTACGACGACGGCCACAGTGCTGGCGCAGGCCATCTATCGTGAAGGCGCGAAGAACGTAGTCGCAGGCGCCAACCCGATGGAGCTGAAGCGCGGCATCGACAAGGCCGTCGAAGTCGTCGTCGAGGAAATCAAGAAGATGTCGCGCCCGGTGTCCGGCAACATGGTCGCGCAAGTGGGCATGATCTCCGCCAATGGCGACCAGGCGATCGGCACCATCATCGCCGAAGCGATGGACAAGGTCGGCAAAGACGGCGTCATCACCGTTGAAGAAGCCAAGACGCTCGAGACGTCGCTCGACATCGTCGAGGGCATGCAATTCGATCGCGGGTATCTCTCGGCGTATTTCGTGACCGATCCCGAACGCATGGAAGTCGTACTCGAGAATCCCGTGATTCTCATACACGAGAAGAAGATCTCGTCGATGCAGGATCTGCTCCCGATCCTGGAGCAGGTCGCGAAGCTTCGCCAGCCGCTCCTCATCATCGCCGAAGACATCGAGGGAGATGCGCTCGCCACTCTCGTCGTCAACAAACTGCGCGGCACGCTGAACGTTGCTGCGGTGAAAGCGCCCGGCTTCGGTGACCGTCGCAAGGCGATGCTGGACGACATCGCGACCCTCACCGGCGGTCGCGCGATCACTGAAGACCTCGGAATCAAGCTGGCAAGCATCACGGTCACGGATCTCGGCAAGGCCAAGAAGATCACGATCGACAAGGACAACACGACGATTATCGAAGGTGCGGGTCCGTCCGCGGCGATCGAGGGCCGGGTGAAACAGATCCGCGCCCAGGTCGAGGACACGACCTCGGACTACGACCGCGAGAAACTGCAGGAGCGACTGGCGAAGCTCGTGGGCGGTGTCGCGATCATCAAGGTTGGTGCGGCGACCGAGACCGAGATGAAGGAGAAGAAGGCGCGCGTCGAGGACGCGATGCACGCGACCAAGGCGGCCGTCGAGGAGGGCATCGTGGCCGGCGGCGGCGTTGCACTCCTGCGTGCAGGCAAGGCACTTGATGGTCTCGTGCTGACGGGCGACGAACTGGTCGGTCTCCAAATCGTCCGTCGGGCGATTGAGGAGCCGATGCGACACATTGCGACGAACGCCGGCGCCGAGGGATCGATCGTCGTATCGAAGGTCAGGGAGATGACTGGGGACGAAGGCTTCAATGCGGCCACGGAAACGTACGAAGACCTCGTGAAGGCCGGCGTCATTGATCCGGCGAAGGTTGTCCGAAGCGCGTTGCAGAACGCGTCGTCGATTGCGTCGCTGCTGCTCACCACGGAAGCGCTCATCTCAGAGATCCCGGAGGCAAAGCCTGACGCCAGCATGGCGCACGCCGGTCCTGGCGGTGGCATGGGCATGGGCGACATGTACTAGACGAACGCCAGCCACGTCGCCCTCTCACTGGAGATGGATGAGATGCTGCTTGAACGCGCGACCGACGACCGCACGCAAAACACCGACGCCGCGGATCTTCTCCGAATGGATGATGACGGCGGGATGCGCCCCGGGCCTGGAGGCCGGCATCCCGCTGCATCATCCGGTCACGTTGGAGGAGCCGACTGGGGCATACGGCCGGGAACGATTCCCGGCGAGCGCGAGCCTGGTCCGCAAGTACGGTTGGGAGGGCCCTCCACCAGCATCCCGATTCTTTCTGACTGGCCGATGTCTGCTGCCACGATTGCCGATCGTCGGCGAGAAGGAGGCGGAGCTCCGACTCGACGTCGGCGGGCGAGCGCAGAATCAGGCTGGAGGCGGATATGGCGGACATTGCGCGGGTTGATCATCCCCGCGCCGCGACCCTGACGCCTGCTCCATCGCCGGCCGCTGGAAGTTGAAGGTCAGGCAACGGACGCGCCGTAAATAAATACCGACAGGGCCGCGCGATCAATCGCGCCCACCGATTCGCACGGTTCACTCGAGCACTGTCAGTGGCAATCCCGGTGTTGGCGTACATCTGCCGGTACAACTTCGAGAGCAAGACGAACGCGATGCGAGCCCGAATGGTCGGCGTCACTCGTGATCGCGCCCAGATGCGCCGCAGACTGTAGAAGTGGTCCCAGACCGCCTGCGTCCTCGCGCGAATCTCGTCCGGGGACATGACGGGATGAGGCGCGTACACCTTGGGACGCTGCTCCTGTGGGATCAACCAGTGCCGTGTCACCGGGATGCCTCCAATGCGGGCCGCGCTGTTACCCAGACTCTTTTCCCAGGCGGCGAAGTCGACTGTGCCCGGATACGGGGTCAGCATCACGAACTGCGCAAATGCCACCCCCGCACGATCGGCGATGTCGGCCGTTGCCGCAAATGTGGACGGGCGATCGCTCGGAAGCCCGAAGATGAATGACCCGAGCACACCCACGCCGTGATCGCGGAACGTGCGGAGCCGCGCCACCAGCGCCTCGCCGACGTCGTTGAAGCCCTTGTAGACGTCCTTCAAGCCTTCGGGCGTGACCGCTTCGACCCCAACGAGTGCCCCCTTGATGTTCGCCCGCCGCATCGCATCCAGGAACGCAACGTCTTCGGCGGCTTCCATCGTGATCTGTGTGAAGAACACCATGTCGGACGGCAGTTGCGCCAGCCGCTCCATCAGCTCGAATCGCTCCGCGCGCAGTGCCCGCAGCTGCTCCACCCGCGCCACATTGTGCTGGCGCTCCGCCATTGCAATGTCAGCCAGGGCGACCGGGTAGAAGTTGTCATCGGCAAGCGCCACAAAACGGAAGCCGCGCCGGCGGAGCTCCACGATTTCTTCGATGACGACATCCACGCGACGCTGTCGCGGTTTCTGGCCATCGGTGCGCCACACCGAACAGAACGAGCAATGCTTCGGGCAGCCGCGCACGGTCTGGACCGAGCCCCACATGTAACGCCCCTTCGGCAAGAGCTCCCACCGAGCGGGGGCGAAGTGGTCGGCATCGACCTGGCCGGCCTCATAGATCCTCTGTAACGTACCGCTCACCGCATCGTCGAGCACACGCGCCCAGACGACATCACCATCCCCTTTGACGACGGCGTGGGCGCCGCCTAGATCGAGTGCCTCGTCGGGGTACAGCGTGGCGTGGATGCCGCCATAGACAACGACGGCCCCGCGGGCTCTCGCGAGCGTACCAATCTCGTATCCGCGAAGGGCATTGCCGGTGTGAATGCCGATTCCGACGATATCGCCGGGTCGAACGGCGTCGACCGCGAATGGCTCGAGGGTTTCGTCTGTGATCTGCGGGCGCCCATACGATGCCGGAGTCGCCGAGGCGAGGACGAAGAGCCATCGAGGCGTGATCACCCCCACGCCGAATGAGAGGTGACTTGGATTCACCAGATGAATCGTCGTGGCGCCCGCCACCACCCGTGGCGACGGACGGACACGGGTCGGGGCGTCACTCGAACCGAGGGATGGGTGCCACTGCAGCCGACCTTCAGCCGCCCCCCGCCCCGAGGCGTGCTCCGTCATCGGTAGGACATCTGCTTCTGTATGCTGATCTCGCATCGACTGGCAAATGTACACAGCCGCGACGCACCGCGCTGTGCAAGATGGCACACAGGCCTGCCACGCCAATAGCGGCTTGGAAGGTAGTGGCGCGGGTTCAATCAGTCGTGGAGGACGACGCTCAGCAGCGAGTTGTTGATCTTAATGGGGAGCTCACCGCTGTACTCGATGAAGCCCAGCCTTTTGAACTTGTTCAAGAAGAAGTTCACGCGCGAACGGGTGGTGCCGACCATCTCGGCGAGCGTATCTTGCGAAATCTTCGGTACCATGCGAACCGGTACGGCCTGCTTCCCGTAGCGTGCGAGCAGGAGCAGCGTGCGCGCCAGCCGTTTCTCGCTGGAGTTGAAGAGCTGATCGATCAGGTCCTCTTCGATTCGGATGTTGCGGGTCAGCATGTGCGAGATGAATCGATCGGACATTGTGCTCTGCCTGTGCAACAGCTCCGTCATCTGTCGTTTGCGGAGCCTCAGGATGGCGCTCGGTGTGATCGCGGTGGCGCTCCCCGTCCGAAGCGTTTGACCCGCCAGGCACCCCTCGCCGAAGAAGTCCCCCGGGCCCAGCATCGCCACCACGGCTTCCCTACCGGTCTTCGATAGCACCGACAGTTTCACGCCGCCGGACTGGATGTACAGCACGTGCTCGCACGTCTCGCCCTGCGTGAAGATAGCCTCGCCCCGCCCATATTTCACGACGGTCTTGGTGACTCCGACCGAATCGAGAAATGCCTGTGCGTTGAACTCAGGCAAGGTCGCTGCCGGCTTCGCGGCCTTGGGCTTTGCCACTTTCACGGCGCTGCCGTTACGCCGCTGTGTCTCCATGCATTCGATCGTGCCACGCGACCCGGTTGGAGACTGTTCACAACAGCACAGGCCCGTTTACCCTTCCTCCAAGCGGTCGCGCGCCGGTCAAGACTCCTGGTCGAATCGAACACTCGCTGGCGAAGTGCTGAAGCCAATCAGGATCGCTAGAAGCGCATCCTCGTGCGTGACATACCTCTGCTTCCTATCCTCGAGCCGCGGCGTGTCCGACCCGACGTTTCTCGCGAGCAGTTCGTGTGCGGTCGCCATGGGGATGTGACTCGCAACGGTATCGCTAACCGAACAACGGAGCGTCGGCCGCCGCCAGCGGCACGTCAATCGCGAACACGCATCCCTTGCCCGGCATATTGTGAACAACGATGTCACCATGGTGCGCGCGCACGGCTTTTCGAGCGATCGACAGCCCGAGGCCAAGACCGGAACGCTCGGTGCCACGCCGCTCGCCAAAAGGTTGAAACAGATCGCCCGTGCCCTCTGGAATGCCCCCGCATTCGTCTTCGATCTCAACGAGCAATCGCTGACCCCGGGCCTGGGCCCTGAGCACGACCGTTCCACCGGCGGGCGTGTGCTTGAAGGCGTTCTGCAACAGGTTCATCACCGACGACGCCAGCAACTGCGGGTCCGCGTCAACGGTCAATGTGGAGTCGACGGGCTCCACATTGAATCGAATCTGCCGCTGCTCCGAGTAGAGGTTCCCAGCCGCGGCCATTTCATCGACGAACGTGGTGACCGCCAGCCGCTCGCGTCGCTGTGTTCCGGCGGCCAGACGAGCCTCCGACAGTGTGCGGTCGACGAGGTCCCGGAGGCTCGTGAGGTTGCGTCCGAGTACCGCTGCGGTACTCCCATTGATCGCGACGGTCCCTCGCTTCAGTGTGTGAAAAGCAAGGAGCGCGGTGTTCAGCAGGTCCCGAAGCTCGTGAGCCGTCTGCCCGAGACGCTCTACTTCATCCTCGGAACGCTTCTGTGCCGTCAGCCGCGTATGCTCAGTGACCGCTTCAGCGATGGCGGTATCGAGGCAGCGGTTCAATGTATGGAACTCTTCGACGCTGATCGGCGCTTTCCGTTCGACCGCGATTTCGGTGATCGCCTGGCAGATGTCACCATAGTCGTGAACGACCTGGGTGACGTCGAAGCCCGTAGCCAATAGCTCCGCGCCGTGCCGTGCGGCAGTGGAGCCGATCGCGTCGCTCGCGAACGGTGTCGCTGTGCTCTCCAACCGCAACGTCTCCGCCAGCTGCGTCAGAAAGAGCGGTACGCCGTAATCGATCTCGCGGCTCGAGACCGATGGCCACGGACGGCTGCGCACTCGCTCTCTTGTCCGCGAGATGATGTCCTCCCGATTCGCGGCGATGAATTCGTACAACATCAAACTCTCCAGTGGCCCCGATGAACCTCCGGTTCAGACGAATCGACCTCGACGGGCCGCCGTGCAGGAACTGGGGAAAGGGCATGGCGACTGTACAGGTGCCGCCAGGTAGACACCGTTCAAGATTGAACATCACCTTGAACCGGTGGGCTCGAGGGTTAAGGTTGAAGAAAAAATCTGATAACGCCCAGTGAGAACGCGTGTGCACAACGAGACAGTCAAGCGAGTGCGCGTTTGGCAGAATCACGGTGAGTGGACGGCTCGGCGGCAGAGCGCCATCGGGCATTGTCATTTCTCGAGGTTAAGGCGGAGGCTTCACGCTATGAGCGACGACCGCGAGAACGGTGCCCGACCCCTGGAGGAGCATCGCGACACGCCTGGCGAGGGGCAGACGGCCCCAACGAGCTCGGACCAGCCGTGGATGTCGGACGGGCCGCACAACAGATCCGCGTTCAGCCTTCGCGTCCAACCGGATCGGCGGCGTTCGTCCACGCCCATGGGTTCCGCGTCGGAGCGCCGGCGCCGCTGAAGCCTCCGCGCCGCGCGCGGGGGTTTGTCCTCATGACACGACTCGGCAGGAACTGAATCCTAGTGACTACCTCGGCTTGAGCGCGTCCTTCAGGAGAATGACCGCGAGGGCCACGCCGTCCCACGGCTCCTTCCCCGGGCTGCCGGTGGAATCGGCGCTGAGCGGCATCGCTCCGGTCGCCTGCGGTTCGAGATGGAATGTGCCGACCAGATAGTCACGCACGATCGATGCACGTGCACGCGATCGCAGGTACTGCTCGTCAATTGGGCCGTGCTGCGCATAGCCTTCGACCATGAGGATGCCTGACGCCAGGTACTCGAGGTAGGGCCCGATCGCCGAGTCCACAGCAGCCTTGCCCGCTTCGCTCAACTGCTCCCTTTCCGGGTCGCCCGGCTCTGGCTCCCACAAGGCATCGGATCGAAGCCAGACCCGAACCAGACGGCGATCGCTACCCTTGGTCAGCACCCCCTGCCTGTAGTCCGCGGGTGAGATCTGCGCGAGATCGAAGTAGCCGCGCTTGTTGAAGTAGCCGCGTACCAGGAAGTTGCGTTTGAGCGCGTCCATATTTTCAGAGAAGCTCGCCATCGACCCACGCGCATCGTCCATTGTCTGCTTGACGCTCGCGGTCATTCCCTGGATAGCACCGTCCTTCGACTGCAAGCCCTCGAGGGTCTCTTTCGCACTCTGGACCAGTTGCTTCGCGTAGGTGGTGGTCTCTTCCGTCTGTCTTGCGATGGTGCTGACACGGTTGTACAGCTCGTCGTCATTGACGAATTTGCCGATCGTGCCTTTGCCGCTGCGAATCCCATCAACGATCTGCGCGGCATCGGCGCTGATCAGCGCACCGGACGTCGCGATCTTCGTCACCTCACCGGTCACGCCGGTGATCAGCACATTCGCGTTTTCGGCAGTGTCGGCGATCGCGACGACCGCGCGCTGAACGTCGTCCCTCATGTCATCAACCACATCGTTGACCTTCGTGACCGTGTCTCTCATCTGCTGCACGAGCTCGGCGATGTCGATCGGCTCTTTCCCGGCAATCGTGGCGTTCGCGGCCACGATCGGGGCCGTGTCCGACCCGGTTGCGATGCCCAGATAGTTCCCGCCCACCAGCCCCTCGGTCTCGATCGTGGCCAGCGAATCGGTGCGCACGAGTTGATGGAGGTCCTCGATGATCTGCACTTCTACCTTGAACTTTCCGCTCGGCGTATCCGGCGGAAGAATCTGCGTGATCGATCCCGCCTTGGCGCCGGAGACGCGCACGACGGCGCCAGGTTGCAGACCCGTGATCTTCTTGAACTCCGTATACAGCGTGACCTTCTTCGCGAAGGCCATCTGCCGATCGCCAATCATGAACAGGCCCACCGCGAAGAGCAGGAGGCCCACCACCACAAATACGCCGACTCCCGCCACTCTCGCCGGTGTCGCCACTAGCCACCTCCCTGTGCACGCATGAACGCCTGAACGAGAGGCTCTTCACTGGCATCGAGCGCCTCGATCGTGCCGCTGGCAAGCATGCGGCCCTGGTCCAGCACAGTGAACCTGTCACCGATCGCACGCGCGCTCGGGATGTTGTGGGTGACCACGACGAGCGTGGTCCCACCCTGCTTCGTCTTGACGAGCAGCTCGTCGATCTCACGTGAGGTCATCGGATCGAGGCCGGCGCTCGGCTCGTCCACCAGCAGGATCGCTGGATCGAGTGCCATGGCGCGGGCTAGCCCGGCTCGTTTCTTCATCCCGCCCGACAGCTCGCCCGGCATCGTGTCGAAATCCTCTTCGAGGCCGACGTCCGAGAGCTTCGCCAGCGCGCGCTCGCGAATCTCGGCGTCGGACCAGTCGGTGTGACGACGCATGGGAAACGCCACGTTTTCCCCGACGGACATCGAGTCGAACAACGCCGCGTTCTGAAACAGGACGCCCATGTGCTTGCGAACGTCGGCGAGCTGTCGCCCACCCAATGTCGTCATGTCGTTGTCCTCGACGAACACTCGTCCGCTATCCGCCTTCACCAGCCCGATGATGTGACGGAGGGCCACGCTCTTGCCGGTGCCGCTGCGTCCGAGCAGGCAGAAGGCCTGGCCTTGTGGAATCTCGAACGACAGATCGTCGAGTACCTTCCGCGTTCCGAAGGCCTTGGAGACGTGCTCGAATCGCACAGCGTTCATCCCGACACCACCGGATAGAAGAAGAAGATCAGCTTCACGAGAATCACGTCGCTGAGGATGATGAGCACCGACGCCATGACGACGCTGCGTGTGGACGCTTCGCCAACGCCTTCAGTGCCGCGGCTCGTCGTAAACCCGAGATAGCTGGACACGACCGCAATGAGATAACCAAACACGACGGTCTTCAGCGTGGCGAGGATGAGGTCCGAGTACGTGATGTAGTTGAAGGCGCGCTCGAAGTACAGCCGCCAGGACATGCCGGAGGCCGCGGCCTCCGCCACGTATCCGCCGAGGATGCCGGCGAAGTCCATCATGATCGTGAGGAGCGGCATCGCGATCATCAGCGCGACGATCCGCGTGACCGCCAGATACTTGAACGCGTCCACGGCGTTGGCTTCGAGCGCATCGATCTGCTCGGTCACTTTCATCGCGCCGATCTCGGCGCCGATACCAGCGCCCACGCGGCCGGCCACGAGGAGCCCAGTGATGAGAGGGCCAGTTTCGCGAATGAGCGCAATCGCGAGGGCTGCGGGAATCATGGCTTCGGCGCCGAAACGCTCGAGCGAGGCCCGCGTGTGCATCGAGAGCACCACGCCGACCGCGATGCCCGCCGTGATGATCAGCGGCGCGGAGCGGTACCCGAACTGATACGCATGCCTGATGATTTCGCGCAGTTCATAGGGAGGACGCAGGGTGTCGACGACGGCGTGCGCGCCAAACATGGCGATCGCGCCGGCACCCTCAAAGGCGCCGAGCGCGCGGGCGCCCACGCGGTCAATGAGTGAGTGCGCCTGCATGAAGGCTTCTCGCGGACACTTCTCGCTCATTCGAGGCCGTTCGAGTCTCGACCACGACCCGCCCTGCAGCATTGAGATACACGCGATACATGTTTCCGTCCTTGCACGAGACGGCGAAGTCGCTCTCGGCCTGTACCCGCACGGCGACGACCTGGCCGCACGGTAGTCCCTGAAGCGCAATCACCGCCGTCAGGTCCTTCATGAGCGCTTCCTCGTCCTGGGCAAACGACGGCACAGCGAAGACCGCCAATGCGAAAAGGGCGTGGGCCAGGGCCGCGATGTGTGTGCGCATGGATGCTCCTGCGTTCCCCTTCAGAGGTTGGCAAATCTGTTCTGGTCCGAGAGCAGGCGCCAGATCGCCTCGCGCGAGGACACGATGTCGGATGCGAGCATCTGGTCGGTGTCCTGCAGCAGCGACAGCATCTTCATGATCAGCAGGTCGTAGGAGCGGCGAAGCT
>Ga0207669_10001006_pt1 | contig 12016 bp, 12 predicted proteins | sample KBSM33metaG_FD_184329 | JGI IMG/M metagenome (GOLD analysis project Ga0207669, IMG submission 184329) | Miscanthus rhizosphere microbial communities from Kellogg Biological Station, Michigan, USA - KBS M3-3 metaG (SPAdes) (version 2) | ecosystem: Host-associated > Plants > Roots > Rhizosphere >...
GTCGTCGTCGCGGTGAACGGCGGCAACGACCTGATCTATTTCCCGCAAGGCAACGGCAAGGATCTCGCGCCCAGGGTGGTGAAGGCGCTGCTGGCGCAGGACTACACATCCGGGGTGTTCGTCAACGACGAACTCGGGCGCATTCCAGGCACCTTGCCGCTGAGCGCTGTCGGATTGAAAGGCGGCGCGCGCACGCCGACGCCCGCGATCGTGGTGAACTTCCGCTCCGAGACGACCGGCTGCGACCAGCCGCTGTTCTGCGCCGTCACCGTGACCGACGCCACGCAGATGCAGGGCCAGGGCCACCACGGCAGCTTCAGCCGCGCCGACACGGCGAATTTCATGGCGGCGCGCGGTCCCGCCTTCAAGGCGGGCTTCCTCAACGGAACGCCAGTGAGCAATGCCGACATCGCGCCGACACTTGCGCGGATCATCGGCGTCAAGCTCAGGCCCGCCGGCAAGCTGCAGGGCCGCGTGATCTCGGAAGCGCTGAAAGGCGGCAGACCGGTGCGTGCGTGGCGGCACGATATCGTGTCACCGCCCGGCGACGGGGATTTACGCACCATCGTCAACATGCAGTTCGTCGGCAAGACGAGGTATTTCGATGCGGCGGGTTTTCCCGGGCGGACGGTGGGGTTGAGGGAGCCTATGAAGAATTAAGGGCTTGTCGGCCTGTGCTATGATTAAGAAGTTGGAGCCTATGCTTCTTGCAAGGAAGGTCGATGCATCGCGTATGGCTCAATAAGACCAGCTTGGTCCTTTGCTGCATTTACCTGTCGATCGCAGCCGTATTTTTCGTACTGATGCACCTGTCTAGCGATCCGAAGGGGGCCTATTTGTGGGGTCAGCTAGCCGGCGCCCCCGCCCTCGCGCTGCTCACCTGGACCGGTACCATCGACTTCACGATGAACCAATTTCCCTGGCTCAACACCCTCCCGGCAGTCACCTTTGTGAGCTTGTTGATCTGTTAGGCCGTCGGAGTACTTGTCGGAGCGATCCAACAGGCGGTCCGGCACAACAGGACTTCACCTTAATTGCCAGCTGACGTCCACGCCCTACCTCTGCCCCTTGAAGTACGGCACCATCAGCGCCCTCGGATAATCGGCGCTGCGCGCGATCACGACCAGCGCCGCGATCGACAGCAGATACGGCAGCATCAGGAACACCTGCCCCGGCACGACGCCGCCGACCTGATGCTGCAGCCGCAGCTGGAACGCATCGAACGCGCCGAACAGCAGCGCGCCGAGAAGCGCCTTGCCGGGCCGCCATGAGGCGAACACGGTGAGCGCGACGCAGATCCAGCCGCGCCCGTTGGTCATTTCGAAGAAGAATGCGTTGAACGCCGACATCGTGAGGAACGCGCCGCCGAGCGCCATCAGCGCCGAGCCCGCCACCACCGTGCCGATGCGGATCGCCACCACGCTCAGGCCTTGCGCTTCGACGGCGGCCGGATTTTCCCCGACCGCGCGGATCGCGAGGCCGAGCGGCGTGCGGGTGAGCAGGAACGCCACCACGCCGAACAGCGCAAATGCGAGGAACGTGAGCGGCGTCTGCTGCAACAGCGCCGGGCCGATGAACGGCAGGTCCGACAGGCCGGGAATGTTCAGCGGCCGGAACGGCACGATGGTCGGCGGCGTCGCGACGTTCGGCAGTGCGAGGCGGTAGATGAAATAAGCGAGACTCGTGGCGAACAGGGTGATGCCGATCCCGGTGACGTGCTGCGACAGGCCGAGCGGCACGGTCAGCAGCGCGAGCAGCAGCCCGAGGGTGGCGCCGGTCAGTGCCGCGATCGCGACGCCGCTCCACAGGTCCGCGCCGAGATAGACGCTCATCCAGCCCGCCATCGCGCCGGCGGTGAAGATGCCCTCGATCCCGAGGTTGAGGACACCCGAGCGCTCGCACAAAAGCGCGCCGAGCACGCCGAACATGTACGGCGTCGCAATGCGGATCGCGGCGGCCCAGAAGCTCGCGGAGAGCAGGATGTCGAGCACGCCGTCCATCGCTTACCTCAGGCGGATGTGGAAGCGCACGAACAGCCCGCTGACCAGCACGCACAGCAGCGACAGCGCGACGATCAGGTCGGCAATGTAATTGGACACGCCGAGCGTGCGGCCCATCGTGTCGGCACCGACGAAAACGCCGGCGATGAAGATCGCCGCCGGCACCACCGCCAGTGCATCGAGCCCCGCGATCATCGCCACCACGATGCCGGCATAGCCGAAGCCGCGCGACATGTCGGCGGTGAGGTACCCTTTCAGCCCGGCGACCTCGCTCGCGCCCGCGAGCCCCGCGAGCGCGCCGGAGAGCACGCCGGCGATCACCATCACGCGCGTCACCGGGATGCCGGCATAACGCGCCGCGGGCGCATTCTCGCCGACCGCGCGGATTTCGAGCCCGAGCACCGTGCGGGCGACCAGCACGTAGACCAGCACGGCGGCGATCAGCGCCGCGATGAAGCCCGCATGCAGCCGCATGCGCTCGAACAGCGGCGGCAAGGTGCCTTCGGGCAGGATCGGCGCCGATTGCGGCCAGCCGCCGCCCATCGCGTCCTTGAGCGGACCTTCGAGCATCATCTGCACGAACAGCAGCACGACGAAGTTCAACAGCAGCGTGGTGACGACCTCGTCGACCCCGAGCCGGGTGCGCAGCAGCGTCGGGACGAGCATCAGCATGGCGCCGGCGAGCGCCGCGGCCGCCATGACCAGCGGAACGAGCAGGTACGGCGGCGCCTCGATCGCGCCCGCGCCGATCGCGACCGCCGCAAGCGCGCCGGCATAAAGCTGCCCCTCGGCGCCGATGTTGTAGAGCTTGGCGCGGAACGCGACGGCGGCGGCCAAACCAGTAAAGATCAGCGGCGTCGCGCGCGTCAGCGTCTCGGTAAATGCAAAGAGCGAGCCCGCCGCGCCGTCCGCCATCAGGCCGAACGCGCGGATCAGCGGCGCGCCGGCAGCGCCGAGCGGGATTGCGGCGAGCAGCAGCGCCGCCGCCACGGCCCCGACTTGCGCGCCGAGCCGCAGCGCGAGCGGCGCGCGGCTGCGCGGCTCGAAGCGGATCATGCGGCCTCCGCGTGGCCGGCCATCATCAGGCCGAGCTGTTCGCGCGTGACACTCTCGACCGCGCGCGGTGCCGACAGGCCGCCGCGCGCCATCACGGCCACCCGATCGGACAGCGCCAGCAATTCGTCGAGGTCTTCGGAAATGAGCACAATCGCGACGCCGCGCGCGCGCGCCTCGAGCAGGCGGCGATGGACTTCCGCCGTCGCGCCGACATCGAGCCCGCGCGTCGGCTGGTTCGCCAGCACCACGCGCGGATTGCGGTCGAACACGCGCGCCAAAATCACCTTCTGGATATTGCCGCCGGACAAAAGCCGGATCGCGGCGTCCGGACTGGAGCAGCGCACGTCATAGTCGCGGATCGCCGCGACGGCGCGCTGGCGGATCGCATCGAACCGGAGAAAGCCTGCGCGCGCGACCTCCCGGTCGCTCAGCGTTTCGAGCGCGAGGTTCTCCGCAATCGACAGCGCGCCCACGATGCCCTCGTGATGGCGGTCTTCCGGAATGCGGCCGATGCCCGCCGCGATCGACGCGTGCGGCGCCGGGTACAGCGGCTTGCCCTCGAGCGTGATCGTCCCCTGCCCGGCCATCGTGCCGGCGATGACGCCCGCGAGCGCGCTCTGCCCGTTGCCCGACACGCCCGCGATGCCGACGATCTCGCCGGCGTGCACGCTGAGCGAAGCTTCCACCAGCCCGGCGCGGCCAGGCGGATCGCCGACGCTCACGCGATCCAGCACCAGCAGCGCGGGGCCCGGCGCGCGCGGCGTGCGGCGGCTCTGCGCCACCTCGCGCCCGACCATCAGCTCGGCGAGCGTCGCGCGGTCGGCGCCGGCGGCGGGGCGGTCCGCAACCTTGCGGCCGGCGCGCAGCACCGCAATGCGGTCGGCGATCGCCAGCACCTCGTTCATCTTGTGCGAGATGAAAATGATCGACAGGCCGCTGGCGACGAGACGGCGCAGCACGACGAACAGGCCCTCGACCTCCTGCGGGGTGAGCACGGCGGTCGGCTCGTCGAGCACCAGGATGCGCGCGCCGCGATAGAGCACCTTGAGAATTTCGAGCCGCTGCTTTTCGCCGACGGAAAGGCGCGAGACGCGCCGGTCGGGCGGCACGTCGAGCCCGCTGTCGGCCATCAGTGCGGTGAGCTTTTTGCGCGCGCCGCCAAGGTCGAGCCGCAGCGAGCCGAGCGGGCGGGTGCCGAGCACGACGTTCTCCAGCACGGTCAGGCTTTCGGCGAGCGCGAAATGCTGATGCACCATGCCGATGCCGGCATCGAGCGCGGCCTGCGGCGAGCCGGGCGTCAACTGCGCCAGCGACGACTCTTTGTTTCGCGCATGATCTTGCCCGAAAACCGCTTCACACTTTTCGGGATCATGCGCCGGACCCGCCACGCTGATCGTCCCCTCGTCGGCCACGTAGTGGCCGAACAGGATGTTCATCAGCGTGGTCTTGCCGGCGCCGTTCTCGCCGAGCAGCGCGAGGATTTCGCCGCGCCGCAGCTCCAGGTCGATCGCGTCATTGGCGATAAGCGCGCCGAAGCGCTTGCCGATGCCGGCAAGCGTCAGGACCAGCGGCTGGCTGTCCGCGGACAAGGGATCACGACGACATCTTGCTATGAAGACATCTTGCTATGAAGACTTCGGTTCGGCGTCGTTGATGTTGACGCGGAACATGCCGTCGGTGATCTCCTTTTCCTTCTCCTTGACCAGCTTCACCACGTCGGCCGGCACCAGCTTCTCGTCGATCACGAGGCTCGCGCCGTTATGCGCCATGAAGCTGAACGGGCCGTAGTCGATCGCCTCGAACTTGTCGTCGATCACCGCCGCGATGGCGCGGTCGATCGATGGCTCCATGTGCCAGATCGCGCTCGCCAGCACGGTGCCGGGATATTGCGCCGAGGTGTCGATCACGTTGCCGATCACCTTCACGCCCTTTTCCTTCGCAGCATCCGAGACGCCGAAGCGCTCGGCGTACATCACGTCGGCGCCGCGATCGATCATCGCGAAGGCTGATTCCTTCGCCTTCGGCGGGTCGTACCAGGAGTTGATGAAGCTCACGAGGAACTTGACGTTCGGGTTGACCGACTTCGCGCCTTCCATGAACGCCTGCATCAGCCGGTTCACTTCCGGGATCGCGTAGCCGCCGACCATGCCGATGGTGTTCGACTTGGTGGCTTTGCCCGCCACCATCCCGGTGAGATACGACGGCTCGTGGATGAAGTTGTCGAACACCGCGAGGTTCGGCTTCACCGGCCCGAACGACGAGCCCATCAGGAACGCGACCTTCGGATAGCTCGCCGCGACCCGGCGCGCGGCGCGCTCGACCGCGAACATCTCGCCGACGATCAGGTCCGAGCCCTCCTCGGAATACTGGCGCATGATGCGCTCATAGTCGTTGTTGGCGACGTTCTCCGACCATTTGTAGGTGATGTCGCCGCGGTCCTTCGCGATGTTGAGCGCCTTGTGCAGCCGCGAGACCCATTGCTGCTCGACCGGCACGGTATAGATCGACGCCACCTTGATCGGCTTTGCCTTCGCGAAGGCCTCCCGGCCGAGCGCCGCGACGCCGATGAGGCCGGCACCGAGTTGCAGCGCCGTGCGGCGCGAGAATCGATTGGCGAAATTGTCCCGGGCCATGATTGCCTCCTGCTGATTTGGTGCCGTCATCGAAGCACGATTCATGCCGCCGTTCGGCGCATCCAACCGTTTGTGAGCCTTCGGATTTCGGCCGCGCGGGCAGCGTCTGGCGATGAGCCTACTGCCCAGCGATTGGGCAGTCCATCGAGGCGGCGCACTTGCCCCCAAGCTGATCGCCGCAGCGTTAGCGCTGACCGGCCCATGGCTGACGCGCGCCGTGTCGGATGTGATGGATGACGATCTGGTCGCCACGGACCTCATAGAAGACCAGGTAGGGGTATGTCACGACAGGTAAGCGCCGAATGCCAACCCTGTCCGTCGGCGAGCCCGCTCCCGGCGAATGAACAAGCTGTTCGATGACCTGTTCAATACGGCCAATAACTCGCGCAGCTGCAGGTGGATTTTCTTGGGCAATGTAAGCAGAGATTCGATCGAGATTATGGGCCGCGCGCCGTGTGTAGCGGATTCTCATCCGCGTCGGGAGCGATTGAAAATCGCCGCAACTTCCTCGTCGGTCGCAAACTCACCCCGGTCCGCTTCCGTAATGCTCGCCTCGATCTCCGCACGCTCGTCATCTGAGAGCCGATAGACCTCGGTGCCCTGCGCTTCCATTTCCAGAAGGATACGAGCGGCATCCTCCTGACGCTCGGGAGGCCACGTGCGGACGCGGTCAAGCACGGCTTCAATTTCGGTCTTGGTCATAGGCAAAATATAGCAGAAACACCGAACAATGTCGCGTCACCGCCCCGCCTTCAGCGCGCTCCTGCCCGCATACTTCGCCTGTGCGCCGAGTTCCTGCTCGATGCGCAGCAGCTGATTGTACTTCGCGGTGCGGTCGGAGCGCGCGAGCGAGCCGGTCTTGATCTGCCCGCAATTGGTCGCGACCGCGAGGTCGGCGATGGTCGAATCCTCGGTCTCGCCGGAGCGGTGCGACATCACCGCGGTGTAGCCCGCCTTGTGCGCCATCTCGACCGCGGCGAGCGTTTCGGTGAGCGAGCCGATCTGGTTGACCTTGATCAGGATCGAATTGCCGAGGCCTTTTTTGATGCCGTCGGAGAGCCGGGTCACATTGGTGACGAACAGGTCGTCGCCGACCAGTTGGCACTTGCTTCCAACCAGGTCGGTCACCGCCTTCCAGCCCGCGAAATCGTCCTCCGACATGCCGTCCTCGATCGACGCGATCGGGTAGCGTCCGACCAGATCGGCGAGGTATTTGGCCTGTTCGTCGATGGAGCGTGTTTTTCCTTCACCTTCATAGACATATTTGCCGTTCTTGAAGAATTCGGTTGAGGCGCAATCGAGCGCCAGAACCACGTCGTCGCCGGCCTTGTAGCCGGCCGCCTCGATCGACTTCATCACGAACGACAGCGCATCGTCGGCCGACTTCAGGTTCGGCGCGAAGCCGCCCTCGTCGCCGACGTTGGTATTGTGCCCGGCATCGTGCAGCGCCTTCTTCAAGGTCTGGAACACCTCGACGCCCATGCGCAGCCCTTCGGCGAAGGTTTCCGCGCCGACCGGCATGATCATGAACTCCTGGAAATCGATCGGATTGTCGGCATGCGCGCCGCCATTGATGATGTTCATCATCGGCACCGGCAGCAGCCGCGCTGCGGTGCCGCCGACGTAGCGATAGAGCGGCAAGCCCCGCGCGGAGGCAGCCGCCTTCGCGACGCCAAGCGACACGCCCAAAATCGCGTTCGCGCCGAGCCGGGCCTTGTTCGGCGTGCCGTCCAACGCAATGAGCGTCTCGTCGATCTTGGCCTGCTGTTCGGCATCCATGCCGCCGATCGCATCGAAGATCTCGCCGTTCACCGCCGCGACCGCTTTCTGCACGCCCTTGCCGAGATAGCGCTTCTTGTCGCCGTCGCGCAGTTCGACCGCCTCGTGCGCGCCGGTCGAGGCGCCGGACGGCACCGCGGCGCGGCCGAGCGAGCCGTCCTCCAGCACGACATCGACCTCCACGGTCGGATTGCCGCGGCTGTCGAGAATTTCGCGGCCGATGATGTCGACGATGGCGGTCATGCTTGGCTCCATTGCGAATGGGCCGCGTCATACACGGCGCGCAAGACAATGTGAACGCCGCACCCGGGGCCCTGTCCTGACGCGGCTGCCGCGTCCCGCTATGATCGAACCAGCCGATTTTCACGACTCCACTCGAATGTCTGGAGGCCGCCATGAATCGCCGCCACTTCCTTGCCTCCGCCGCCGGGGCGCTCGCCGCGCCCGCGCTGCTGCGCAACGCGCGGGCCGACGAAGCCCCGTTCCGCGTCAAATACTTCCCCGTGCCCGAAGCCTCGCGCTCGCGCGACGTCACACCGTGCAGCGACGGGACCACGATGTGGTTCAACTGCCAGGGCAACGGCAAGCTCGGCCGGCTCGATCCGCGCGACGGCTCCCACAGACTGACCGACCTCGGGCCGGGCTCCGCCCCGCATGGCGTGATCGTCGGTCCCGACGGCGCCGCCTGGGTCACGGACGGCGGCCAGAACGCGATCGTGCGGGTCGACAACGACCACAAGGTCACGGTCTTCAAGCTGCCGATCAAGGACTACACCAATCTCAATACCGGGGTGTTCGACAAGACCGGCATCTACTGGTTCACCGGCCAGAGCGGCTATCACGGCCGGCTCGATCCGAAATCCGGCGACATCGCGGTGTTCAAGTCGCCGGGTGGACACGGAAGCTACGGCATGACCGTCACGCCGCAAGGCGATGTCTGGTACGCTTCCCTTGCCGGCAGCCACATCGCCAGGGTCGATCTGAAAACCGGCAACGCCAGGATGGTCGAGCCGGTCACACCCAGTCAGGGCGCGCGCCGGGTATGGTCGGACTCGAAAGGCCGCATCTGGGTCAGCGAGTGGAACAGCGGCAACGTCTCGATGCACGATCCGGCCAACGGCTCGTGGCGCGCCTGGCGGCTGCCGGGCCAGCGCCCGCGCACCTACTCGGTCTATGTCGACGACAAGGACAAGGTCTGGCTCACCGACTTCGGCGCCAACGCCATCGTGCGCTTCGATCCGGCGACCGAGAAATTCCATGCATTCCCGAGCGACAAGCCGAACGCCAACGTGCGCCAGATGGACGGCAGACCGGGTCAGGCCTGGGGCGGCGAAAGCGGCACCAACCGGCTGGTGATGATCGAGACGCTCCAGCCGCCGGCATGATCGCAAGGGCGGCGCTCGCGTTTCTCGCTGTCATGCTCGCAAGCAGCGCCGCCGCGGACGATGCGGCGCTGTTTACGCCCTGCCGCGCCTGCCATTCGCTCGACCCGTCCGCGAAGATCATGCCCGGCCCGAACCTCGCAGGCCTGATCGGCCGCAAGGTCGCAGGCGATCCGGCGTTCGACTATTCCCCGGTGCTGCAACAGGCGCGCGAGAAAGGCCGCGTCTGGACGCTCGAGACGCTGAAGACGTTCCTCGCCGATCCCGAAGCGATGTTCCCCGCGATGTGGATGAGCGCGCAGGGCATCCGGGATGTCGCCGCGCGCAAGGCGCTCGCACGTTTCATCGCGAACCCGGTATCGCGATAACGCAAGCTTCTGTGTGGCGCTGTCGGCCGGGATCGGCTAAGCGTCGCTGCCGGAGGCTCCCATGAGTTACGTCGAAAAAGTCCTGCAGCCGGGCGAACAACTCCGGTATCAAGCCACCATTCATTGGGTCACCTATCTGCACGGCGCCGCGTGGCTGCTTGCGGCGCTTCTCGTCTGGCTGGTGACGCCTGCGTCCTGGCGCGACGGCTTTCTCATGAATACGCTTCTCATCATCCTCGTCGCCGTCGGCGTGTTCTTTCTGGCGCTCGCATGGTTCAACGCCTGGATCACCGAGATCGCCGTCACCGATCGCCGCGTCATCTACAAGCGCGGGCTCGTCTCGCGCACGACGGCCGAAATGACCATGGAGAAGATCGAAACCGTCAAAGTCGACCAGTCGATCCTCGGCCGCATCCTCGACTACGGCAAGGTCTCGGTTCTGGGAGCCGGCACCGGAACGGATTCGCTCGGCCAGCTGCACGAACCGATCGCAGCGCCGCTCGAATTTCGCAATCACATCACCGGCGCCTGAGAGACGACGCGACAGGCCATGGCGCGCAAGACCCTTCAGCTCGGCAGGCCGACCGCCCTGCCCGCCTCGCCGGATCAGGCGGTGCTCGACCGCGTGCCGAACCCGCAGACCGGCACGAATTACGTCGCGCGCTTCGCGTTCCCGGAGTTCACCTCGATGTGCCCGGTGACCGGCCAGCCCGACTTCGGCATCATGATGATCGACTACGTGCCGCGCCGCTGGCTGATCGAGTCGAAATCGCTCAAGCTCTATCTCAACGCGTTCCGCAATCACGGCGCCTTCCACGAGGACTGCACGGTCGCGATCGGCAAGCGGGTGGTGAAGCTGCTCAGCCCGAAATGGCTGCGCATCGGCGGCTATTTCTATCCGCGCGGCGGCATGCCGATCGACGTGTTCTGGCAGTACGGCCGTCAGCCGAAAGACGTCTGGGTGCCGGATCAGGGCGTGCCGCCGTACCGGGCGAGAGGCTAGTCCCTACTCCGCCGCCGTCCGCTCGCGCAGCAGCCGCGCGCAGATCAATCCAATCAGAAGAACGAGCACGCCCGCGGCCGCGATCGTGGCGGGGGCGCCGATCAGGCCGAAGCTCGCGCCGTACAGCACCGGGCCGCTGGCGTGACCGACGAAGAACGAGAACGAGTGCATCGACACCGCCGCGCCGCGCGCGGTCGATGCCAGCTCGGTCGTCTGCACCTGGATCGAGCCGTGCAGCGCGTAGAACCCGAAACCGAGCAGCGTGAAGGCGAATAATTGAACCGGCCAGGCCAGTTCGAACGCGGCGAGCGCCAGCGCGATCGCGGCGATCACGCCGCCGCCGATCATGAGCTGATCGCCGCGCCAGCGCTCGACCAGCCAGCGCACGGTCAAGGCGTACAGGATGCCGCCGATCGAGAAGCCCGCGAGCACGATGCCGGCGATCGAGGCGCGTGTTTCGCCGCCGGCGAGAAGCAGCAGCGCGACGAACGGAAACAGGCCGAAGATCACCAGCCCCTCGGCGAACACCGCCGAGAAGCACACTTTCGCCCGCGGGTTGCGCAACACCGCCGCGTAGCGGCCGGGAATGCCGCGGATATCGAAACGCGTGACATGGTCGCGCGCCGCCGCGCGCAGCGTGACGACGGCCGTGATCAGCGCGAACGCGCCGCCGGCCGAGAACACGAAGAACACCGTGCGCCAGCCCGCAAGGTCGCCGATGATCCCGGCGAGCGTCGCGCCCAGCAGATTGCCGGTGATCACCGCCGTGAGCCAGCGGCCGATCGCGACCTGGCGCTCCTTCATCGGAATGAGATCGCCGATCACCGCGATGCCGACCGGGAAGATGCCGCCGCTCGCGATGCCGGCGACGATGCGCGCGATCAGCAGGACCGTGTAGTCGGTGGCGAACGCGGCCAGCAGCGTCGCGCCAAGCAGCACCGCGAGGCAGACCAGCATCACGCGGATCTTGCCGACCATGTCGGCGACGGGGCCGAGCACCGGCTGCACCAGCGCGAAGGGCAGCGCGAAGGCAGTCGAGAGCAGCGCCACGGACTTCGGGTCGACGCCCAGCTCAGCCGCAATCGGCGGCACGATCGGGTCGACCGCGCGGGCGACCAGCGCGGTGACGAAACCGACCAGGCTCAACCGGAACAGGATGCGCCGGCTGCGGCGGTCTTGCTCTTCAGGGGTCAGCAGTTCCGGGACAGGCACGCCGGAATCGAATTTGGGCTGGAAATTCATGGGTCCCGACTACCAATACATGAATCGGAACCAGTTTGTTGTGCAGTGCGGGAATGGCTCACCCTACGATGGCGTGGGGCAGGAATCGCGAGGTGTTCTTGGTGATAGGGCTCAGATCCTCCCGCGCCGAGAGCCCACAGGGCTGGCCAGCCGCGATCCAGGAGCCGAGCGCGACGTAATTGCCGTCCAGGCGCGGCAGGGTCGCGACCGCCTGGCGGATGTAGCCCTCGGCGCCATACGGTCCCTCGTCCTGATCGACCGCGACGCCATCGACCACGATCGCGACATTCGAGCCCTCGCGCGAGTAGAGCGGCTTGCGCACGAACGAATTGCCGAGTTCGGCGGCCTTCGGGTCGTCGTCGAAAAAGGCCGGCAGCAGGTTGGGGTGGCGCGGAAACATCGCCCACAGCAGCGGCAGGATCCCCTTGTTGGAGAGGATCGCCTTCCACGGCGGCTCGAGCCAGCGCGTCGGCGAACCCGCGAGGTAGGCGCCGAACTGCTCGCGGAACATCCACTCCCAGGGATAGAGCTTGAACATCAGCTCGATCGGTCT
>Ga0207669_10001013_pt1 | contig 11985 bp, 9 predicted proteins | sample KBSM33metaG_FD_184329 | JGI IMG/M metagenome (GOLD analysis project Ga0207669, IMG submission 184329) | Miscanthus rhizosphere microbial communities from Kellogg Biological Station, Michigan, USA - KBS M3-3 metaG (SPAdes) (version 2) | ecosystem: Host-associated > Plants > Roots > Rhizosphere >...
CGGGCGTCCATCCATCGAGATGACGCCGGAATCCGGTGGGTCACCGACGACGCTTGCGGGATCGGATCCGTTGAGGCCGGGCGCCTTTCGTGTAGAGGGCGCGATTCCGCCGGCGGGGCGGTATCGCTGGGCGCTGCTCGTGAACGCCCCAGGTTTGTCCGACCGTCACGATCTCGGTGTCACGACGGTGTTCGGTGACGAAGCGGCTGCTGTTGCCGATGCGGAGAAGCAGCCGGAGAAGGACGCCGCGGCGATCGCGTACCTGAAGGAGCAACAGTGGACCAATCCCTTTCAGACCACTCAGGTTCGGGAAGACGACATTCGGACGGCACTCAGAGTTCCCGCAGCAATCGAACCGTTGACCGGCGGCGACGCGATTGTGGCAGCGCCGGCTGACGGACGCTACGCGTCGAAGGCGTTTCCCTCGGTCGGCGATCGCGTTTCTGCTGGCGCAGTGCTCGGCCAACTGGAACCGCGGCTTGCGGAGGGCGGCGAGGATCGCGTTTCACTCGCGGCAACCGTGTCAGAAGCGCAAGTGGCTCTCGATGCAGCGAAGGTGGATCAGGCGCGGGCCGAGCGGCTGCTCCAGGAGCGCGCCGTGCCGGCACGACGTGTCGAGGATGCCCGCCGTGCAACCTCGATTGCAGAGGCCAGGCTGACAGCAGCAGAAGCCAGGCTCGCGCAACGAGACGAAGTGCTCCGAAGCGGAGGAAGTGTGGCGTCGGGAAACGCCTTTGTTTTGCGTGCCCCGATTGCGGGCCGCGTAGCCGAGGTTTACGCCGCATTGGGGGCATCGTTCGATGAAGGCGCGCCGTTGTTCAGAATCGTACGCACCGATCGTGTCGAGCTTCAGGCGCAGATTCCACCGAGCGAAGCGCCACTGCCAGAGCGGATCAGCGCGCTGGCGCTCGAGATACCAGGCCGTCCGGAACCAATCGACCTCAAGCCAGACCACGTGCATGACGCAGGCGTGATCGATCCGAAGACACGCGCGTTGCCGGTGCAAATCGAAGTCGAGAACCGCGGCGGACAGCTTCTGATCGGGCAGACCGGCACGGCCGTCATCTACACGGGTCGGGCGCAGCGTATGCCAGTCGTGCCGCGCGATGCCGTGCTGATGGAGGCAGGCAGGCCGTATGTCTTCGTGCAGATCGGTGGCGAGACGTTTTCGCGCCGTTACGTGGAGGTGGCATCCCGCGACCGCGACCTCGTCGGCATCCGCAGCGGCGTGATGCCCGGTGATCGCGTCGTCACCCGCGGTGCATATGAAGTCCAACTCGCATCAGCTGCCAAAGGCCTGCCGGCCGAGGGGCACGTTCACTAAGAGGCCGTCATGAAACGCATTGTGCAGTGGTCAATTGACCACCATTGGATCGTGATCGGCCTCTCGGTGCTGCTGCTCCTCGCGGGCGTGTGGACCGCGCGACAGATGCCGATCGATGTCTTTCCCGATCTCACCGCTCCAACGGTCACCATCCTGACCGAAGGTCACGGCATGGCGCCTGAGGAGATGGAGTCGCTGGTCACGTTTCCGATCGAGAGCGCAATCAACGGCGCCTCCGGTGTGCGGCGCGTCCGGTCGGCCACCGCCGTTGGCATCGCCGTGGTGTGGGTGGAGTTCGACTGGGGTACTGACATCTTCACGGCACGTCAGCTCGTCTCGGAAAAGCTGACACTTGTCGGGGGCACGTTGCCGCCACAGGTGCATCAACCGGTACTCGCGCCGGTGTCGTCGATCATGGGAGAGATTCTGTTTTTTGCGATCTCTTCCGAGCAGGACGACCCGTTGACACTGCGAACCATCGCCGACACGACCGTGCGGCGGCGGCTGCTAGCCATCCCCGGGGTCTCTCAGGTGACACCGATCGGCGGCGCTGAACGGCAGTTCCAGGTGGTGGCACATCCGGACGCGCTCAGGGCGAACAACGTCACGTTGACGGAGTTGCTCAACGCCGCCCGCGGCGCCAGCGAGAACACATCAGCGGGCGTCTATACCGAGGGTGCGCAGGAGTACGTGCTCGAAGCGATCGGGCGTGTGCGGACGCCTCAGGAGATCGGAGAAACCGTCGTTGCGCTCCGCGGCGACCGTTCAGTGCTTGTTCGTGACGTCGCTGACGTGCGGGAGGGTGCGGCCTTCAAGCGCGGCGAAGGATCCCGAAGCGGAGAGCCCGCCGTCATCGTTGGTGTACAGAAGCAACCAGGTGCGAACACGATCGAAGTCACGGAACGCCTGGACCGCGCACTTGATGCCTTGCAACAGGAGCTGCCGCGAGGCCTGACGATCGATCGAAGAATATTCCGGCAATCGGACTTCATCGAAGTCGCCGTGGACAACGTCATTCGAGCATTGCGCGACGGCGGCATCCTGGTCGTCGTCGTGGTCCTGGTTTTTCTCGCCAACATGCGCGCGAGCGCGATTACGCTCACAGCGATGCCGCTGTCGCTTGCGGCAGCCGTCCTGGCGCTGCGTGCCTTCGGCGCCAGCATCAACACGATGACGCTCGGCGGGATGGCCATCGCGATCGGTGCGCTCGTCGACGATGCGATCATCGACGTCGAGAACGTCGTCCGTCGCCTGCGCGAGAATCGGGCGCGGCCAGAGGCGGAACAGCGGCAGGCGTCCGAGGTCGTACGCGAGGCAACGCTCGAAATCCGGTCGTCGATCGTCTTCGCGACCGTGATCATCGTGATGGTCTTTACGCCAGTGTTCGGGCTGGAGGGCATCGAGGGGCGGCTGCTCTCGCCGCTCGCGTTCGCATACATCGTGGCGCTGCTCGCGTCGCTGGCCGTAGCGATTGTGGTGACGCCGGCGTTGTGTTTTGCCTTCCTGCCCTCGTCGGCATCAATCCAGCGTGGCCACGACGGTTGGCTCACTCGAGTGCTCAAGGGCCGATTCGAACGAATGTTGCCACCGGTGCTCAATCATCCCGTTCCGGTTGTCGGCGCCGCCGTCGTGCTGTTTGCCGTTGCTGCATTTGCGCTGACGAGAGCCGGGACCGCGTTCCTGCCGGAGTTTCACGAGGGCAGCCTGACGGTGCAGGCGAACACGTTGCCGGGAACCTCGCTCGCGAAATCCGACGAGATCGGCAAGCGCGTCGAGCGCATCCTGTTGTCGCAGCCTGAAGTCGTTGCGACGGCGCGTCGAACTGGTCGCGCGGAGTACGACGAGCACGTGCAGGGCGTCGAGGCGGCCGAAATCGATGTCGGTTTGAGAGAGACCAGGCGCAAGCGAGACGAACTCCTCGCGGAGCTGCGCCGCCAGTTCTCCACGCTGCCAGGCACGAACGTGACGATCGGTCAGCCGATCTCACACCGGATCGATCACATGTTGTCTGGCACGCGGGCCAATATCGCCGTGAAGGTGTTCGGCGATGACTTGCGCACATTGCGCCGGCTCGGCGAGAGCGTTCGCAACGCGATGCAGACCGTTCCCGGTGTGGCCGATCTGTCACTCGAGCAGCAAATGGATGTTCCATTTGTGCGCTTTGTTCTGAACCGGCCGATGATCGCGCGTTACGGACTGCGACCGGGCGATGTCGCTGAAGCGATCGAGACGAGCTTCGCGGGTGCGACTGTCGGCCGCATTTTCGACCGCGGCACGGCATTCGACCTCATCGTGAAGTTCGATCCGTCCACTGGCGCTGATTTCGACCGCGTCGCCGACTTGCCCATCGACACGCCCACAGGGGCGGTCGTCCCTGTTCGAGTCCTGGCGGACGTGCGGCGTGAAGAGGGCCCGAACATGGTGCTGCGTGAGAACGTCCAGCGCCGAATTGTGATCTCCTGCAATGTCGCGGGCCGCGATCTCGGTGGCGTCGTTCGTGACGTCCAGGTGGCGGTTGCCCAGGCAGTGCCAATGCCCGCCGGCTATCGCGTGGAGTACGGCGGCCAATTCGAGAGCGAGGAGCGTGCGACGCAACGACTGCTTGCCTTGGGTGTGCTGGTCATCGCCGGCCTCTTCATGCTCCTGGTTTTGGCATTCGGCCGGGCGCGCGACGCGTTGATCGTGATGATCAACCTGCCGTTGGCGTTGATTGGAGGCGTGGCCGGCGTGTTCCTCGCGGGCGGCATCCTCAACGTCGCGACGATCATCGGCTTCATCACGCTGTTCGGCATCGCCACGAGGAACGGCATCATGCTGATTTCCCACGTACGCCACCTGCGCGAGGTGGAAGGCGTCTCAGACTTCCGCCTGGCAGTCGAGCGGGGTGCCCTGGAGCGGTTGGTGCCGATTCTCATGACAGCCTTGGCCGCAGGCCTTGCCCTGATCCCTCTGGCACTTGGTGGCGGGCAATCAGGCAGCGAGATTCAGACGCCGATGGCCATCGTGATCCTGTGCGGCTTGCTGACGTCGACCCTTCTCAACATGTTCGTGGTGCCGACGCTGTATCTTCGATTTGGGCGGTGAGCCACCCCTCTTGTGCGTGGGGTGGCAGCCTCAAGCCCGAACGAGGGCTCGCATGACTCCGCCACGGCTCGCCACGTGGCGCGGCTGCATCAACCCAAGGCACTCCATTCGCCTTCGCCTTTGCGATCGTCGCCCCGCTTGCGTTCCACGGTTGTTCTTCCTTGTTCGCAATTCGCTGGAGCATGAGCGCTTTCTGCCCTACCTTTACGCGTACTTGGGCAGTACGCAGATAAGGAGAGATCCGTCATGACCACGTTCCGTCTGTGGTGGTCGCGCCTCCGGTGGGTCGAGGACGTGCGACGCGACCTTCGACACACGCTGCGCTCGTTCACGAGAAATCCGGGATTCGCGACCGTTGTGGTCCTCACGCTGGGCCTTGGCATCGGTGCGACTACGGCGGTCTTCTCGGTCGTGAACGCCGTGGTCCTTCGCCCGCTGAACGCACCCCATGCGGAAAGGCTTGTTCGCTCGCTCAGCATCTACAACGGTCAACGGACGGAGGTGCCCGGCGGGGGCACTCTGAAGGCCTGGCAGGAGCTGCGCGACGTCTTCGAAGACGTCACGGCGCATCGTCTCGATTCTGTCGCTCTGACGGGAACATCTGAGCCCGAACAGATCTCCGTTGGGCGGGTGTCCGAACCGTTCTTTCGTCTGTTCGGCGCGCCCCTGATCGCAGGCCGCACGTTCAGCCCCGAGGAGGATCGTCCCAACGGTCCCGCGGTGGCCGTGCTCAGCTACGGTCTCTGGGCTCGCCGCTTTGGCGGTGACGCGAATGTCGTGGGACAGACGGTGGCACTCGGGAGCGTGCCTCACATCGTCGTTGGCATCATTGCGTCCGACTTCGACAGCGAGCAGTTTGAGCCCCGCCCCGACGTGTGGGTTCCGCTGCAGGAGGATCCTGACCGTTTCGATGGCGGCAGCATCTACCAGGTGACGGCACGCCTTCGGCCTGGCGTGACACCGACGGCGGCCAACGCCGCACTTGCCGTCGAGTATGTGAGGCGCAACGCACCGAGAGCGAGCAGCGCGGCTCAAGACACCAGGCAGAACCGATGGCTCGCAGAACCGTTGCAGACAGCGATGGTGGGATCGGCGGGGTTGTCGCTGACCGTCTTGCTCGTCGCGGTGGCGTTCCTCCTGCTCATCGCCTGCGCAAACGTAGCCAATCTCCTCCTCGTGCGCGCGGAAGAGCGCAAGCGCGAGATGGCGATTCGTGCTGCCATCGGGGCTGGACGCCGACGCCTCGTGCAGCAGCTTGTCATTGAGAGTCTTGTGCTGTCCGTGCTCGGCGGCGCCGTCGGTCTTGCTGCGAGCGTCGTTGCCACGCGCGCGCTGCTGCGGCTCTATCCCGGCGGCAACCCGTTCATGCTGGGCGCGCTGGGCTCGATTCCGCGAATAGGTGAATCCGGTGCGGCAGTCAGTGTCGATTGGCGGGTGCTCGGATTCGCCCTGCTGATTTCGGTCGTTACCGGTGTGCTCTTTGGTCTTGCGCCGTCACGCCACCTTCGCGGATCCGATCTGAATCCATTGTTGCAACACTCGACGAATGGGTCGGGGACTCGCGGGCGTCGACTCAATGCGCGCGCAATGTTCGTTGTTGGCGAATTGGCCCTGGCCGTCATCCTCGTCGTCGGTGCCACGCTCCTGATCCTGACGTCATTGGCCTTGCAACGGGTCGATCCCGGCTTCGAGGCAGAGAACGTGATCACAATGCGCATGGCAGTGAGCGGAACGCAATTCGAAACGCGCGCGGGTATCAGTGAGCTCGCGCGGGCGGGCGTCGAGCGCGTCCAGGCGATTCCTGGCGTTGTTCGCGCGAGCACGACGTGCTGTATGCCCCTTGAAACCGTGTGGCAGCTCCCGTTCGTCATGACCAGTCGCCGTGGCGAAGGGCTGAGACAGGCAGGACAGATGGCCTTTCACGGTTTCGCCGGCTGGACGTTTGTGTCGCCGGGCTACTTCGACGTGTTTGGCGTACCGATCCTCAGGGGCCGCGATTTCTCGTTTCAGGACGACGCGAGTGCGCCGGGTGTGGTCATCATCAACGAAACCATGGCGCGCCAATACTGGCCCACCGGCGATCCGCTGAACGATCAGTTGATCATCGGACGCGGGATGCGCCCTGCCTACGATGACGAACCCATTCGGCGGATCATCGGCATCGTCGGCGACGTTCGAGACACCGGCCTGCGGGACACTGCCAGGCCGGCGATGTACGTGCCGATGGCACAAGAGCCGGATGGCGTGACGTCTGTGAACGTGAAGCTGCTGCCGCTCGTGTGGATCGCGCGAACATCGACGGATCCGCACCTGCTCAGTGCGCCGATCAAATCGGCACTCGAATCAAGCGTTGGACAGCTCCCGGTCACGCGGATACGGGCACTGACGGACGTCGTGAGCGAATCGACTGCTCGCACGCGCTTCAACACGTGGCTGATGACGGCCTTCGGATTCTGCGCACTCGGCCTGGCTGCAATTGGGGTGTACGGGCTGGTCGCCCACTGGGTGCAGCAGCGTTCGCGAGAGATTGGCGTTCGCCTGGCGCTCGGCGCCGATGCAATCGGTATTGCGACGATGGTCGTGCGCCAGGGGATGCGGCTTGCCGCGATCGGCGTTGGCATCGGCATTGTCGGTTCGCTCGGTCTTGCGCGAGCGATCCAGGGGCTCCTGTTCGGCGTGCCTGCCAACGATCCGATCGTGTTTGTGTCGATTCCGGTGCTTCTTGGTCTCGTGGCGTTGGCGGCAGTCTCGATCCCAGCGTGGCGCGCGAGCCGAATCGATCCGCTGCGGGCGTTGCGAACCGAATGACAAACCAGGGGAGGCGTGAGCGCTCGATCATCGCAACTGGCGTTCTTCCCTCAGTTGTCCGATCGCGTCGAGCTCTTGTTGGAGCGCCATTTTGTCCAGCGCCTCGAGCCGCAGACTCGTGAAGAGCTTCACTCGAGCATCGATCACCCCGTCTGACGATTGAATTGCCGCACAGCCCGCGCCTATACGTTCCGGTGAACGACTGAAGGGCGACGCCGTACCTCGGTCGTCATCGGGACACAACCTTGCAGATGTCCCGGCATGGTTGATGAGCAAGGCGATGAGAGACGCGGTGCTCAGCAGGAAAGTCCGGCTGACCGCGAAGCCAAAAAGAATCCTGTGGACAAGCAGGATCTCAAGAAGCCTTCAGAAGGCCGAGACAAGCCACCTGATGAAACCGTCGAGAAGGGCAAGCGAAGTCCTGACAGTCCGTGGATGGGCGGTGGCTAGAAATACAACGACGACGATTGACCCGGGAGATGTTCAATGAGCGAGCAGGATAGCCGCGCGCAGAACAGCGGGCGCGGTTTGATACGTGCACAAATCGATACCCCACCCACTCCGCCCGATCCAAATCGGCCCCTGCCGATTCCGAAGCCGCCGCCGGCGCCCCCGACGCCGACTGACGAGCCACCACCAGAGCCGGTCGAGGACCCGCCAACGGAATCCGAGCCGAAACCTCCGTATACCGTGGAGCAGAGGCGATCGGACTAGGCGATCGTGGGAGGCCGCTTCTCATTCATCATGTGGAATGGTGAGTAGGTTCGCTGCAGTCTTGCTTCGAACGCCGCCCTTGTCGCTGGTGCCGCCGCAATCCGCCCGCGCAACTTCTTCCGCTTTGCCACCCGATGTTGACGCCGATGTATGTCAGTGCGGCGATGGCTTGCACTCATGATCACGCTCCTTCGAGCAACCCTACCTCGCCGATGTGCTATTAGCTGTTCACAAGTGCACTCGACCGTAACGGGCGCTCTAGCCGCGTCCGCGGCGCCTTGGTGTCTTGATCATCGTTTTCGCCGATCGCATTTTGGCCGCCTGGCTGCCCGCCTGGTTCGCGCCGGGCTCGGTCGGTGTGGGCGGACGGTGTTTCTTCCCGGGCGCGTCGACGGTGCCGCCACTGCGTTTTCGGCTTCGTCTGGCTGCTGACCCGGCAGCCGGTTTCTTCTCCCCAACGTCCTGCCCGCCTGCCGTGAGTCGCTGGAGCAGATCCGTTGCGCCATCCCGCACACGGGCGAGCTCCTTTTTCAACGTGTCGCCATCCATCAAGCCTGCCGTTTTCGCATGAACGGTCCCGGCGATTCGGCCGAGCTGCTCGGCAAATGCCACCATCCGTTTCTCCAGCATGTCAGCTGTCGGTGTGTCAGACGATGTGTTCGGCGCCGTGCTGGAAGTACGTTTGATCGCGCTGTGGGTGCGTTTAGCCATATGAACTCCGATGTTTCACTTGTGCTGCCATCTTCACGATGATCGACGGTATCTGAAAGTGCCGATACGACGCGCGACGACAGATAGTCGCGCGCCGCTCATGTGTTCGCCCTCGTTGGCTCGGTGACGTCGAGTCGGATGCTGCCGTCGCCTGACTGAGTAAGTTGGCTTGGTTCGGCGAATGACTCGGGATCCAATGTTGTGCCCCGGTGCTCCGCGTACACGCGGGTGAACTCGGCACCGAGCAGCAGAATCTGGCACGAGTAGTAGACCCACAGCAGGAGAATCATCACTGAACCCGCGGCGCCGTAGCTGGACGCCATGCTGCTCTGGCCGAGATAGAGGCCGATCAACTCCTGACCGATCGTGAAGAGCACGGCGGTGACGAATGCACCGATCGTCACATCACGCCAGCCGAGATGCACGTCAGGCAAGACGCGATAGAGGAGGGCGAACAGCAATGTCGTCCCGATGAGCGAGACGAGCACATGGACTCCGCTCCACATCAGTGGGACGCTCGAGGAGTGGCGCGCGAGCCATGTGCTGAATGCCGCGAGAGCAGCCGTCACCGCGAGCGAGACCATCAGCAGAAAGCCGATCGCGACCACCAGGCCGAAGGAGCGTAGACGATCGATCAGGAATGCTTTGAGGTGAGCATTCGGATTCGGTTTCACCCGCCACACCGTATTCAGCGCCGCCTGGAGCTCGAGAAACGCGCCGGTGGCGGCGACGACGAACGCGACGCCGCCGATCGTGGTGGCGATGATGCCGGCGCGCTGTTGACTCGCGCCATCGAGAAGACTCTGCACGGCGTGCGCACCCTCGCGCCCGACAAGCTGATCGAGCTGGTTGACGATCTCGCCGCGCACCGCGTCGGTGTTGAAGACCAGACTTGCAATCCCAGTTGCGACAAGCAGTACTGGTGCGATCGCGAACAATGTGTAATAGGCCAGTGCCGCGCCCAGTCGCGGTGCGTCGTCATCCCACCATGCTTTGAGGGCGGTACCGAAGATTCGCACGATCGCCGGCGTGCGACTGCGACTCCCCAGACTCATTGCGTAACCGCCGTTCGATGTGGCGTCGCCGGGGGATCCGTCGTGCGCGTCGCGTCTGGAGCGGATTGCGTGGGGGTCAACAACTCGGACACCAGCCCGCCACTCCCACGGTACTCGAGCAGGTGTCGGTGCATCACCGACAACACGGCGACGGCAGGGATGGCGAGGAAGATACCGGCGATACCGGCCAGTTCCGCACCGCACAGAATCGCCAGTATCACCCCCAGGGGATGTATGTGGATTCCGCGGCGTACGAGCCGCGGAAAGATCACGTAGTCCTGCACGAGCCGCAGCGCGCCGAGAAAGACGAGCACCGCGATGGCTTGATTGATCGAATGAAAGCTCGCGACGAGCGTGGCACCGACGGCAACGACCAGCGGACCGACGAGCGGGATGAACTCGAGCAGGCCGGCCACCACACCAAAGAGGAGTGCGTACGGCACGCCGATCAACACGAATCCGATCGTGCACAGCACGCCGACGAGGAGACAGGCCAGCAGCGCTGCGCGCATGTAGGCGGCGAGCGTGTCATTGATGTCCTCGAACACCTCGGCGCCGCGTCCGCGAAGCCGCCCGCGCGGAAGGGCCAGGAGAATGCTCCGGCGGAACGACTGGCCGTCCTTCAACAGAAAGAACGCCACGATGGGAATCAGAACGACCCACGGCAGATAGCCCAGTAGCGGCAAGAGGCCGCCGAAGCCGTGACTCAGAGAAACCCCCGCTGCGTCGATCGTGCCAGCAAACGTTCGATCGATGGCCTCGCGAATGCCTGGAGGAAGACGATCGGTATCGATGAAGTGCTGCCACGCCTGAATTTGTTCGCGCGCGTAGGCCATGTAGCTGGGAACCTGCCGGCCAAATTCCGTGGGCTGCGCGCCGAGGAGAGGCAGCAGGACATAGCTGGCGACGCCAACCGATGCGAACAGGGTGAGAAATACCATCGCAATCGCGAGTGCACGTGGGATGGTCCTTGGCCGACCCCACGTGATCGGCCGGCACAGAGACTCCACGAGGGGGGCGATGAGGTAGGCGAAGAGCATCGACAGGAGGAGAAGCAGAATCACGCCCTGCAGCGCGTAGAGCAGCCAGAGTCCAGCCGCGACGGCCAGAAGCAGTGCGACCAGCCTTAGAACGGCGCGGGTCTGGGACGCAGGCGCCGGTCGTCCGGCGCGGTCGTCATCATCTGAGCCGTATACAGAATCACGTGTCTCAGTCATTGCTGGACCATCGCCCATTGACCATATCGCGCACTGAAGTGCACGGGCTGTTCCAAACCAGACAGGAAGCAGCTCTGCTGACGAGCGAGTGTCCCGCACTCAGCGGCGCGATGGCGCGAGGGGACGAGAACTGTCCTTTCGCGATCTATCGCATGGACTCGCGCACATCCTGTAGCACGCGATCGATGGCGGTGACACGGATGAGGCCGACGCGCGGATATTCCATGTCGATGATCACATAGAGCGTCAGCGAAAAGAGCAACGAGAACGTGAGGAGGTGCAACCAGTTTCGTTCCACACCGCCGAGGTCGTACCCCACCAACAACGAACACACGAGCGCCAAGCCTCCCAGCATCACCCACACGACCGCCGGCGGGTGCATCTGTGTGGCGGCGGTGCGCGTGGTGACGATGTCGAACATGTCATTCAACGAGGGAAAAATCAGTGCCGACACGGGGGGACTCGAGGCATGCTCGATCGCGTCCACCGCCATTTTCCAAATCTGACTTTGGTGTTGAGCCGTTTGCTGCAGGAGCTGACGGGTCCGCGCGCCGTCGGTTCCGGCGCGATAAGTCTCCAGTCGGGCGTCCAGGTACTCGCGAAACTTGTCTTGCAAAGGGCCTCGCGCCGCCTCCGGGAGAAGCGCGATCCTGAGGTACGCCGTGCCGATGTCGTTGGCTTCCTCCACCACAAGGTCGCGGCGATGGTCGAAGCGGCTGGCGGCTCCCGAAAAGGTAAACGCCATCACCAGTCCCATCAGGCCGAACACCGCTCCCTGAACCGCGCCCAAGCCCTTCGGTTCGCCTTGCGCCGTGCCGAGATGTTTGATGCGCAGGCGCCGTCCCACCTCCGTCGAGAGCAGCATGCCGCCGAGGAGCAGCAGCCACACGAGCGGTGCCAATGTCCAATCGAAGCCTGTATCAATCACAGGGCCGATTGTAGCTGCACAGCGGGACCTGGTCTGCGCGCCAAGGTTCCCTCCCTACACGCTGTTCTTACAAAGACGCGCCTGATCAGCGCGCGTCCCGCCATTCCGTCCGCGCGCGTGACGTTTTCACATCAGCAGGTGTGG
>Ga0207669_10001015_pt1 | contig 11977 bp, 10 predicted proteins | sample KBSM33metaG_FD_184329 | JGI IMG/M metagenome (GOLD analysis project Ga0207669, IMG submission 184329) | Miscanthus rhizosphere microbial communities from Kellogg Biological Station, Michigan, USA - KBS M3-3 metaG (SPAdes) (version 2) | ecosystem: Host-associated > Plants > Roots > Rhizosphere >...
CCGGTCGCATTGTTCCCCATCTGGCCGACGTTCACGCCCGCGCTGGCGATGTTGGGATCCTTCAACAAGACGTCGGCCACTTGCAGTTGATGACGAACCATCTCATCGAAGCTGATGCCCTGCGCGCCTTCGGTGTTGACGTTGAATCGTCCCTGGTCTTCGCTCGGCAGGAAGCCCTTTGGCACCGCGATGAAGAGATACACGGTCACGACCATCAGGGCCACTGAGACGGTCGCTGTAATGAACCGGTACCTCAGCGCCACCCGAAGCGTCACGCTGTACGCGCCGCGCCACGTATCAAACACCCACTCGAACACGTTGTAGAGGCGGCCGTGACGCTGCGAATGCGGCGGCCGGAGGAATCGGCTGCACAACATGGGCGTCAGGCTGATCGAGACGAAGCCCGAGATCAGAATCGCTGCCGTAATGGTAATGGCGAATTCGTGCAGCAGGCGCCCGACGATGCCGCCCATGAACAGCACGGGGATGAAGACAGCGACGAGCGAGAGTGTCATCGACAGAATCGTGAACGCCACTTCCTTCGAGCCATCGAAGGCCGCCTGCATGGCGTTCTTTCCCATCTCCATGTGCCGGACGATGTTCTCCAGCATGACGATCGCATCGTCGACGACGAAGCCAACGGAGAGGGTGAGCGCCATCAGGGACAGATTGTCGAGGCTGTATCCAAGCAGATACATCACCGCGAAGGTCCCAACGACGGAGCACGGAAGCGCGAGGCTCGGGATAATCGTGGCGGAGAGGTTGCGGAGGAACAGAAAGATCACGAGCACGACCAGGATGACCGTGATCATGAGCGTGAGCTTCACGTCGTGCACCGATTCCTTAATCGTCAGGGCGCGATCGCTTCGGACGTCAAGTGTGACTGAAGCCGGCAACTGCTCGCGGATGGTTGGCAGTAACGCCTTGATCCGATCCACCGTCTCGACCACGTTCACGCCGGGCTGCTTCTGCACCGGCAGGTAGATACAGCGTTCACCGTTCTGCCAGCTGGCCGTCTTGTCGTTCTCGACCCCGTCGTAGACATGCGCGACCTCGTCCAGGCGGACGGGCATGCCGTTTCGGTAGGCGATGATCGTCGGCCCATACCCGGCCGCACGCATCAATTGCCCGTTGGAGCGGACGACAAACGTACGTTCGCCGTAGATGGTGCCGGTCGGCAGATTCGAGTTCGCGCTGTTGATGGAATTGGCGACCTCGTCGATACCGATCGAGCGCGCCGCCAGCTCACGCGGGTCGACGTCGACGCGGACGGCGAACTTCTGCGACCCGAAGATGTTGACCTGCGCCACGCCGCTGACCATCGAAATCCGCTGCGCGACCTGCGACTGCGCGATCTCGTCGAGCACCGACAGTGACAGCGTCGACGACCGCAGCACGATGAAAAAGATCGATTGATCCGCCGGGTTGACCTTCTGGTACGAGGGCGGCGACGGCATCTCCGGCGGAAGCTGCCGTGAGGCGCGGCCGATCATCGACTGAACGTCCTGGGCGGCGGCGTCGATGTTCTTGTTGATGTCGAACTGAATCGTGATGTCAGTGCCGCCCTGGGTGCTGGTGGAATTGATGCTGGTGACGCCGGCGATCGACGTGAACTGCTTTTCCAGCGGGAGGGCAACAGAAGCGGCCATCGTCTCGGGACTGGCACCGGGTAACGACGCCTGGACACGGATCGACGGGAAGTCCACGCTCGGCAGGTCGGCGACCGGCAGGACCTGATACGCAAGTCCGCCGAACACCAGGATGCCGAGCATCAAGAGCGTCGTGGTGACTGGACGCTTGATGAACAGTGCCGACAGATTCATGGCGCGCTCTTTCGATCGTCTTGTGGCTGGCCCTGATTCGCCTGCTGGGCGTCGTCGCCCTTGACGCTGATCCGGCTCCCGGGAACGAGCCGCAAGTGCCCATCCGTCACCACGGTGTCGCCCGGCTGCACGCCGCCGCTCGCGAGCACCGTGTCACTTGCGCTCACGCGCGCGACGGTGACGGGACGCATCTCAACGGTCTGGTCCGGCTTGACCACGAACACGAACGTGCCCTGTTGACCGGTCTGCACCGCCACCGACGGCACCACGATCGCCTTTGGATCCGTCGTGAGCGTGACGACGACGTTGACGTACTGGCCGGGCCAGAGCCGACGATCCGTGTTAGCGAACGTGCCTTTGACGCGGATCGTGCCGCTGTTCTCGTCAACCGCGTTGTCGATGAAGGCGATCTTGCCAGTGGCGGCGGGACCCTCATCGTTGGGCGGTGTTGCCTTGACAGTGAGCGCGCCGCCAGCGAGGTAGCGCTTCAATTCGGACAGACGTGATTCCGGCACCGAGAACGACACCGACATCGGCATGATCTGGTTGATGGTGACGAGCGCGGTCTGATCGTTGGCGCGCACCAGGTTGCCCTCGTGCACCGCCAGCGCCCCGGTGCGACCGGAGATCGGCGCCTTGATCGTCGCGTAGTCCAATTGCACCGAAGCGTTCTCGAGGGCGGCTTTGTCCGCGCTGACTGTCGCAGTGAGCGCGGCCAGATCCGCGCGAGACGTGTCCAGTTGCTCGCGTGGGGTGATGCCGCGCTTCGCGAGATCCTCGTAGCGCTTGGTCATGAGCGCGGCGTTCTCGGCTCGCGCGGTATCGCGTTCGAGATTCGCCTGCGCTTCGCGCAGCGCCAACTCGAGCGGACGACGATCCAGTGTGAACAGCACCTGTCCCTGCTGCACATCGTCGCCTTCCGTGAAGTTGACCTTCTCGAGCTGCCCGGTGATCTGGGAACGGATGCCGACGTTTGAAAACGCTTCGGCCGTGCCGATGACACTGATCTCGATCGGCATCGACTTGTTCACGACGGGCGCGACCGTCACCGGTACGGTCCCACCAGTACCGCCCCGGCCACTGCCGCCGCCCCGGCCAGAGGCGCCCGCGGCGCTTGCGGCGGGATCTTCGGCAGCGCACCCCGACGCCGCAATTGACACCGCTGACGCAACCGTCAGAACGAATATGAATCGAATGAAGCCCATGCGTGGTCCCGATGGCACTGATATGACTGTCCGGTCGGATCTTAGCCGGTCTCCGACCGCCATTGATGCTTACTGCGAAATTTTGCCTTCTGCTTACTGAACGGGCTCGATCTTGAGCACCGCCCCTTCTTTCTCGTCGGTCAGGAGGTACAAGAGGCCGTCGGGACCCTGCCGAACCTCTCGAATACGCTGCCGTAACTCGACGAGCAGTGATTCGCGCCGCAGTTCCTCCATTTTTTCGTTGAAGAGAACCCGCTCGAGGTGCCCTGTCCCCGGAATCTCCCCGGTGCGAAGAGCGCCCACGAACACATCACCTTTCCACTTGAGGAACTTGTCGCCCGTGTAAAACGCCATACCGGAGGCCGCAATCGATGGGACCCAGAACACGAGCGGCGGCTCGAAGCCGGCGTGCCCGGGGATCTCGGACTGCCACGGCCCTGTGTACTGACGGCCGTAGCTCACAATCGGCCACCCATAGTTCGCGCCGGGCTTGAGGATATTGATCTCGTCGCCGCCGTTGGGCCCGTTCTCATTCAGCCACATCGCACCGGTCGTGGGATTCACGGCCAGGGCGAGCGCGCTGCGATGGCCAAGCGTATACACCTCGGGGCGGTGATTCGGTTTGCCAACAAACGGATTGTCCTTCGGGATGCCGCCGTCATCGGTATAGCGAAGGACCTTGCCGCCCTGCGTGTTCGGGTTCTGCGGATCCTTGGGGTCCTTCGGGTCGGTGCCGGTCGTGGAGATATACAGGTTGCCGTCGCGACCGAACGCGATGCGTGACGTGCCGGCTCTATCGAGCACCACGACGTCCTTCACCTCGGTCAGCGTTTTGCCGTCGAAGCGGCCGCGCGCAACCGCCACCGTCGTGCGCTTGTCGTCGAGTGGCTTGGTGTACGAAAGATAGACGAGGCGATTCTGCGCAAACTGTGGATGGAGGGCGATGTCCATGTAGCCATGAACCGCTCCCGGCAATCCCGACTCCCCCGTCCAGTACGATGCCGGTGCGCCAGCAACGGGTTGCGGATCGAGCACGCCGTTTCGAATCACGCGCAGGCGTCCCGCGCGTTCGGTGACGAGCATCGTGCCATCGGGGAGGAACGCGAGCGCCCACGGGTATTCGAGTGCACGCGTGACCGCCGAGACGCGGATACGTTGCCCTTCCCCGGTGTCGAATTCGACCGGCTTGGAGGGGAGTTTATGGCCGGCGAGTCCGCTGGGCGCGACGGGAATACCGCCACGAAACTCCACCGTCCGCTGGCCTGCCCGGGCGTGGATTCCGAAGGCGACAACCCCCAGCGCGGCGAAGACGATCCAAAGACGATAGTCGTGCGGCATACGCAGCCTGCTCATAAGCTCTACGCCCTCCGGAAGCGATCAGTATAGGCCGTACGCCCGGGACTCGGGCCACGGGATTCGGGATTCGGGATTCGGGATTCGGGATTCGGGATTCGGGGTTTGGCGTTCGGAACTCGGGGTGAAGAATCCGGGGCAGAATAGGCCGCGATGGCGTCTCCTCTCCCGTCAACCAAGGTAAGTCCGACGGCCAACGACGCGCGGCGGGTCGCGCTTGCCGGCGGGATCGGCACCACGATCGAGTGGTACGACTTCTTCATCTACGGAACTGCCGCGGCGGTCGTTTTCGCGCCGCAGTTCTTTCCCCAGGTGTCGGATCTCGCCGGGACGCTCGCCGCGTTCGGCACGTTCGCCATCGGCTTCATCGCGCGCCCGCTCGGTGGCGTGGCAATGGGTCACTACGGCGATCGTCTTGGCCGCAAGTCGATGCTGGTCTGGTCCCTGATGTTGATGGGGCTCTCGACGCTCGGCATCGGCCTGCTGCCGAACTACGCGCAGCTTGGAGTGTGGGCACCGATCCTGCTCGTCACGTTCCGATTCGTGCAGGGCTTTGCGCTGGGTGGTGAATGGGGCGGCGCCGTCCTCATGTCAGTCGAGCACGCACCGCAATCACGTCGCGGGTTCTTCGGGAGCTTCGTCGCGCTGGGGTTACCAGCGGGAATCATCCTGTCCAATCTCGTATTCCTCGTGACGTCCAGCGCAGTGTCACCGGCAGCGTTCGCCAACTGGGCCTGGCGCATTCCGTTCATCGCCAGTGCGGTGCTCGTGGCCGTGGGGCTCTGGGTTCGTATGGGGTTGGCCGAGAGCCCGATCTTCGCGCAAGTGCTCAAGGCATCGTCCGCGCGAAAGATGCCGATCGTCGATGTGCTTCGCTACGACGCGCGGGCGGTCCTGCTCGCGGCGGGCAGCTACATCGGCATCAGCACACTGGGCTACATCGTGATCGTGTACTTCGTGTCGTACGCGACGCGCGTGCTCAAGTTTCCGCTGACGACTACGCTCGCGCTGCTGCTCATTGCCGCGCTGTTGTTTGCCGTCTCGATCTTCGCCTCTGCCGTCTTGTCCGATCGCTTCGGCCGGAGACGAATCATGCAGTGGGGTAACGGCGCGCTCGTGCTCTGGTCGATCGTTTTCTTCCCGCTGGCGGATACTGGATCGGTGTTCCTCGCTGGGCTCGCGCTCTGCGGGATCCTCGTGATCCAGGGCGCGTACATCGGCCCGCAGCCTGCCGTCTTCTCGGAGCTCTTCCCGACAGCCACGCGCTACAGCGGCGCGTCGCTGAGTTTGACGCTCGGAACGATTCTCGGCGGCGCGCTCTCCCCCGCCATTGCCACCTCGCTCTTCAGCGCAACCGGGGACTCCACACTCATCACGATCTACATCACCGCGATGTCGCTCATTTCCTGGCTCTCGACCCTCGCGTTGACGGAGACGTATCGAAGGGACTTGTCGGCGTAGATTTGAGCGTACGGTGCGAAGGGACGATGGGGCGATGGTGCGAGGTCCGGTCCGAAGTGCGAGGGTCCGGTCCGAGGTGCGAGGGTCCGGTCCGACGGACGACGGAGCGACCATCGGACCCTCGCACCGGACCACCGGACCTTCGCACTGGACCTTCGCACCGTCGCCCCTTCGTCCCTTCGCACCGCTAGATGTACTCACATGCTGACTTCAATCTTGTTTTTGCACATCGCCGGAGGTTCTGCCGCCCTGCTGTCGATGCTCATTCCGCTCGTGACGAAGAAGGGCGGACAGAGCCATCGGCGCGCCGGCTGGGTCTTTGTGTGGGGCATGAGCGTCGTGTCGATCACCGCACTGCTGCTTGCGGGCACGAGGTGGGCAACCGACCCGACGCCACGAGGCCGCGACGCCGGGGCCTTTCTGTTCTTTGTCTCAATCCTGACGGCGACGAGTGTTTCAGGTGGCGTCAGGGTGCTGCGGGCGAAGACACGAACCGCCCGACACCGCCATCTGTGGGACCTCGGGCTGCCAGCTCTCCTGACGGCGTCGAGCATCGCAGCCGCGGCCCACGGGCTGAGCACCGGGAATTACCGCTTCATGGCCTTCTCTGCGATCGGCCTCTTTGCCGGCGGGGGCCATCTTGCCTATTGGATGACACCTCCGACGCATCCGATGCACTGGTGGTTCGAGCACATGTCGAGCATGCTGGCCGCCTGCATCGCCGCGACCACGGCGTTCCTCGTGGTCAACGCCAACAATCTCGGGATGGCAACGTTTTCACTGGTGGTGTGGTTGACGCCGTCAATCATCGGCGTTCCGGCGATTGCGATCTGGACGCGCTACTACCGGCGGAAGTTCGCTCCCGCCGCGCGGAACGCCGTAGCGGCGAGTCTTTAGACTCGCCGTCCCAGGCGGGCCTGCCTTCGACTTCGCTCAGGCCAGGGAAGGCCCGCCTCTACGCAGAAAGTTTTTTCAGCGACCGCGCCATCTCGGTGACGCGCTGTCCGTACTCACGGGCCGCGGCGATCGGATCGCCCGATTCCGTCTTCGCGGGGACGACGACCATGCCGGCGCAGGCCGCCGCGGCGTAGATCGGTTTCAGGGCCGATTCCTCGTCACGCGGTGCAAGCGGCGCCGCGATCTTGCCGCGCATCGAGGCAATCGACGGAAGCGACGCGCAGTACGACTCGATCTCGGCGCATGAGTCCGGCGGCGTCGCCAGCACGGTGACATCGGCCCACTGCGGATCCGCCGGACGAGGCGCGACGTAGTCGCGGTTCATTCGATCGAGGTTCTCGCGCCACGCGGGAGTCGCGTCGATTGTCTTCGCGTCGGCGTGGTCGGCAACACGGCGCAGCCGGATGTTGGCGCGAGCTTGAATCGCACCCACACCCGTCGCGAGAGCGATTCGCTCCGCGTTGCCGTATCGCGAATAGAACACAACGAGGACGTTGACGTCGGACATAAGCTCGGGACTCGGAACTCGGAACTCGGGATTCGGGATTCGGGATTCGGGGTTCGGACTAGGCTAGATCGAAAAGCAGGAGTTCCGACTCACCCGCATTCGACCCACGGAGGCGCAGCGACGTTTCCTCGCTGACGGCCAGGCCGTCTCCTTCCTTCATCGCGACACCGTTGACATCGATCGCGCCGGTGGCGACCTGCACCCACGCGTGGCGCCCGGGGCGGATCGCCTGGTCGATCGAGTCACCTGCGCCGAGCACCGCCGCGTACATGCGCGCATCCTGATTGATGAACGCGGCCGCTGGATTACTGGTCCTGTCGGGTCCCGCGATGAGGCGCAACGCGCCCCGCTTTTCCGACGAAGGGTACGCGAACTGCTGGTACGACGGCTTCAGATCCTCGACCGCAGGGATGATCCAGATCTGCAGGAAGTGAGTCGGCGACGTCGCCGATGCGTTGAACTCGCTGTGGATCACACCGGAGCCGGCGCTCATCGCCTGCACTTCATTCGGGCCGAGGACGTGCTGTTCGCCCATGCTGTCCTTGTGCGCAAGCCCGCCGTCGATCACATAGGACAGGATCTCCATGTCGCGATGGCCGTGCGCACCGAAGCCCTTGCCGGCAGCGACACGATCGTCGTTCAGCACGCGCAGCGCCCGAAACCCCATGTGCTTCGGGTCGTTGTACCCGCCGAACGAAAACGTGTGATAGCTGTTCAGCCACCCCAGATCGGTGTGGCCGCGGTCCTCTGCTTTTCGAAGCGTCAGCATGTCTTCATACTAACGCTGGAAGTAGGCGGTTCACAGTTCACAGTTCACAGTTCACCGTGAACCGTGAACTTCAGACCTCAGATATTGAACGTGAGCGTGGTGCCGGCCAGCGTAGACGGAAACACCCTGAGCGGGCTGTTGGCCGGGCCGTTGGCGACTCCTCCGGCGGTCGTGTACTTGGAACCGTGACACGGGCAGGTGTAGAGCTGCCCGTTGAAGCTGTCGACCGTGCAGCCTTCGTGAGTACACACGGCCGTCAACGCCGTGAACGCCGTCGCTGAATCCCGGAAGACGAGGAAGACGTTGGGTTGTACCGTTGCAGGGACCTGGACCAGCGCCGCGCTGCCTGGATTGGCCAGCGAACCACTCACCGGCACCGAGACCGTTCGACCGGCGACGGTCCCGTTGATCACGGGCAACGCCGACGTAGTGCCGCCACCACCTGACGGACCGGCCGGATTGCTGTCCTCACCGCCGCCACACGCGGGTAAAAACGCACTCACAGCAACGAGCGACGCAGCCTGACAGGCGTGCGCGCAGAACTGCCGACGCGAGGGTTCAGACACTTGCTCTGACGAGAGTGTGATCACGTTCGGCAGCTGCCGATTCGCTGTTGTCACAAGTCGCTCCTTGTCGAAAGACCTGACGCCATGGGCAATAGTCGTGCCTGATCTCGACAATGCGAGTTCCTGAGGAAACCTCGAATGCGGCACATGTGCAGTCCAACAAGACCGATACGCTCGTCCAAAAAGATGCACGGTTGATCGATCGCAGTGGACACTTGAGCTGTTCTCATGGCGACCGTTCGCATAGACTCCGCTACTGGACGCGGCTGCCATCGCAGCACGCGTGCGCCTCTACTCATGCCGAAAATTCTCGCGCTGTCCTCCGCCATCCCACCGCATCGAATGGATCAGGCATTTGCCCGCCGCGAGATGGCGCGGCTCTGTGAGGGTCAACCGCACCTCGAACGTTTGCTTCCGGTGTTCGACCGAACTGGCGTCGACACACGACATCTCGTCCACGAACCCGAGTGGTACCTGGAGTCTCGCTCGTTCGAAGAGCGAAATGAGGATTACGCCGCCAGGGCACTCGAGCTGGCGCAGAAAGCCGTGCGTTCGTGCTTCACGCAGTCAGGTACGAGGCCCGATGAGATCGACCAGATCTTTGTCGTCACAACGACGGGGCTCACGACGCCCAGCCTGGATGCGTTGCTCGCCAGCTGTCTGGGCCTGCGCCCGGACGTGCGGCGATCTCCCCTGTTCGGGCTCGGATGCGCAGGCGGCGCGGGCGCACTCATTCGCGCGTGCGATGTGCTGTCATCGCGCCCGGGCGACAAGGCGCTCGTCGTGTCGGTGGAGCTCGGAAGCCTGATCTTTTCGAAGCAGGCGCAGACCCCAACCGACCTCGTCGGCGTCGCGCTCTTCGGCGACGGCGCAGCAGCGGCATTGCTCGGTGGCGACGAGACGCCCGAACCAGGCATTCGGATCTCGCACACGCGCACACACCTGTTCAAGGACTCCCGGCATCTCATGGGATGGCGCTTCACAGAAGACGGCATGCGGCTGGTGCTGTCGCGCGACATCCCGTCGCTCGTCGGCTCGCGGGTCGCCCCCGTCGTTCACGAGTTCCTGCAGGACGCGGGGCTGTCGTTCGCCAACATCAGGCATCACATCCTGCATCCCGGCGGCGCGAAGGTGATGTCCACGTATCGATCGGCCTTCGGTCTCTCCGACGAAGCCCTGTCGATTGCGCGCGACTGCATGCGTCAGTTCGGCAATCTGTCGAGTGCCGCGGTGCTCGTCATGTTGAGCAATCTCGTCGCCAGCGGGGCGCCGAAGGCTGGCGACAACGGACTGATGCTGGCGCTCGGTCCGGGATTCGCCGCTGAAATGCTGGCGATCGTGTGGTAGCAGACGTCGCGATTGCCGGCGGCGGACCGGCGGGCGCTGCGCTCGCAATCGAGTTGGGACGCCGGGGCGTACGCGTCAATTTGTACGAGAAGGCTCGTCATCCGCGGCTCAAGGCGTGCGGAGAAGGCCTGCTCCCGCACGGCGTCACCGCGCTGCACGCGATTGCTGGACTGCCCGATGCGCCACGCGTTCGCGGCCTGCGCTTCGTCGCCGGCAGCGCATCGACGGATGCCGACTTCCCCGACGGCTTCGGCCTGGTTGTCCGCCGCGACTGGTTCGATACGTGGCTGTTCGAAAAAGCTGCGGCAACCCCGAACGTCGACGCGCGAATGGGCACACCATACCGATCCGAAGGCGAGCCCTTCGTCGTGGGTGCGGACGGACGCCACTCGCGCTTCCATCGCCAACTCGAGGCTCGGCGTCCTCGCCACGCGCGCGTCGGCTTGTCAGCGCACGTCACGGGACTGGAGGGCGTGAGCGATCGCGTCGAGGTGTTCTTTCATCGCGACGGCGAGCTGTATGTCGCACCGACTGGTGGCGGAGAGACGCTCGTCGCCGCGCTGTTTCATCAGTCGCAGTTCCGTCGCGATGGCATCACCTATCTGCTCGACGCCATTCCCGAGATGCGCGCGCGTTCTCAATACGTGAAGCTGACGACGCCAGTGCTCGCGGCGTCACCGTTAGGACTGCGCCTCTCGCGCATCGTCGAACGTGGGTTGCTGTTGATTGGTGACGCCGCCGGCGCTCCCGATCCGATCACCGGTGACGGCATCGCCCTGGCGATGGCGTCGGTGCAACCCGCCGCCGACGCAATCGTCTCCGGCAGTCTGGCGTCCTACGAGCGAACGCGACTGGACATGGGTCGCAACGCCGACCGCCTCGGTCGCCTGCTCCTCGCCGTGTCGCGCGCCGAGGGGCGCGCCGCGCACGCACTGCTACGTAAGCGATCGCTGGTGACGACCCTGCTCGATGTCGCGCTCGGGAGGCAGCCGATGAATGTCCGGACCTTGCTGAAAGCTGCGCTGTGACAACACGGTGCGACGGGTCGACGGTGCGAGTGTGCGACGGTCCAGTGCGATGGTCCGAAGGTCCGGTGCGAGTGTGCGATGGTCGGCACGGCGCTGGCGAACGAGACCGTTCGGACCATCGGACCGGACCTTCGCACCCCGGACCGGACCTTCGCACCTCCCCACCTTCGCCCCTTCGCACCGCATGAGATCTCGAATCTACCAGCCCGAGATCATGGACGAGGAGACCCTCGACCAGGACACCGCCGACGAGATCTATCGATACCTCGCGTCGGTGAATCGCTATCTCGGCGGCGTGAGCGCCACGATTGCGCGCTTTGAAGCCTTCAGCCGCACGTGGCGCACCGGCGAACGGATCGAGGTACTCGAGATCGCCTGCGGCGCCGCCGACGTGCCCAAGGCGCTAATCGCATGGGGCCGCGCGCGCGGGTTCGACCTGCGCGTCACCGCGACCGACATCCTCCCAAGCGCGCTCGACTACGCTCGTCGTATCGAACCGGTCGACGAACGGCTGCGCCTGGTCTGTGCCAATGTCGAGCAACCGCCATTCCGCGACCACTCGTTCGACTACGTCACTTGCGCGCTCTTCTTTCATCACCTCACCGACGCTCAGATCATCAGCGCGCTCAAGGCGTTCGATCGACTCGCCACCCGCGGCATCGTCGTCAACGACCTGGTGCGGTCGCGGCGCGCTTACGCCTGGACATGGCTGTTCACCAAGCCGTTCCACCCCATCCTTCACCACGATGGTCCGCTGTCGATTCGCCGGTCTCTGAAGCCCGGCGAGATGCGGCATCTCGCATCCGTCGCGGGCCTCTCCTGGCTGTCGGTTCAGCGCCACTTTGGGCATCGCATGACGCTCGCAGGGCAGAAATAATAGGGACTCGGGGGACTGACTGCTTCCTGACGAGGAATTCAGGATCTCTTCAGTTCCATCCCGAACGCGACCCCGGGTAGCAT
>Ga0207669_10001033_pt1 | contig 11899 bp, 11 predicted proteins | sample KBSM33metaG_FD_184329 | JGI IMG/M metagenome (GOLD analysis project Ga0207669, IMG submission 184329) | Miscanthus rhizosphere microbial communities from Kellogg Biological Station, Michigan, USA - KBS M3-3 metaG (SPAdes) (version 2) | ecosystem: Host-associated > Plants > Roots > Rhizosphere >...
TGTCGTCGGTCGGCTCCTTCACGCGCTTGCGCTTCGGCGTCGTCGGCGGCGACGCGATCCCGCCCGCCCCGCTCCCGGTCGACGCGTTGAGGGCGCTGCCGCCCGGGCTCGACCCGCCACCGGCCGACTTGCTGCGCGCTTGCGTCCCGCCACCGGGCGGCGTGGTCCCGCCACTGGGAGGCGTCGTACCACCACCGGGCGGCGTCGTCACGGTCGGCGGCGTCGGCGGCGTCGGCGGCGTGACCTGCGACGGAGGCGGCGTCACCATCGCCACCTTTTCCCCGGTGCCTCCGGCGGCCGCCGCCATCCCCAGCGCGACCGGCTTGCTCCCGCTGCCACCCGACGGCGCACCGGCGGGGATCAGCGTCGCGGTGACCTTGCGAATCTTGCCCGGCTCGATCTCGACGTCCTCCTGCCAGGGCTTGAAGCGTTCGCTGCGGATCTCCAGCTTGTGATGCCCGGGACTGATGCGCGACGCACGGAAGTTCGTGTGCGCCTGCTGGCCGGTCGCGTCCTTGACCGGGTTGCCGTCCAGCCACACCAGCCCGCCGGCCGGCTCGCTCATCAGCTCGAAGCCCGTATCGGGCGACGGCTCCAGCGTCACCGTGCGCGACAGCGCCTCGCCGGCCTTCAGCTCGATGCTTTGATCGTTGCGGCCGTACCCATCGCGCATCACCGTCAGCGTGTACAGGCCCGGCGGCTTCTCGATCGTCACCGGCGAGTGGTCCCCGACCTTATTGTTGTCCACCAGGACCGTCGCGTCGCCGGGCGTGGTCGCCAGCTCGATCTTCCCGGGTTTGACGTTGGTCGTGTACCAGTAAACCATTCCGCCGCCGGCGAGCACCGCGACCGCCGCCAGAACGGCGACGCCGCGGCGGGCCGGGCGCCTGGGCGCCAACGTCTCGAAGCTTCCGGTGCCGAACGGCGCTTCCGTCGGTTCGCGGAACCGCTGCCGCTGGGGCGGCGGCGCCATCGGCGTCGGACGGCGCTGCGGTGGCGGCGCTGGCGCGGGCGCGACGGCGCTGGCCGGCGGCAGGTTCAGACCCGAACGTCGTATGCCCGAGCGTCCGGGCGGCGGCCCCGGCGGCGGAAGCGTCGGCACCGGACCGGTCACCCGACCGCCAGGCACGGGCAGACCGGCCGGCGGAACGCCCACCAGGGTCGGACGGCGCGCGGTGGGCGGAGGCGGCAGAGGACGCGCCAGCGGCGGCGGCGTCATCTTGATGTCCTCGCTCGGCAGCGGCGTCAGCGTGATCGGCTTCGGCGTCGTCAGCTCGGGCGGGCGGGCCTGCTCCAGGATGTCGGGGGCGGGCTCGTTGGCGACCGTGCGATCGTCATCCTCGAAGAAAAGATCCTCGGCGGCGACCGGCTTGACGTCGTCTTCCTTGTCGAAGATCTGGGTGTCCAGCTCCTCGTCGTCCCAGCCCATCGGCTGGTGAGCGGACGCCTGAGGTTGACTGGGCTTCGACGACGCCTTGGCCGCCGGCTTGGAGGGCGCCTTCGCGTTCGTGCCGCCGGGCCGGCCGGCCGGCACCCCGCCGACGGCCGCGCGCCGCGACACCTCGGCGCCGGACGAGGCGACCGGAGCCGCGATCTGCCTGAACTCCTCCAGCTTCGCGTTGTCCTCCTCGATCTCCATCGCGAAGGTCTTCTTCATCCACGCTGCGAGGTCCTTGCGCGAGAAGAACTCGCCCACCGAATACAGGAACGACTGCAGGTCGTCGTGCAGGTCGATGGCGTTCGCGTAGCGGTCTTCCGGATCGCGCGCCAGCGCCTTCAGGACGACCCGCTCCAGCTCCTGGGGGATCTTCTTGTTGTACGAGGACGGCGGCTGGATCTCGACGTTGCGGACCTTCTCCAGCGTGGAGAAGTCGCTCTCGCCGATGAACAGCCGCTCGCCCGTCAGCAATTCGTACAACACGATGCCGACCGCGAAGATGTCGCTGCGCTTGTCGATGGGCAGGCCGCGCACCTGCTCGGGCGACATGTAGCCGAACTTGCCCTTGAGGATGCCCGCCTGGGTCTTCGACGCCTTGCCGGCCGCCTTGGCGATGCCGAAGTCGATCAGCTTGCACTCGCCCTCGTACCCGATCAGCACGTTCTGGGGCGAAATGTCCCGGTGTACAAGATTCAGCTCGCGGCCCTGGGCGTCCCGCTTGTTGTGGGCGTAGTCCAGACCCTCGCACACCTGCATGGTCACGTAGCAGGCCATCGCGATCGGCAGCGATTCGGCCTTGTTTCGCATGCGATCGAAGATCGAACGCAGGTCGCGCCCGTGGACGTACTCGAGGGCGATGAAGAAGCTGTCGTCGACCTTACCGAGGTCGAAGATCTGGGCGATGTTCGCGTGCTGAAGCTGCACGGCGATCTTCGCCTCGTCGATGAACATCGTGATGAACTCTTCGTCCTCGGCGATGTTCGGGAGGATGCGCTTGACGGCGAGCAGGCGCTCGAAGCCCTCCACACCGAATGTCTTCGCTTTGAAGACTTCGGCCATACCTCCCACGTTGATCCGCTCCAGGAGGTAGTACTTTCCGAAGGGTACGGGCTTCTTCAACGCGGTCATATTAGCCGGGATTTCAGCTATTTGCAGCTGCGTTTGGTGTTTTTTCCGGGGTGGAGGGGGGAGCCGCGGACGGGGCCGGGGCGGGGGCCGCCGCCTTCTCGATCTCGATGTACGCCAACGTGGCACCGACCGCTGCAAACGGTGAAGCCACGAACACCGCGAACGGAATCAAATAAAGCACGGTCGCGCCGACCCCGTAACCGATCGTCAGCCCCGGATTGCGCGCGAGGAACGCCCATTTTGCACCGAAGCTCGCGCCCCGACGGGCGAGCGGATAATCGAAGCCGTCGTAGGCCAGCGACAATCCGCCCAGGGCGATGCCGATAAGGCTGCCGAGGCCGCCGGTGACGGCGGTCAGCCCCAGCCCGACGACCAGCGCGATGCCGTAAAGCACGAGCTTCAGCAGGCCGTGAACCAGCGCGCGCCCCGTCGACGTCAGGAGCGGAACGGTGTGCGCCTTGCCCAGCACGTCGCGCTCGACGCGTTCCGAGAGCTGGTCCGAGAACACCGCCAGCAGCAGCGGCTGCGCGATCAGAAACAGCACCACGCTGCCGACGACGGTCATGATGCCGAGGAAGAAATTGCCCAGGACCGGCGAGCCCGAAACCACCGAGGCCAGCTCCTGGCTCCAGTAGCGGCGGGCGGCGATCATGGTGACGATCGCCAGCGCCACGCTGAGCACGAACGGGACCAGCAGGTAGCGCTTCAGCGGGTGCCGGAGGACGTACAGACCGCCGCGGAATGGCGCGAAGAAGCCGCGGAACAATCCCATCGCGGGATTCTACTCCACCGATTGCCGCGGGCAGACACGAAACGAAATTTCCGCGCGACCGATACCCCGGGCCAGGAGGTCCCGATGCCGTACCTGAAGCTGAACCTGAATCCGATGTCCGAGCCACCCGCGCGCGCCGCCGTTCCCGGCGGAACAGAATCGCGGCTGGAGATCGACGCTACCCGGGCGCGTCAGACCGAACGGCCGGCGGCGCCGTTTCGGTCCGTGCTGGCCGGCGGCGTGTCGCTGCTGATGAGCGGCGCCGAGGTCGCCACGCACGTCGTCGCGGGCCCGGTCCTGGCGGCGGCCGTACACGACGTGCGCGCGGGCGCGACGCGCGCTCTGGCGGGTCCCGGAGCAGGACCGGCGGGCGCGCTGGCAGCGGTAGGGGCAACCGGGAATCCGGAGACGACGAACGTGGACGCGCTGACGCAACAAGGGCAGATGTCCAATCTGCAATTGCTCGCGCTGCAGCAGCAGATCCAGCAGGAGAACCAGCGGTTCACGACGGTCTCGAACGTCATGCGCGCCAAGCACGACACGGCGAAGGCCGCGGTTTCAAACATCCGCGCGTGACGTGTTAAGGTCGAAACCGCGTGGCAGGGAAGGTCAGCGGCCCCGGTAGCGGTCCTCCGCCGGTCAGCGGGCCGGCGCAAGGCGAGGACGGGAACGAAGGCGCTTCGGGCGCCGGCGGGGCGAAGTTTGCCGACAAGCTCGCGGCGACCGATCCCACCAAGCGCGCGGGCGATCCGGCCGCCGTGGCGGCGGCGCGCGGCCTCACGGCGGATGTCGCGGCCGAGCTTGCGGCCGGCCGCATCGATGCCAAGGCGGCGCTGGACCGCGTGATCGAGCGCGTCGTCGACAAGCAGCTCGGTCCGGGCGCGCCCGCGGCCGTGCGCGAGAAGGTGCGCGCGGCGCTGGAGCACGCGGTCGCGGACGATCCCGTCCTGAGCGACAAGATCAGGTCGCTCGCGTCGTCGTCGCGCTAGGCGCGGCGGATCGCGTGGGGAGCCGCCGAGCTTTGCTCGGCGCGTACCGTCGCGGGAGGGGTTGGGTCGCGAGGGGTACATCGCAGCGAAGCTGCGATGCCCCGACCGCGCGTCAGCCACCCTCCCAGGGTTCCCATGTTAATCAGCCCGCGGCGTCGCTGGCCGGGGCGCGTTCGCTCCGCTTCGCCGCGATCGCGTCGCGCACTTGCGGCGGCAAAAACACCGCGTCGGTGTCGAAGCCGACCAGCGCGTCGATCAGCATCGCGGCGCGTTCGGCGGGCGGCGTCTTGCGATCGATGATCACCCACCACGCCCCCTTGACCTTGCACAGTCCCCCGCCCCCGGCGGCGTCGCCGGTCATCGTGTCGTAGCGAACCTGGACGCCGAGCTGCGCGGCGGCCTGCTCCAGTGCTTCCATCATCTGTTCGGGCTTCATCAGAGGTCGTTATTCCTTGTGCTGGTCCTCGTCGCGGTCGGAGGTCCGTTCATGCTTACCGGTTTCCCGCCCCGAGGCCAAATTTTCCTGCGCGGAACGGTCGAGGTCGATGATCTGCGCGCCGCCCACGTAGCTTTTTGTTTCGTAGCGCGTCAGACCGCCCAGCTTGCGGACGATCGCCGCCATCCGATCCGCCTCGTCGAGGATCGTCTTCACCGCCGCGACGTGCGCTTCCGCGGCCGGATCCAGCTTGCGGAGCAGCACCTGGGCGTAGCCCATCACCGACGTCAGCGGCTGGTTGAGCTCGTGGGCGGCGGCGCCCGCCAGCTCCATCGCGACGACCTGCTTCTCGGAGACGGCGAGCTTCTCCTGCGCCGAGGCGAGCCGCTGCTCCATGTGAAGGCGCTCGCGCAAGTCGGAGAAGATGCCGACGGTCGCGATCTCGCGCCCCTCGTCGTCGATCACGACCGCCGCGGAGATCGACACGGGGACCTGCTGCCCGTCCGCGGTGATCAGGTGCCGGCGCACCGGTTCCAGACGCCCGCCGCCACCGTGCTCCGCCGAACGGATGAGGCGCATGACCTCGCGCGCGATGCCGGGCGGATACAGCTTCCGCACCGACATGCGGCCGATGACGTCGCTGGCCCGGTAGCCGCAGATGCGCTCCGCGCCCTGGTTGAACAGCAGCACGGTGCCGCGCATGTTGGCGGCGATGATTCCGTCGACGGTCGAGTTCAGGATCCGGTTCAGGAATTCGCTGGTGCGGCGCAGCTCGCGATCCAGCTCGCGCGCCAGCGTGACGTCGCGAAACGAGAAGATCGCCGTGTCGTGCTCGGACAGGATCCCGATCGACGCGACCGAGACGGTGATGCGATCGCCCGACGTCGTCACCAGCTCGAGATCGAAGTTGTCGACGGGCTCGCCGGCGATGGCGCGCGCGATCTGCCGTTCCAGCGCGGCGCGGAACTGTTCGGGGACGATCTGCACGATCGGCTTGCCCGCCAGACCGTCGCGCGCGTAGCCCGTCACCTCCTCGGCGGCGCGATTCAGGTAGAGGACGGCGCCGGAGCCGTCGAGGACGACGATCCCGTCGGAGGCGCTGTCGATGAAGTCGCGGTAACGCTCGATGGCGCGCACGCGGCTGGTCTCGCGCACGTCGTGCTGCGTGATGCGCCGGGTGCGCTCGCGGATCGGTTCCAGCGCGCGCGCGCTGCGCAGCACCACGCCGAGCAACGACGCCGCCAGACGTCCCAGCCCGGCGACGGATTCGGCGGCCGCGGCGGCGCCCTCGCCGATGAAGCGGGCGAGCAACGCGCCCGCCGGCTTGCGCCCGATGATCACCGGATAGACGGCGGAGACCTCGCCCTGGGCGTCGCTGCCGCCGCCGGTCATCGTCACCTCGCCGACTTCCAGCGCGCGCCGGATGTGCGGGTACTGGGTCAGCGCGTATCGCATGCGGCCGGTGTCCAGCTCGTCGCTGTCGGCGACCAGGTAGACGTACTCGGGATCGCTGAGCAGCGCGAGCAAGCTGACCGACTCCGCGCCCAGCGCGACGGCGACGTGCTCGGCGGCAGCGTGGAGCTGGGTCTCGCCGGTGCCGACCGCCAGCACCTGCGCTGCCTTGACCAGAGTGTCGAGCGCGGACTGATCCTCCGCGCTCACGAGCGCTTACCCCGCGCCGCCAGCCAGCTCGACGCCGCCGCGGCGGCGGCCGCCACGACCTCGCGCACCGGAACGCGGGCGCGCGCCGCCAGCCGGCGGCAATCATCGAACTCCGGGTGCGCGCCCAGCACTTCCCCGTCGAGGGCTGCGAGCTTGGCGCGCACGTCACCGTAGCGCGTCGCCACCTTGATGAACGACCGCGCGAGGACGACGCGTTCCAGGCGACGCCGGCGCAGGCCCAGCGTGGTCGAGTTGCGGAAGAACGCGCGCTCGACCGCCGGCGCCGCGTCGGCCGGCGCCATCGCAGACACCTGCAGCGCGGGCCGCCCCTTCTTCATCAGGATCGGCGCCGACCAGACGTCGACCGCGCCGGCCTCCGCGAGCGCGTCGAACAGCGGCGCGACCAGCTCGCCGCTCATGTCGTCGATGTTCGCCTCCAGCAGCAGCACCTCGGGCGCGGCCGCCAGATCGGGCGTGCCCAGCGGCTCGCCCGCGATGACGCGCAGGACGTTGGGACGATCGTGCAGCTGTTTCGTCCCGGCGCCGTAGCCGGTCGCGCGCACCGCCATCGGCGGCAGCGCCCCGAACTGGTCGACGACGGCCGCCAGGATCGCGGCGCCCGTCGGCGTCGTCAGCTCGCCCTCGCCTTCGGGCACGATCGGAATACCGATCAGCAGCGCGGCGGTCGCAGGCGCGGGCACCGGAACCGGACCGTGGGCCGTGCGCACGCGGCCCGTGCCGACGACGGGCGGCAGCGACCCGATCGACGCCGGCTGGAGGTACGCGATCGCGGCCGCGATACCGACGACGTCGGCGATCGAATCGTAGGCGCCCACCTCGTGAAACGCGACCCGATCCACCTTCGTGCCGTGCAGCTTCGCCTCCACCTCGGCGATTCTCTCGAAGATGTCCGCCGCCAGATCCCTTGCCTCCGCCTCCAACTTCGCCTTCTTCAGCAGCCTCTTCACCTCCGCATAATCGCGATGATCATGCTCGTGCACGTGCACGTGCTCGTGCTCGTGATCGTGATCGTGATCGTGGTGGTGGTGGCCGTGCTCGTGCTCGTCGTGCGCATGCTCATGCGCGTGCGCGTGCCTCCCTGGCCAATCGACCTCGAAGCTTTTCCCGACGAACGCGCCGCGCTTTCTCTTCCCGAAAGCGACGCGCAATCCACGCACGCCCATCGCCTTCACGGCGCCGGTCACCACAGCGGGCGGAACGCCGAGGTCGACCAGCGCGGCGACCGCCATGTCGCCCGCGATCCCGGAGCTGGGCTCGAAGTGAAGGTGCAGGCCGCGCAGCGCCTTCACAGATCGCGTTTCCGGTTGAGCATCGCTGCCATCTGGCCGGCCCCGAAGCCGTTATCGATGTTCACCACCGCGATTCCCGCCGCGCACGAATTCAGCATCGACAGCAGCGCCGCGAAGCCGCCCAGGTTGGCGCCGTAACCGATGCTGGTCGGCACCGCGATCACGGGCCGCGCGAGCAGGCCGGCGACGACGCTCGGCAGCGCGCCCTCCATGCCCGCGACGACGACGATCACCTCCGCTTGCTCGATCTCCGATCGGTGCGCGAGCAGGCGGTGCAGGCCGGCGACGCCGACATCGAAGAGGCGGTGCACGCGGTTCCCCGCGAGCTCGGCGGTCAGCGCCGCCTCCTCCGCGATCGGAATGTCCGCCGTCCCCGCGCTGACAACCGCGATCAAACCGCGCCCGCGATCGGGCGCCGGGACCGGCCCGACGACGATCGCGCGCGGCAACGGCAGATAACGCGCGGCGGGCAAGCGCGCGGTGACGATGGCCGCCGCCTCGGGGCGCACGCGCGTCGCCAGCGCGGTCGAGCCGCCCTTGGCCAGCTCGCCCAGGATGTCCGCGATCTGCTCGGGCGTCTTGCCTTCACCGAACACGACCTCGGGGAAGCCCGTGCGCAGGTGCCGGTGCGTGTCGACGTGCGCGAACTCGAGCGTGCGGAACGGCAGCTCACGCAGCTGCTGTAGAGCTTCGGCGATCGAAACGCGTTCGCCGCGCACCCCTTCGAGAAGCGCTTGCAGACGTTCAGGATCCATGACGCTTGCGCGTCACATTACAACATGGAAGAGCGGGTGGGGGCGCCGAGGTCAGGACGTCAAAGACTATGGACGTCCGCCTGCGGCAGGGCGTTCCGGATGCTCGCCACCAGCGTCTCCAGCGCGAACGGCTTGCGCACGAGCTCATTGGCGCGCGGTGGACGCGGGACCTGCAGCGCGCTCAGCACGATGACCGGGATTCGCTGCAGCGTCTGGTCCCTCGTCAGCACCTGCAGCACTTCCCAGCCCGAAACCAGAGGCATCATCAGGTCGAGGATCACCAGGTCGGCGCCGGGCGGATCGTTCAGCGTGAGGAAATCGATCGCCTGTTTGCCGTTGGCCGCAGGGATGACATCGAGGCCTTCGCTCTCGAGCAAATCCTGCAGGGTGTCCCTAACGTCGAGGTCGTCTTCGACGAGCAGGACTCTGTTGGGCGCCATCGGGACCACTCTGTCTTCGATCGAATGTGGTGAGTGAATCTCGGGGCATCAAGGGGCGACCCCATGGTAACTTGAGCGACCTCGGAATTGCGCATGAGCCCGAGTTCCAGATACACGATTCTGCGCAAGATTGCCGACGGCGGCACGGCGGAGATATTCCTCGCCAAGCAGCACGGCGCGCAGGGTTTCGAGAAAACGGTCGTACTCAAGCGCATCTTCACGAGCTTCTACGCCGACCCGCAGTTCCGCCACATGCTCGTCGACGAGGCGCACGTGGCGATGACGTTGAACCACAGCAACATCGTGCAGGTGCTGGACCTCGGCGAATCGGAAGGCCGCTACTTCCTTGCGCTCGAGCTTGTCGACGGCTGGACGCTGGACCGCGTGCTGAGGCGCTCCAAGGCCGCGGGCGTCGCCGCACCGCCCGCGCTGTCGCTGTACATCACGGCCGAGGTCTGCCGCGCGCTCGCCTACGCGCACGGCAAGAAGCGCAGCGACGGACAGTCGCTGGGCATCGTCCACCGCGACATCAGCCCTCATAACGTGCTGCTCAGCGAGCAGGGCGAGGTGAAGCTGACCGACTTCGGCATCGCCAAGGCGCAGACGCGCAAGGAGACGAGCCCCGGCAATCTGATCAAGGGCAAGATCGCCTTCATGTCGCCCGAGCAGGCGGCAGGCGAGGCGCTGGACGCGCGCTCCGATCTGTTCTCGGCCGGGACGATGCTGTACGTGATGATCACCCGCCGCCACCCGTTCGACGCGCCCACCGATTACGAGACGTTGATGCTCGTGAAGAGCGGCGACTTCCTCGCGCCCGAGACCGCGCGCCCCGGGTTGAACCCCGAGCTGTATCGCGTGATCCGCAAGGCGATGGCGAAGGCGCCCGCCGATCGGTATCAGACCGCGGAGGAGATGCTCGTCGACGTCGAGCAGGTGATGCGGCTGGCGTTTCGCGCCGTCGGACAGACCGAGCTGCAGCGCTGGCTCGCCGATCTGAGCAGCAAGGACGGCGTGCCGCCGCTGACGCGCGAGGCGCCGGCCGAACCGACCGTCACGACCGTCGGCCCGTTGCGCGCCGGCGACGGGCAGGAGTCGGGCCTGGTGCTGAACCTCGACGAGGCGGTGGAGGTCCGTGGCAAGAATCGACCGCCCCCGCCACCGCCCACCGAGGTGATGAAGCACCCGCCGCAGTTCATCGCGCAGGACCGCCGCTGGATGGAGCGGCGCGAGGTCCGGATCGGCGGTGGGATCGTGATCGTCGCCTTGCTGTTTGTGATCGTGAAAGGGTTCGGCGGCGGCGCCAAACCCGAAACCGCGCCGCCCGCGCCCGCCGTCGCCGCGACGCCGCCCCCGCCGCCCGCGCCGCCGCCCACGCCGCCGGCGGCCGCGCCCGCACCGCCCGCGCCGGCTGCGGCAGCGCCCGCCCCCGAACCACCGGCCGCTCCGCCGGCAGCGGCGGCGGCTCCCGAGGCGCCGCCCGCGCCCGCCGAACCCGTGAAGGTCGCCGCCGCGCCGCCCGCGCCCGAAGCGGGCGACAAGCCCGCGCCCGATGTGGGCGACAAGCCCGCCGGCGACGATTCGACAGCGGAGACCGCGAAATCGACGCCGAAGGCGAAGCGACAGCCACTCCCGGTCTCCATCAAGAGTGATCCTGAAGGTTCGAAGGTGACGACCGGCAAGCACACGTTTGGCAGCACGCCTCTGACGGTGAAGCTGCGGCCCGGAAATTCGTACGAATTCACGTTCACGAAGGCCGGTTACGTGCCGCTGTCGCGCAAGTTTCGCGTCGACAGCGACGAGCCACAGACGTTGCGCGTGACGCTGAAGAAGGCCGCCCCCGAGCCGAAGAAGGCGCCCCCGCCACCGGCCGCGCCGCCGCCCCCGCCTCCGAAGCGCGGCTTCTTCACGCGCTAGTCGCTCCGCGCCGCAAGCGCGGTGGCGGCTAGCGAGCGCGTCCGGGCCGCTCGAACAGCTCGGCGAGCGACATCCTCAGCAACTCTGCCGCGATGAGCTGCGCGAGCACGCTCCGCAACTCACGCGCGTCGACGAAACTCCACAGCTTGCCGCTCGCCGACGCGACGACCTCACGCGCCGCCCGCGTCGTCCATTCACCCGCCACGCTGAAACCTCCACTGGGCTCGTCCATGTTCGTCGCTCCAGGTCTGTCGCATGTTCAGGTTAAGTCGCGAAACCAAGATGCCAAACGCACATCGAATCAAGAAGGCAAACGCACATGTAGGAAGGCGTAGCACGCACGGAATCCCACATCCGTAACAGGCGAAAGCCCATGCGGTTACTGCATTCGTAACGCGCGCGCTGGATGGCCACGCCGTCCAGAAACGTCCCACCTGGCATGCGAATTGAAGCACTCCAAGGCATGGGCACGGAACTGCCGATATCCTTGATGGAGGTAGGTCATGGACGTCATGGCTGAAGTCGGCGCTTGTTGTGTCGCCGAGGTAATGGGCACCGAGCTCTACACGCTGACGCCGGATACGGTCGTCGCATCAGCGCGACGGCTCGCATTCGACAACGGCATCGATCACCTGCTCGTGCTGGAAAACGGCACGCTGGCGGGAATCGTCTGCAAGGACGACCTGCGCTTCGCCGCGCGCAACGCGCTGGTCAGCGAGTGCATGAGCTCGCCGGTCCTCTGCATCGCGCCCGACACGACCTTGCGCGAGGCGGCCCAGATCATGATCGAGCAGAACGTCTCGTGCCTGCCGGTCGTCACCGGAACCTTCCTGGTCGGGATGGTCACGCGTGACGCGCTGGCCACCGCCGGTCTCGGCGGCGAGGGACGCGAAAGCGCGCCGGCGATCTGCGCCGCGTGCGGGTCGCGCGAGAAGGTCCGCCGGGACCCGCGCGCCAGCGGCATCCCGCTGTGCGCCGAGTGCCTCGGTCGTACCTCTCCGAACGCCTTCCGCCGCATGGCGGATTAGTCGCAAAGCCTGATATCTCTGCGGGCA
>Ga0207669_10001034_pt1 | contig 11897 bp, 9 predicted proteins | sample KBSM33metaG_FD_184329 | JGI IMG/M metagenome (GOLD analysis project Ga0207669, IMG submission 184329) | Miscanthus rhizosphere microbial communities from Kellogg Biological Station, Michigan, USA - KBS M3-3 metaG (SPAdes) (version 2) | ecosystem: Host-associated > Plants > Roots > Rhizosphere >...
TGACGGCTTGACGTTTCGCACCTCGAGCAGCGGCACGACGGAGAACAGGAGCGAGACGAGCACGCCGACCGCCAACCCCTGCGCAACGGCACCGAGGGTCAGGCCGTAGTCAACCTGCAGCAACGCCGCGAGATTACCGACCAGCATCGGAAGCGCCTGCAACACCACGCCTGCGATCGCGACGCCGAGCGCGCTGCCAGCCAGTCCGAGCAGCATGACCTGCGTCAGGTAAATCGCCAGCACCTGGCGCGTGCTGCTGCCCACGCACTTGAGGATGGCAATGCTCTTCACCTTCTGCTGCACGAACACACGGGTCACACTCGAAACGCCGATGCCTCCCAGGATCAGCACCACGAGCCCGACCAGACTCAGGTAGTTTTCCGACCGCGTGAGACTCTGGTTCATGCGCCCCTCGTTCTGCCGGTAGGAGCGCACGCCGATGAACTCATTGACGAATAGCTTTGAGAGCTCACTGGCCAGCGTCAGGCTTGGATCTCTCCGTCCGGGCAGCGGCGGAGGGCTCGGGACTTGCAGCAGCAACTGATGCGCCGCGCGGCTGCCGAACGAGAGCAGGCCGGTCGACTGCAGATCCGTGAGATCGATGAAGACCCGTGAGCCAAGAGAGAACGCCCCGAGGTTGCGACCGGGTTCGCTCTGAATCACGCCGCGGATGTGGAAGGCCTGCGTCCCGATCAGCAGATCGTCGCCCTCCTGCAGATTGAGCTGCGCGAGGAGTTCGGGCCGAACCAGGACGCCGTGATCGCGCAGCAACTCGTGGGAGTAAGGCTTCCCCTGCAGCGTCATCGTCCCATATAGCGGAAACGTCGACTCCACCGCACGCAGTTCGACCATACGGGTGGTCGTGACGCCCGCGGGCCGCACCATCGTCGCGAGCTCGACGGCCTCAGAGACAACGCTCACGCGCCCGCTCGCCTGCTCGCGCGCAACGGCCGCGCGAATCTCCTCGCCAAGCGGCCGATCGCTCCTGACCACGACGTCCGCGCCGGTCATGGCGCGCGCTTCGCGCGTCAGCCCCTGGCGCACGCTCTGGATCACGGACCGGATGGCCACGATGGAGGCCACGCCAACCGCGATGCAGATGAAGAAAAACAACAGGCGCTGCCACGACGCCCTGATCTCCCGCAACGCCATGCGAATGACGAAGCTCATCGCGCAGTCTCCCCACTCGCGACCGGCACGCTGCGAGAGGACGGCTCACTCTGCGGCACCGGCCGGCCGTCACGCAGGACCAGCCGGCTATCGGCGAGCGACGCCAGCTCGGCGTCGTGCGTGACCAGTACCAGGGTGGACGTTCGTGTCCGCCTCACATTGAGCAGCAGCTCCATGATGTGGCGCCCGGTCGTCGAGTCGAGATTCCCCGTCGGTTCGTCAGCCAGCACGATCGGCGGGTCGTTGGCGAGGGCGCGAGCGATCGCGATTCGCTGCTGCTCTCCCCCCGACAACTGCGACGGATAGTGGTGCGCGCGATCGGAAAGGCCAACTTCGTCGACCAACTGCCGCGCGCGAGCGTTCGCGTCACGTCGTCCGGCAATCTCCATCGGGATGAGGACGTTTTCGAATGCAGTGAGCGACGGTACGAGGTGAAAGAACTGAAAGACGAACCCGATCTTTTCCCCTCGCAGGCGCGCGAGGCCGTCCTCCGTCAGCGTCGTGATGTCGACGCCATCGATGAGGATCTGCCCTGTCGTCGGCGCATCGAGCCCCGCGAGTAATCCAAGCAGCGTGGACTTACCGCTTCCCGACGGTCCGACGATCGCCACGAACTGCCCTGACTGAATGGCGTAGTCGAGCGGATGAAGGATCGTGAGGGGGTGATCGCCGCTCTGAACGGTCTTCGAGACGCCCCGGAGTTCGATCATCGTGCGGGGTTCTTTCCCCCGGCAGTCCGCTTCACGAGCAGCGGCTCGAGGGCCGACCAGATCGTCTTCTCGACGATGCGCGAGCCCTCCGCATTGGGATGAATGCCATCGGCAATGTTCAGGCTCGCGATTCCGGCAACCCCCTCGAGATAGAAGGGCACGAACGTGACATCGTGTGTGCGCGACAACTGGCGGTAGACATCGCGAAAATCGGATGTGTAGGCCGCTCCGAAGTTGGGTGGTGCTTCCATACCTGTGAGGATCACCTTGATGCCCTTTGCCTGCGCGCGCGTGATGATCTCGGTAAGATTGCGCTTCATCTCTGTCACTGGCAGCCCGCGCAATCCGTCGTTCGCCCCGAGCTCGATCACGAGAATCCTGACATCGCCCGCGAGAGACCAGTCGAGTCGGCTCAGTCCCCCTGCAGATGTGTCGCCCGAGACACCGGCGTTGACGACTTCGTAGGGATATCCCGCGTCCTGAAGCCGCCTCTGGATCAGCGAAGGCACCGATTCGTCCTTGTCCAACCCGTATCCGGCAGTGAGGCTGTCGCCGAGGAATACGATTCGCGGAGCGTTTGCGTTCGCCGGATTCGTGGACAAGGCGGGCGCTGCCGGCGCGGACGACCTCTCCTCGGGTTCGCTTGTACGCGCGGCATCGGGCTGACCGCACGCGGCGCAGACCAACAAGATTGCCACCAGGACGCGAAGAAACCACCTGTCCATGAGTTGCTAAACCATTATGTTATAAGTCGAAACTGATGCCGCCACTGTCGCCCACTTTGGCCATCACACCTCGCTCGCTCGCCAAGCCATTCGACGCCGCATGCGCACGCCTGGATTCAGCTCAGTTCGCATCGGCGCTCTGGTCTCGTCAACTGGACGTCTGGACGTCAGATCCCGCGGTTCGAAAACTCATCGCCAACCGGCTCGGCTCGAACCTGGCGCCTGAAGTGCTGCGACAACTGCTGTGTCCCCCCGATCGAGTGCCACGGTTCCACGTGCTCGATTCGAGTCGATCCCATATTCGTTTGGCGTGCTCGAGGCGGCGCAGGCACTTGGCGATTTTCAATCGCTCGGACACACCGGACGACGGGCGTTGCTCGTGCGGTTGCAGCGACGGGACGTCGATCAATTCGAGAGCGTGGCGAGACAGTTGGCTGGCGCGAACTAACGACCCATGCGCGCGACGATGGCGGTCACGTTGTCGGTCGCGCCTCTGCTGATCGCCGATCGCACAACGTTCTGCGCAACATCCTCAACGGTCTTCTGACTACCCAACATCGACGCCAGCAGCTCGTGCGGAATGGCGCCATGGACGCCATCGCTGCACAACAGAAGGGCGTCGCCAACGGCGAGGGCGCACTCTGAGACCGTGGCCTCGAGCTCAGGCCGGAGGCCGACGACCTTCGTCAGCACGTGACGCATCGGATGTGTGCCGATGTCCTGTGGCTGCTCGCCTGCGCCGTCCAGCGTCTCGGCAAGCCACGAATCGTCGCGCGTGAGTTGCGTGAGTCGTCCCCCGCGCCACAGGTAGACGCGACTGTCGCCGACGCTCGCATAGAACGCGCGGTCGTCGGCAATCGCGACGGCCACGACAGTCGTCCCCATTCCGGAATGCGCGGGTTGCTCGGCTGCGGCGGAGAGGATGCGCTCGTTGGCGCTCCGGACCGCGAGCGTCAGCAGAACGTCGCTCGGGACATCGCCGCCGCCACCCTCGAATACCTCGCGTATCACCTTGACTGCCAACGCTGAGGCCACTTCGCCAGCGTTGTGACCGCCCATCCCATCGGCGACCACCAGGAGGCCGAGGTCGAGATCAACGAGCCAGGAGTCTTCGTTTGTGGAGCGGCGGCCCTGATGGGTGACGCCATGGGCCGCCAACGGCATTGGAGCCCCGATTATAAGCCTTCCTTTCGTATGTATACTTCGTATACTCCTGTCGTGGCGGTTGCACAGCTCTCATCGACCCTTGCACGCGTGGCCGCTGCCCTCGAGCGCGGCCGCGGCAACGAAGTGCCACCCTTGCTTCAAGGGATGCTGCGAACCGGCTCGCTCAGCCGCGACGACGAACTGAGCGTTCGGGCAGTACTGGCCGAGGCCTGGCTTCTTCAGGACGACCTGACACAGGCATCCTCGGTACTCGGCCGCCCGCCGGACACACTGCGCGAGCAGATTTCCGATGCGCGTCTTTCGAATTCATGGAGGCTGCACGGACGCATCGCGTTCGCACGAGGCGAACAATCGCGTGCGATCGCGCTGCACACGCGGGCTCTCAAACATGCCGAGCTCGCACACGACACCCGCGCGATCGGTCTCGCTCACTACGAGCTCGCGCTCTGCTACAAGCAGGTCGGCGATTCGGGCATCGTTCGCGAACACCTGACGGAAGCCGCTTCCGCTTTGCATGCCGTCGGCGATCGTCGGCATCTCGCCCTCGTTCACTCGCTGTCCGCCGTTCTGCTTGCGCAGGCCGGTCGCAGCGAGGAAGCCATCGCCGCACTCCGTCAGGGCGAGCGCCTGGCGATGGCGATTCCAGCCGACGATGTGCTCGCGGGGATCGTGCACAACCAGGCGAACGTGGCGCTGATGCAGCATCGCCACGACCAGGCGCTCGCACTCGCCGAACGTAGCGTCGCGCTGCATCAATCGCTCGGATCGGGCCACGGCCTCGCAGTGGCACTCGCAACCCTCGGGCAGATCTTTGTGCAACTCGGCGATCTCGAACGCGCCGAACAGGTGCTCACCCGCACGCTCGAAGTCCGAAGCACTGTCCAGTTCCACGAAACCACCGGCGCCGTGTTCGATACGCTCGCGCAGATTCATTTGATGCGGGGCTCGTACGAACGCGCGGAGGAGTATCTGCGGCTCGCGAGCGAAGCGTACGGGGCGTATGGCACTCAAACGATGCGCTGGTACGAGTGGTCGCTGAAAGTTCTCGGCGTCAAGCTGGCCACGAGGCGTCAGGCGTTCGACGAAGCGGTCAGCATGGCCGACGCCCTGGCGCAGGCGCCGGGGGTTCCGCAGAGCGATCTGATTCAGGCCGACCTCGCCGCGTGCGAAGCGCTGATCGGAACCGGGCGCCTGCGTGAGGCCGAGAAGCGGCTGGAAGCCTGCGAAGGACGGCTCGATCCACGGAAAGCCCCGGCCAATTGGGGCGAATACCTTCGCATCCGCGGGCTGATACGCGAGCAGTCGCCTCGCCCGCAGACTGCTCATCACGACTTCGCTCAGAGCGCAAACATCTTTCAGTTGCTCGGCGAGCGGTATCAGGCGGCGCTGAGCCACCTCGCGCTTGGACGATTGTCTGCGGCCGCCGGATCACCGTCGGTCGCGGAGCGGTATCTGGACCAGGCGGTCGCCGAGTTCACGCTGCTCGGCGCACAACGCGATCTTGCGGAGGTCGATGGCGTCCGTGAGCGACTCAACGCCCCGCCAGCCAGGACCTTCACGGCATCCGTCTCAGATGCGGACGAAGGCATCGTCAGGCGATTGGTGGATGCGGCGATCTTCAAGGAGCTGCTCGCGCGCGAGACCGCCGCTGCCCTCCTCGAGATCACCGACGGTGCTGCCGTCGTTGTGTTCACGGAGTCTGGCGGCGGCGACGTTCGCATCGTGGCTGCCGCAGGATGCGATAGCAGCGCCGCGATGAGCCTGGCACATGCCGGACGACAGGGTCACACCGAGCACGACGGCAAGTCACTCGTCGTCGAGGCGCTCGGCACCGATCAGGATGGCACTCGCCGCTGCGCGCTCTCGCTGAACGCGCCCCTCGACGATGCCGTCGCCGGCCGCCTGCGCATGTTTACGGCGATCTCGCGCCAGGGATTCGATCTGTGCGGAGCGCGGGAACGTCCGAGCCTGGCCGTCGATCAGCACAACGAGCGTCCCCTCGAGCCGCTGCTGCCAGGATTCATCTGTGCCGGTCCGGCGATGAATCGTCTCGCCGACCAGATTCAGCGGCTTCAGGGGCACAACTTGACGGTGCTCATCACGGGAGAGAGCGGAACGGGCAAGGACCTCGTCGCCCGCGCGATTCACGTCGGCTCGCCGCGAAGCGCCGCGATGTTTCTCCCCTACAACTGCACGACGACGTCACGCGAACTGGCGGACAGTCAGTTGTTCGGGCATCGCCGCGGAAGCTTCACGGGGGCCGTGACCGATCAACAGGGACTGATCCGCTCCGCGGTCGGAGGCACGTTGTTTCTCGACGAGATCGGTGACCTGCCGCTCGACATCCAGCCGAAGCTGCTTCGTTTCCTCGAACAGGCCGAGATCATGCCCGTCGGCGAGACGCGGCCACAGGCGGTCGACGTCAGAGTGCTCGCCGCCACCAACGCCGATCTCGAGCAGCGGGTCTCCGAAGGCAAGTTCCGTGAGGATCTCTACTACCGGCTCAGCGTGATCCGCATCCACGTGCCACCGCTGCGGGAACGTCGCGAGGAAGTCCCCCACCTGAGCACGTTTTTCCTGCGTGATGCGTGCGAGCGCCTCGGCAAGCCGGATGTCCATCTCAGTTCATCCACATTGGACCTGTTCGCCAGGTATTGGTGGCCCGGCAACGTCCGTCAGTTGAGGAACGAGATCCAGCGCGCCGTCGCAATGAGTTCGCCAGGCGGCGCCGTTGAACCGGAACATCTGTCCGCGGACCTGTCGGCGCCGGAACGGCCGAAGGCCAATGGTGAGCCACCCTCATTCGTTCCCGCCGATGCCTTCGCGCCCGGCAATCTGGCAGCCGTCGTCGAGACCGTGGAACGGCATCTCATCGCGACGACGCTCGATCGCACGCGCGGTAACATCTCTGAGTCCGCGCGAGTGCTTGGCCTGACCAGACGCGGACTCTACTTGAAGATGCGGCGCCTCGGCCTCGAAGGCGCGATTACGGATATCTAGTAACCACGTATACAGGCTGGCTGGCTATCAAATATCCACTTCGAACTGGCCAGACACTCTTTAACAATCGCACTTTAGTCATTCATTCAAAACAACTTAACTACGTTTTTAGGTGTTGGATCCCCTCCGTATATTTCCCGGGCCTGCACATTGATAGTAAGGGTTCAGGCAGACTTTTGAGGGGGCCCCGTGATCCATAACATCGCTTCGAGACGAGTTTCAGAGAACGGCCAGCCGCGAACCAGTAACCGCAAAAAGGTCAGCATCCCTGCCCGGCTCACGTGGCGCGATGCGAGCGGCACCCTGCGGTTCGTATCGGTTGTGATGCGGGACGTCAGTGACGTCGATGCATTCGTCGAGTGCCAGGTTCCGGCCTCGATTCCCCTCTACCGTCTGGTTCACTTCCAGGTCGAGCGCCCGGTTCGTGACGGCGAGTTGCCCGCGGCTCTTCAGGAAGGCAAGGTGCTGTCTGCCATATATCGCGTGGGACCGCACAAGACATCGACCGGCACCCCAATGGGTTACGGGCTCCGCCTGCTGATCGAGCCGAAGTCGAACGAGCAGATCGCGACATCGGCCAACGCCCGCGAGCTGGCCGTCGCCAACTAGGTCGCTGCGCCCTTCTTTCTCCAGTAGCGCGCGAGCCCGCTGAACAGGTACTCGTACGCCGCAGCAACGACATAGGTCGCCACTTCCGACTCCGTCATCTGCGTCCGAAGCAGATGCCGAACCCGTTCAGCGAAGGCCGACGCTCGCGCCTCGTCCGTGCCTGACTCCTTCAACAACTCGAGCGCGATCCCTGACGTCGTCTTCAGGTTATCCAGCAGCGACGCGAGATGAGGCCGCACGGTCGTCACGGGGCCGAAGTGCGTCAGGAACAGTGTTGCCGGCGACCACGTAAGGATTCTGTCCACGCTCTGACCCCATGCTTCGACGTCGATGTCCGGCGGCGGCGTCGGTGGAAGCACATAGCCGTCGTTGATGCACACGCCGGCCGTGTCGCCGACGAAGGCGACGCCACTCGAGGAATCGAAGTAGCTCACGTGGTGCGATGCGTGACCAGGCGTGTAGGCGACATCGAACGTGCGTCCGCCAGCCTCGATGCGCTCTCCTCCGGTCAACGACACCAAATTCTTCGTCGGCACCGCCGCGAACTCCCCCCAGAGTTCGTCCATGCGGTCGCGATAGATGCGCGTGGCGCTATCGATCAATTTCGCGGGGTCCGCCATGTGCTTGAGGCCGCGCTCGTGCACGAGGACGTTGATATGCGGATGCTCTCGTACGATCGTCCCCGTTGCCCCGGCGTGATCGAGATGGATGTGCGTCAGCAGGATGTGACGAACGTCGGGCCACCTGATGCCGTTCGCCTGCAAGCCAAGTTCGAGTGTATCGAGGCAACTCGTAGGGCCTGGATCGACAATGGCAACGCCGCCGTGACTCTGCACGAGTCCAGTTGCGATGACCTGTGGCCGGCCACAGAACTGTAGATCGACCCACGAGAGTCCATGACTGAGAATGTTCACAGCGTCGAGCCCTGTTTCGGAAGAACGCGCGCGCTGGCGATTTGCCAGCGACCATCAGCGACCACGAGATCCATTGAGACCGTGTAGGCGGCCGCGACCTCCTGGCTGCTCGCGTCGCGTGTCGTCACTTGCACCGTCACTCGCGTCGTGCCGGAGGCATCTCCCGTGATGGCAATCGCCGGGTCGAAGAACTGCACCCGCATCATCGAGCTCGACACGCGGACGCGCGTCGCGGTCGCGATAACCTCCTGGCGTCCGCGAATCGAAGTCGCGCCGCCAGCCATGTTGATCGAGACATCGGGAGTCAAGTGCGGCTGGAGCGACGCCATCGCCCTCAGCGCGCGCAGGTCCGTCTCGGCGCTTTCGTGACTCAGCGCTGTGGCCACGTCGGAAAGGAGCGCGTTAATCTGCCGCTCGGGGCTGCTCCACCAGCGATATCCCGCCACCACGGCCACGAGCACGACGACCACGAGCGCGACGCGCACGGGCGCCGAAGCGGGCATATAGGTGGGATTATACTGGTGGGTCCGAACCCCCAGGCTGATCCACGACGTGTTACGGGCCGCTCACACAAATGATCCAGGCTGATCCCGTGGACGTGCTGACGTCGGTTGCGCGTCTGGTCGCGGAGGCGCCAAGTCTTCGCGAAGTGGTTGCCGGTCTGGCCGGGACACTTCGAACGCCGATTCCCTTCGATCGGCTCCACGTGCTGCGGCTCGATCGCGCCGACTCGTTCGTCCTCTACACGGCGCGCGAGACCGGCGACGTCGAAGTCACAAAACATCTCGTCGGCGATCCTGCCACCCAGATGGACGCCGTCGACGAAGCCGCCCGTTCGCGCATCGTCTGCACGATTCGACAGGGCGCCCGCGTGCATGGCGCGGTCTGGCTCACGTCCGCGAAAGAAGGCGCGTTTTGCACTGCCCATCAGAAACTGATGGACAGCGTCGTCGACCTGCTCGGCCTGGCATTCGAACACGACGCGATCGTGGAGCGCGACAAGCTGCGTCGCGAACGGATCGACAGCCTGCGCGGTCTGCTGCAGACAATGGCCGGTGCGCTCGACATCCGGCGTGTGTTCGACAAGGTCTCGGAGGTCGTGCGCGGCGGACTGCCCCACGACATGCTGGTCATCACCTCCTGGGGCGCGGACGGCACCTCATTTCGCGTCTACGCCATGGCCGGTGCGAGCGCCGAAGCAGACCTCTTCGAGGCGCAACCGCTGACCGGCGACGACCTCGCTCAGCTCCAGCGCGATGCCTACGTCATCCACGACGCCGATGCGGAAGTCCCGCCGACCAGCGTGCGCGGCAAGATCTTCCGTCGCTTCGGCGTTCGATCTGCGCTTCGCGTGCTCATGCCGCTCGGCAGCAAGGTCTTCGGGTCGCTCTTCTTTCTCTCTCGACAGACCGACCGCTTCAGCGAGGACGACGTCGATTTCGCTCGCCGGGTCGCCGATCACCTGGCGCTCGCCCTTTCGCACGAGCAACTGGCCGCGGCGGCACGAAGCCAGGCGGAGTCTCGCGAAACGGCCGCGCGACTCGAGGCCCAGGTCGCCACACTCACGCGCGAGCTCGAATCTCGCAGCGGTCATCGTCGCGTGGTGGGACAGTCGAAGCAGTGGAAGGACGTCCTGGCGCACGCCGCCCGCGTGGCGCATACAGAGACGACGGTCTTGTTGACCGGTGAATCCGGCACCGGCAAGGAAGTCGTCGCGCGATTCATCCACCATGCGTCGCGTCGGAGCCACGGCCCCTTTGTGGCGATCAACTGCGCTGCGCTTCCCGATCAACTGCTCGAATCGGAACTGTTCGGTCACGAGCGCGGCGCCTTCACGGGCGCAGTTGCAACCAAGCCCGGTCGCATCGAACAGGCCAACAACGGCGTGCTCTTCCTCGATGAGGTGGGCGAGATGGCGCCGACCGTACAGGCCAAGCTGCTGCGTGTGCTCGAAGAACGCGAGTTCATGCGCCTCGGAAGCACGCGAGTGCTGCACGCCGACATTCGCGTGATCGCCGCAACGAACCGCGATCTCCATGCCGCCATGCAGCGAGGCGAGTTCCGCGAAGATCTCTACTACCGGCTTGGCGTGTTCGAGATTTCATTGCCGCCGCTGCGCGACCGGCTGGACGACGTGCTGGAGCTGGCGGACGCGTTCCTCGCGGAGATCGGCGAAACCGTCGGGCGACCGGCGGCCGGCATCTCGCGTGACGCGAGGGAACACCTGCTGACGTACGAGTGGCCGGGTAACGTCCGCGAGCTGAGGAATGCGATCGAGCGCGCCGTGATCCTGGCCGACGGCGGCTTCATTCGCAGCGAGCACTTGCCGGTGACGCCGCGACGTGCCGCGCGCAGCGATGACGAGAACGCGGCACAACTGCCGGCTGGTGGCGTCAACCTCGAGGACATCGAGCGCTCGCTGGTCGTGAAGGCGCTGACGCAGGCGCGCCACAACAAAACGCGCGCGGCCAAGCTCCTGGGCTTGACTCGCGCGCAGCTCTATTCGCGAATTGAAAAGTACGGCCTGGCGGGTACGGAGTCGTAGGGGCGGGCCTTCAGGCCCGCCTTCGTCACATCTTGACGCGAACGGTTAATGGCGCCGTCAGCCGCGTGTTCACGTCGGCACCAGGTCCGAGGCGGACCTCCTCTCCTCGTGTCGCCAGCACCGCGCCGGTTCCCGCTGCGCCGCCGATGGCTGCTCCCTTCGCCGCACCACCGCCGCCACCAAGAAGAGCACCGACTGCCGCGCCGACGCCAGCGCCGACACCAATCTTCGTTGCATCCTTTCCCTTCGTCGCCCGCGCCTGGTGTGAGATCTGGGCGGTCGCGATGTCGTAACGCTCGCTGTCGTATCGAAGCGAACTGAATCGATAGGCCACATGAGCCCGGCCCTTGACGCGTGCCGAGCGCGCAACGTCAGTCACGGTTCCCACCAGTTCGGTTCCCGCTGGCAGCACCGCCTTGCCATCCACCGAAACTGCCTGTCTCAGTGAGGCACGGACCGTGTCTTCCACCTTGCTCGCATCAGAAGACACCGCAGACTTCAGATCGAGTCTGAGCGTCGTGCCCGAGGGAATCGTGACCTCGCGATAGGTGGGCAGTTCGCGCTTCGCTTCCACTTCCGCGGCCGCAGCAGTCCGGGCGGCGTCGACCTGCGCCAGCCGGTCCGCGACCTCGCCGACCCCCTCGGGGATCGCGACCGCGGCGAGCGCGTCGACCCGGGCGGTCGCGGTCGCGACCTCACGGTCGGCGGCGTCGACCCGCCCCTGGACCGCGACGAGCGCGGCCCGGACCTCCTCCCACCGGACGGTGGCGGCGTCATGGATGGTCAGCAGGCGCTGGGCCGCCATGTCCTTGAGGATGCTGGTCGCCTTGTCGGCGCCGTCAGCCGAGTCGAACTTCCAGACGGTGAGCGTTCCCATGGATGGTCCCTTCGGTGTGGGCAGAGTACGACGATCGTCCGGGGCTGCGACCGCCCGGCGACTCCCCCGCCGAGGATCGCGACCTTTGCCGGAGCGACTCCCGGGACACCGCCGAGGAGCACGCCGCGGCCGCCCTGCTCCTTCTCGAGATAATGAGCGCCGACCTGGACGGACATGCGT